>Ga0209341_10006656_pt1 | contig 10315 bp, 8 predicted proteins | sample RifCSP13_2_FD_184020 | JGI IMG/M metagenome (GOLD analysis project Ga0209341, IMG submission 184020) | Soil microbial communities from Rifle, Colorado - Rifle CSP2_sed 13_2 (SPAdes) (version 2) | ecosystem: Environmental > Terrestrial > Deep subsurface > Rock core/Sediment | place: Rifle... | reverse complement strand
CACAAGGTCGTAGTCGCGGCGCACCCTGGCGCCGAGCTCCTGCGGTCCAATGTCGCTCGCGGTGGTGTGGCGCAGCTTGGCCGCGAACAGCTCCGGCCCCAGACGACCCTCACCCTGGGCGCGCGGCAGGATCTCGTCGCGCAACCGCTGTTCGAGGCGCGCCACCGCCGCGCGTGCCGGCTCCGCTGCGGCGCGGACCGCCTCCGCGACCGCGGGCTCCTCGCTGCCAAGCTTGTCTGCCTCCGCCGCGCCGTCGTCGATCAGCTCGGTGATGCCGCTCATCTGGGCCAGCGCCGTTTCCGCGTGCAGCCGCGACACCGGCCGGCCGGGCAGTCCGACCAACGCCTCCGCGGCCGCGTCGAGCAGCGGCGGCATGCCGCGCAGCCGGCCGGCAAAGGCCGCTCCCCGATGAGCCCACGGCGCGAACTCGCGCGCCAGCAGGCTGAACAGGCCGCTGCCGGCGAGCGACACGTAGCTGAGCGAATCCCACGCGGGTTCGCGCAGCACGTCGTCCTCGAACTCCATCGCGTCGATTTCCTCGACCACGATGCCGCGATCGATCTCCTCGTCGGCGGACAGATCACCCGGCGCCAGTCGTTCGAACCGGGCGCGGTGGTCGCGCAGCATGGCCAGGCGGGAGAGTCGGCCGGCCTCGGTCATGTCGGGCCACTGGTGGTCGTGCGCGTGGAAGCCGATCTGCGTCGCGAACACGGGCTGGGAGGCGAAGAGGTCGTCCAGGAATGCCTTCACCGCGTGGTCGAAGGCCGTCACCGGGGTCGGTCGGTTGTCGGGGGGCTGTGCCATCGCGGGCATCCTAGCGAGCCACCCGAGTTGTAGCATCAGCCCATGGCCGATCTTCTTGTGCGCGTGATCATCAATGCCATCGCGCTGGTGGCGGCGATCAAGTTCGTGCCCGGCGCGGCGTTCACCGGCGACATCTGGAAGCTGGCGCTGCTGGCGATCGTCTTCGGACTCGTCAACGCTTACCTCCGACCGATCGTCAAGCTGCTCAGCCTGCCGCTGAACCTGGTCACCTTCGGCCTGGTGGGTCTCGTGATCAACATCGCCATGGTCATGGTCAGCGCCGCGATCAGCGACAACCTCAACCTGGGCTTCACCCTGGGCAGCTGGCCACCCGGCGCGATCGAGCTCGACACGCTCATCGCAGCCTTCCTGGTGTCGCTCCTGATCAGCGTCGTGTCGGCGCTCGTGGCGCTCGTTCGCAAGCTGGCGCCGGGCATCTGAACCCCGCGCTGGCCCAGGCGGCCCGCGCAGCCGCCGAGCGCCACGGCACTCCGCTCTACCTGTACAACCTGACCCGATTGCGCGCCGACGTGCGCGCGGTTGCCGACGCATTCCCCGATCCGTGGGTGCGGCTCTACTCGCTCAAGGCGAACGGACTGCCGGCGTTGGTGCAAGAAGTAGCCGCTGCGGGCTTCGGCGCCAACGCGGTGTCGCGCGGCGAGGTGGCGCTCGCGCGGCGGGCCGGGCTGCCTCCGTCGCGCATCGCGCTCGAGGGGATCGGCAAGACGACGGCCGACCTCGCCCTTGCCGTGCGCCTGGCCGCGGAGGGCATGCCGCTGCTGTGGGTCAGCCTCGAGAGCACGGAGGACGCGGCTGCCCTGGCGTCGCTCGCCTCGAGACAGTCGCGCGTCGACGTGCTCGTGCGCGTCAACCCGGGCGTCACGCCGGAGACCCACCACTCACTGGCCGTTGGCGCGCCGGACGCCAAGTTCGGCGTCGCGCCTGACGAACTGCCCGCCGTCATCGAGGCCGGCGGCGGACCGCACGGGCCACTGCGCTGGCGCGGAATCCACCTCCACGTTGGCTCGCAGCTCGGCGCTGTGGACGCGTGGCGCTCCGCCTTCCGGGTGGGCCTGCGTTTGCTCGAGCTGCAACGCGCGACGCTGCCCGACTTCGACACGCTCGACGCTGGCGGCGGCTTCCCGGCGCCGATGACCGACTCGGACGCTGACACCGACTCGGTCCCTCGCGCCGCCCGCTTCGCGCAGGAGACCGCTCGTGAGCTGCGCGCGCTGCCGGCAACTGCCCGACCGCGGCAGCTGGCGATCGAGCCCGGTCGGTCGGTCGTGGCCGGCTCCGGCTGGCTGATCGGACGGGTGCTCCACGTTCGACGCCGGGAGCCGTTGCTCATCGTGCTCGATGCGGGCATGACCGAGCTCATCCGGCCGGCCCTCTACGGCGCGATTCACCCGATGCTGGCGCTGACTTCGCTTGGACGGCCGACTGATGGCTCCGGGGCCGATTCGACCCTGGTGCGGGTCGACGGACCGATCTGCGAGTCGACCGACACCTTCGGCATGGCGACCATGCCACCGCTCGAACGCGACGACCTGGTCGCGATCGGCACCGTGGGCGCCTACGGCTCGGCGATGTTCAGCACCTACAACGGCCGGCCGCGCCCACCGGAGATCTGTTGGGACGGGGAGCGACTCGTCACCTGGCGCCGCCGCGGCGCCCTCGCTTCACTGCCCTAGTCAGCAGGTTCGATGGTGATGGTGCCCTCGGGCAACTCGCGCCCGTCGTATGCCTCAAGTCGGACCTCGAGATACCAATCCAAATCGATCGATCGAAGTGGCGGCGTCGCACCGCTCGGCGGCGGGTCATTCAAGGATTCGTCGTACGTCGACGTGAGCATTGCGTTGATGACGCAGGTCATGCCCGGCTCGCAGAGCGGGAGCAAATCGAGGACAGTTGGATCCTCAAACGGAGGCTCCTCATACCAAATCCGCGCATAATCGTAAAAGCCGTATCGATAGGCATCCTCTGGAAGAGATGGCGAATGGAACGCGAAGGCTGTGTCGTGTGCGTTCGGATGGCCCAGACTCGTCTCATGTGTGGCACCAACCTGGATCCGACCCACAAGCGGGAACCCGTAGGGCTCACCTAGCGCCTCGCCTTCAATGGTGATCTTGAAGCGCTGCGAGTAGGCCGCCACGTCCGAGCCGATGTGGAAGCTGCCGGTCTCGCGAACGACGAGCGTGGCAGGCGCGCCCTGGAAGGCGCGATCGGCGTCGTTGACCAGGCCGAGGTCGATGTCGACTGGTCCGGTGCCCTCCTCGGAAGCCACCGCAGCAAGAGTGATCTCGAGATGGGTCGGGATGGGGCCCGCGGCCGCGGTCTCCCGGTCCGCCAACCGCACGACGGCAGTCACGCCCTCATGGCAGCTCGACTCGCACGCATCGAACAGGCTGAGGGCGGGAGCGAAGTAATCCGATGATTGGGTGACGGATCCGCGGACGTCGTCCGGCACCAGGGTGAGCAAGACTCCCGGCGTCTTGAACTGCACTCGATCGGCGCCCACCGAGTAGGTTCTCGCGATCAAGTCGATCGAGTCCAGCTTCGCGTCGCGATTGGTCACGTCGACGGTCAGATGGCGGGTCACAGCTGGCGCGTCGCGTGTGAGCTGCAGTGGTTCCTCGTAATCCGTGGACGACGATCGCATGGCCGGCGAGGTCGCAATCGATGCCAGTCCGGCCACAAAGATGGTCGCGAGTGACAACGCCGACAACCGGCGGGGCTGAGGGTTGCCCGCGCGCAATCCTTGCCGGCGCGCTATCCCAAATGCGACAAACAGGGCGGGCAAGGCGATCAGGTCGGACGGGTCCGTCAGCCCTTGCGTCGGCGCCACCGGTGCGCCAGCCAGGGCGCCACCGCCGATGGCCCACTGGGTCAGGCCAAGGGCACGGTTGAAGAGCTCGGTTGCCTGTGGAATGGTCTTGATGCTGGCGAAAGCTATGGCGGTCAGCAGGCACGCCATTGCGGCCACGGTGTCCCGACGCGCCGCCGTCGATGGCTTCTGCCGAACGATATCCAACCCTGCCACGACCAGCAGCGGGAAGTAGACAAGCCCGGCAACGTCGGACAGCTTGCCCGTGACCATGCCCGGCACCAAGCCCTTGAGCACGTGATCGTTGGCGATTAGCAAGATCAGCGAAGCCAGAGCAATCGGGTGGCAAATCAGTGCGCCCGGGGAGTGGCATGACCAAGCCACCCAGCGCGACCAGAGCCGGTGAGGATCTTGCACCAGTGCCATCGTTCTCTCTCAGTTCAGCCCCGCGACGTGCCGAGTGGCGCAATGAACGTACGCCGTTCGGCACGGATTGCGAGATTTAGCCCGGAGAAACTACGGCTGCGTTCTCGTAACCTGCCGCGCAGCCAGCCGGCGATGCGCACATGGCATCGAGCCACGGCATTCCCTGCGGAAAGTCGACCCCAGAGCCAGCTTGTGAGCTCCTTTGCCCAGTGATATGGCCCGGTTGAGCCGGCACGCGCATCGACCGGCCCGAACCGCCAAGGCAGTACCCTTGAGCGCGGAATGAGCGGGGACAAGACATCGCACCAACGCAAGGCGTTTGCAGAGCGGCTGGCGCGTGCGCCGCTGCTGCTCGACGGCGCGATGGGCACGCTCCTGTTCAGCCGGGGGGTGCCCCAACGCGCGTCGCTCGACGAGCTGGTCGAGACCCGGCCCGACCTGATCGGCGCCATCCACCGCGAGTACATCGAGGCTGGCGCAGACGCGATCGAGACGCACAGCTTCGGCGCCAACCGCCTGCGCCTGGCTCCCTTTGGCCTGGCCGACAAGGCAGCGCTTTTCAACCGCCGCGCGGCCCAGATCGCGCGCGAGGCACGCGACGTGGCGGGCAAGCGCGACGTGCTCGTGGCCGGCTCGATCGGGCCGCTCGAGGCGCCGCTGCACGGTCCTGACGCCGCGAAGGAAGAATCCATCCGCGCGGCGTTCCGGGAGCAGATCGAGGGCCTGCTCGAGGGCGGCGTTGACCTGCTGCTGTTCGAGACCTTCAGCGACCTGCGCGAGTTGCTCATCGGCATAGCAGAGGCCAAGGCGCTGTCCGACCTGCCGATCGTCGCCCAGATGACCTTCGGCGAGGAGCTGCTCGCGGTCGACGGCACCAGCCCGCAGACCGCCGCGACCGCGCTCGCCGCGGCCGGGGTCGACGCAGTCGGCGTCAACTGCGGCGTGGGCCCGCAGATCTGTCTCGATGCGCTGACCCAGATGGGCCGCCCGTCGGCCGGGCTGGCGCGCTCCATCGTGCCCAACGCCGGCCTGCCGCAGCGCGTAGAAGGGCAGTTCATCTACGCCGCCGGGCCGGCCTACTTCGCGGACGAGGTGCAGCGCTTCCTCGATGCCGGCGCGCGCATCATCGGCGGCTGCTGCGGCACCACGCCCGAGCACATCCGGCACATGCGCCAGGCGATCGACATCGCCCACGCGCGGCAGCGGTCGCTCAAAGCCGTTGCCGAGAAGATCGAGATCGGTGGCACCCCCCGGACGCCCGTCGCGGAGCGCCAAAGCGGTTCGGCCGCGGAGCCGCCGCCGCCCACCCGCCTCGCCCAGCTGCTGACGGACGACACGTTCATCGTCAGCGTCGAGATCGATCCGCCGCGCTCGGTGCGCATCGAGCGCACGATCGAGGCCGCGCGGCTCCTCCAGGAAGCCGGCGTGGACGTGGTCAACATCAGCGACAGCGCCATGGCCCGGGTGCGCATGGGCGCCCTCGCCGTCGCCTTCGGCATCCAGCACGACCTCGATCTCGAGTGCCTGGTCCATTTCACGACGCGCGACCGCAATTTGATGGCGCTCGAATCGGAGCTGCTGGGCGCCCATGCCCTGGGCGTGCGCGACATCCTGGCGCTCACCGGCGACCCGCCGCGGGTGGGCGACTACCCGAGCGGCACCGGCATCTGGGATGTCGATTCGGTTGGCCTGATCGGGATCCTTGCCCGGCTCAACCGCGGCGAGGACCAGGCCGGCAAGCCCATCGGCAGCCCGGCCGGCTTCACCATCTGCTGCGCGCTCGATCCAACTGCGGACAACCTGGAGCGCGAGATCGAGCGCCTCGCAGCCAAGATCGATGCCGGCGCGAACCTGATCATGACCCAGCCCATCTACTCGCGCGAGCAGTGGGATCGATTCATGGATCGCGCGGCCGCGCGGTGGCCCAGCGGGCTGCCGCGCCCGGTGCTCCTTGGCGTTCTGCCGCTCCACACCGCGCGCCACGCCGACTTCCTGCACAACGAGGTCCCGGGCATCTCCATCCCCCAGGAGGTGCGCGCAGCGATGCACGCCGCCGGCGAACGCGGCGCTGAGGTGGGGCTCGAGATGGCTCATCGGCTGCTCGAGAGCCTGGCGCCCCTTGTCCAGGGCACGTACATCATGCCCAGCTTCGGCCGCTACGAGCTGGCCGCAGAGCTGGTCCGGCGGGTCCGGTCCGACAAGCGCATCGTCACCAGCGCAAGGAGCCACGCATGACCCGTCCCAGGCCCGCCGTCTTGCTCCGCGCCCTGCTGGCGGCCGGCTCGCTCGTCGCCCTCCTGAGCGCGCCTGTAATGGCGGCCGATCCTCCCCTCGCCGGCCCGCCATTTCCGGCGCCCCAGATCGACGTCGTGGTCTACGACTACGCGGGCATCCTGTCAGCCGCGACCGAGCAGCGGGCGACGCAGATCATCACCGACATCGAGCACCGCACCGGCGCCGAGATCGTCGTCTACACCCAGTACAAACCGGGATCAGACGAGGACTCGACGGAGCAGGACGCGATCAAGCTGATCGACCAGTGGGGCGTCGGTAGAGCCGGCTTCGACGACGGCATGGCGGTCATGTGGAACACCAACCGCCTGGAATGCCTGCCCGGCGTGCCTGGCAACGGCCAGGTCCAGCTATATGCCGCGCCCGGATATGCCGCCGCGTACCTGTCCAACGACGAGCGCCAACGGATCTTCGACGACGACATGGTGCCCTACCTGCGCCAATGCGACGAGGACAGCGCCCTGCTGGCGGCGCTCGACAAGATCGACGCGGCGGCCACACCAGAGCACGCCCAGAGGCTCGCCACGGCGCGCATCATCGATGCCGCGATCGGGCTCATCCTGGGCCCGGGCGCGTTCATCCTGCTCGTCGGCTGGGCGGCAGTCTCATGGCTGCGTTACGGCAAGGACCCGGTCTATCTGGACGATCCGTCGGTCCTGATGCCGGCCCCGCCGCCGGACCTGACCGCCGCATCCGGCGCCGTCATCTGGGAGGGCCGCTCGAGCCGTCGCGCGCTGACGACGGCGATGCTCGACCTGGCCAGCCGGGGCGAGATCAGCTTCCGACCAGAGAGCGGGCTGCTGGGCCTGCAGACCAAGGCCGGCATCCAGATCAACGAGGTGCCGCCAGCCGACCCGAGCGTCGAGCGCAACCGGCGTCGGCCCATCTCCTACGCCGAGCAGTACGCCCTGGAACGACTCAAGGGCATCGCCTCGCCGATGACCGGCAACTACATCGATTCGTCGGACATGCTCAAGTTCGGCAAGTACGTCAGCGGCTTCGACAAGCAGGTCGAGGCACATGTGGTGCGTAAGGGCTGGTTCGTCGAGGCGCCGGCCAAGGCAGTCGAGCGGTGGGCGTCGCGCGCAATCCTGGTGCTGATCGCGGGCTTCGTCGGCTTCATCATCGCCGTCAACATTCCCAGTGGCGGCCTCGTCACCCTGTGTGTCGCGTTGATGATCGCGGCCGGGGTGATGCTGCTCATCGCCCGCCAGATGCCGGCGCGAACGATGGCCGGGGCGATGATCTTCGCCATGCTGGCCGCCTACCGGCGGACGATGGAGAAGACGATGGCCCAGGCGCGCTCGATGAACACGGTCATCGAGCAGCCGACCCTGGCCTGGATGGAGACACCCGACCAGGCCGTAGCCTGGGGCGTCGCCCTGGGACTGCAACGCGACGTGGAGGAGGTGCTCGCCCGCAGCGCTGAGGATGCCCAGGCCGGAGTGACCACGTACAACCCGTGGCTGCCGGCGTGGTACGGCGCCGGCCTAGGCTCGTCCGGCTCGCCCGGCCCAAGCGGTTTCGCGCCGGGACTGTTCTCGTCCTCGGCCATCCCCAATTTCGGCGGCATGATGGCGGCGCTGGGCTCGATCGGCAACTCGCCCAGCTCGAGCGGCTCGGGCGGCTCCGGCGGCTTCAGCGGCGGCGGCAGCGGTGGTGGCGGCGGCGGCGCCGGAGGAGGCTACTGATGGACCTCTACACCCTGCTCGTCTTCGTCTTCGGCGCTGTTTTTGTCGTCGTTTCCCTAGCGGGGATCGTCTTTGGCATTCGGCGCATGCAGGGCCACCGATCGCGCTTCGACCGCTTCTTCGAACTGATTGCCCGCGCCGAGGGTGCAAGCATCTACCCGCCCTCGTTGCGCGGCAACCCCGACCCGCAAGTCCAGGAGGACGTCGAGGTCACTCGCGGTGACCGGGCCGTCCGGGAGACCCCGGGCACGCGAGTCTAGATGGCGCCCTCTGCATCTCAAACGAAGACGACACCAGAGCCAGGCAGGGGCTGACCTGCGCGAAGAGCCTTCAGCAGGCTCCGAGGCGGCGTTGCGAAGCGCGGCCCCAGCGCTTCGAGCAACTCCGGCAGCAAGCGACGGTTGACAGCACTCTCGGCAAGGACGAGCACGACCTCGTCCACGCCGCCGTCGCGTTCTCGCTCGCGCATCCGGCGCACGAGGGCCTGGACGTCGCGCACGCGCGTTTCAGCCTCAACACCGACCAACTGGCCGACGCATCGCAACAGCAGATCCCACGAGCGCCGGTCGCCGATGTTTGGCAGAGGCACCTCCGCGATGACCTTGATCGTCGCCGCCAGTAGTCCTCGAAAGCGGGTGATCAGCGCCTGGTGGCCGCGGTCGCGAAGTGGATCGCCCAGGACGCGCAGCGCGGCACTGAGCTCGAGGCCAAGGATCGAGGCCATCTCGGCGACTTCGACGAACGAGACCCGATCGATCTTCGCCAGACGCTCAGCACGAACCAAGGCAGTTTGCGAGCGTCGCAGCTCGCGTGCCAGAGCGCGCTGGCTGAGGTTCAGCGCCTGTCGGGTGGCGACCAGTTCGGACATCAGCCGGGCTACGACCGCGCGCCCGCGCCTCCGCCCTCGATCGAGTCGCGTCTCGCGGGTGGCCATGGCACCCAAGTGTGCGAGGAGTCAATTGGCCAGCACTTATCCCGGAATCCCCAATGGTGAACACCAGCGCGGTTCAAACGATGAACGAAGACACCGCGTAGGGCTAGCGGAGGTCGTTCCGCGCCGCCAGACGTGCTCTCCGCCGCGATTTGAGTCGGAGAGCGGTTCAGTTGAGGGCTGAACTCGGGCAATCGGTCGCGCCAGTCATCGTTTGAACCACCGTTTGGTTCATCGGCTCGTGGATGGGTCGAACCCGCTGCGTCGCTAGACTGACGCGGCAATGGGTGCGGTAGAGACGATGGACATGTTCTTCGAGCTGCTCAACGATGGGCAGCGCGACGACGCGCTCAAGCTGATGGACGAGAAGGTGGAGATGCGCGTCCATGTCGGCGAGAACGTGCGCACGTTGCGCGGCATCGAGCAGGTCGGCGGCTGGTTCCTGCGCGCCGAGAAGGGCCTGCGCATGATCGCCGCCAACGAGCGCGACACGGGCGCCAACTACGAGTGCGACCTGATGGTGCTGCGCCCCGGCGCCAACTCGCAGTTCCTCGACGCCACCTTCCGCGTCGAGACCGGCAAGATCACCGCGATCAACCTGGCGCCGCGCTAAAGAGCGGCGCTCCCCAGGGCCTGCCGCGCTAGGGCGTGGCGGTCGGCGTGGCTGGCGGCGTGCGTGGCGGAATGACAATCACCTGGCCAGGCTCGATGTGGTCTGGGTTGGTGATCTGCGGGTTGGCGGCCCGGAGGTCGTCGAAGTCCACGCGGAAGCGGCGCGCGATGCTGCGCAGCGTGTCGCCAGAGCGGACGCGGTAGAGGTGCGGCGTCGCGGTTGGCTCCGGCGTCGTTGATGGCGCCGGACTGGGAGAGACGTTCGCATCTGGCGTCGCCGTGACAAAGGGCGACGCAGAGCCGATCGGCGGCAGAGTGGGCGAGGCGATCACCGGTGGCGTAGGCGTCGCCGGATGGCCGCCGGACAAGAGCCCGGGCAGGAAGATGACGCCCGCCACGCCTAACGCAAGGATGGCGATCACAGCCACGGCTGTCACCAGACCGCCGAAGCGATCGCCGCCGCCGGAGCCACCACCGCGCTCGTCCTTGACGGTCGCGCCATAGCGGCTGGTCAGGTCCCACGATGGGATGAGATCTTCGCGCGTGACCTTCTCGCGGAACTGGACGTCTGGTCGCGCGGCGCGCGGACGCAGCGGCTCGCGCCCGCTCCGCCCGGCGAGGAAGCCCGGGACCGGCGCGTCGTCCGGTTCGGCGGCCGGTCGATTCGCGGACGACCAGGCGGCAGGCAGCGGCGGCGGGATCGGCGGCAGGTCAAGTGCGGCTCCTTCCGGC
>Ga0209341_10006653_pt1 | contig 10317 bp, 11 predicted proteins | sample RifCSP13_2_FD_184020 | JGI IMG/M metagenome (GOLD analysis project Ga0209341, IMG submission 184020) | Soil microbial communities from Rifle, Colorado - Rifle CSP2_sed 13_2 (SPAdes) (version 2) | ecosystem: Environmental > Terrestrial > Deep subsurface > Rock core/Sediment | place: Rifle... | reverse complement strand
CGCCGGGGTATTCGACGCAAAGGTGTACCCGAAGGGCTACCTCGACGAGCTACGACGCGAGTGGCGGTAGTCGTCTTCGACGCGGACGTCCTGATCGCCTATCTCGGCCGAGATGATGCTCACCATGCCCAGGCCGTCGAGCGGGTACGGCGAGCGTTGGAACCCGGAACCCGCAGACTCGTGTCGGCAGTCAACTACACAGAAATACTGATCGGACCGCTCGAAGCGGCGGGAGTAGCGGGCGCCGAGACCGTCGATGCAATGTTTGTCCGCTTCGGGATCGAGACGATCCAAGTCGACATGGACCTCGCACGACGGGCCGCCGCCGTGCGGGCGCGAACCAGGCTGAATCTACCCGACGCGTACGCGCTGGCGACCGCGATCCACGCTGAAAAGCGCGGACATGACAACGTCCGAATCGAGAGCTTCGACAGGAAGGTCAACAAGGCGTTCGCCGACCTGCATCCACTCGCCTGACCACGAAGGTCGTGTGCCCACGCGAGGCGAGCGGCGGGACGATCATTCGATTCCTTCCAAGAAGCTCCTGATTCGCAGGGCAATATGGAGGCGGCGGGAATCGAACCCGCGTCGCCGGTCCGCTCAGACCGATTCACAAGAGGACCCGGATTTAGCGACTGACGGCGCCGTTAGTTCGGCGCCAGATGCCGGTCACAACCAACTGGGGAGGAAGGGTTCAAAGCCCTCGGATCTCCCCTTCATCCATCCCGGCCAGATGGTCTTCGACCTCCGCGGCGACGGCGATGGGCCCTCGATCTAGACGCCCGCTCGACGGTCAGCTCGAGCTCTTCTCGGCGTCGGCGAAGCGCAAGCACCGCGTACCGCGCGGAAGTAGTTACCCGCCGGGATACTTCGACCACACGATTGCCGTTCTCGACGCGATCGAGGCGCAACGTAAGGGGCTCAAACCATTCGAAGGTCGGTGCCTCGGTTGCGGGAAGGTGATCTCGGCGAAGGCACGGACGTGCGGCAGGCGGACGTGTCCAGCGGTCTACGCGACGTGGAAACGCGATCAGCGGGCGGTTGTTCGAGAAGCGCTGAACGAGTACGGCGGTTTGCTGCTGCTAACAGACGTGACGCTGCCGGGGACGCCGGAGCAGGAGCGCCACAGGCGCAGGGTCGCAATACCGTGGGCGAGCTCCGGGCTGCGCCGCGGCGATCCGAAGGCGCTCCACAAGGCTAATCGCCGGTTCAAGGTGCGGCTGCGCTGGATGAAGCGAAAGGCGTACAACGGTGGGCGCGGCGCACTGCTGAAGTCGGGTCTTCCGTTCGATCAGTTGCCACCGGTTCTGGTCGGGAACCTCGAATTCCAGAAGCGTGGAGCTCTTCATGCTCACCTGGCCCTGCCATACACGAGCCCGCAGGAGCGTGTCTTCACGCGAGCGTTCATCGACTGCATGAAGGAGTGGGCGCCGCGGTGTGGTCTCGGCTTCGTCCAGGGATGGCAGGCAGCGGAGAAGAGCTCGCTTCTTGGGCATGAGCGAGCGGCCGGTTACCTGACGAAGTACCTGACAAGCAAGCATCCGCCAGAGTTCCTACGGGTTATCAAGGGGCCCGTCGTCACCGTCTCGAGACAGCTGACGCGGCGGACAGGGTGCACGATCCAGATGCTGCGTAAGACCCGGCGACTGTGGGCCGTTCGCAACGGTCATGCCCCCGTACCGTCTTGGGACTGGGAGACAGCGATTCGAGTCGGCTATCTACTAGAACGCCGATCGCTTCCGGCGCGGGCGCCTTGACGGGCGAGCGCCGGGGCGGTGCCTCCCGCAGGGAGGCTCGGCCGGCGCGCACGGTCAGAGCGGAGGTCGGCAGGCGACGGGAGAGCCTCACATGATGTCGCTCGACAGGAGCCACGATGTCGATCGTGCCGTCCCGTTGGCCCGGACCCTTCTTTGGGCGCCAACCACATCTTCTCGCTTATTCTTTTACGTAAGCCCGTGCACGTCGCGCAGATCTCACCTCTCCGCGTTCTGATTGCGGACGAACGTCAGGACCGGCTCAAGGTGCTCGCCGACCTCGTCGCCCGCCTCGGCCACGAGGTGATCGCCAGCGAGATCGAGATCAGGAAGGCCGGCGCGGCGACGGCGAGGGAGCGTCCCGATGTCGCTCTGGTCGCGCTCGGGACCTCTTCCGAGCACGCGCTCGAGTTGATCGGCGAGATCGTCCACGAGGCGGCCTGCCCGGTCATCGCCCTCCTCTCGGAGAAGGATCCCGCCTACGTCCGCGAGGCGGCCAAGCGCGGTGTCTTCGCCTACATCGTCGACACGGACTCTGAGGAGCTGCAGAGCGCGATCGAGATCACCCTGCAGCGCTTCAGCGAGTTCGACAACCTGCAGGGAGCGTTCGGGCGCCGGGCGGTGATCGAGCAGGCGAAGGGCATCCTGATGGCGAGTCACATGATCGACCAAGAGAAGGCGTTCGAGATGCTCCGCTCACACTCGCAACACAATGGACGGAAGCTGATCGACGTAGCGGAGGCGGTCGTGGAAAGCCATCTCCTGCTGCTGCCGCAGGCGTCGCCAACTGCCGTCGGCGAAGTAGATACGGCCTGAGAAGACCCTGCGCCTGTCAGGGTCCCCGCGGAGCCGAGGCCTTACCGAGCAACTACAGCCGTCACCGCAGAGGGACGTGGATGCCTCAGTCTGCGTCGCTCTGCGCTACCATCACATAGGTAGTCAGCTTGCGAGCGATCGCGGCCCCTCGAACCCATACGGCGGGCTGAGCGATTGTGGCTTTCCTCTCAAACCTTGCGGAAGGCCTTCCCGGCTGAAACGTGATGGCGATGCCTCGGCCTAGGCCGAGGGAGCGAATAGGAAAGGACTTGGAATGAGAATGAACGCCAAGCATCGAGTCATGCAGCGCATTGGCCTCACGAGCGTCGCCGGCGCGGCCGCGCTCGTAGCGGTCGGCGCCGTCATGGTGGCAATGCTCGCCGGAGCCTCCGGTGCTGCGACGAACGTGGCCCCGAAGAACACGGGGGAGCCGTCGATCACAGGCACGCCTCGCGTCGGCCAGGTACTGAGGACGACGAGAGGCACCTGGACCGGCACCACCCCGATCGATTACGAGTACCGTTGGTTCCGTTGCGACGGACGCGGCAAGGCGGACGCGTCGGACTGCACGCGCATCACCAACGCTAGTAACGCCAGTTACGTGCTTCGCGAGGCCGATGCGGGCTTCAGAATCCGTTCGCAGGTGGAGGGGACGAACGACGACGGCTCGGACACGGCGACCTCGAACCCGACAGCGGTCATTACTTCCGCCAAGCCCGTCAACACGACGGAGCCGTCGATCTCAGGCTCGGCGGTCGTCGGGAGCGTCCTCAAGGCGAACCGCGGCCAGTGGGCCGGAGACGATCCGATCACCTACTCGTTCGTCTGGCTGCGCTGTAACGACAAGGGCGACAACTGCAGCGAAATCCAGGGCGCGAACGACCCTGAGTACGAGATCCGCGACAGCGACACCGGTCGTACGATCCGGGTCCGGGTCATCGCGAGGAACGACCGTGGTTCGACGTCAGCAATCTCGAACCCGACCGGCGTCGTCGGCTCGAACCAGCCCCCGCCGGGCAGCTCGCTGGCAGTGGGAGATCTGAAGGCGGCAGGCGATCGCCTCGTCATCGCGTCGATTCAGTTCTCGCCGGATCCGGTGGCGAGCCGCACGGCACCGATCACTGTGCGCGTCCGAGTCACCGCAAGAGGAGGCCGACCGGTCAGCGGAGCGCTCGTGTTCATGCGCGGGACGCCGAGGGTCGTGTCAGGTCAGACCCAGGCAACGCAGGCCGACGGCTACGTGACGCTCACGCTGGTTCCGAACGAGTTGTTCCCGCAGCCGCGGAACGGCTTCAACGTGCAGTTCTTCATCAAGGCATTCCGGAAGGGCGATCCGGGGCTCGGCGGCATCGCGGGGTACCGGCTCGTACAGGTCCGCCTGGCCGGGTAGGCGGCGGCGACCATCGAAGGTGAACGACCACAGGAGGCGGCCTCGGCCGCCTCCTCGTCTTCCCTTGTACTTGCAACGAAACTCGTTCGGGTAGTGGCGCCCGCCCGCCCGTCCGCGGGCATCCCCTCAGATCGGGTCAGCTTGGGCTCCGCGCGCGAGCGCAGCGAACGCGTGGGCTGGCCCGCGCGCGAGCGCAGCGAACGCGTGGGCTGGCCCGATCTGACCGCGGTCGGGCGCCGTCCGATGCGTCACGCAAGCTCAGGTGTGTTCGCGCAGTGACCTTCTAGGACAGGCACCCACTCATGGGGCCGAGAAGCTTGATTGCCTCCGGTGTCCCGCCACCTTCGCCTCCTAGAGACCAACAGGCCCGCGAACACCGTCCCGTAGTGGCTGGTTGGTTGGAGGTGGTGCGTGGCAAGGTCGGGCTTGGCGCGGTTCCGTGTCGCCGGATGGGAGGCGGAGCGTCCGTTCTGGACACTGCGCTTGTACATCGATGCTGCTGAGGCAGGTGCGTGCCTGCGGGCGCCGCAGCGGCGCGGTAGATCGCGCAGCAAGCCGGATCGGGAGCGATCGGCGCTAGAGGCCGCGCGCCGCGCCCGCGGCAAGATCCGCCGCTACTGCGCTGCCAACCGGCTCAACCGGCTCGGCACACTGACCTACGCGGGCGACGGCTGCCACGACGCTCGTCGGCTGCGAGGCGACGTAGGCGGATTCTTCCGGCGGCTGCGAGGCGAGCTTGGCGGCGAGGCGTTCCCGTACCTGTGGGTCCCCGAGTGGCATCCCGGCGGACACGGCCTGCACGTGCACTTTGCGGTCGGCCGGTTCATCAGGCAGTCGCTGATCCGGGAGGCGTGGAGTCGCGGCCATGTGCACATAAAGCTACTCGGCGATCTCCCAGTCGGGTCGGGATCGCTCGAGGAAGCGCGGCTTGGTGCTCGCTACCTGGCCAAGTACGCAGGCAAGGCGATCGAAGACGACCGGCCGTTGGGCCTGCACCGCTACGAGGTGGCGCAAGGATTCAACCCGCTGTCAGTCTCCTGCGAAGGGCCGACAGCGGAGGACGTGATCCTGACGGCGTCCGCGGTGATGGGCTCCGAGCCGTCGCAGGTGTGGCACTCATCGAGGGACGATGGATGGCAAGGGCCACCGGTGTGTTGGGTTGCCTGGACGAGCTGACACCAGACCCGAGGTGGTGCGCGCGTGGGTCGAGGCGTCGTGCTCGGCTCAGGGAGTTCCCAAGCGCGTCTCGGATGCGGCGGTTGTGGCTGCCGTCGCCGGGCTGCTCGGCGTGGCTTTTCCGCCGGAAGGCGGCGGCGCGACGAGCGGCCTGGCGGCAGACTCAGACGCGCCAGACAGGCGTGAAACGGCCGGGATCGAAGCCGTTGAAACCCCGGCGCCCGGAGCCGACCACGAGGTGGTCGAGCACGGCGGCGACGATCGCGTGTTGGCGGTGCAGCGGGAGACCCTGCCAGCGCTCGCGCAGCCCGACAGCGTTACCGATGTACCCGTCGAGCGCGGACGAGCGGTTTAGACGGCCAAGCTCCCGCCGCGCGGACTTCACGCGCGCCTCGATCGGTTGTCGGGCAGCGCTCCACTCCGAGAGTCCGATCTCACGGCGTCCGTACATCGCCGCCAACTCGTCGAGCTGTGCCTGTGACTGCTCGATCTCGGCCTGCCAGCGCTCGACGTCGGGCTCACGCGGTGCGCCTGCGAGTGCCGCTGCGAGCTCGGGCGAGTCGAGGCGATACAGCACCGCCTCGACAACGAAATGCTCCAAGGGCTCCGCGAGCACGTAAATGTGGCCGCAGCCGACGTAACCCGGGCCGGTCGCGCAGATGTAGCGGCGATCCCCGCCGGATCGCGGACGAGACACGAGCGTCGCGCCACAACGACCGCAGCGCAGCAGACGAACGAGCAGATAGCGGCGGACGGCTCCGTTCGTACGGCGGTTGGGATCGTGCAGGAGCGTTCGCAGGCGCGCGGTCTGCTCCGGCGTGATGATCCCCGACCACTCGGCCTTGGCGACCAGCTCGTGACGGTGCTCGCGTTGGCCGCTGATCCGTCCAGAGGTCAGCATCCGAGTCAGCGTCTGCGGCCGCCAGTTCTTCCCGGTGACGGTCGCGATCTGGCGCTCGTCGAGATCGCGGCAGAGCGCGCGGATCGCCTCACCCGCCAGCACACGGTCGGCTAGCTCGCCGATCACGACCGCCTCAGACTCGCGAATCGTGCGCCGGTCGGTCTCGTACCCGTACGGACGCGTGCCACCGCCCGCGATCTTCCCGGCCTGCGCCAGCTCCTCGTGCTTGCGTGCGGCCCGGCGGCTCTTGTCGTCGCTCTCCTTTCGTGCCACGGCTCCGAGGATACGAGCAGTGAACTGACCATCGTGTGTGGAGAGGTCTATATCTCCGGACACCGACGCCAGGCGTGTCACGCCTGCAGCACCGCAGACATCGAGAAACTCCTCTAGCTCGCGCGGCTGACGCACCAAGCGATCGACGTGCCACACCACGACGGCGTCGATGAAGCCGCCGCGCACGTCATCGAGCAGGCGCCGATACGCAACACGCACGCGGCCGTTGTAGGCGCTCACATCGTCATCGACGTACCGCTCCGCTACCTCCCAGCCCTCGCGAGCAGCCCGCGCCTCGCAGTCTTCGACCTGTCGGCGGACAGCGAGGTGATCTCCGTCCCGGTCAGACGAGATGCGCGCGTAGATCGCCGCTCGTAACACTCAGGGAACATACAGACACTCTCGGATTGGCCAGCGTGCTCTCGCTTGAAGATGTCGCGTTGAGCTCAGGTCCCGAGTTGCTCGGCTAGAAAGCGAGTGACCGGCCACGCTCCGTCTGTGGTGCTCGAGATGACCGTGTGCGTCACGTCTGACCGCGGGTCATGGACCGAGCGGAAGGAGACGCCGGCGGCTATGCCTTCGAGCATCACCGTGTCGGTCGACGCGTGCAGCCAGAAGCCCAGGCCGTAGCGCTCCGACGCGGACGGCACGCTTCGGGGTCGCACCATCTGCTCGACCCAGTTCTGCGACACGATCAGTTCCGCGAAGAACGCCGTCCAGAGCGACCGGAAGTCCGCCGCGGTGGAGTAGATCCCGCCGTCGCCGCTGCCTCCTGGATGGCTCGCGAGCGCGACGGTGGCGGCCTCGCCGTGCGGGTCGATCGAGACGAAAAGCAGCTGCTCATCGAGTCGCGTCCCGACGTCTATTTCTCGAGCCCGCACTACGACGGCTACCCAGCCGTCCTCGTCAGGCTCGAGGACCTAGACCGCGACGAGCTCGCAGAGCGGCTCGAGGACGCCTGGCTGATACAGGCGCCGAAGCGCCTTGCGGCCCAGTTCCTCGCGGACTCCTACGCCGCACCGCTACACTCGACCGACACAGGACGAATACCGAAGGCGCCGCCTGCGCCCTCCTTATCCGTTCATGGCAGGAGGAGCGATCATGGCCGCACTGTCGACGAGGCGTTCCAGTGGCAAGTGAGGCAACCCAAAGGCTGGGCGCTGTGCACGAAGGAATCGCCCACCGGATCGCGCGACGGAGCGCGAACGAGGAGAAGGCAGCGGAGCTCAGCCCCGTAACGGATGCCCAGGGTCTTGTCGAGTTCGCGTGCGAGTGCAAGAAGGTCGACTGCGAACGGTCGGTGAGGGTGCCGCTCTACGTCTACCGTCGGATGGTCGACGCAGGCGACCAGTACCTCTTGCAGGCAGGGCACCACGCGTTCACGAGCTACCGGACGATCATCACGGTCGGTCTGATGAGAATCGAGGAGCGCGCGTAGCGAGCCGGCAGTGGAGGCAGTCTTGGAGGGGCCTCAGCTGGTTCACTCAGAAGGCTGGCCCCACGAGACGAATCCGTTCGCCTCGAGCTCCTCGCCTTGCGCGCGTTCACGCGTCGGTGGGTTGCGGGCTCAGGGCCGAATTCTGAGCGCAGGGCCAGTCACAACCACCTTACCCCACTTGGGGGCCTCGCTCGGTATGGGGGCCTCGCTCGGTCGCTCTTGCATCCCGGCACCACACTCGCCGCTACGGCGCGAGCCCATGAGCTGCTTCGTGTTCAGTCAACCGTCGGCGCGACAGGCGTCTCGTCGACCGTCGGCGCGACAGGCGTCTCGTCGACCGTCGGCGCGACAGGCGTCTCGTCGACCGTCGGCGCGACAGGCGTCTCGTCAACCGTCTGCTCGCCGCGCTCGGCGGCCGCCGCCATCTTCCTCTCCCGCTTCTTTTCCAGCTTGCGCGCGCGGCGCTCCTTGACCGTCCGCTCTCGCGTCATCTTCGCCATCGTCTGCTGCCTCTTGGAACTCATAATCGCGCCCTTCCTCTCTGTCGATGCATGCAGTGTCCCCGGGGATCGCAGCTAGCGGTGTCATCCATCGGCGCTAGCGGCGTCGATTGGGCTCTGTCACTTCGGCGCAATGACCAGCTCACCCGAAGCAGCAGCATGGAGCGACGGCGGACTCGTGCGGGAGCCGGACACGGGAACGCCGGAACTCACCATAGCCGGAATCGCTCGCCCTCGAAATCGCGGGTGCGATGCGTCAAGGACAGGAAGCCTTCGGCCGCCCGAGAAAGCGAAGTGTCCCGCGGCAGAGGCCGACGGCCGCTCGACGCTGGTAGGCCTCCGTAGCGAGTAACCGATCCTCGGTCGGATTCGTCATGAAGCCCATCTCGACGAGGATCACCGGGACGTCCGACCAGTTGAACCCCGTGAAATCGGTGCGCTCCTCGACGCCGCGGTCGGGGAATCCGAGGGCGCGAACCAATTCCGACTGGACGATCCTCGCCGCCCGTTTGCTACCGGCGTAGATGTCGTCCGTCCAGCCGCGACGACGCGCCGGATAGAGCGTGTGCGTCCCGCGGACGCTCCGGTCGGTCGAGCCGTCGGCGTGAATACGTAGGAAGAGCGCGGCGCCGGCTTGGTTCGCGATCCGCGCCCGTGCACTGTTGCCCATGCTCGGGCCCGCGGTCTTCGTCCCCGTCATAACGACGCGGACGCCTGCCCGCTCGAGCAGCCGACCTAGCCGAAGCGCGACCCGCAGGTTCAGCTCGGCCTCGGTCAGGCCGGACACGACCCCCCGTGTCCCGCCGCCGTCCTTGATCTTCTGCACTGCCGAGCCCGGCCCGATCGGCTCGGTGTCAAGGCTCGCCCGGAGGTCGTGGCCCGGGTCGAGGACGACAACCGGCGTCCGCGCCGCGTTCGTCGCCGCCGGCAGCGCAAGAAGAACTCCGGCGAGAAAGAACGAGAGGTCTCGCATCTCTACTGGCCGAGGTTGCAGAGCTCGGCGACTTCGGCGTCGCTCATCGACGCGAGCAGTTCCAGCGCGCCGACGTTTTCGGCGACCTGCTCGGGGCTCGTCGCGCCGAAGAGCACGCTGGCGACGCGAGGGTTCGAAAGCGCGAACGCGATCGCCAGTCTCGACGGCGTCGTGTCCAGATCGTCCGCCACGTCTCGGAGACGCTCTCCGATCTGGAGGGCCCTCTCGCGACGAGGATCGGCCAGCTCCCCGGCAAGCCGCCCGTCGGCACCCGAGCTCGCGTACTTGCCGGTCAGCGCACCGCCCGCGAGGACGGTCGAGGCGACGACGTTCGCTCCCGCCGCATCCAGGGCGTCAGCCATCAAGTCGTCCTCGACGAACTCCCGGTAGACCAGGTTGTACGGAAGCTGGGCCGCGGACGGCGCAGGAAGCACCTCGGACGCCGCGAACCCTGCGGCCTCCATGATCAGCTCGGGCTGCCAGTTGAGCCACGGCACGGAAGACCTCGCCGAAGACCACCTCCGAGTACCCGGTCGGAAGCGGGGCGCTGCCGGTCTCGTCGTCGTACCGCGCGTCGTCGAGGAAGTCGATCCCGTGCTCCCGCGCGGCAGTCATGACGGCGACGCCGGCCTCCCTCGGGATGCGCTCGAAGGTCCGCCACGAGCCGAGCGAGAGCGCAGACACCTCGATTCCTGAGGCGCCGAGCAGCCGGTGCTCCATCAGCTTGCGAGTCGGCTGAGGCGTCTCAGCTCCCGAAGCGGGCCCAGCCGTGCCGCCGGGCGCGTGTCCGAAGCCCGGAGCTCGAGCGCGAAGCGGTACTTCCGTCGCGGGCTGTAGATGGGGCAGGGATCGCTCCGGCAGGGCTTCATCGACAGACGCCGCACGCGCTTCCCGTCGGCGTCGAAGAAGACGATCGTGAGCGGGACGAGCGTGTCCTTCATCCAGAACCCGCCCGTCGTATCCTGGCGATGAACGAACAGCATCCCGTCGGCGGGCGCCTGGCGACGGTTCATGAGCCCCCGGATTCGACTCGCAGACGTAAGGGCGAGCTCGGGATGGAACGGCACTCCATCGAGCTTGAGTCTCGTGAGGGAGG
>Ga0209341_10006651_pt1 | contig 10317 bp, 8 predicted proteins | sample RifCSP13_2_FD_184020 | JGI IMG/M metagenome (GOLD analysis project Ga0209341, IMG submission 184020) | Soil microbial communities from Rifle, Colorado - Rifle CSP2_sed 13_2 (SPAdes) (version 2) | ecosystem: Environmental > Terrestrial > Deep subsurface > Rock core/Sediment | place: Rifle... | reverse complement strand
AAATATTTCCATTCGGCATTCAGGGTGAAATGGATACCCACATCCAGTGCCGGATGATCTTTAACATAATCTGCAATTTCATTGAACCAGGGGCAGGGCACCATCACACTTCCGGAAGTAATCGCACTGTTTTCAAATGCTTTAATGACCGCCATGTTGGTAGAATGCGAAAGGCCCATGTCATCGGCATGGACGATCAGTAATTTTGCGTCCGCCCGGTACCCCAGCAATTCGGCAGTTGTTGCCTTTGTCTGTATATCATATAAATATTATTTTTGTTCCATACTCAATCCCCAACCCCCAAAACCCACTCGTCACTTGTCAACAGTCACCAGTCACCAGTCACCAGTCACCAGTCACTATCTCATCGTCTAATTTACAACTTTTATAATAACCGTGAACCTCCAATCATGAATTTCCATTTCACCTGCTGTTAAATTTAATTCCCCATCACTTTAAAAGCCACCGGCATAAAAAAGCGCTGCTTAACCGGTCTTCCTCCCTGCCTGGCAGGTTTCCACAAAGGTGAGGATGATATGGTTCTCATCGTTTCATTATCCACTAAGGGGTCAACGCTCCGTACTACTTTAATGTCCACCACTTCACCCCTGGCATTCACGCAAAATTCAATAAAAACCGTTCCGAAAATCATGTTATCCACAGCAGCCTGGGGATAGTGTACATTTTCAAGCACCCATTTCCTGAACTCGTTCACATCACCATTGTTGAAACTTGCATTTTCCTCGGGAAACAATACAGGGGGAGATTCCGGTTCTTCAATTTCCTGTGGAGCAGGAACAACATTTACCGGCGGTTCGGGAACCGGCAGGTTGGTAATTTCTTTCAATATATCAGCAACACTGCCAAAACCATTGCTTTCCGGATCAGGTTCCTCAACAATAACAGGTGGACGGTAAATAATTTTTTTTATATCCGGAACTGGTGCCGGTGGTGGGGGTGGAGGAGTGACTTCCCTGTCAGGGTTTATATCTGCTAAAATCACCAGCCTGCCGGGATCAATGTATTGTTGGATGCCCCTACCCCTGTAAATATGGATTAGGGGAACGGCCACTGCCGTGGATAAGAATGCAAGGGAAATTAAAAAGGCAGCCAGCAGGTATTTCCGCCTTTGCCTGTTCAGGGAATAAGCTCCGTATTTCTTGTTTCGGTTCTCAAAGACTATGTCTTCGAGGGTGACCGGCTCTTCAAAAAACATCTTCTTTTTCATGGCTGTGGTTTTGAAGGTTTTTTAACTTGCTTTACATTGAATTGATGCCTGCAAACATTGAATTCCACAAACATTTTATGATAATATGGAACAATTTTTGTAGTATCTTTAGTGACAAATTCCACCCGGACATGTTTCTGAATTCGAAACATACAACCCATGGAGCCGGAGCATTTCACGGCCAGTCTGATGAAAATCTCATTGCGCAGTATATCCTCACCGGCAATAAAGATTATGTTGCAGTTTTATTTGAACGGTATACCCATCTGGTTTATGGTATTTGTCTGAATTACCTGCATGAAACGGATCAATGCAAGGATGCGGTGATGGAAATCTTTGAAAGTCTGTTTGAGAAACTGGCCGATCATAAAGTATCCTGTTTTAAAAACTGGCTGTATAGCGTTTCGCGCAATTACTGCCTGATGTCGCTGCGTAAAACCGGGGCATATCTCAGGTTGAAGTACCATATACATGAAAATGCACGGGCTGAGGAACTTGAAATCAATCCCGTTATGAATTCGGTTGAACAAACCGGTGTCAACTCCGGAGAAACTGTTGTGCTTGCAGCCGTGGGGGCCTTGAACCGGGAGCAGGAAGCCTGTATACGTCTGATGTACCTCGAAAACAGAAGTTACAGGGATATTTCCGAAATTACAGGTTTTTCGCCCAATGAGGTCAAAAGTCATATCCAGAATGGCAAAAGGAATCTGAAAAATTATTTATTAGGCCGAAATGATCACCAAATCCTCGATTAGTAATTTCAATAGCAATGGATGCCTTACGGCCAGGACTATCCGTCATTACCTGGATGGTTCACTGAAGTTGTCAGACAGGCTCGTGGTAGAGGAGCATGTAAGACGCTGCCGGCTTTGTTCCGAAGCACTGAGAGGATTTAAAAAGCACCAGCGCAAAAATGTACTGCGAAGCGATATGGAATACCTGTCGGAAAGAGTCAGGCAACAATATGCAGGGGGGAATCAGGGCAGGGCATACCGTATGCCAATTATCGTGGTTGTTACCCTTGTGGTAATACTTGTGTTGCTGGTAGGACTGTTCCTCGTGCTGAGGCAATACCAGGTAAACCAGGAATCCTCACATGCCAGGCCGCAGGCTGTTTTGGTAATCGGTGAGCAGCCGGTTGAGGGGAAGCAGTAATTGGTTATGGGTAAACAAAAGTGCTAAATTATCGTATAAAGGAGTAGCTGAAAAGTTGAAACAGTTTATGGATAATTAAGCGCTATTATAATGAAAACCAATAAGATAGTTTTGTATTGCATGGGAATTCTTATCCTGCTTACCGGGGCGCTGGCCTGTAATGCAGAAAAAGAAGCGACTGAGAGAAAAAACCTGATGATGCCGAAAACATCTGAAATGAGACGCAATGACCGGTACAAGGAAGTGGGAAAAAGAAAGACCAATAAGGTGAAACCCAATAAAAGTAAGAAAAGGGCTCTTTTTTAACAACTTACCGCTTACCGGCTGATATTAAACCCCTTCCCCTGCCAGCTATTCCTATTTTCGAGTAATTTTTCAAATTTCACCAGGATCTGATCATAACGTGGTCCCCAGGGCCTTTTAACGGCAAATCGCGGAGGGGTTTCTCCTGCAATGCGTTCCACAACTATCTGAGGATTCAGTATCTCGATGTATCCGGCCATGAATTCAAGATATTCGTCGAGTTCAAACAACCTGAATTCACCAGGGTTCAGCCGGTACTCTTCTGCCATCGGGGTTCCTTTGAAAAGCTGCAGTTGGTGGAACTTGATACTGGTAAGCGGTAGTCCCGAAATCACCCCTGCACTTTGCATCATCTCTTCCCGGCTTTCCCCTGGAAGTCCAAATATCAGGTGACCACCCACATGAATCCCCTTCGCAGCTGTCCTGGTAATTGCATCTACGGTCTCCTCAAAGGTATGACAACGGTTAACCCGCATCAGGGTCTTATTGTATATGGATTCAATGCCAAATTCGATGATTACATGGTATTGGGCTGATAATTTCTGCAACAGTTCCAGTTTGATATCATCGATGCAGTCGGGTCTTGTACCTATTATTATTCCAATAACTCCTTCCACATTCAGCGCTTCGTGATAAATTTGTTCGAGGAACTCCACGTGTGCATGTGTATTGGAGAATGCCTGGAAATAGGCGAGGTATCTATTTGCACGGCGGTATCGCTTTTCATGGAATTCAATCCCTTCGGCAAGCTGCCTGGAAACTGACTTTTCCGGAAGACAGTAAGAGGGATTGAATGCATCATTCAGGCAAAACGAACAGCCTCCTGTACCTTTTGACCCGTCACGGTTCGGACATGAAAAACCGGCATCGATTGTAAGCTTCTGTACCCTGCCGCCGAATGTCCTGCGCATGTAATCGGGATAGGCATTGAAGCGGCGGGTGTTTCCCCAGGGGTAGATCATAAAACAGTGAAAAACTAAAAGTGAAAAGTGAAATTACAATCCACAACATTCACAACTCACAACTCACAACTCACAACCTTCTCTAACATCACATACCACAAATACGCCTCCACCTTCCCGTATCCCATATCTCTCAATAATCCTGCATAGGATTTCAACTGTGTTTCGTATGCAGTCTCCTGCCTGAGGCCGAATTTATAATCTATGACAAGTGCCTGTCCTTCCCGGATCATTACCCGGTCAGGACGCCTGATGGTGCCTCCGGGCAGAATTATTTCGACCTCGGTAACAGTGTGCCAGTCTTCGGAAAACCACGACATTACCTGGATATCATTCAACTTATGCCGGATCACACGGATATAGTTTTCCCGTTCATGTTGCGAAATTTTGCCCTGCAGGAACAATCCGGTTACAGCACGGTCCACATCTTCAGCCAAATGTATGGAGCTGAAGATCTCATGCAGGAGTTTACCTTCATTCACAGGGCCTGATGGCTGGAATGCCAGTTTGATCCTTCCCGGAAAGGCAGGTTGTGGAACTGTGCCGGCCAATATGTCCTCCCCTCGTTGTGGCTGTTCACTTTTCCTGTAAGCAGGCAGTTCACCCCGGGTGTAAATTGTTCCTGAACCGGATGAAAGACTGTGTGTTATCTTTGCTGACAGGTCCGACACACTTTTTAACTGGTCATTCCTGCCGGATTTGCAGAATACAAAGAGTCCGTCACAAGCCCTGGTGAAAGCCACATAAAGCAAATTTAAATTGTCGACATATTGTTTCAGCAGTTCATTGTAATAATCAGCGGCAAAAGCCGTATGACAGAGTTGGGGTGAGTAGGAGAGCGGAAGGATCTTCATTTTACTGAAAGGATTCTCCGCAGGTCTGCCCCACAGAACACTTTTGTGGGTATTGAGTTCCCAGTTGCAATAGGGGATGATGACCAGATCAAATTCAAGGCCTTTCGATTTATGAATGGTGAGTACCCTGATTGCATCCTGACCGGCCGGTGCTGAAACCGACTTTTCTTTTCCGTTTTCGTTCCAGTATTCCATAAACCTCGCAGGGTCGGAAGAATAACGTCGGGAATAATCCATGACCAGATCCCGGAATGCCTGCAGGTAAACCTGTTCGCCTTTATTATCCGACAACCTGAACAAAGCAATAAGTTGCTCGATGATCTCAGTCAGGGAAAAAGCACCCGATGATGCAACAAGCTCAAAAAATGCGGCCGGAAAAAGGTTGTTGAACTCCTCCATCCTGACCTTATTGTCATTCCCTGCCCTCTGCCAGTCATCACTTGTTCCCGTAGTTGAAAAATAATTTCGGTAGCCTGATAGCAGGTAATAATTATTTACCGGGTCCTCCGGTGTAACCATATATTGGATCAGGGCGGTCAGAAATGTCACAAGCCCGGAACTTCCCAGGCGGAGGGCTTCATCTGAGATCACATCAAACCGGTGCACTCCGTCGGCATTCTCCCGGGCATAGGTAAGGAGAAAATCGGCAAGAAGATTTGCCTCTTTGTTCTTACGCGTTATAATCGCAATATCACGCAAAGGATACCCCTGGTCCTGCAATTCAATGAGCAACCGTACCAGCTTTTTGTTTACCGCATCATAAAAAGTATTTTCTTCATTGGCATCCACAAATTCAACGCGGACTATACCCCCCGGTTTGCCGGTATCTGCCGGCACCTGAACTGCACCAGCGTACAAGCCTGTAATGGTGTCTTCTTCCTTCAGCCCGGGATTATGTCCGGCCTCCTGAATTTTACCGGAATGTTCATCCTTTAGCAAAACAGGAGCAGCACTGAAAAAAGCGTTGTTGAATTCGACGATATGTTGGCGCGAACGCCAGTTCCGGTCGAGTGAATAGTTGGCAATTACTTCCCTTGGAAAATCGTTTCCAAGCTTGCCGGCAAGTATTTCCCAGTTACTGTTTCGCCAGCGGTAAACCGACTGCTTTACATCTCCCACCACAAGGTTATCATAGCCCTGCGACAGGCTGTTGCTGATAAGAGGCCTGAAATTCATCCATTGCAGCCAGGAGGTATCCTGAAATTCATCGATCATAAAATGATGATACCAGTATCCCGCCTTCTCATAAATAAAAGGTGTATCGTTCCCGTCAATGATCTTATTCAGAAAGAGCGGTGCCTCGGGAAGAAGAAATGCATTGTTTTCATTGCACCAGTCATAGGAAAGCCTGGACAGGTCGGATAAAATGCCAAGAGTATAAATATTCCTCAGGATCACCCCGGCCGTGTTGTATTTTTCAAAATTTGCGGAGAAAAAATCCACGGTCCTGCCCAGCAAGGGCATGAGTTCATTTTCAGCTACCTGAATGATCTCCTCTTTTCGGGGGGATGTTTTTGTATACCACTTTTCTATGTCCGATACAGCATCAAGGACTGTTTTCGTAGGATCTTTGAATTCCCCGGATGCCAGTTTAAGCAGGAAACCGGCAGGTCCGGCACTCTTTCTGGAGAAATCATCCGCAGACAGCCCTTTTGCTTCAAGAATCGCAGCCGCATGAGCTCCAAACGCCCGGTACTCCGTTGAAATACCAATGCTGATGCCATATAGCTCCGACTGGTATTGTTGCAGGAAATCACGGTCCGAAAACCTGGTTAATGCATCTCCCGGCAAAGTCTTAAAATCTTCCTTGAATATCTCCCTGCCCAGGTTTTGCATACTTTTCCTGAAATTCCAGTTTTCGCCTCTTTCAATAAGCGATTCGGCAAAACTAGTAAGCCAGGTTAACAGCGATTTGTCGGTTTCAGCCAGCGTCAGGAGCCTGGAAATAAGTTCGGACAACAGGGTATCGGTGTCAAGTTCAATGGAATACCCGCCCTGGATGCCGAGTTCACGGGTAAATGAACGGATGATCCGTTGAAAAAATGAATCAATGGTGCTGACCGAGAAATCGGAATACTGGTGAAGCAGCCTTTTCAGGATATTACCTGCCTGGCTGCGCAATTGTTTTTCCGGCATGCCGGTGGCATTGGTAAGTAAATCCAGGTATTTTGAGGGCTTGTTGCTGCCGAGGAGATGCAATTCACGTATGATTCGTGTCTTCATTTCCTCTGTGGCTTTATTCGTAAATGTCACGGCAAGGATATGCCTGAAATAATCCCCTTCCGTAAATAACAACCGGAGATATTCCCCGGTCAGGGTAAAAGTCTTACCCGATCCGGCTGAAGCCCTTATGACTTTGAGTTGCGGCATCACACTATTTTGCGATGGGGAAATTACCATATTTTTCTCAAATCATTTGCAGGTATCATATTTTTCCATACCTTAGCTTTCCCAAAATACTTATTGTATATAATACAATTTATGACGTTCCCCATAATCCCTAATCTATCCGTTGATTGTGTGATTTTTGGATTCGATTCAAAAGACCTGAACGTACTTCTTGTAGAAAGAACATTAACAAAGGGCGAAAATAATCCGGTCGTATTTTCTGATTTCACCCTCACCGGTAATCATGTCCGTTCCGGAGAGGATCCTGACCATGCTGCCGTTCGGATATTGAATGATCTTACGGGTCTCCACGACATTTACCTGGAACAATTCCATACATTCGGAGGTACCGACAGGCTGTTGAAAAAAAAAGACCAGCAATGGATCCACAGTCTGGGACTGAGTATCCCCGATCATGTGATTACAGTTGGGTATTATTCGTTAATCGACTGTACCACAGTGGAAATTACCAATCACTTGTTAAGAAATGTTACCTGGTTCCCTGTTAATGATTTGCCGGAAATGGGGTTTGATCATCCGGTGATACTGCAAAAGGCACTGGAATGCCTGCGGCTGAAAATCAGGCAGGAACCCATTGCTTTTGAACTGTTGGCAGAAAAATTCACCCTTACACAACTTCAGCGGCTGTATGAGGCCGTTTTGGGCACCCGGTTCGATCCCAGGAATTTCAGGAAAAAGGTATCCCAAATGAAGTACGTGATACCCCTGGATGAAAGCATAAACCTGCCTTTCTGTATATTTTCAGCAGGGATGTATACGACAGAACACGCAAAGAGCGATATGGTTTTATAATTTGATACGATTAATCACCTAACTAATCTGTGCAACTATGAATTTACATTACATCGATCTGGGTATTATACTGCTTTATCTGATCGCCACCATTTTTATCGGATATTGGGTATCCAAAAGGGCCTCACAAAGCATAAAGTCCTATTTCCTCGGTGGCAACAGCCTACCCTGGTATTTTTTGGGTGTATCCAATGCTTCGGGTATGTTTGATATTGCCGGCACCATGCTGCTGGTATACTGGCTGTCACTCTATGGATTGAAAAGTATATGGATCCCCTGGGTCTGGCCGGTTTTCAACCAGATTTTCCTGATGGTCTACCTTTCAGCCTGGTTGCGCAGGTCCAATGTAATGACTGGTGCTGAATGGATCAGAACCAGGTTTGGAAAAGGCCTGGGCGCTAATTTATCGCATATCGTTGTGGTCGTCTTTGCCCTTGTAAGTGTTATCGGTTTTCTTTCCTATGGTTTCAAGGGCATCGGCAAGTTTACCACCTCATTTCTTCCACCCCTTGTTACCAACCTGGAAACCCTCGCCAGGTATCCCCAGATCAATGAAAACCTGTACGCCCTTATCCTGATGGCTATCACTACCTTTTATGTGGTGAAGGGCGGAATGTTCAGTGTTGTTATTACCGAGGTAATTCAGTATGGAATTCTCACCATAGCCGCTGTGGCTATCGGTATTATTGCCATCAACCACGTTTCTCCTGATGCCCTTAATGCAGTGTTACCCGAAGGTTGGAAAAGTATCGGATTTGGGTGGAAACTGGGACTCGACTGGACCAATCTTTCCGGCGGAGCTTCACCGAAACTCAACGCATTCAGTGAGTGGATCGCAAAGGATGGATATGAGATGTTCGGATTGTTTTTTGTCATGATGCTCTTCAAGGGAATTTTCCTTTCCGCTGCCGGTCCGGCACCCAATTACGACATGCAGCGCGTTTTATCAACCCGCACACCGAGCGAAGCATCAAAAATGAGTTCACTGGTAAGCGTTGTGCTTAACCCGTCCCGTTATTTTATGGTAGCCGGTCTGACAATCCTTGCACTGGTTCATTTTGACACACTATACACCGCTTCACTCACCGAGCCCGATTTTGAAAGCATTCTGCCACAGGTGCTGGCCACTTACGTACCGGTAGGCCTGCTGGGTTTCCTGATGGCCGGGCTCCTGGCTGCTTTCATGAGTAACTTTGCGGCCACCGTAAATGCTGCTCCTGCTTATATTGTGAATGACATTTATAAACGGTTTATTAATCCCCATGCCAGCGAGAAGAAATATGTCCGGTTGAGTTATATCTCCTCATTGGCAGTAGTTGTGGTTGGTGTATCCGTTGGTTTTATAGTCACCTCTATCAACGATGTGGTTTTGTGGATCACCGCGGCACTTTGGGGTGGTTATACCGCTGCGAATGTTTTAAAATGGTACTGGTGGCGTTTCAATGGTTTTGGTTATTTCTGGGGTATGGTAACCGGACTTGCTGCAGCCCTCATTATGCCATTATTCAGTCATACTTCCCTCAGCCAGTTCCCGATAGCCAATAACTTCAACATGAATGCCTTCCCGATCATCTTCGGCATTTCCATTATCGGTTGCATTGTGGGTACCTTGCTCACCAAACCCGAGGACAATGAAACCCTGAAAAATTTCTATAAAAACGTGCGTCCATGGGGATTCTGGAAACCCGTTCATAAACTGGTGGTTCAGGAAGATCCGGCTTTCGAGGGTAATAAAGACTTCAAAAGGGATATGTTCAATGTGGTTACCGGTATTGTCTGGCAGACCTCTTTGGTTGCATTCCCGGTATTCCTGGTATTACGCGAATGGAAGCCGTTCATGATAGCGGTGGCAATTATTGCGGCAACTTCCCTGGTACTTAAATTCACCTGGTGGAATAAACTCAAAGACTAACTTTAAAAACTATCCGTCATGAAATTCGGCTATTTTGATGATACAAACAGGGAGTATGTTATTACAACCCCCCAAACTCCCTATCCGTGGATAAACTACCTGGGCAATGGTGATTTCTTTTCTATTATTTCAAATACTTCCGGTGGTTACAGCTTTTACCGTGATGCCCGGCTCCGGCGAATTACCCGTTATCGTTACAACAACATACCGCTCGATTCCAATGGTAAATATTTCTATATCCGGGATGGGGAAGTGTTGTGGTCACCCTCCTGGAAGCCGGCTAAAACACCTCTGGATAAATATGAGTGCAGGCATGGTCTCGGATACACCCGGTTTCTTGGCGAAAAGAACAAATGCCGGGCCGAAGTAACCTGTTTTGTTCCGGATGAAGCAAACGCCGAAATACAGGTCATGAAGCTCGAAAACCTGTCGGATAAATCCAAAACCCTCAGGATACACTCTTTTGTTGAATGGTGCTTATGGAACGCTCTGGAGGATACTACCAATTTCCAGCGTAATTTCTCCACCGGGCAGGTTGAAATCGAAGGAAGTACCCTCTATCATAAGACCGAATTCAGGGAACGCAGAAATCATTATGCCTTTTACCATGTAAATGAAAGTGTAAAAGGTTATGACACCGACCGTGAAAAGTTCCTGGGATTGTACAATGGTCTTGAAGCTCCCAATGCAGTTATCAACGAA
>Ga0209341_10006648_pt1 | contig 10319 bp, 9 predicted proteins | sample RifCSP13_2_FD_184020 | JGI IMG/M metagenome (GOLD analysis project Ga0209341, IMG submission 184020) | Soil microbial communities from Rifle, Colorado - Rifle CSP2_sed 13_2 (SPAdes) (version 2) | ecosystem: Environmental > Terrestrial > Deep subsurface > Rock core/Sediment | place: Rifle... | reverse complement strand
CTTTTCGATGGCGAACTCGACCACCTCGCCTCGTACTTCGTCGGCTGTCGGCGCGTCGCGTTCGGTCACCATTGCCACGTAGACACCGCCCGTCTCGTGACGGCGAGCGTAGGATCGACCCAGTTCGCCGTCGAGAGCTACCGGGGCGAGCTCCATGCCGTGCTCGAGCGGGCTGTGACATCCCAGGTCGAAACGGGCGGTCTCGTCCGGATACGCAGCAAAGATCGCTTCGAGACCTTCTCCGTCCTCCACTCGACGTTCAACCGCAGCGGCCAAAGCCTCATCGCCCAACGCCGTGTCCGCCAGGGTGAGCACTATCAGACAGGCCCTCGAGTTCACCGCGAGGAAATCCCGATACGCGCTGTCGAGGTCGACCCCCGGCCCACCGGATCGGACCAGTTCCTCTTCGAGCCTCCCCCTGATCACGTCGAGCTCCGCCTCGAGCAGCACTCTCGATCTGGTCACGTCGCGACCGGCGAGGTCGGCATCGGCGCCGAGCCCACCGGTACGAGCGGTAAAGGCTGCGTCCAGCTCGGCTTTGGTGACGGTCACCCCGAATTCCTCTTCCGCTCCTGCGGTGACGAGCTGGTGCAGGATCAGCAGGAAGAGACTCGAGGCCTGCTCGTCATCGGTAACGGGGGCAGACGATTCGTGCAGGGCCTCGAGGCGGGCTTGCTCGATCGGAATCCCGTTGACCGTCGCGGCGGGATCAGACCCGGAACACGCGGAAACAACGAGCGTCAGGCCGACCAGGAGGGCGATGAGCCTCAACACCGGCGGGAGGATATCGTCCACCGCACGGTATGCATCTCAGCAGGCTCCGCAAGCCCCCATCACATATCCGAGCATGGTGTAGTAGCCGACCGTGAGGCACAGCTCGACAACGCCCGACTCCCCCAGATACGCCCGTGCGTCGGCGAAACGTGCAGGCGACACGGTGCTCTCGGCGCACAGTTCACGCACGAAGCCGATCAGGAGCAACTCGGTGTCGGTGAGCTGAACGGACCGACCGTTTGCCAGGTAATCGACCACTTCGGGCCGCACCCCGGCGGCGCGGGCCAGGGGAAGGTGACTGTCCCACTCGAACGCGCAGCCGTGCACCACCGCGGCCGTGATGATCACCAGCTCCCGGTCGTGACCCGACAGCGACGAGCCAAAACGGATCTCCGCGCCGAGTTCAGCCACATGGCGGGCGATCTTCGGGGTGTGGAGCATCACCTCGAAGGGGCGGATCATCTTGCCCCGACTCTCGACCACCCAGTCGTAAGTTTCCCTCTGCTCATCGGTCAGGTCCTCGGTGCGGTCTGTGATCAAGGGGATGCTTGCCATGTCTGCCTTTCAGGTCTCGATTCCAAAGAGCCGCGCCGCGCTCCCCCCAACCACCAGGTCCCGCTCGGCTTCCGTGAGCCGCGCTTCGGCAACCAGAGCAAGAGGATCCGGCAAGCCCATATCGAATGGATAGTCGGTGCCAAGCAGCACCCGATCGGCGCCATAGGCTCGAACGAGGTGCTCGACCATCCCGGCGTCGAACACAGTGATGTCAAAATACAAGCGGGCGAGGTACTCGGAGGGGAGACGATCGATGTGGCGGCGCATCTCGGGGCGGTGTCGGAATGCGTGATCGGTGCGGGCCGGGTAAAACGCCAAATATCCACCACCGTGCACGACCAGCAGTTTCAATTCCGGATAGCGTTCGAAGACCCCTCCGAGAATCATCCGCGTGACTGCCAGAGTCGACGACAGGGGCATCCCGATCACGTTGACCAGGTAGTAGTCGGTCATCCGACCTCCGTCGGTGAACCCGGCCGGGTGGAGCACGACGACGAGACCGAGTTCCTGGAGTTCCGCCCACAGGGCTTCGAATCGCCCATCGTCGAGGTCGATGCCGTTGACGTCCGCTCCGATCTCGATGCCGGGAAATCCCAAATCGCCTGCAACCCGCCGTGCCTCTGCAACAGCGGCATCCGGGTGAGCCATGGGCAGGGTCCCCAGCCCGACAAAACGGGTCGGATGAGTGTTTACGACTTCGGCAATCCGGTCGTTCTGGAAACGCGCCACCCGCGGCGAAAGCGCCGAATCAGCCCAGTAGAAGTACTGGAAGGGTGCCATCCCCACCACCTGCACGTCGATGCCGAGGGCGTCCATGTCGGCGATCCGGACTTCGGGGTCGGTGAACTTGCCGTGGACCGCCTGGTGATACTTCTGGTTCAGGGACTTGGTCTCCGGCGAGGAGTAGAAGGTCCTGGGATCGCTCTCGGGCCGGAAGTGCGGCCGCGTCAGCTCCGCCGACTCAGGGACGGCCAGGTGCGTATGAACGTCAACGGTCCGCACCGGGGGCCGGGGCACCGCGCTTGGGCCCCATCGCTCAGCCCAGGTCTCCCACGGTCGGGGAATACCTTCGGTCATTCCCCGACCTCGATCCGCCCGATCCCAGCCCGACGGCGCACTACCTCGGCGACAGCCGAGTTGTCTGCGTCCGCCAACCCCGACTCCTCTCCTTCCGCCAGGGCGGCCCGGACCACGTCCACGAGGGCGGTCGGAGCACCGAGAGCCCGGGCATGCTCGGTGATGAGGCGGGCGTCTTTGTGGCTCTGACGGAGGCGAGCCGATGGTGGGTAATGGTCGCCCGCAATGATCCGCTCGCCCCACAAGTCCATGGCTTTCGAGTAGGCCACTCCGTCCTTCAACACTTCGAGTACCCGGGCGAGGTCGAGACCCGCCAGTTCGGCAACGACAAGCGCCTCGGCCAGCGCCATCCGGTTGACCGCCAGCACATGGTTGACGATCAGTTTGGTTCGCGCTCCGGCGCCCACCCCGCCGACATGATGATGCGACCGGCCGATTGCCTCGAGAACGGGGCGGGCTCGCTGGTAGGCGTCATCGGATCCTCCCACCATCGCCACCAGCTCTCCGCTGGCAGCGACGGGGGCATTGCCGCTTACCGTCGTGTCGGCATATTCGATCCCGACCTTCGCCAGCCCATCGGCGATCTCCACGGCGTCCTCCGGTCTCCCAGTGGTGGCATCGAGCACCAGCAGCGAAACGGCGCCCGAGGAGCTGAGACCCCGCTCCCCCAGGCATACCTCCCGGGAGATGTCCGAGGTCAGAAGGGAGAGCAGAGCAATATCACAACCCTGAACGGCTTCCGCCGGAGATGAGGTGGGCGTTCCCCCTGCGGCCTCGAATTCTTCCGAGCGGGCCGGGTTGGGGTCGTATCCGCGCAAAGCGAACCCGGCAGCCAGGAGGCGACCCGCCATCCGTGAACCCATGATGCCGAGACCGATAACCGCAACGGGTGCTGCCATGGCTAGAACCGGTAAAGCCGGGTCGGATTGTCCACCAGGATACGACGTCGCATCACCGGATCCGGAGCCCACAACTCGAGCTGCTCAATCAGGTCGGCATCGTTGGGTTGGACATCGTACTTGTTGGGATGGGGCCAGTCGCTTGCCCACAACATTCGATCGGGATTGGCCTCGATCAGCGCATGGGCCAGCGGAACCACGTCCGGCCAGGGCGGAAGGTCACCCACTCCGAGCCTATTGGGTCCGGAGAGCTTGACCCAAGTGTTGCCCTCGCGGACCAGGCTCAGCAGCATCTGGAACGGAGGATGTGACACCCCTTCGGCGGCCGGCATGTAGCCGAAGTGCCCGATGGAGATGGGTACGCCCAGCGACCGGAACAGTGGTATGAGTTCGGGAAGGTCGTGACCTGCGAACAAGAATTCCATGTGCCAGGACAAACCCTCGATCCGGCGCGCCAGCTCAGGGACCTCGGACTGCTCGATTGGCATCCCTCCCTTGTTGTCGAGGTTGAGCCGCACCCCGCGAACCCCGCGGCGGTCGAGCTCTACAAGCTCCTCATCGGAAACCGACATGTCCAACGCCACGACCGCTCGGGCCCGGTCGGGGATCTCGCCCATGGCATCGAGGATCGCCGAATTGTCCGTCCCGTACACGGAAGGCTGAGTGAAAACCACGCGCTCGATGCCGATCTGAAGGTGCATGTGGAGCATGTCGGCGAGGGTCGAATCGGGGGGGGTGTAGCCGCGCTTTTCCGAGAGCGGGTACCCCGAAACGAACACATGCGTGTGGCAGTCGACCGACCCTTTCGGGATTGCCAGTCGGGACACCCTCGGTGCCCGGTCGGGGGGTAGACAAACGGGAATATCGCTCACGGCCTGCTTCCTGCGTCGGCGAAAACCTGATCATATCGAGCCACACCGTGGTCGTGCCGAAACACCCCTCGAGCGGTGCCGCGGTGGAGCCCTGAGCCCGCCATCCGGCCGGGATTCGCCTCAGACTCACAGTAGCGGCGACCCACAACGGCTCCAGGCGACGCTTCACACGCGAGCACGAGGACCCTAGGAAACGGCTGCCCGACCGGCGAAAGCCCTGATCCGTCGCCACGACAACGCGGCGACCAGCATTGCGAGTGAGGCGATGGTGAAGGTCACGCGCGGTCCTATGCTCTCGGACAACGAAGACGCCATTGGAGGCCCAATTACCTGGGCGATCCGAACCGCAGTCACCCAGGTGAGAACTGTGATGCCGCGATAGAGCGGCCCGCCGATAGTGGCCGCCTTTTCCTGCGCCAGTGGCACAAAAAGCCCGAACCCGAGACCACTGGTTCCGAGGCCGAGAGAAACTGCCCACCACCCCGGAGCGAGCGCCGCCACCGCGCTCCCGATGGACATCAACACGAAACCCGACCCGATGAGCCGGCTTCCCCCGGATCTGACCCGGAGCCTTCCGATCTGGACGGCGGCCAGAACCGTCCCGACCTGGAAGGAGGCGATGATGAAACCTCGACCCGATGATGGCACCCCGAAGACCGAATCGAGGTAGAGCGGCGTCGTCGTATAGCCGAAACCATGCAAGAGGACTGTTGTCCCGATCGTCGCCGCCAACAACCCCGCGTAGTCGGCGAGATAGCTCTCCCGCCGCAGCATCGCCAGCGCGGCCTTTCCATGCCGGACGGGTGACTCAACTTCCCGGGATGAGTCACCCGGCAATCGACTCGCCCACAACGCAAGCGGGAACCCGATCAGAAAGATGAGAAAGGGCCGGAAGACCCCGCCGGCGCCGAGCAGGCCGGATACGACGGGACCCAGCATGTTGACTGTGGTCACTCCCGCTAGGTTGAAGCCCATCGCCCGAGCCCTGGCCGGCCCCTCGAACAGGTCACCCACCAGCACGACGCCGACCCCAAGGATCCCGGAAGTTCCGATCCCCTGAACAAACCGAACGGCTACGAGACCCCAGTAGGCTCGCGCCAGGAACCCGGCGGCGCCAAATGTGGCGAACAGCAAAAGGCTCGCCAGGATGACCCGGCGGCGCCCGAGACGGTCGGCCAGGTAGCCGATCATGACGGAAAGGATCACCCCCGGCACCGATACCGCCGCCTGCACCAGCCCGATCGATGCCCGGCTCACGCCGAGAGCATCGGCGAGATCCGGCAAGATCGGCGCGGTGATGGAAAACCCGAGCGTCCCCATCGCCGCAACCGAAATGGCAATGGCCAGCAGTTCGGAACGAGAGCTGGATTCCCCGAAGGGGTGCGTCCATCGGGACCTGTGGCCGGATCGATCAGGAACAGGGTTCACCGCGGCCCGAACGAGTCCGTGAAGGCCGGACATCCCGACGCTGACGCGCACCAGAACAGGACGGCGGTCGGCACCACCCGTCCCACGCTCGCCGAGCCGGACTCGGGGAGACAGACATCTTCGAGGGTGAGGTTCTTCATGATGAGTGGGTTGCATGATATCCGTCGCCCAATCCCGCAGCGCATCGCACGTCGTGCGCCGAATACGCCGCCGAATTGCAGTTCCAGAACCTTCCCGGCTCGCTCCGCCGAAGACCTCGACCCGCCCATCCCGAGTCCCGACCAGGACGAGTAATCGTGGAGACGACCGGAAGGACCGCTCGGGCGGGCAACACAACAACCTGCAAGGTGAGGCAGCGATCCCGATCAAGTTACCGTGAGGTTGTCGACAGTTTGAACGGGCTCAACCCCGTGTACGACGCGAACGCCAGGGCTCGGGCGGCGGCGATAGCCCACGATCTGGAGCACCGGACCGCCCACGAGCTGGTTGAACCGCCGCGAAGGAACGGCAACGAGAGGAGAGACGATGTCAGAGCCCTGGTGGCAGGAACTGGGTCCTCGCTGGGCACCGACCACCGCGCACAAGCCCACTCGACCCGTCATCGACATCCACAGCCATGTCCTCGTTCCGGAAGCAGCAGACATAGCCCGGCCGATGTTCCGGCCGGAGTTGGACCCAAGAATGCAGGTCCAGCCGGAGGAGAGCACCCGCTACAACCGGGAGCTGCGTGCCACTCAGGAAGACAAATTCACCACCACCGAGGCGCGCCTGGCCGACATGGATCTCCAGGGAGTTGATCTCCAGGTGCTGGCCATCGCCCCTCCCCAGTACTACTACTGGCTGGACGCCGCAACCGGACCCCGGGTGTCGTCGATGCAGAACGACCGGATCGCCGCAATGGCTGCCGAGTACCCCCGACGCTTCGTGGGAATTGCGAACCTCCCGATGGACTATCCCGACGCGGCAGTCCTCGAACTGGACCGGGTTCACCGCCGGCTGGGGTTCAACGGCTTTGAGATAAACGCAGACGTGAACGGAGGCGACCTGGACGACCGCCGCTTCGACCCGGTGTGGGCGAAGGCTTCCGTGCTCGACATGCTGGCGATCCTCCATCCGCACGGCTGGACCGAGCCGCGCCGCATGGACGACTACTACCTGATCAACGTGGTGTGCATGCCGCTCGCCTCTACGGTAGCGGTCAGCCGCATGATCCTCGGCGGAGTGTTCGAACGCTTTCCCGACCTCAAAATGCTGGTGGTTCACGGGGGCGGGTACCTACCCTTCTACTTTGCCCGCACCGACCACGCCTACCGGGTCCGGCCCGAGACCCGCCAGCACATCCCCCGGTTACCCAGCGAATACCTGCACAGGTTGTATTTCGATACAACCGTCTTCCGCCCCGAGGAGATCGAATACCTGGTGAACGAGTTCGGAGCCGATCACGTCCTGATGGGAACCGACTACCCGTTCGACATGGGACCGACCGATCCACTGGCGTTTCTGGCCGAAGCCCGGCTAACCGGGACCGCCCACGATCTGATCGTGGGTGGCAACGCCGCCCGGTTGCTCAAGATCCCCCGTTGATCAGAGCCCGATAGCCAGGTACTTGGATTCCATGTACTCGCGGAGCCCCTGTCGGCCCCCCTCGCGGCCGATCCCTGATTGCTTGATCCCGCCGAACGGTGCCACCTCGGTCATGAAGACGCCGGTGTTTACGCCCACCATCCCGTAGTCGAGTGCCTCACCCACCCGCCAGACCTTGCCGTTGTCCCGGGTATAGAGATAGGCGGCCAACCCGTAGGGCGTGGCGTTGGCCAATGCGATCGCCTCCTCCTCGGTGGAGAAGGTGAACAACGTGGCGACCGGCCCGAAGATCTCCTCGTTGGCGATCGCCATGTCGAGTCCAACCCCGGTGACCACCGTGGGCTCATAAAACGTCCCTCCGAGATCGTGAGGCCGCCCGCCGATCATCGTCTTCGCCCCTCCGGCTACAGCGTCGTCCACCAGGCGGGTCACCTTGGCGAGAGCTTCCGCGTTGATGAGGGGACCGATGTCGGTGTCCGCGGCCGTGCCCACGCCGACGGTGAGGGAAGAGGCCGCTGCGGAGAGACGCTCGGCGAATTCAGCAACGATGGTGTCCTGAACGAAGATCCGGTTGGCACAGATGCACGTCTGCCCTCCGTTGCGGTACTTCGAGATCATGGTTCCCTGCACAGCAGCGTCGAGGTCCGCATCATCGAACACGATGAACGGAGCGTTGCCTCCCAACTCGAGACTCACTTTCTTGATGGTGTCGGAGCTTTGCCGCATGAGCAACCGCCCCACCTCGGTGCTACCGGTGAACGACACCTTCCGCACGAGGGGATTGCTGGTCAGTTCGTATCCAACCGCCACCGGGTCACGAGCGGTGACCACATTGAACACCCCGGGCGGGATCCCCGCCCGGTCGGCCAGTTCGACCATGGCCAGCGCCGACAGCGGAGTGTCCTCGGCGGGCTTGACGACCACCGGGCATCCGGCCGCCATTGCCGGGGCGACTTTGCGGGCGATCGTCGCGAAAGGGAAATTCCAGGGCGTGATGGCCACCGCGACGCCCACCGGCTGCTCTATCACCACGAGTCGGATCCCTGCGTCGTAGCTGGGAATGACCTCCCCGTAGGCGCGCTTGGCTTCCTCGGCATACCATTCGACGTAGTCGGATCCGGAACCGACCTCACCCCTTGCCTCGCGGAGGGGCTTTCCCATCTCGGCCGTGATGATCCGGGCCAGGTCCCCCGCGTGTTTGACCAAAAGCGAATGCCACTGTTTGAGCGCTGCGGAGCGCTGCTTGCCGGTGAGGGATCGCCACGCCGGCCAGGCGGCAGACGCCGCTTCGACGGCGCTCTGAGCATCGGACGCACCTCCATCGGCAACGGCGATGATGGCCTCACTTGTGGCCGGGTCAATGACGTCGAAGACCCTGGTGGCCGACCGCCATTCACCTCCAATGAACATCTGATCCCGAAGAAGGGTCTCATCCTCCAGCTGCAGCCGAACCTGATTGGTCATCCACGCCGCCTTTCATCCGAAACACTTCTGACAACTACTTCGATCACAGCTCCGAGATCGGCCGCACCCAACCCGGCCTCTCGAGCCTCGCGCACCACCGCCGCAGCCACCGAGGCCAGGCGACCGGCGGGCCGTTGCTCCTCGGCCAGCCCGAGATCCTTGGCCATCAAATCAATCGTGAACAGCGGCGAGTAATCCCGCCTTGCCATGGGGCCGGCCTTGTAATCGAGGAGTCGGGGCACTGCCCCCGCTCGAAGCAATTCGAGACAATTCGCTACCTCGAGCCCCGCGGCTTCCATCTCGACGATCGCCTCGGCGATCCCGACTACGTGCGTTGTCAGGAGACGGTTGGTGATCAGCTTCATTTGTAGGCCGGAACCGGCCGCGCCGATGTGGTGTATTGAGGAGCTGAATGGCTCGAGAAAGGGTCGAGCGCGATCCACCGCGGCCGCGGTGCCACCGATCATGATTGCCAGCGATCCCTCCTCGGCGTGAATGGCCGTGCCCGAGACGGGAGCGTCGACGAAACCGATGCCCCTTTCCGAAGCCCTCGCCGCAAGCTCGGTCGATGTCGCTACCGAAATAGTGGAGAGGTCTACACAAAGAGAATCCCGCTGCAACACACCAAACAACCCAAAAGGAGCCTCATACACGAGGCACACATCGGGCGTGTCGGGAAGGGAGCTGAGCACTACCGGAACCGAACTCAGAGCCGAGAGGTCGGCGGCTACTGCGATCCCGGCTACTGCGGCCCGGGCGCGGGCCTCGGGCAAGACGTCCACCCCCGTCACGTCGAAGCCTGCTTCGACGAGATGTCGGGCCATGTGGTAACCCATCCTGCCGAGACCTACGAACCCGACTGATCGACTCATCTGGACCCTCCCTCCCGGGAATTCACAATCGGCGCGAGCCCCTCTCGAGGGCATCCCAGACCCGGGCCGTTGCCAACATCAGCCCGGCGTGCGTCGGACTCAAACCCAGACGCGGTCTGGCGGCATCCACTTCAACCGTTTCCACCAAAGGCCCCGGTCGGTACGGCATCACCGACACACGGTCGGCAAGAAGAACCGCCTCCTCGACGTCGTTCGTCACCAATAGCGTAGTGCGAGGATCGAGCTGCCAGTGGGTCTCGACCTCGTCGTAAAACCGGCGCCGGGTGATCGCGTCCAGATGAGCAAATGGCTCGTCGAGCAAGACGACATCCGCGTCGTAGGCGAGGGCGCGCCCCAGCCCCGCTCGAGTCTGCTGCCCTAAGGAAAGGGTGTTGGCGAGACGGTGCAAAAGGCCCCCCAGCCCTACCTGCTTGGTATAGAAATCGGTCAGCCGCCGGTACATGTCGGTCGTTTTGCCCGAGAATTCGGCACCGATGCCCACATTGCGCTCCACGGTCCACCACGGCACCAGGCGAGGTGTCTGAAAAACCATGGCGGTCCGGTTCTCGTGGCGGCGCTCACCGATGAAATCGACGCGACCATCGGAGGGCGCCTCGAGACCGGCGATCAGTCGCAGCAGCGTGCTCTTGCCACAACCGCTCGGCCCGACCACCGCATGCACACTTTGTTCCTGGATGGTTGCGCTCAGTCCGCTCAATACTTCGAGGAACCCTCCCCCCCTTCGGGGGTAGGAGAAACCAAGGGAACGGAGCTCCACTCGCATATCTGTTCGG
>Ga0209341_10006647_pt1 | contig 10320 bp, 9 predicted proteins | sample RifCSP13_2_FD_184020 | JGI IMG/M metagenome (GOLD analysis project Ga0209341, IMG submission 184020) | Soil microbial communities from Rifle, Colorado - Rifle CSP2_sed 13_2 (SPAdes) (version 2) | ecosystem: Environmental > Terrestrial > Deep subsurface > Rock core/Sediment | place: Rifle... | reverse complement strand
GAGCACCGTCCCCCCTCGGACGACCGCATCACCCGGCTCCAGCTCGATTCGCTGCAGCCGTCCGGCGACCGGCGCCGATACGACGAACCGATCGCGCACGCGCGTTTCTCCCTCCTCATCGATCGTGACCTGCAGCGGGCCGCGCTCGGCATGCGCGATGTCGACGTCGACCGCTTCCGGCCACAGCGCCGCTCCGAGAATGATCGAGACGATGAGGAGGGTCGCCAGAATCCGCCAGCTTTTGAACAGTCGCAACATACAGGTGATCTACTCCCGGATCTTCAAGACGGCCACGAGATCGAGTCGATCGAGTCCCCGTCTGACGATCAGTCCGGAGACGAGCGTGGCGGCGATGATGGTGAGGAATGCCCAGGCGACGGCGGCGCGCGAGATGATGAGCGGGAAGCGATACACCTCGGTGTCCAGCGCCTGAACGATGGCCACCGCCATTCCGTAGCCCAGTAAACCTCCGACCGGCAAGGCCGCGATCGTCAGGAGCGCGAGCTCTCCGAGCAGGATGAGCGATATCTCCGCCCGGGTGAAGCCGAGCACGCGCAGACTGGCCAGTTCGCGATTGCGTTCGGAGAGCGAAACGCGCGCGGCGTTGTACACGACACCGAACGCGATGATGCCCGCAAAGACCACGTTGAGGAAGATCGAGAGGTTCATGTTGGCTGCCAGCGTCTCCCTGAAATTCCGGATGACCGCACTCTTGAAGCCGGCGCCGGCCACCGCGGGCAGCCGTTTCAAACGGTTCGACAGCCGCGTCTCCTGGGCGGCATCGATCAACAGCGCGGCGCCAGAGAGAACGTCACCCTCACGCATCATCCGGTGAAGCGCCTCAATGTCTGTATACGCCGACAGACCCAGTACATCGTTGACGAGACCTGTGACGGGCAGCTGCTGAACGGGCCGGCGGCCTTCCAGGACCTCGATCGTCACCGTGTCGCCGGCTGTCACGCCAAGGACGTCGGCGAGCAGGCGGGAGAGCACGAGGCCGGAGGGCGGCAGGCCGATCGCGCGTCCATCGCGGTCGACAATCCGACGCAGTCTGGCGTGTGGAAGCACTCCCGTGATGGCGATGTTACGGTGCCTGTGCCCCGCGCGGATACGGGCGGGCACGATCCGCAGCGGCTCGACGGCCAGGACACCCGGCAGCCGAGCCAGTGCGTGCCCGGCGCCGGAGGAGCGCGGCTCGACAAACGAAATGGAGACGTCCTGCCGCTCGGCCACTGAGAACTGCGTCGTAATCAGGTCGTCCATGGCGTCGATGAAGACGAAGCCGACCACGAGAATCGCCGCGGCGAAGCCGACGCCGACGATCGATGCCGCCGAGCGGATCGGATGGCGCGCAATATTTCGAAGCACCATGCGGCCGGCATTGCCCAGGTGGCGAGCGACCAAGGGCGTTTCGAACAGGCTCCGTTTATAGCGAGCCGGCGGCTCGGGACGCATCGCCTCCGCAGGGGGAATGCGCACCGCCCGGCGCACGGCCGAAAAGGCGCCGAGGCCGGCCGCCGCCAGGGTCATCGCGGTCGCTCCAAGGAGCACGCGCAACGACAGGCGGTACAGAAGCACAGGGAACTGGAAGAACTGGTTGTAAAGCCCGATGATCATCTGACCCAGCCAGGCTCCCGCCGCAATGCCGATGAGCACTCCGACGCCGCCTATCAGCAGCGCCCATTTCACGTAGTGCCACGCGATGGCCGCGTTTCCATAGCCGAGCGCCTTGAGCGCGGCAATCTGCGGGCGCTGCAGCGCGAGCGCGCGTGTCAGCGCGACGTTGAGAATGAAGGCCGCGACGCCCAGAAAAATCAGCGGCAGCACGAACCCGAAAGTCTGCAGCTGAGCGAGCTCGTTCTCAAGCGTCCAGTGGGACAGTTGAAGCGCGCGCGGAATCGCGCCCAGGCCCCCGTACGGCTCGAGGAGGCGATCGAGTTGGGCGATGACGACGTCGGTGGATGTGCCCGGTGACAGGGCCAGGGCCACGTCGTTGAAGCCGCCCTCCATGTCGAAGGCGCTCGCGAGCGCCCGCCGCTCCATCCAGAACGTGCCGAATCGCCGGTCGTCGGGAATGATCTCGCCCGGCCGGATGTTGTACACGTGCTCGGGCGAGAGCGCGATGCCGGCGATGGTCAGGCGACGCAGCCGGCCGTTGATGACGGCGCCCACTTGATCTCCCAGAAGAAGCTTGTTTGCCAACACAAACTTCTCGCTCGCCAGCACCTCGTCGGGGCGGTTCGCGTCGATCCATTGGCCGCGGCGGAGAAACAGGTCATTCACCGGCGGCCGGCGTGCTGCCTCCACCGAGATCAGCAGGCCGCTCGCCGGATCGTCGAGACCTGGCACGTCGAGCGTGACCATGGCCACGACGCGCGTGTCCATCGCCGCCACGCCGGGAATGGCCGCAATGCGATCCTGCAGCGACGATGGCGCGCGCTTCAGCGACGCGAAGACGTCCGCAAAGCGCTGGCGTTCGTAGTAGGCGCGCTGCGTGCGTCGCAGCGAGTCGAAATTGGAGAGGTACATCACGAACATCGCCACCCCCGCGGCGACGACCATCGCGATGGCAAAGGCCTGAGCCTTCATGTCCAGCAGGTCCCGCAGGAGCTTTCGATTGAGCGCTGAAAGGACCATGCGATTCACCACGAAAGTTGGCGCGGCGACAGCTTGTCGGTCCGTTCCTCGACAGCGGTCACGCGGCCGTCGGCCAGACGGATGACACGATCGGCCATGCTGGCGATCGCCGCGTTATGGGTGATGACGACCGTCGTGGTTCCGAGGTCCGCGTTGACGCGGGCCAACGCTTCCAGCACGACGACCCCTGTCGAGATGTCGAGCGCCCCGGTCGGCTCGTCGCAGAGCAGCACGGCGGGGCGTTTGGCGATCGCACGGGCGATCGCCACTCGCTGCTGCTCGCCGCCGGAGAGCTGCGCGGGGAAATGATTCCGGCGCTCGTCGAGATTCACGAGCGCGAGCGCCTCGTCAGGCCCCATCGGATGCTCCGAGATCTCGGTGACGAGCGCGACGTTCTCGCGCGCCGTCAGGCTCGGAATCAGATTGTAGAACTGGAACACGAAGCCGACGTGACGGCGGCGGTATGCCGTCAGCGCCGCCTCGTCGGCCGTCGTCAGGTCGGTCGTTCGATAGAAGACGTGGCCGCTTGTCGGCACGTCGAGCCCGCCCAGGATGTTCAGAAGCGTGGACTTGCCGGACCCCGACGGACCCAGCAGCACGACGAAGTGCCCTTCGTGAAGCACGAGGCTGACCTGGCGGAGCGCATGAATTTCGACCTCGCCCATGCGATAGATCTTGGTCAGCTCGCGGACGTCGAAGACAGGGGCGCCAATCGTCGCTGGCATGCGGCTGTCCGGCATCGTAACAGGACAGGTTCTTTCATGCTGCGCGCCAGCGGGCTGGCTGCCGGGAATCCGGCACGCTGGATGGGGCGTACGGCGGCATAGCGGTTGCTGAGGAAGTTTGCCATGAGCCTGGTATTTCGAAAGATTCTCGTGCCCACCGACTTCAGTGAAACAGCTGAGACGGCGCTGTACTACGCGAAGGAACTGGCGCGTCAGTTCGGCGCGGAGCTTCATCTCCTGCACGTGGGCGAAGATCCGATGCTGTTGGCCGGGTGGTCCATGCTGGCGTCAGGGCCGGCATCCGATGTCGGTGAAGAGGCCGCCGTGCTTCGCGAGCAATTGAAGGAGCTGCTCACGACCGACGATCAGAAGCTGCTGAAGACCGAGGTGCACGTCATCCTGGGTCAGCCAACTGGCGTCGCGATCTCGCGCTACGCTGTGGAGGGAGAGTTCGAGCTGATCGTGATGGGCACGCACGGCCGCGGAGCGCTTGCGCACACGCTGATGGGAAGCGTGGCGGAGAAGGTCGTGCGATCGGCGCCGTGCCCCGTGCTCACGATTCGTCATCCGGCGCATCGAAAGATCGCCACCGAGCGGCTCCAGAAGATGACGGCAGTGGAGGATTCTCCATAAGAATCGTTCAAGGAACTAGTGACGCCGAACATCAAACGCATCCTGTGCCCGATCGACTTCTCGGACGCATCGGCGCATGTGGTCGATCAGGCCGTGGCGATCGCCGGCTGGTACAAGGCGCGAATCCTGGCGTTGCACGTCTACAGTCCCCTCGTCGCCCCGATTCCGACACTGCCGCCCCCCGTCGAACGCGTGCCGCAGACCGAAATCGAGCGCCTGCAGGAGAGCACACGTGCGTGCTTCCAGGCGGCATCTGCAGCGGGGATCGCCGTCGACGTCGCGGTCGATATCGGCCGGCCGGCGGTAGAAATCCTGGACCGCGCCGCGAAGCTTCCTGCCGACCTGATCGTCATTGGCACGCACGGCGCGAGCGGCCTCGAACACTTCCTTCTGGGGTCGGTCGCCGAAAAGGTGATTCGGAAGGCGGCGTGCCCGGTGCTGACCGTTCCGCCGCGCTCCCGCACGACCGCCGCGCTGCCATTCGAGCGAGTGCTGTGCGCGGTAGATTTTTCCGAACCGTCCCTCACGGCGCTGGAATACGCGGTATCGATCGCGAACGAATCAGGCGCGGCGCTCACGCTCCTGCACGTGATCGAATGGCCGTGGGTCGAACCGCCGGCCCCGGCCTTTGACGAGTTGCCGCACGAGCAGGCGGCGGCGCTCGCGGAGTTCCACCGCTACCTCGAAAAGAGCGCGATGGCCAGGCTGCAGACGCTCGTCCCGGAAGCCGTCCAGGCCCGCGGCGCGAGGGAGCCCGCGGTCCGCCACGGGAAACCGTACGTCGAGATTCTCAGAGTCGCCGAGGAAATCCGGGCTGATCTCATCGTCGTCGGCGTCCACGGGCGGAATGTGGTCGACATGGCGTTGTTCGGCTCGACGACGAATCAGGTGGTGAGGCGCGCGACGTGTCCGGTGCTCACGCTGAAGCCGTGACGCGTCGTCATCGTTTCGGCATTCCGTCTACCGTTTCCGGCCGGGCGGGGGTCTTGAGCCGCAGAATCGTCGTCGTTCCCTCAGCCGATTCGATCTGCATCGCGGCGTCGGCGCCGTCGTGGGTCCGCTCGATCCACACCCGCGTGGGTGAATGAATGGTGTGGGTGATCTGGCCCGCGTCCGATCTCGCCGCGGAGATGGTAATGGTATCGCCGGTCTTCTGTCGCTCGGCGACCACGCCGGTGAGCGGGAGATCGTGAACCTCTGGTTGCGCCCCGATCGCCGGAGCGAGAATGTCGACTGAAATGAGCCAGCCTTCATGCAGTGCGCTGAATTCCGCGAGAGCCTGGGACCACCTGGCGGGCTGAATCTCGACTGTTTGCATCACGCTTGCCTCCTGCGCCTGAGCAGATCTCCAAGTCTGCGCTACGCCGTATGCGTCTGACGCAAGTGTGATACCGCCCGCCGGGCTATTCATCAGCTCCCCGTGCCGGCAATCCGGCAGCAGCAGCGCGGCCGCCGAGGCAACCCGTTTGCAAAGACTGGGCTCAGTCCCGGAATGTTCCCGGAAATCCGGCATCGCTCGCGTGGGCGATCGTCGCGCCGCAGGAGGCGCTCATGGCCCATAGACACCTGCTCGTTCAGTCCGCCGCTCGCGAGAAGATTCTCCATGGCGTCCAGGCGCTCGCCGGCGCCGTACGCGTCACGCTCGGCCCAAAGTCGAAATGCGTCCTCATCGAGAAGAAATGGGGCCGGCCCATCGTGTGCAACGACGGCGTGACGATCGCCAAGGAATTCGAGCTCGAGGATCACGAAGAGAACCTCGGCGTGCAAGTCCTCCGGCAGGCGGCGGAGCGCACCGGCGACCTGGTGGGTGACGGAACGACGACGTCGCTTCTGCTCGCCGCGGCGATCTTCGCCGAAGGCGTGAGAAACATCGCGGCCGGCGCCAGCGCGATCGATCTGAAGCGCGGGCTCGATCGCGCGCTTGGCGCGGTCGTCGCCCGCCTCAAAGAACTGTCGCGGCCGGTCGCCGATCACAAGCAGCGTGCGCAAGTGGCCACCATCTCGGCTCACAACGACGCCACGATTGGCGAAACGGTCGCCGACGCCCTCGAGCGTGTGGGCGCGGAAGGCACGACCTCGGTCGAGGAGGCCAAAGGCACCGAGACGATGGTGGAGGTTGTGGAAGGCATGCGGCTCGACCGCGGGTACTTGTCGCCCTACTTCATCACGGACACCGAGAAGATGAAGGCCGTCGTCGAGGAGCCGCTGATCCTGATCTACGAGAAGAAGATCGGCACGATGACCGATCTGCTGCCCGTGCTCGAGCAGATCGCGAAGAGCGGAAAGGCGCTGCTCGTCGTCGCCGACGACATCGAGGGCGACGCGCTCGCGACGCTCGTCGTCAACAAGGTGCGCGGCGTGCTGCCGTGCGTGGCCATCAAGGCGCCGGGCTATGGCGATCGGCGGCGCGCCACGCTCGAGGACCTGGCGATCCTGACCGGTGGACGCCTGATCGCAGAAGAGCTCGGGGTGAAGCTCGCCAACGTGACACCCTCCGACCTCGGGCAGGCCAAGCGGGTCGTCGTCGACAAAGAGTCGACCACCATCGTCGGAGGAGCCGGATCGAAGGACGCGATTACGGGACGCGCGAACGAGATTCGGGCCCAGATCAAAGCGGCGACATCGGACTACGACCGCGAGAAGCTCGAAGAGCGGCTGGCCAAGCTCACCGGCGGCGTCGCGGTCATCCGCGTCGGCGCACCGTCCGAGGCGGAAATGAAGAACCGCCGGGAAGCCTTCGAGGACGCCATCAGCTCCACCAAGGCCGCGATGGCGGAGGGCATCGTGCCCGGGGGCGGCCTTGCGCTGCTGCGGGCGATCGACAGCGTCGAGCGTGAAGCCGCCCGGTGCGCCGGCGATGAGCGCACGGGCGCCTTGATGCTCAAGCACGCTCTGGAGGCGCCGACACGACAGATCGCGGAAAACTCCGGTGTCGACGGCGGCGTCGTGGTCGACCGCATGCGGAGCGGCACCGGCGCGTACGGGTTCGATGCGAGCTGCGGGCGCTATGTCGATCTGATCGAGGCGGGCATCATCGATCCGACGAAGGTGGTGCGCGTCGCACTCGAGAATGCCGTCTCTGTTGCCAGCGTGCTGCTGCTGACTGAGGCCACGCTGACGGAAGTCCCGGAGCCCAAGACAGAGGTGCGTCAGCCGGTCAACGTTGAATAGAGCGCCGCCGGTGCGCGTTTATTCCCGGCTGCCGCGTGAAAATCCCCAGAGCACAAGGCCGCCATGGGAGATATCTCCTGGGATCGTTCCCCAGGATCGTCATTCGCGTGTTTTGGCAGGGCTTTCGCAGGATGAGGTGCCGGGGTATCGACAATGCTTCGACTCGGACGATTGATCGCCGTGGCATTCTGTGCGCTAGCCGTGATGAGCTGCGCGACGATGAACGTCAGCTCGCACGTGCAGAGCGGCATCGACTTCGCGCGCTACCGCACGTACGACTGGGGACCGGCTGACGCCCTCCCGACCGGGGACCCACGACTCGATAAGGATCCCTTCTTCCAGGACCATCTTCTGGGCGCCGTCGAAAAGCAGTTGGCGGCCAGAGGATACGAGAGATCAGCGTCAGGGACGCCCGATCTGCTGATTCACTATCACGCAAGCATCAATCAGCGTATCGACGTCAACCGGGCGGACCGCGAACACGGCTACTGCTATGAGGACGACTGTCAGGCCGGCGTCGTCGAATACGAAGCTGGCACGATCGTGCTCGATATTGTCGACACACGCACGAACAGGGTGATCTGGCGCGGCTGGGCGCAGGACAGCGTGGAGGACGTGCTCAATAACCAGGACCGGATGGCACAAAAGATCGACGAGGCCGTTCGGCGCATGCTGGCGAGGGTTCCGCCGAAGCTGCAATCGCCGTAATCGATGTCGCGGTCCGCCGCCCATCGAGGAGACCAATCATGCATTCACTGTCACCACCACTACGATTCGCTGCCCTGGCCGTTGCTGCGCTCGCACTCACGGGTTGCGCGTCGATGAAGGTGAACTCGTATCTCGAGCGCGGAAGCGACTTCGCCGGGTATCAGACTTACGGGTGGGCCCCGGCCGACCGGATGGAAACCGGCGATCCTCGCCTCGACAACAATCCGTTCTTCCACGAGCGGATTCAGGCGGACGTCGAGCAGCAATTGGCGGCCAGAGGGTACGAGAAGACGGCGTCAGGGGTGCCCGATCTGGTGCTTCACTATCACGCGAGCATCAGTCAGCAGATCGACGTCAGCGGTGCCGACCGGGAAGCTGGCTACTGTGACGCGAACGACTGCCGGCCTTATGTATACGAGGCGGGCACGCTCGTGCTCGATTTGGTTGACACGCGCACCAACAAGCTGGTGTGGCGCGGGTGGGCGAAGGACAGCGTGGACGGCATGATCGACAACCAGGAGTTGATGGAGCAGAAGGTCGACGAAGCGGTCACCCGCATACTCGAGAAGCTTCCACGCAGGCTGTAACTCCTACGTCCTTGAGATAGCCGGCCGGCGCATGAACCAGTTCGGCGTTTCGAGGACAGGAGCTTCGGTCACGGTCTCGAATCCAAATTTCTCGTAGAATCCGACGTTCTCTGCTTTGTCCGTTTCGAGATAGCCGACGGCTACGAGGTGATCCAGCCGTTCGCAATATTCCACCATCAATGCCGTCCCGATGCCCCGGCCTTGAAGGTGCGCGTCGACGGCAACCGGCCCCAGGTGCCAATGCGGCTCGGCCAGATCGTGTGTCCTCCACGTCGCCAACCAAACGCCCACGCGGGCGAATGCTGAAAATCCAACCGCGGGAATCAGGCGCGGCAGCAGCCTCACGTTTTCAACGAACGTCGGCTGGCATCGGCCGGGCGGCACCATCCCCGCGACGCCAACCAGCGTGTTGCCGGCAAAGGCGCCGAGCAGCACGCCCTTTTTGAAAATCATCCGCAGCGCCTGGGCGAACATCCGGTTGAGACGATCAGCCCGCGTCCTGGTGTCGTACCCGAGTGCAGAAACGTGGAGCGGGTTGTCACGCATGCTCCGGGCGAGGATGGCGATGGCTTCGGCCAGATCGTCCGGCCGGAGCTCGCGCACCGTGACGGTCATGAAAGGCGATGGCCCCAATCTTATCGTTTCTTCCCTCCGAAGAGCCCGCCGAGCACGGTGGCCGCTTTCTTCGCCGTTTCGGGGTCTTTCACGAGATCGCCGACCGCGCGGCCGACATCCGGCACAAAGACCGGGTTGGCCATCGTGCCCTGAATGCGGAAGGGGATGCCGTTGGCCGGCCGACCGAGCGACGCGACCCGGGAAACCTGGCTGACGGCGCCGGAGCCAGTCAGTTTCGCGAGCATCTTGAAATCCAGATTGCCCTTCGGGGCGATGGTGCCGCTGCCGGTGAGCGTACCGAACGCCGGCGCGACGAGGTTCAGGTTGTCGGCGCGAATGCCGTCGGGCGCGACGCGAAGCGTGGCCGCGAGGGTCTGAATGAGCGTGGCATTGTCTCCGGGGCTCCCGGGACTTTTCGGCGCGCCGGAGAATGACGGCAGCGCGCTCAGCTTGCCGCCGAGATCGAAGCCGGCGACCGTCACGTTGGCGAGGTTGATCGGGCCCGCGATGACGAGGCGATCGATGGGCCCGCTAATCGTCAGGTCAACGTCCAACGTGCCCTGCTTCAGCGACGCGCCCGACGGCAGCGTCATCCCGATGGCCGGCAATGTGGCTTCAAGATCCGGCGCGGGCATTCGTTCTCCCGCGAGTTTCAGCCGCACGGCGATCGCCTCGCCGCCGGCGTTGTAGTCTCCCGTGAGATGCGCCACCGCCTTGCCGATGTGCACGTCGCCCTGCTTCACCACGCCGGTCTGCGCTTTCCGGCTGTACTCGGACTCGTAATCGATTTCGACGGGCACCCGCGCCGGCGTGCCGCCCGGCACGAGCTGCACCCCGGTCGCGTTCACCGCGCCTTTCGACGTCAACCGCCCGCCTTCCGACGCCAGCGAGCCCTTGAAATCAATCAAGCCCGCGAGGCCCGACGCCGGATCAATGAAGCCGGTGGACGCCACGTCGAGGTGTGACACTTCAGCGGTGGCCTGAAACGGCGTGTCCGCGGCGTCGGTCACGCTGATCGGGCCGGCTTTTCCATCGAGCGCGACCGTGCCCCCTCCCGGCGTCTTCGCCGTCACGCGAAACGGAAATTGCGATGTGAGCGACAGGTCGCTGACTTCCAGATTCACGTTGTCGTAGACGCGTTCCTTGCCTCGAACCCCGGGGGTCCCGACGAGGATGCGGCCGTTGGCAATTTCGAGCTTCTGGATCACGACGCCCATCGCGGCCGCCGATCCGCCGGACGGAGC
>Ga0209341_10006646_pt1 | contig 10320 bp, 11 predicted proteins | sample RifCSP13_2_FD_184020 | JGI IMG/M metagenome (GOLD analysis project Ga0209341, IMG submission 184020) | Soil microbial communities from Rifle, Colorado - Rifle CSP2_sed 13_2 (SPAdes) (version 2) | ecosystem: Environmental > Terrestrial > Deep subsurface > Rock core/Sediment | place: Rifle... | reverse complement strand
GGAGGCGCCGCCGAGGTCGACTACGTCCTCGTAGCGGGGGTGAATCCCCAGGTACTCGCCGACGTGGGCGGGCCACATCGGCACCATCTCGGTGATCGGGGGGCCGATGAGCAGCCCATCGACCTCCCTCGGTGAGAGGCCGGCGTCCAGGATAGCCTCACGCGCCACTTCCACCATGATGCCGAGCGTGCTCTTACCGTCGGGAGAGGGAGACGGGCGCATCTCGGCGATGCCGGTGATGGCGGCGGCGCGTTTAAGGGTCATTGTCAGGGAGCACGGTAAGAATCGGTGTCTCGGGGAAGGGGCGCGTTTGCTCCAGCGTCTGGTCAACCGGGTTTACCTTAAAGCCAAGGGCTTCCAGGGCCTCGACTCCGAGCAGCGGGACCGGAACGTCAAGGCCGCCCACGATTATCGCCGCATCTCTGCCGTCGATCTCGATGTATGCGATTCCCATGCGGACGTCAAGGCGCCGGTTATCTGCCGCGACAGCCTGGCGCCGCACCACAAGTTCGATTCCGATTTGTTCGCACAAAGCCGGCGAAATGAAAGAATAGAACGTCCCTGTATCGACCAAGAAGTCGACTTCAATGACGTCGGCGTTCGATGCGCCGATGCGAGCTGATACCATTACCTGTCCCACGGGGTCATTCTACACGCAGACCATGTTGTCCCGGTGGACGACCTCGCCGCCGAAGTGGTGTCCGAGGACGTCCTCGATGCGGTCCGATCGTACGCCGCGGATGCGCAGGATCTCGCCGGAATCGTAGTTAGCGACCCCGTAGGCGATGCGCTTGCCCGCCGGGTCCACCACATCGACGGCGTCACCGCGGACGAACGTGCCGCGGACGTCGTGGACGCCGGCCGGCAGGAGGCTGCGCTTGTCTTTGCTCAGCACTTTCGCTGCGCCTTCATCGACGACGATCGTCCCTTTGACGGAGAGGCCGGCCAGCATCCAGCGCTTACGGCTCTCCATGCGATCGACCGTTGTCGGGAAGAGCGTCCCGACCGCTTCTCCGTTCACCAGGCGGACGAGGACGTCCGGCTCTTTGCCTGCGGCTATGACTACGTCCGTGCCGCCGCCGGTCGCCAGGCGCGCCGCCTGGATCTTGGTTGCCATGCCGCCGACCCCGGCGCCGCTGACGCTGCCCGTGGCCAGTGCCTCGATGCGCGCATCGATGGCGTCGACGCGGCCGATCAGGCGGGCCGAAGGATCCAGCCCGGGATCGGCCGTAAACAGCCCGCCTATGTCTGTCAGCAGCACGAGCAGATCGGCGTCGATCAGGTTCGATACCAGGGCGGAGAGGTTGTCGTTGTCACCGATCTTCGCGCCTTCGATCTCGTCCACGGCGACGACGTCGTTTTCGTTGATGATGGGCACGACGTGGAGATCGAGCATGGCAAGGATGGTGTTGCGGGCGTTGAGGTACCCCTGCCGGTCGGCGAGGTCGCCCCGGGTAAGCAGGGTTTGGGCGATGGTTATTCCATGCCCGGCGAATAACTCCTGGTAGGCCTGCATGAGGTAGCTCTGGCCGATGGCGGCCAGGACCTGCCGGAACGGGATGTCCTTCCGCTCGCGGATGCCCAGGCGGTGACGACCTGCCGCTATGGCGCCAGATGTGACGACGGCGATCTCGACGCCTTGCTTGTGGAGGCGCGCGACCTGGGAGGCCAGCGCGGACATCACGTCCAGGTCGAGGCGGTCCGTGCCCCCGGTGAGCACGTTCGTGCCGAACTTGGCGACGACACGGCGGTAGGTGCGGGGACTGTCCCCGTCAGGTGTCGTGGGTCGAGACGCTCTCCTGGGCATGGTGATATACCGAGGTTCCGGTAGGTCTGTTCATTATATCAGTCAGCGCTGGCGTACCGGCATATACAGGCGGTCTACGACCTAGCGCCACATTGTGTTAAATTCACGTCTTAGTGAAGCTTCGACCACTCTCCTGCCCCCGCGCCCTGGCAGCCGCCCTCGGAGCGGCTGCGCTTTCCTTGTCGGCAGCGCTATTCGTCGCAGACACGGCGAGCGCTGACGAACCCGAGATTATCCTCCAGTTCCCACAGCAGGGCGATGTCATTTCCGAGCCGCCCAAAGTACTTCAGATGTGCTTCAAGGACCCAGTCAACGTCAAGGACCTGGACAAAGGCGGCGATTTCAGTTTCCGCGTCGTGCGGCCGGACAACATCGGGCTGGGGATGCGAATCGTGTTCCAGCCGGACGGTTACGGCGTTGCGATCTACCCCGGAACGGCCATACCCGAGGAGCCGCCCGATGGAGAATGGGCGTGGGACTTCCGAGTCGTCGACGCAGCTACAGGCGACGTTCGAGAGGAGACCGTAACGTTCACCGTGAGCACGGGCGAGGGCAAAGAGATCCTGCAGACTACTCCTCCTGCTTGCCTCGCAGGCGGCGTCACGCAGCCGCCGGTGACATCGCCGGGCGATGCTCCGTCGGCCACATCGGACGATGGGCAGGGCGTTGACGAGGAGTCAGATGTGGACATCTCGCGGCTCGCCTTACTTACCATCGGCGCAGCAGGGCGCGGGGCTTATAGCGCTGGTGGGGTTCTTGATCAGGCGCCGCGCCGGCTTCTGGCTGCACCGCCCTCCCGAGCGTGACGGCGGCGATCATGAGGACCCCCACTAGGGAGCGCGATGCCTCTCCTGGTCGGCGATCCAGCACCAGACTTCGTGTTGATGGACGCCACGCGCAACCGAGTGAGTCTCAACGACTTCAAAGAGAAGAAGACCGTCGTCCTGGCGTTCTACGCGCTGGCCTTCACACCCGGGTGAGCGATGGAGATGAAGTGCTTCCGCGACGTCAGCAGGGACTTCGAGGAAGCCCGGCGCCCAGGTACTGGGCGTAAGCATAGACCCGTTCCCTTCACAGGGCGCATTTGCCCGCGAACTCGGTGTGTCGTTCCCCCTGCTCTCTGACTGGCCGCGCTATGAGACCGCCAGGGCTTACGACGTCTGGCGTGAGAACATCAACATCGCGGCGCGCGTGACGTATGTCATCGACAAGGAAGGCGTGATTCGCGGTGTGGTCGAGAGCGAGACGGACATGGAGGTCCACTCGCGAGAAGCTCTAAGGATCGTGAAGGAGCTGGCCTGAGAGGCGGTTAGCCCCGTACGGGCGCCGCTTGTTTCTCGAGTTCGTCCAGTTCGGCCATCCAGCGGTCGTACGTCTTGAGACGCTCTTCCAGCTGCGCCTTCATCTCTTCCAGGTGGGTGGTCTTCTGTTTGACGATGGCGTACTGGGCCTGCGAGACCTCGATCGCGCGCTGGAGCTGACGCTTCTTCTCGGCGACCTCGGCCTCGGGGCGGTACTGGGCCTGGAGTTCGCGCAGTATCTCCCGGGCGTCCACCATCTCCTTGATGTCCGCCAGGGACACGTTAAGGAGGCCCTGCAGCTTGCGGATCTGCTCGACGCGGCGGACGTCGTTCTCCGAGTAGAGGCGGAAGCCGCCTTCCATGCGGCTGGGGGAGCGCAGGAGGCCCTTCTCCTCGTAGAAGCGGAGGGTGCGCTGGGTGACGCCGGTGCGCTCGGCGACTTCGCCGATCTGGAGGTATGCTTCGTCAGGTTCCGGCAAGTTGGTGACTCCTCGAATGAACGGGTTGGGCGTGTCCGCCCGGCTCTCTCGGAGTCTATGGCGGCTTAACCTCTACGTCAAGGTTATTGTTGGACCAAGCAGCTCCAAAACAGTCCGGGCTTCATTCCAGGACTCCAGCGGCCGCCAGCTCCACGATTCGCTCGGGCCCGTAGCCGAGGACCGTCTCGAGCACGTACTGCGTGTCTCGGCCGAACGTTGGCCCCGGCCGCTCTACTCGGGCCGGAGTCCGCGATAGCTTGAACCGCGACCCTTCCACGACAGTCGTGCCGTGGATCTCGTGCGGCACCTGAACGAAGTGGCCGCGGTGCAGGAGCTGCGGGTCGCGCATCGCGTCGGTGCTGTTGGTTTGTGCGTGAGCGGGCACACCGCGGGCCTGCAGGGCCTCCTGCACTTCCGACGCACCGTGCTGCTGTGTCCACGCGCTGATGATTTCGTCGAGCTCATCCCGGCTGGCGAGTCGCGCCTCGATTGTCGCGAAGCACTGGTCCGTGGCGAGTTCGATTCGGCCGAGAACATCGCACAACGAGCGCCACTGCTCGTCGTTGGCAACCGCGACGGCAACCCAGCGGTCGTCCCCGGCGGCTGGATAGACACCATGCGGCGCCATGTGCGGATCGCGGTTGCCGGCCCGGCCCTGCACGCGGCCGTTGACCGCATAGTCGAGCAGGGCCGGAGTCAGGAAGTGCAGCGACGCCTCAGCCTGGGAAAAGTCGATGTATTGACCCTGGCCGGTGCGGTCTCGGTGGTCGAGCGCGGCGAGGATGGAAGCGATCGCGAATCGCGGCGAGACGTAATCCGTGTAGGCGCCGACCATCGCCGGCTCGCGGTCCGGCCAGCCGATCACGCTGTTGAAGCCGGCGACAGCAGCTCCCATGGTGCCGAAGCCGGCAAGCATCGAAAGTGGCCCGGTCTGACCCATCAAACAGGAGCTGAGCATGACCAAGTCCGGCTTTAGCTGTCGCAGGGAATCGTAGTCCAGGCCCCAGGCGCGCATCGCTTTCGGCGAGAAGGACTCGGTCACGACATCAGCCCAGCGCACCAAGTCGCGCACGACCGCGCGGCCCTCTTCGCTCGCTACATTGAGCGTCAGCCCCAGCTTACCCGCGTTCAGGTTCATGAAACACGCGGAGTTTTCGGCGCCTCTCTGGCCGTTCTGGAAAGGAGCGAGGCTGCGTGCGGCGTCGATGCTGGTGGTGGATTCTACGCGCACCACCGTAGCGCCATAGTCGGCCAGGACACGCGTCGCTGCTGGGCCAGCCATAACCCACATGAAGTCGAGGATCTTCACGTCCTCGAGCGCGCTTCCATCCGGCTCGCCCCGCAAGCCCGAGGGCTCGGGAGATCTCCTGCGCTCGCGAATATCTCCGAGCACCTCGGCGTTGTGCTGGCCCATCGTTGGCGCGCCGAGACGGTACTGGATAGGCGTTTCGCTGAACTTCGCGAACGGTCCCGGGTAGCGGGCGGGACCTGGCTGCTCGAGGTCGCGCCAGTAGTCACGGGCAGCGAACTGCTCGCTGGCCACGAGTTCGTCTATCGTCGCCATAGGCGTGATCAGAAGACGCCGCTTCAGCGCCTCCGCCATCAATTCGGCTTTTGTCTTTGTCCTGGTGAATTCGCGGATCAGTCCCAGCACGCGCATGTACTCGGCGACAGACTCGGCCCCGCTTCCCAGGAGCTCGGCGTATCGAATCCAGTCTTTGTCGCGTGTTGACTCGTCGCAGAAGTCCTCCTCGTGCAGCCACTCCATGAGACGGCGCGAGAAAGGACCGAACGAATTGCCGAACAGAAACAGGAGCGAGACGTGGCCGTCTGCGGCCGGCCACACGAGTGGGAGGGTGAGGCCCCCGAAGACGGTGCCCCCGGTAACGCGTTTCATCTCTTCGTCGCCCACTGAGGCTGCAAGGATACCCGACTGCCACGTCTGTGCAAGCGCCTGTTGCGCCGAGACGTCCACGTGCTGGCCGCGACTGGACCGTTGGCGCTCACGGTGAGCAATGAGCGCCGCGCCTGCCGCCTCTGCGCCCGCGTGCAGATATGCCTGGGGCACACTGAACCGGAGAGGAGCCCTGTCGCCGTCGCCCACGTCCGGACCACCTGCGGCGCTAACGATGAGGTCGCTCTCCACGTATTTTGCCTTTGGCCCGGTCTGCCCGAAGGCGCTGATCGACACGTAAACCAGTGCCGGGTTGACAACAGCGACGTCCTCGTAAGCGAGCCCCAGCTCGGCCATTCTTCCCGGCGGCTCAGACTCGATCAGAAAGTCCGCGCCCAGGGCAAGCCGCAGAAGCTGTTCTCGTCCCTGCTTCGTGGCGATGTCGAGTGTGACGCTGCGTTTGTTCCGGCCGTAGGCCCACCAGTAAAGCGACCGCTCGGGGCCCGGCTCGTCGCCGGCGAAGGGACCGAGGCGTCGGGCCGAGTTGCCCTCCGGGGGCTCGACGGCGATCACGTCAGCACCGAGGTCGGCCAGTACCTGGCCACAGAGCAGGCCGCGTTCGTTGGTGAGATCGAGGACTCTGTACGGACTAAGCATTAGGCTACCTCTCCGTGGTGGTGGTACCTGTTTCACGCGGTCCCGCGCGGCGGCTATTCGTCGTCTTCGTCTTCGGACGTTGGGGACATGGAGGCGGCGGGTAGGACGGCCTCCGCCTTCTCTTCGGCGCGCTTGCCGCGGGGCGGGAGGGCGGCGATGCGCTCGCGCAGCCCTTCGAGCTTGCCAATGGCGGCGGAGTCGACGATGACGCCTGCGACGCCGCTTTCGCGAAGGGCCTGGAGGTGTCCGGGGGCGGCGTCCGGGCGCACGGAAGTGAGGAGGGGTGTGCGCGCGAGGGCGGCGACGCGGCGCAGCTTGAGCAGGTCCCGGATGGTCAACGGGCCGTCGGGAGAGGTGACGACGAGGGCCTCCGGGCCGAGGTCGCCGAGCAGGCGGAGGGTGGTGTCGTCGCAATCGCCGTCTATGGAGAGGACGATGCCGATCTTCTCCTCGAGGAGGGCGTCGGCCATGGCGGATGCGAGGTCGAAGACGGCGAATTCGGCGCCGGCGTCGCGCAGGGCGGCGATGCGCTCGCGCTCGGCGCCGGCGGCGCCGATGCCGAGGACGGCTTCGCCGGCCTTGGCCTTCGGTTCCTTGAGCCTGGCGGGGTCGACGCCGTCGAGAATGACCGCGTCGGCGCCCTTCTTCGCTGCTTCCTCGACCCTGCCGGCGTCTCCCTGTGAGAGGCGCACGAGGCAGAGCAGCGTCGGTGCGGTACGGCGGGCAGCGGCCGCGGCGAAGCCCAGTGGCGCGGGCTCTACCTTGCTGACCTTGCGAATGCGGTCTGCGAGTTTACTCATGGCGCTCCAGCGTTCAGCTATCAGCTATCAGCGATCAGCTATCAGTTGTCAGTGGTCAGTTGTCAGTTGCCGGTACCACCCACTCTGCACTATCCCGCAATGAGAGACAAGCCATACGATAGACGCCGAACGAGGACGGTCAGGTTGAAACCTGACCCCCCCCCCGTGCGCGGTCAGGTTTAAGGGTGACCCCCTGGCGTATGGCCGAAGGAGGAGTCATGAGGCTGGAAGGTAAGACGGCGCTCGTCACCGGTGCGGGCTCGGGCATCGGCAAGGCGATCGCGACGATCTACGCTCGCGAGGGCGCGAAGGTGATGGCGTCGGACATCAACGAGGAGAGCGCGAAGCAGGTGGCGGCGACTATTGAAGACGCCGGGGGCGAAGCACGAGCGCTGCGCACGGACACGACGAAGGAAGAGGAGGTTAAGGCGGCGATCGAGGCGACGGCGGAGGCCTGGGGGCGCGTCGACATCGTCGTGAACAACGCCGGTATCGGCGGGCAGCAGTACTCCTACGAACAGGTGATAGCCGTCAACGAGCACGGCGTGTACTACGGCTGCCTGCACGCGCTGGAGCAGATGATGAAGCAGGGCGGCGGCGGCGCGATCGTGAACCTGTCATCGATGATGGGGCTGATCGGCTGGCAAGTGGCGCCCGGCATCCCCGGCGGCGCTGGCCACGCGTACCACGCCTCGAAGCACGCGGTCATCGGGCTGACGCGCCAGTTCGGGCTGGACGGGGCCGCGCACAACGTCCGCGTCAATGCGATCTGCCCCGGTTGGATCGACACCCCGCTCCTCGCCCCTGTGCACACGCTGCCGCAGCTGCTCGAAGCGCTGGTGCAGCAGACGCCTATGGGGCGGCTGGGCCAGCCCGAGGAGATCGCGAAAGGAGCGCTGTTCCTGGCGAGCGAGGACTCCTCGTTCATGACCGGGACGTACCTCGTCGTAGATGGCGGCTGGACAGCGAAGTAACGCGTTACAATCGCCACGTGAACGAACAGGCGATCGAAGTCCGTGGGCTGCGCAAAGCGTACGGGGAAATAGAGGCGCTCAAGGGGATAGACCTCAGCGTTCGGCGCGGAGAGGTGTTCTGCCTGCTCGGCCCCAACGGCGCGGGGAAGACGACCGCCGTCGAGATCATGGAGGGCCATCGCCCATACGACGCGGGCGAGGTGCTGGTGCTGGGGCACGACCCGGCGCGATCGGAGACGGCGCTGCGCGAGCGCGTCGGGATCGTCCTCCAGCAGGCCGGGGTGGACCCATTTCTCACCGTCGAGGAAGAGGTCGAGCTTTTCCGCGGATACTACCCCCGACCCCTCCCCCTCGATGGTGTGCTCCATATGGTGGAACTCACGGATAAGCGGAAGAGCCTTGTGCGGCGGCTCTCCAGCGGCCAGCGACGCCGTCTCGATGTGGCCGTCGCGCTCGCCGGCGATCCTGAACTCCTGTTTCTCGATGAGCCAACAACGGGATTTGACCCCGTCGCGCGTCGCGGCGCCTGGGAGATGGTCGGGGGCCTTCGAGGCCTGGGGAAGACAATCGTTCTGACGACGCACTACCTGGAGGAGGCCGAGCATCTCGCCGACCGGGTGGCGGTCATAGTGGCGGGGGAGATACGAGCCGAAGGCACCCTGGAGGAGCTGCGCCGGCGGCACGCCGGCACGGTGATTTCCTTCCGGCAGCCCGCGGGCTGGGAGCCCCTGGAGGGCTCCGGGGTTGTCCAGAAGTGTTTCGACGGTGTCGTCACCGTCGAAACACTGGAACCGACTCGCGCCCTTCACGAGCTCACCCGCATGGCTCTAGACCATGGTGTGGAGCTGGACGGTCTTCGCGTGCGGCCCCGCTCGCTGGAGGACATCTACCTGGAGATTGTGGGCCCCGAGGATAGCGGATGAGCAGCCTCGGGCTGGCGGTGCGGCAGGTACGCTACGAGAATAAGGCGTTCTGGCGGAACCCGGCGGCCGCATTCTTCACATTTGTCCTGCCTCTGATCTTTCTGGTCATTCTCAACGCCCTGCTGGGTGACGAGGAAACGACGGTTGAGGGTGGCCGGGTCGAACTGTCCAACTTCTACGTCCCGGCGATGGCCGCGCTATCCATCGTCAACGCCTGCTACACGAATATCGTGATGATGGTGTCCATCGCGCGGGACGACGGCAGGCTAAAGCGGCTGCGGGGCACGCCGCTTCCCGGCTGGGCGTTCATCTTCGGCCGGATTGCCCACGCCACGCTCGTCGCCCTGCTTCTCGTTGTCATCGTGATGGCCTTCGGCGCCGTGTTCTACGGCGTGGACGTGCCCGGCGAGACGATGCCCGCGTTTGCGCTCACGATCGCGGTGGGCGCGGCCACATTCTGCGCCCTTGGCCTGGCGGTCTCCTCGCTGGTGCCGAATGCGCAGGCGGCCTCGGCGATAGCGAACGGGACGGTGCTGCCGGTTCTATTCATCTCGGACGTCTTCGTTCGCCTGGGGGACGACCCGCCTGCGTGGATAGACGTGGCCGGCGACATCTTCCCGATCAAGCACCTCTCAGAGGCTTGCCTCGCCGCCTTCAACCCGTACGAGACCGGGGCCGGCTTCGAGTGGTTGGACCTCGGGGTGATCGCGGTGTGGGGAATCGCCGGCGCCATGCTCGCCGCGCGATACTTCCGCTGGGAGCCGCGGGAGTAGCGCTACGCCCTGTGGCGGAGGGGGCGGGATTCGTCCGGACGGACGCCTGAAGGGCGAACCCCGCGAGGGCGCTGGCGGAGGGGGCGGGATTCGAACCCGCGAGGGCCTTGCGACCCTAACGGTTTTCAAGACCGTCGCATTAAACCGCTCTGCCACCCCTCCTTGTTCATCTTATCCCGCGCTCCGGCCTCTGCGCTTTCAGCGAGACGTTGCTTGAGGGCGCCACCGTTAGGTGTGCTGAAGTATCGTAACCGGTCCAACACCGTGTCGCCCAGCCGCCGGGTGATGCAAAGTGCGCAATGTTCGGCGAGCTATTCAGACGGCGTCCTTTCTCAGTTGGTCGGAGATCTGGCGCGCCACACTCGCGGCACCCTCTAGGTCCCCGAGTCGGAGGGACGGTAGATCGCTGAACTGCTCAGGAACCCAGTCCTCGGACCCAATTAACACTCGGGTGACGGGAATTTGCTTACTTTGAATCGCCTCAATCTCTCCCGCTAACCAGGGACTTTGTTTATCGGAAACGACAATGACAGCCGCGTCCGCGCTGTCTAATAGAGAGTCAAATGCCATTCGAACGGGTTGCCCGGCATTGATGTCGTCGGGTGTCAGGACATCGACGCCAGCTTCAGAGAAGGCGTCGCGAAGAGCGGCGGCGACAGGCGCGTCGGCAATCCCGCTCGATATGAGCACAGTGGGGCGATCGGGCCGTTCT
>Ga0209341_10006641_pt1 | contig 10326 bp, 9 predicted proteins | sample RifCSP13_2_FD_184020 | JGI IMG/M metagenome (GOLD analysis project Ga0209341, IMG submission 184020) | Soil microbial communities from Rifle, Colorado - Rifle CSP2_sed 13_2 (SPAdes) (version 2) | ecosystem: Environmental > Terrestrial > Deep subsurface > Rock core/Sediment | place: Rifle... | reverse complement strand
TGACCGGAGTGTCCGCCAAGAAGCTGCGGCACTACGACGCCGTCGGGCTCTTCCAACCGGCCTGGACCGACCCCTCGTCTCGTTATCGCTACTACCTGGCGGCCCAGATCCCGGAGCTGCAGCGGATCGTCGCGCTGCGCGACCTGGGGATTCCCCTGGCCACGATCGGTCAGCTCAACCAGGGCGGAGCATCGCTTCAAGAGGAGCTCTCCAAGCGCCGGGCAGAAATCGTCGCCCAACGCCGCATCCTGGACCGGCGTCTGGCGGCACTCGAAATCCGCTTCGAACAATCCTCGAGCCGTGACGTGGTGGTGCGGAAGCGCCCGCCCGGAACCTGGGCCTCCCTGAGGAGAGACCTGGCTCCCGACGACGATTTGGGGGCGTTGTTCGTGGAAGTCGAGACCGTGGTCCGTGATGCCGGGGCCAGGGCATCGAGACCACCCGTCGCCATTGACCACGGCAAAACCGGCGAAGGCCGGCGATCCGTCGAAATCCTGATACCGATCACACGGCGAATCCGGCCGATCGGAGCCGTCGAGACGGTGACTACACCGCCTGCCCTGGTGGCGACCGCCATCGAGCGTGGTGATTACCCGAGTGTCTCCAGGGCCGGGTCCTGGGCGGAGAAGTGGGCTGCGATGACCGGTCATGTGATCACCGGTCCGGCGTGGGTGGTGTACCTGAGGTTTTCGGCCGAACCCGAGTTGAACGTGCCGGAGAGCTTCCTGACAGACCGGCCTTCGGAATTCGTCACCGAGATCCAGGTCCCGATCGAACCCATGCCAGGATGATCGCTCGATGCCCACGCCAATCATCGAGGATCCGCTCTTCGAGAGCCTGATCGACCCCGCGACCTCGGTTGACTGTCTCGGTGGGGGGTGTGCATGGGCGGAAGGCCCGGCCTGGCTCCCGCAACGCCAGGCGGTGATCTGGAGCGACATCCCGAACAACCGGGTCATGCGTTGGACCGAGAAAGGAGGTGTCGAGGTCGACCGCATCGACGTCGAGTTCACCAATGGCATGACCCTGGATCTGGAGGGGCGGCTCGTGGTGTGCTCCCACGGGCATCGGCGCATCGAGCGGGTTGAGCCCGATGACAGCATCACCGCCCTCGCCACTCACTACCAAGGAGCCCGGCTCAACTCCCCCAACGACGTGGTGATCAAGTCGGACGGGAGCATCTGGTTCACCGACCCCCCGTACGGGATCCTCTCCGACCGCGAAGGCCACGTCGCCGAGCCGGAGCTTGCCGGGTGTTTCGTATTCCGGCTCGATACCCAGTCAGAAGAGCTCACGATGGTCAGCGATCTCCTGGTCCATCCCAACGGACTGGCGTTCTCGGTGGACGAGTCGATCCTCTACGTGTCCGACACCTCGGGGGGGAATCATCACATCCTGGCCTTCGATGTCGAGAACTTGCGGACCCTGGGCAACCCCCGGGTCTTCGCCGAGATCTCCCCCGGGTTGGCGGACGGGTTCCGGGTCGATCGGACCGGTCATGTCTTTACCAGCGCCGGCGACGGAATCCACGTGTTGACTCCCGAGGGTCGTCGCATCGGGAAGATCCCCATCCCGGAGGTGACCAGCAATTGCGTGTTCGGGGGCCCGGACGGAAGCGACCTCTTCATCACCGCCTCGACCTCCCTCTACCGGGTTCGGACCAGGACCACCGGAGCCGTGCGGGGTGCATCCTCCACGTAATTGGGAGCGACAGGTCCGTATGTGAGCCCTGCAGATCCCAATTACGGGGAAGGCTCGCGGCGGGACGGATAACCTTTGAGGGCGATGGAGCACACCAAGGCCGAGAGTATGGAATGGAGGCCCCAGCCGGAGGAGCACTTCACCGGCCGGGCATGGATGGGGGTGCTGTCACAAGGCGAGGACCGGATACTCAACGCGATCACGGTCATGTTCGAGCCCGGAGCGCGAACCCACTGGCACTCCCATCCCGAAGGCCAAGTTCTCTACGTCATGTCGGGAATTGGTCAGGTGGGAACCGAAAACGGCGAAATCGTCAGGATCTCGCCCGGTGATGTGGTTTACGCCAGTCCAGGCGAGCTTCATTGGCATGGCGCTACCCCCGACTCCCCGATGAGCCACCTCTCACTTACAACAGGTGGGGCAACAGTGTGGGAGCCGAGGCCGGTCAGCGATGAGGAATATCGTGGTTGAAGCATCTAGGCGGGTGCCAACATGGAGACGATGAAAGACCACGAGTTCGGGTTCACCACCAGAGCCGTCCACGCCGGTCAGCGCCCCGACCCCGAAACCGGGGCTCGGGCGATGCCGATCTACGCCACGACCTCGTTCGTCTTCGACGACGTCCAACACGCCGCCGACCTCTTCGCCCTCCAGACCTACGGGAACATCTACACCCGGATCGGCAACCCCACTACTGCCGCATTCGAGGAGCGGATGGCATCTCTGGAAGGGGGTCTGGGTGCCGTAGCGACCGCCTCCGGGCAAGCGGCGCAACTCATCGCCATCCTCGCCCTGTGCCAGCAGGGAGATGAGGTGGTCTCCTCCCGGTCTCTCTACGGGGGGACCTACACCCAGTTCGACGTGACCCTCCGCCGCATGGGGATCGATGTGAGTTTTGTCGACTTTGGGGACACCGATGCGGTGCGGGACGCCATCACCGACCGCACCAAGCTGCTCTATGGGGAGACCGTGGGCAACCCTGGCGCCGACATCCTCGACATCGAGACCATCGCCAACCTGGCCCACGAGAACGACATCCCTCTGGTGGTGGACAACACCTTTGCCACCCCATACCTCTGCCGGCCCATCGAACACGGGGCGGACATCGTGGTCCATTCGGCAACCAAGTTCCTTGGTGGACACGGGGCGGTGATCGCCGGGGTGATCGTGGAAAGCGGGTTGTTCCGGTTCGACAACGGCAAGTTCCCCACCCTGGTCGAGCCGTCCCCGGCCTATCACGACCTTCGGTTCTGGGAGAACTTCCGTGAGTACGCCTACCTGACCCGGGCCCGGGTCGAGTTGCTCCGCGACATCGGCGCTCCGTTATCCCCCTTCAACGCCTTCATCCTGCTCCTCGGTGTCGAGACCCTCTCCCTGCGCATGCAGCGCCATGTCGAGAACGCTCGCGTCGTCGCCGAGTTCCTGCGGAGCCGTGAGGAAGTGGCCTGGGTCAACTTCCCGATCTTCGACGACAACCCCTGGACCACTCTCGCCAAGCACTACCTCCCCAAGGGCCCGGGAGCGGTGTTCACCTTCGGGCTCCGCGGCGGGCTCGCTGCCGGTGTCCGCTTCATCGAGACGGTGGAACTGGCGTCGCATCTCGCCAACGTGGGCGACGCCAAGACCCTGGTGATCCACCCGGCGTCGACCACCCATCAGCAGGTGCCGGTCGCCGAGCGGGAACGGGCAGGAGTCGGCGACGACATGATCCGGATCTCGGTGGGCATCGAAGACATCGAGGACATCCTCTGGGACCTGGACCGGGCGTTGGTGGCAGCCGCATCATGACCGTTGCCGACCTCGACGCCAGAGACCGACTACGGATCATTCTTGGAGCGCGCACGGTTGCCCTGGTCGGGGTGTCGGCCAATCCCATTCGCTCGTCGAACTTTGTCGCCAGCTACCTGGTGCGCACCGATTTCGTCACCTACCCGGTCAACCCGATGTACGACGAGGTGCTGGGCCTCAAGTCATACCCTTCGCTGCGCGACCTGCCCGAGCCGCCCGACATCGTCGATGTCTTCCGCAAGCACTCCGAGATCCCTGCGGTCGTGGACGAGGCGATCGAGGTCGGGGCCAAGGTGGTCTGGCTCCAACTCGGCTTGCGTCACGAGGAGGCGGCGCGCAAGGCGGTCGACGCCGGTTTGAAAGTGGTCCAGGACCGCTGTCTGAAGATCGAGCATGCCCGGTTCGCCGGTGGCCTCCATCTCGGAGGCTTCGACACCGGGGTCATCACCTCGAGACGGCGACGCCCGATCGGCTGAACTCCGCTTCGTGATAGGCTCGCCAACCTTCCATCGAGTGCGTGAGGTTCGCCGTGGGCAATGACTTTTTCACCGAGATACCGGGGCCGATCCCGTTTGGCGGGCTCGGATCCGCCGATCCGCTTGCCTTCAAGGTCTACGAGCCGGATCGGATGGTTCTCGACAAGCGAATGGAGGACCATCTCCGGATCGCGGTGTGTCTTTGGCACTCGTTCAACTGGCCCGGCTCTGACGTCTTCGGCATGGGGACCTTCGACCGGCCCTGGCTCGGTCCTGACGTCGACCCGATGCTGGGCGCCGCCAACAAGCTTGAAGCCGTCTTCGAGTTCCTGGAAAAGCTCGGGGTCCCCTACTTCTGCTTTCACGACCGCGACGTTGCCCCGGAGGGCGGGTCCTTCAAGAAGACCAAGGCGAACCTGGAGGCGGTGATCGACCAGATCGAAGGTCACATGTCCCGAACCGGGCTCAAGCTTCTCTGGGGGACCGCCAATCTCTTCAGCCATCCCCGTTACGCGGCGGGAGCATCGACCAACCCCGACCCTGAGGTGTTCGCCTATGCCGCGGCACAGGTGAAGCTGATGCTGGAGGCCACCCACCGGCTGGGTGGGGCCAACTACGTGCTCTGGGGCGGCCGCGAGGGATACGAGACCCTGCTCAACACCGACCTCCGCAGGGAGGAGGCCCAGTTCGCCAAGTTCCTCGGAATGGTGGCGGAGCACAAGCAACGGATCGGGTTCGAGGGGACCCTCCTCATCGAGCCCAAGCCCCAGGAGCCCACCAAGCACCAGTACGACTACGACTGCGCCACCGTCCATGGCTTCCTGGCCCGACACGGTCTCGACGGCGAGTACAAGGTCAACATCGAGGCCAACCACGCCACCCTTGCCGGCCACAGCTTCCACCATGAGGTCGCCTACGCCACTGCCAACGGGATCTTCGGCAGCATCGACGCCAACCGCGGCGACTACCAGAACGGCTGGGACACCGACCAGTTCCCCAACTCGGTCGACGAGCTCGCTCTTGCCCTCTACGAGATCATCCGCAGCGGGGGCTTCTCGACCGGGGGGTTCAATTTCGACGCCAAACTGCGTCGCCAAAGCATGGACCGCACCGACCTCTTCCACGGCCACATCGGGGGCATCGACACCCTGGCCCGGGCTCTGCTGGTGGCCGCCGACATGATCGAGAACGGCACATTGGAGCGCCCCCGCGAGGAGCGTTACGCCGGTTGGGACAAGGGCATCGGAGCTTCGATCCTCTCCGGCGAGGTCGACTTGGAGGCTTTGGAGGAAAAGGTTGCTTCTGGTGAGATCGACCCCAAGCCCAGGTCCGGGCGGCAGGAACTGCTCGAGAACCAGGTCAATCAGCGAATCTGGGCGACGCCAGGCCCCTGAGCCCGGCTTCTAGCCCCAGGAGGTCTCGGTCACCGGGCGCAGCGCCACCTCGAGTATCCGATGGTTGCGAGGGCGGGTGAGCACGAAGAGCACCACCTCGGCGACATCCTCAGAAGTCATCATCCCGCCCAGTTCCGGCATCCCCGGGGTCCGTCCCCGTCCCATGGCGAAGTCGGTGGCCACCCCGCCCGGGCAGACATTGGTGCAACGCACCCCCTGTTCCCGCAGCTCGTGGTCGAGGGCGCGGGTGAAGCCGACCTGGGCGAACTTCGAAGCGCAATAGACCGCCTCATAAGGAAGACCGCGGCGTCCCGCCTCGCTGGCCAGGGTGACGATGTCCGCCGCATCGCTTCGCAGCAAATGGGGAAGCGCGGCCCGAACCGCATAGAGGGTGCCCTTGACGTTGACGTCGATCATCTCCTCCATTTGCTCCGGAGGAAGATCGAGGAACGACCCATATGCGCCGACCCCGGCGTTGGCGACCAGGATGTCGAGCCCATCGAAACGGTCCACGGTCGCCGCGACCAGAGATTCCAAAGCGGCCGGGTCACGCACATCGCATGGCTGAGCCACCGCCCCTTCTATGCCGACGTTGTCGCCACTCCGTGAGGCCAACCCAAGCTTCGCACCCTCCGCGGCCAGTCCCCTGGCGACCGCGGCTCCTATGCCCCGGCTGGCCCCGGTGACCAGCGCGACTCTTCCTTCGAGATTGCCCATGTGATTGCCTCCGACAGAGATTCAGCCGTGAAGCTGTTCGAGTTCGGTCTTGGTGACTTCCTCGGGCAGCTTGCCGATGATGATCATGGCCAGCACCTCGTCCATGGTCACGTCATCCTTGTTCACCGTGCCCACCAGCTTGCCTTGAAGCATGACGCTGATCCGACCGGCCAGATCGAACACGTCGTGTATGTCGTGACTGATCAGGAAGATCCCGATCCCTTCCTGCTGAAGTCGACGCATCAGCCCTCTGACCTGTTCGGTCTCGGCGGGGCCAAGCGCCGCCGTCGGCTCGTCCATGATCAGGATCCGGGCATTGAAGTGGACCGCTCGGGCGATCGCCACTCCCTGGCGCTGACCACCGGACAATGAGGCCACCGGCACCTTGAAGTTCTGGAATTTCGGATTCAACCGGGTCATCACCTTGCGGGCAGCGTCTTCCATTCCGCTGTCATCGAGTGTGCGCCAGCGTGTGAGCAGCTCCCGACCCAGGAACATGTTGCTCGGGGAATCGAGGTTGTCGGCCAGGGCAAGAGTCTGATAGATGGTCTCGACGCCGAGCGCCTTGGCGTCTCTAGGGGTGTTGATGGAGACCGGCTCACCATCGATGAAGATCTGGCCAGAATCGGCCCTTTGCGCACCGGACAGGGTCTTGATGAGTGTCGATTTCCCGGCACCATTACCGCCAACTATCCCCACGATCTCACCCGGGTACAGATCGACGGTCACGTCGTTGACGGCGTGAACGCCACCGAAGGAGACGCTCATGTTCCTCAGTTCGACCAGGGGCGCCCGTGCGGTCATCTCACTGGTCATCGAGCCGTCCTCCGTCTGAAGGTGGCGTCGATCGCGACTGCGGTCACCAGGACGACCCCGAGCACGACGTCCTGCATGGGAGCACCGACCCCGAGAAGCACCATGCCGGACTGGAGCGATTGCATGACCAGGGCTCCCAAGATGGCTCCGGGAATGGTCCCGATCCCACCCGACAGAGATGTACCACCGATGACTGCCGCAGCAATCACATAGAGCTCACTCAGTGTGCCCAGACCGCTGACCGCGGCATTGAGACGGGCGATGGAAACCGCGGCTGAGACCCCGACCAGGATGCCCATCGTCATGAACGTCTTGACAATGGTCCGCCGGGTGTTGATACCGCCAAGCTCGGCGGCTTCGGGGTTGCCCCCGATTGCGTAGATGTTACGACCAAACCGACGCCGGTTGGCGATGAAGCCCATCACCAATGTGACTCCAATGAGGATGAGCACCGGATAGGGAATCCCGAGAGGGATCTGGAGCCCGCCTTGGGGCCAGGGGATGCCCCTTTCTTCTGCGACCTCCCGAGCAATGCTCTCGGGCAGGTAATAGCTGTTGGTGACCCACACCGCGCCGAGCACCACGGCGCAACCGAACACGCCGAGGGTGACGTCCAGCCACATCGGACGGAGCCGGAAGCCGAACTTCCGACGACGACGGCGGCCCAAGACGAGGAGGGCGACGATCCCGATACAGGCGACCCCGCCGACGACCCAGCTTCCGGTCTCCCCGAGCGACCCCCGGGAGCCACCTCCGAGAAGTTGGAAGGTGGCGTCCATGGGGGCAAGGGTCCGGCCGCTGGCGGTCAGCCAGGCAAACCCGCGCCAGACCAGCAATCCGCCAAGGGTGACGATGAAGGAGGGGACCCCGGCATAGGCGATGATCGAACCCTGGAAGGCGCCGATCAGCGCCCCGAGCGCCAATCCGATGACGATAGTGATGATCCAGATCCACTGGTTGCCGAGGCCCATCAAGGGCGGTAGCCATTCGAATTGGAGGATCGCCATGACCATGCCGACGACGCCCACCATCGAACCGACCGAGAGATCGATGTTGCGAGAGACGATGACCAGCACCATCCCGGTGGCCATGATCCCAACCGTGGAGGTCTGCACCGAGAGGTTCCACAGGTTGCGCGGAGTGAGGAATGTTCCGCCCGACAGGAAGTGAAAGCCGACCCAGATCACCAGGAGGAGGGCGATCATCCCGGCCATGCGAGTGTCGATTTCATTGTCCCGCAGGAAGGATCCAAATGACCTGCGGGTGCTCTGTTCGGGGGTGTCCGACTGGGTCGGGGGCGCCTCTACCACGCTCATGGGTTCACCACACTAGGGATGACAATGCGCCCCCGGTGGAACCGGGGGCGCATTGCATCATCGATTTCGCTTCAGTCGTCGACCATCACGGGCAGGCAGCAACACTGCCGGCGGTGACACCAGCGCAGAGCTCGTCGACCGTGATCCAGTTGGCATCGACCACCAGGTTGAGGTTGTCCTGGGTGATCGGGATCGGGACCAGCAGGATGCTGACCAGAGTTGTTGCTACGCCGCTCTCCTTGTTCGTGTAGACAAACTCAGCCGTACCCTCGACATCGGCCAGCGTGGCGCCACCAGCCAAAGCGACGGCAGCCGTTCCGGCAGCCTTGCCCAGCTCACGGGCGTCCTTCCACACCGACACCGACTGCGTTCCGAGCGCCACCCGGTTGAGGGCGGCGACGTCAGCGTCCTGACCCGACAACGGAATGCTAAGACCCTGTGCGGCGAGGGCGGCGGCGGCCCCAGTGGCCATTCCGTCATTCTCAGACACCACGGCCTGCACGTCGTTGTCGGCCTGGGTCAGCCACTGCTCCACGTGGGTCTGGGCCAGGTCGGGAGCCCAGTTGTCGGTGTAGTCCTCACCCACGATGGTGATGTCGCCTGCCGCGACCGCATCCCCGATCACCGACTCGATCCCTTCCCGTAGGAAGTCGGAGTTGGCGTCGGCGCCGTTGCCCTTGACGATTATGTAGTTTCCGGACGGCACCAGGTCGAAGATGACCTCCGCCATCAGCTTTCCAACCAGGACGTTGTCGAAGCTGACGTAGAAGGTGTTCGCATCCTCGATGAGGCGGTCATAAGCGATGACCGGGATTCCCTCGGCGGTGGCGGCCTCAACCGCAGGGAGGATCGCTTGCGTGTTCTGGGCCAGGATGATGACCACGTTCGCCCCATCAGCGATCAAGTTCTCCACGTCGGTGATCTGCTGCTCCTCGGAGGAACCGGCGTCAGAAGAGATATAGCTGCAGCCGCCCGCCTCGATGGCCGCTTTCATCGCCGGCTCATCGTGCTTGGCCCATCTCTCTTCGTTGTAGTTGTTCCACGACATGCCGACGACGCAATCCCCACCCGCTCCGGTGGTCCCTGTCCCTCCATCGGCGGTTGTACCGGTGGTGTCGTCGTCGCCACAGGCGGCGACCACTATCACCAGTACTGCCAGAAGCGCCAGGAATCGGCGATTTAGCAATTTCATTGATTTCCTTCCTCCAGTGAATGTCGTCCCGATACGGGACGGGGCGTACTGTAGCCACACCTGCTCGCACCACATCCAATAAAGCATGACGAATCTGAAGGCCGGATCCCCACCCAGTTCGAACCGCGGATTTCCTTCGACTGTTTGGCTGTTCGCCGGCATCGTGACCGGATCTCTAATCGCAATCGGTGTCTTCCTTCTCGCCAGAACGGTCATCGCGGCGAGCGGGCCACCGCCGGCGATGAGCCCTCCTCTCTTCGTCGAAGTGGCGGCGGCGGCGGGCATCGAGCACAGCTACGACGGCGAGTTCGCCTTCTTCGTCGGGGGCGGGGTCGGTGTCTTCGACTGCAACGACGACGAGCGGCCTGACATCTATTTCGCAGGTGGTGTCAATCCGGCCGCGCTCTACATCAACCAGAGCCCGGTGGGCGAGGCCCTGAAGTTCGAGCGGTTGCCCGACCCCGCCACCGACCTCACCGCGGTCACCGGGGCCTATCCGTTGGACGTAGACGGAGACGATTTGGTCGACCTCGCGGTGTTGAGGGCCGGCGAGAACGTGATGCTGCGCGGGCTCGGTGGGTGTCGATTCGAACGAGCCAACGAGACCTGGAGTGTCGACGGAGGTGACGAGTGGACTGCTGCGTTCAGTGCCCAGTGGGAAGGCTCGGCTTCGCTGCCTACCCTGGCCTTCGGTAATTACGTCGCGCTATCCGACACCGGGGATCGGGAGGGCTGCTCGGACAGTGTCATGTTCAGACCGGGCACCGGGGCAATCTATGGCGCTCCGCTGCCACTGTCCCCCGGCTGGTGCACCCTCTCGATCCTCTTCAGCGATTGGGACCGGTCGGGCCGGCGTGACCTGAGGATGACCAACGACCGTCACTACTACCGCGACGGTGAGGAACAGTTGTGGCGGGTCGTCGAAG
>Ga0209341_10006637_pt1 | contig 10329 bp, 9 predicted proteins | sample RifCSP13_2_FD_184020 | JGI IMG/M metagenome (GOLD analysis project Ga0209341, IMG submission 184020) | Soil microbial communities from Rifle, Colorado - Rifle CSP2_sed 13_2 (SPAdes) (version 2) | ecosystem: Environmental > Terrestrial > Deep subsurface > Rock core/Sediment | place: Rifle... | reverse complement strand
GCGCCCGCTCGCGCAGGCTGCGCGCGACGGCCAACGCCGGGTAGACGTGGCCGCCGGTGCCACCGGCGGCGATCAGGATCCGCATCGTTCCAGGTTCCTCGGGGCAGCGTCTCGCGCGAGATCGAGAGCAGGATACCGATCGCCGCGAAGCTCACCAGGAGCGACGATCCGCCGGCCGAGACAAACGGCAGGGTGATGCCGGTGATCGGCAGCAGCACGACGACGACACCGATGTTGATGAATGCCTGGAAGGTCAGCCAGGCGGTGATGCCGGCCGCCAGCAGCGCGCCGAAGGTGTCCGGTGCGCTGAGCGCGATGCGGATGCCACGGTAGGCGAGCAGCAGGTACAGGCCGATCACGGCCAGCCCGCCGATGAAGCCCAGCTCCTGGGCGACGAGCGCGAAGACGAAGTCGTTCTGCGCCGCCGGCAGGTGCAGCGCGCCGGGCTGGCGGCTCTCACCCAGGCCGATGCCCAGGGCGCCGCCCATGCCCATCGCCAGCAGGCCCTGGACGGTATGGAAGCCGATGCCCTGCGGGTCGGCCCACGGATCGAGGAAGGCCTGCACCCGCGCGAGCTGGTACGAGCTGGCGCTGACCACCCAGGCCAGGCCGGCGGCCGCGACGGGCATCAGCAGGGTCAACTGGACCAGGCTGCCGCCGGCGACGAAGAACATCGTGAACGCGGTCAGGGTGAGCACGCCGGTCGTGCCCAGGTCGGGTTCGAGTAGGACGAGCAGCAGCAGTGGGCCAGTGATGGCCAGGAACGGCAGCAGTCCGTGCACGAGCGATCCGGCGCGGGTCCCCTTGCGCGTCAGCCAATGGGCCAGGTACACGACCAGGGCCAGCTTGGCGAACTCGGCCGGGTGCATCTGCGGCAACGGGCCGATCTGCAGCCAGCGCGCAGAGCCGCTGACCTCGACCGGCCGCAGCGGCCCGAAGGGCGGCAGCAGCACCAGCACCAGCAGGGCCAGCGCGCAGATGAACGCGGGCACCGATACCAGGCGCAGGTAGCGGTAGTCGACGCGCATGACGACCAGCATCACGACCGCCCCGAGCACGCCCCACATCGCCTGCGGCCCGACTACCGCGAAGGGATCGTCGCGCTCGATCAGCGCGCTGACCCCGGAGCTCGAGTAGACCATCAGCAGGCCCAGCGAGGCGAGCGCGACGACGCTCAGCAGGAGCAGGTAGTCAGGCTCGTGGCGTTCGCGCTGCGGGCCGCGCACGGTCTTGGTCGCCGCGACCGGCCGACGCAGCACGCGGCGCGGCGGGGACTGCCGGAGGGTGCTCATGATCGGCCACCGCGACGCCGGGCGAGGTTGCCCACCGCGGCCTTGAACGCCGCGCCCCGGGCGGCGTAGTCGGCGAACATGTCGAAGCTCGTCGCCGCCGGGCTGAGCAGCACGGTCGCGTCCCGCCCGGTGCGCCGCTCCTCCTGCCCGAGCAGCTCGCCGGCAATGGCACAGCCGCGCTCGACCGCCGCTTCGAGGCTGGCCGCGCGCTCGATGCGAAGCGCGCCGGCAGCGCGAAAGAGCGCCTCGAACTCGTCCGCGGTCTCGCCGATGAGTACCACCGCGGCGGCCCTGCTGGCGACCTCTGCGGCGAGCTCGGACAGGTCCAGGTTCTTGGTCCGCCCACCGGCGATCAGCACGATCGGCGGCTCGAAGCTGCGCAGCGCGGCGATGACGGCGTCGGGCTGGGTCCCCTGCGAGTCGTTCACGAACAGGACACCGTCGATCGACGCCACCAGTTCGAGGCGGTGCTCCACGCCGCGGAAATCGGCCACCGCGCGGCGGATGGCGTCGGGCGCGATGCCCAAGAGCAAGCCCGTCGCCACCGCCGCGAGGGCGTTGCTGACGTTGTGCGCGCCGGGCAGCTGCAGTTCGTCGAGGGGCATGATCCGGCCACCTGGCCCGCGCGCGACGGCGACGGCGCCGCCGCCGGCCGCCGGCAGCGTCGCGAACTCTGTGGCCACGACCCATCCGTCGCGCAGCCCGACGCCGCCGCGCGGCGGCTCTGAGCGGCGGTAGTGGACGGTCGCGGCGCGCGTCGCGGCCGCGAACTCGGCGCTGACCGGGTCCTCGGCGTTGAGCACCAGGCGACCGTCGGCGTGGACCAGCTCGGCCAGCCGGCGCTTGACCGCGCGATAGGCGGCGAGGGTGCCGTGGCGGTCGAGGTGGTCGCTGCTCACGTGCGTATACACGGCCACGTCGGTCCCGCGTGACAGGGTCGGCAGCTGGAGCTCGGACAGCTCGAGCACCACCCGATGGCGCGCCGTCAGTTCGGGCAGCCGCTCGACGAGCGGGATGCCGATGTTGCCGCCCAGGATCACCGGCGCGCTGCCGGCGGACAGCACCGCCGCGGCGAGCGATGCGGTCGTCGTCTTGCCCTTGGTGCCGGTCACGCCGATGGTCGTCGCGGGGCACAGGCGCAGGAAGAGGTCGACCTCGCTGACCACCGGCACGCGGCCGTCGGCCTCGAGCTCGGCCAGCGCGGCGCGCAGGCGCGGCTCGGTCGTCGGGTACCGGCTGGTGATGGACGGCGAGGTGCACACCAGCGCCTGGCCGGCCAGCGCCGTCCGCGGGTCGATCCCGGGGCCAACGAGCAGGCGCACAGGGCGCCCCTCGAGCCGGGCCAGGTAGGGCGCGAGCTCGTCCGCGGTGCGGTTGTCGTAGGCAGTGACGTCGGCCCCTTGATCGGCCAGGAAGCGACACAGCGCGATGCCACTGCGCGCCAGTCCGAGCACGGCCACCGGCTGGCCGGCGAACGAATCGAGACCGAGCCGGGCCAGGTCAATGGGCTCCACCGCCGCGCCGGTCGCGCTCATCCGGCGGCACCCGTGGTCGAGAAGAAGAAGGTCACCCCGAGCATCGCCGCCAGCACGCCGATGATCCAGAAGCGCATAGTCACCTTCTCTTCGTCCCAGCCGGCGAGCTCGAAGTGGTGGTGCAGCGGCGCCATGCGGAAGATGCGCCGGCCGGTGAACTTGAAGCTGGCGATCTGGAGCAGGCCCGACCCGACCTCGACCACGAAGACGATGCCGATCAGCGGCAGCAGCAGGATTTGCCCCGTGATGAGCGAGGTGACCGCCAGCGTGGCGCCCATCGCCAGCGCGCCCGAGTCGCCCATGAAGATCTGCGCCGGGTGGACGTTGAACCACAGGAAGCCGAGCAGGGCGCCGATCATCAGCGCGCACAGCACGGCCAGTTCCTGCTGGCCGGCGAGCAGGGCGATGATCATGTACGACACGAAGGCGAAGATGAGCGTGCCGCCGGCGAGACCGTCGAGGCCGTCGGTGAAGTTGACGCCGTTGGTCGTGGCGACAATGGCGAAGCCGGCGAACAGCACGTATGCCCAGCGGTCGATCGCGACGTCGCCCACGAACGGGACCGAGATGGCGTCGATGGCGTAGGTCTGCTGGATCTGGTACGCGATGACGCCGGCCACCACGATCTGCCAGAGCAGCTTCTGGCGGATGCGGATGCCTTCGCCGGTGGTCGCGTTGAGATAGTCGTCGGCCGCGCCGAGGGCGCCTACCAGCAACAGCGTCAGCAGCGGCGCGATCGTCTGCGGACCGAGGAACTCGTTCTGGCCGACGACGTGGAAGAGCAGCGCCGAGGCGCCCACGACGGCGATCATGAGCACGCCGCCCATGGTCGGCGTGCCTTCCTTGACCAGGTGCGTTCCCGGTCCCTCCTCGCGGATGCGCTTGCCGAAGCCGAGCCGGCGCAGGACGAGGATGAACGGCGGCATCAGGATCACCACCAGGGCGAAGGTGAGCAGGATGCCCTGAACCAGCGCGGCGGTGATGCTCATCCGACCGGCTCGGCAGTGGCCACTCGGCGCAACTCGTCGACGAGCAGATCGAGCTCCGCGCCGCGCGACGCCTTGAGCAGCACGACGTCGCCCGGGCGCAGCCGACGCTCGAGCGCGACCAGTGCGGCGTCGCGGTCGGCTGTCTCGACGATCGCCGCGGCGGCCATGCCCGCCGAGCGCGCCCCCTTGGCGTACAGCGCGGCCATCGGGCCGACCGCCACGAGAAGGTTGGCCGATCGGGCGACGTGGCCGCCGACCTGGCGATGGGCGGCGTCACTGGTCTCGCCCAGCTCGAGCATCTCGCCCAGCACCGCCACCCGCCGCCCGGGCAGGCTGGCCAGCAGGTCGAGCGCGGCGATCATCGAGTCGGGCGCCGCGTTGTACGTGTCGTCGAGCAGGCGCCAGTCGCCGGCGCGCAGCAGCACCGAGCGATGGGGCACGCTGAACGGGCGCGCGAGGCCGGCCGCGATCGTCGCGTGGTCGAGCCCCGCGGCAATGCCCACCGCGGCGGCGGCGAGGGCGTTGTGGACGCCGTGCCGGCCGAGCGCAGGGCTGCGCGCTGCAACCGTCCTGCCCGAGGCGTGGAGCGTGAAGCTCATGCCGCGCGCCTCGAGTGACTCGACCTCGGTCGCGGTCACGTCGGCCGTCGGCGCGAAACCGTAGCTCAGCACGCGCAGCTGACCGGCGCGCGCGTCGGCCATCCGCGCGACGCGTGGATCGTCGGCGTTGAGCACTGCCGTGCCGCCGATGGGCAACGCCTCGACCAGCTCGCGCTTGCCGCGCTCAATGGCCTCGATCGAACCGGCCCGGGCGAGGTGGGTCGAGCGAACCGCGGTGACGACGCCGATTCTCGGCTGGGCCAGCTCGGCCAGCACCGCCACGTCGCCCGGCTCGTACATGCCCATCTCGAGCACGGCCACCTCGTCGGTCGGGGCGAGGCGCAGCAGGGTCAGCGGCAGGCCGATCTCGTTGTTTTCGTTGGCCCGGTTGCGCAGCACCGTCCAGCGCTGGGCCAGGACCTCGGCGATCTGCTCCTTGGTGCTGGTCTTGGCAAGCGACCCGGTCACGCCCACGACGAGCGGGTCAAACCGGGCACGCCAGGCCGCGGCAGCGGCGTGCAGGCCGGCGAGCACTTCGGCAACCCGGACGACGGTCGGCCCGCCCGACTCGTCCAGGTCGCGCAGCAGCGCGGAGTCAGGCGGCCGGCTGACGACCAGCGCGGTCGCCCCACGCCGAGCAGCATCGAGCACGAAGTCATGGCCGTCGGTGCGCTCCCCGGGCAGCGCGAAGAAGGCAACCCCCGGCGACACCCGGCGCGAATCGACCGCTCCGCCGCGGATCGGCGCGCGGCCGGCGTGGAGCAGCTCGCCGCCCAGCGCGGCCGCGAACGAGCGGGCGTCGAAGGAAGGTTGCGCCGCGGGGGTGCGATGAGCCACGGCCGGCCATTCTCGCACGGGTCGACCTAGGGCCCGGCCGCGATCGGCGGCGGCTCGGCCGTGGCCGCCGTGTCGGGCCCCGCAGGCTGCATCGAGGGCGCGGTCCCAGGCTCGTCCGGGGCATCGCTTGGCGCGGGCAGCGGCGGCAGGTCGAGCACGTCGATCGCGTCCAGGGCCACCCGACGGAAGAGCTCGTTGGAGGTCATCTCGAGCGTCATTCCCCAGCGCCGATGGACGCGCGGCTGGGTGTCATGGACGCGCACCAGGATGATCGCCTCGGGCCGCTCGGCGCCCACGAAACCGACGAAGGTGTGGTTGTAGACGCGGTCGAGCCACATCCCGGCGCGGCTATCCCAGATCTGCGCCGTGCCGGTCTTGCCGCCCACGACGTAGCCCGGGATGAGCGTCTCGGCGGCGTAGTGGGGGCCCTCGTCGATGACGTGGACCAGCAGCTCGCGCAGGGTTGCCGAAAGCTCGGCCGAGATGACCTGCTCGCCCGCCGGCGCGGTCACCGGCTGGCCGTCAATGGCCTGGTACAGGTGCGGATGAGGCAATGTCCCGCCGTTGACCATGGCCGCGAAGGCGGTCGCGAGCTGCAGCGGCGTGATTGCCACGGCCTGCCCGAACGAGCGGTTGACAAGGTCGATCGCCTGCCAGCGCGTGTCGGCCGGATCGGCGACGATGCCGGCCGATTCACCGGGCAGCTCGATGCCCGTCGGGCGGCCGATGCCGAAGCGCTGCCACATGTCGTACAGCCGTTCCGACGCCACGGCGACGGTTTCACCGAGTGACAACGCGACGTGCCCGGTGGCCACGTTGCGCGAGTGGGCGATGGCGTCCTCGAAGGGGATGACGCCCAGGCCCTTGCGGTCGAAGTTCTCGACGATGCTGCCGCCCAGGCGCAACTGGCGATCGTCAACCACCGGCGTGTCGAGCGTCACCACGCCTTCCTCGAGCGCCGTGGCGGCGGTGAACATCTTCATCACCGAGCCGGGCTCGTAGACCTGGCTGTAGATCGGGTCGGCGAACAGGCCCGGCGAGCGCTCGGCGGTCGCGACGTAGTCGTTGGCGTCGTAGCCGGGCACCGACGCCCAGGCCAGCACGGCACCGGTGTACGGATCGAGCACAAGGCCGGTCACGCGCGTGGCGCGGTCGGCCACCCAGGCCGCGTAGAGCTCCTTCTCGAGCCGCAGCTGGAGACTGGCGTCGATGGTCAGCTGGACCGATCCGCCCTCGCCCGGCAACGTCGCCGAGCGCTCCGTCGATGCCGTCGCCCCGAGATCCCCGGCGAGGACGTCCTGGCTGGCCTGCTCGACACCGTAGCGGCCCTCGCCGTCCTCGGTCACGAAGCCGAGCAGCTGGCTGGCGAGCGTCGTATCCGGCGATCCGCCGGCGCTCGGGTAGAAGCGCACCGGATGGGGCTCGAGCGCCAACTGGGCCAGCTCGCCGTCGGCCAGCCCGTCGCGCACCGCCTCGCTCTGCCGCTCGGTCAGGCGCCGAGCGACGACGACATACTGGCGCTCGGGCTGGAAGGAATCGCGCAGGCTTGCCGCCTGGGCGTCGGACAGGCCGAGAATCTCGGCCAGCCGGGTGGCCACGCGGACGCGCTCGTCGGCCGTCATCAGGTCGGGATAGGCGGCCAGCAGATCGCGATAGGCGGTCGTGGCCAACACATCGCCGTGGCGGTCGACGATCTGGCCGCGCTCGATGTCCTGATCGCCATCGGGCACGAGCAGCTGCGAGGTCGCGATGCGGCGCAGTTCATCGCCCTGGCCGATCTGCCAATAGGCCAGGCGCAGCCCAAGCAGCGACGCCACGACGGTGAACGCGCCCAGCAACAGGACCAGCCGAAGGCGGCTGTCAGTCCGACCGAGCATCGTTCAACGCGCGATCAGGCGGGTCCTGGAGGGCAGCTGATCGAGGCCCAGTCGCTGGGCACGCTCGAGCACCGTCGGCTCGGCGCCCCAACTCAGCACGCTGGTCTCGATCGTCTGAAGCTGGCGATGCAGATCGTCGCGCTGGGCGATGAGCTGCTCGATCTGGTAATTCGTCGCGGCCAGTTGGATGGTCTGGGCGAGATAGATCAGGCCGAGCAAGAAGCAGACCAGGATGGCCGCCAGCAGCACGCCCACGGGATGGACGCGCCGGCCGGCGCGCGCAGGCCGCGAGATGCGCCGTCGTGTCGCCGTCATCGGGCGCGCTCCCGAGCGCGGCCCGACCCGGACGGCGCCGGCCGGAATGCCGCCTGCCAGAGGCCGTGCGCCCCAGGTGGCGGTCATCGGGCGAAGCTTCCGTAGCCGTCGTCGTCGGGCTGGCGGTGTGAGTCGGCCAGGTCGGGCATGGTCCACTCGTCGGCGCGCGGCGAGCCGTCGAGCTCGGGCGCAGAGTCGCCACGCCGCTCGCGGACCTCGTGCTGGCGCCGGCCATAGTTGCGCCGGCGACGGGCCTGGTTGCGCCGGCTCATCTTTGCGCGGCCATGCCTAGGCCGCCAACCTGCGCGCGGCGCGCAGCAGTGCGCTGCGTGAGCGCGGGTTGCGCGCCACTTCGGCGGCGCTCGGCCGGCGCGGCTGCTGGCCGACCGGCGCCAGGCGTGGCCGGTGGCCGCAGACGCACACTGGCGTCTCCGGTGGACAGATGCAGCCGCGCCGCTCGGCGGCGATGAAGCGCTTGACGATGCGGTCCTCGAGCGAGTGGTAGCTGATTACCGCCAGGCGGCCGTCGGTGCGCAGGATCTGGACCGCCGCGGCGAGCGCCACGGGCAGCGTCTCCAGCTCGCGGTTGACGGCAATGCGCAGCGCCTGGAAGACGCGCGTCGCGGGGTGGACGCGCCGCCGCCCGCGAGGAGGGACGGGAGCGGCGGCGGCCACCAGGTCTGCGAGTTGCTTGCCGGTCGTGATCGGTTCGCGGCGCCGGCGCTCGACGATGGCGCGCGCGATGCGCCGCGCGTGGGGTTCCTCGCCCAGGCGGCGGAACAGGTCGGTCAGCGCGCCTTCGTCGAGCTCGGCCAGCAGCGTGCTCGCTGGCACGCCGCGGCTGGCGTCAAAGCGCATGTCGAGCGGACCCTCGGCGCGGAAGCTGAACGCGCGCCCCTCGTCGGCCAGTTGGTAGGAGGAAAGGCCGAGGTCGAACAGGATCCCATCGGCCGGGTCGAAGCCGGTCTGCGCGGCGACCGCGGCGAGCTGTTCGAAGTTGGTCTGGCGCAGCGTCACGCGCGGGCCGAACTCGGCCAGCCGTTCGCGCGTCCTGGCGATGGCCGCCCGATCGGCGTCGAGGCCGAGCAGGCGGCCATCAGGTGAGGTGGCCTCCAGGATCGGCCGGGAGTGCCCTCCGCCGCCAACGGTCGCATCTACTTGGAAGCTGCCCGGAGCGGGTGAAAGGGTCTCCAACACCTCTTCCACCATCACGGGCAGGTGCCCTTCCTCCATTTCCACTGCCGTTGACTGCGGTCCCTGCTGACCCTGGAGGCTCATTTGGTGCGCTAGATCCCGAGATTCGCGATGCGCGCGGCGAACTCGTCGGAGTTCATGTCGGCGCTCACGGCATCCCAGCGGGCGGGCTCCCACAGCTCGATGTGATCGGCCGCACCGACCACCACCGCTTCCGACTTCAGGCCGGCGAACTGGCGTAGCCCGGCGGGCAGGACCACCCGGCCCTGGCCGTCGAGCTCGACCTCGAACGCGCCCGAGAAGAGGAAGCGCGAGAACGCTCGGGCTCCAGCATCGGCGTAGCGCAGTTCGCTCACGCGATCGGCGAGCTCGGCCCACGCCTGGTTGGGGAAGATCGCCGCACAGTTGTCGATCCAGCGCGTGACGTGCGCTCCGGTGGCCAGCTCGGCGCGAAAGCGGGCAGGCACGGCTAGCCGTCCCTTGCCGTCGATCGCGTGACGGAACTCGCCCGTGAACACACCGCTACCTCTGGGTCAACCGGTCCGGCGTGGGGTTGTCGCCACCCGGGCGTGCAATCGCGTGCCCAATCGCGTGCCCGGGTGGGACCTTCTGCATCTCTCTCCCCACTTTGGCCCACTTTGGACCACTTCAGGGCATCATAGTGCTCGTACACGCCACGTCAAGCCCCTTTTGAGGGCGGTTTTCAAGTGGAGCGAATGGGTGGCGGCCATGCGTCGGGTACCCGGCAACACTGGGAGTGCAGCGTGTTGCGCCAGTCGAGGCCGCGGGGTCCGGATGCGGCGACCGCCTGCGCTGGCCGCTTTGCGTCAGCGCGATTGCGGTGGTCCCCAGCGTGGCGAACGACCGGCAGCCGGATTACCGGGATCGGTAGAGCCTAATTGGCGAGGATTCCTGCACTCGGAGTGTTGCGCGGGAGCATGGGCAGGCTTACGGGCGCCCTCCGCGCCCTAGGTCATCACCCCGAACAGCCACAGCCCGAAGCCGATGCCCACGAGCACCGCGCCCACGACGAGCACGGCGATGACGTGCGGCGGCCCGGACTCGGGCAGCCCGAACATCACGACCCGGCTGCGTCGAGCACGGCGCGCTTGGCCTGCTCGAACTCGGCCTCGTCGAGCGCGCCGGCGGTGCGCAGCGCGGCCAGCCGCTCGAGCTTCGTGACCACGTCCTCCTGGACGCCCCAGCCGCGCTCGTGAGCGGTCTGGACGAGGTCGTTCAGCAGGCGCTTGCGGGCGGAGGTAAGGGCAGTCGGCGAATCGGAGGTACCCGCGCGCCATCGCCGGCTTGGCAGCAGGCCCAAGAGCGGCACCGCGCCCATGATCACGAAGATCACGCCCGGGATCAGCCAGCCCCAGACGATGCCCGCCTCGGGTGGCGGGGGCGAGATGGCGTATTCGAGGAAGTTCCAGCCGAGACTGATGAACAGCGCCGGCCAGGCGAGCAGGACGAGACCGCCATAGGGCCCGCCGATGGCCGAACCCTTCAGGCCCATCAACCCGCCGAACAGGAACAGGCCGAAGATGCCGCCGATCATGAGCAGCGGCACGCCCTCCGGACAGTGCGTCTCGATGACGTACGGACCGCCCTCGGCGCAGAAGCCGCCGACGTCCATCACCGCGCGCATGCCCAGGAAGACGACCGTCAGGCACGCCGCCAGGCCGGCCACGCCG
>Ga0209341_10006636_pt1 | contig 10331 bp, 13 predicted proteins | sample RifCSP13_2_FD_184020 | JGI IMG/M metagenome (GOLD analysis project Ga0209341, IMG submission 184020) | Soil microbial communities from Rifle, Colorado - Rifle CSP2_sed 13_2 (SPAdes) (version 2) | ecosystem: Environmental > Terrestrial > Deep subsurface > Rock core/Sediment | place: Rifle... | reverse complement strand
GGAAGGCGTGCACGGGATGACGGCCAACGCCGTCGCGTCCGTCTCGCTCGATCCCATGCTAGTGCTGGTCTGCGTGGACAAACGCGCCCGGATGCACGGGCAACTGGCGGTCGGGCGAACCTTTACCATCAATATCCTGCGGGAGGATCAAGAGCCACTCTCGCACTACTTCGCGGGGCGCTGGCCGCAGACCGCACCGCCGGAGTTTCGCTTCCGGCGGTGGGAGCACGGACCGCTGCTGGTGGGCGCCCTGGCCACGGTAGGCTGTCAGATGGAGCAGCTGCTGGAAGGCGGAGACCATACGCTCGTGCTCGGCCGCGTCACCGGCCTACATCAAGGCGAGACCGGTCGGCCGCTGATCTTCTTCGGCGGCCGCTACCGCCACCTGCGCGAGCCGGAGGAATACGTCGGCCCGCCCGCGGACGAGTGGACGCACGAGTCCGTGCGCATCTACTACGATGAGACCTAGCCCCAACGTCCTCCAATGACCACGGTCAATATCCTGCGCGCCGCACACGTCGAGTTCCGCGTCACCGACATGGAGCGGACCGCAGACTTCTATGTGGGCCTGCTCGGGTTTGTGGAAACCGCGCGGGACGCCAACCGTCTCTACCTGCGGGGCTATGAGGAGTGGCTGCACCACAGTCTGGTGCTGCGTCGCGCGCCGTCCGCGGGGGTCGGCCACATCGCCTTCCGGGTTGCCGACGCGGAAGACCTAGAGGCGCTGGCCGCGTTCGCGAACGCCGAGGGCCTGCCGCACCGGTGGGTGGAGGGCGAAGAAGCGGGCCAGGGGAGGGCGCTGCGGCTCCAGGATCCCGCGGGATTGCCCTTAGAGTTCTTCTCCGAGATGGCGCCCGTGGAGCGGCTGCTGCAGCGCTACGACCAATACCGCGGTCCCGGGATCATGCGGCTGGATCACTTCAACTGCCAGGTCACGGACGTGCAGAGCGGCGCCGACTGGTATCAACACACCCTCGGTTTTCACTGTTCCGAGCTGACCGAGACAGAAGACACCCCGCCGCGTCTCTGGGCGATCTGGCTGCACCGCAAGCAGAACGTGCACGACATCGCGCTGATGACCGGCACCGGACCGCGAGTGCACCACGCCGGGTTCTGGATGGCCGATACCGCGGGCGTGCTGCGGACCTGTGACATTCTCGCCGCGGCCGGTCGCGTGGAGGCGATCGAGCGCGGGCCCGGGCGCCACGGCCTCAGCAACGCCTTCTTCCTCTACCTGCGCGACCCAGACGGCAACCGGATCGAACTCTACACCGGCGACTATATGATCACCGACCCGGACTGGCCGCCGGTCCGCTGGAAGCTCAACGACCCGCGCCGCGCCACACTGTGGGGACACGCCGCGCCCAAGTCGTGGTTTGACGAGGCTTCCCTGGTGGAGTCTATTCTCGACGGCGCCCTCCTGCCGACGCGGTCGCCGGCGCTTCATGATCGCCCCGCCTTCGTCGCCGGCGGAGACGGCGCGTGACGCGCGCTTGCTTCGCCGTACAATAGCGGCAGGATGACCGACGACCGCCGGGCAGTAGAACGCCTCCTCACGGATCAGCAGATCGTCGTCGATGACGAGACCCGGCGCGCCGTGGAAGAGTGGCACCGGGCCTGGCTGCGCGAGTGGGCGCACGTGCAGGCGTTTGACCTGCGGGACGAGGATCTGCCTGCCCCGCTGTGGTGCTGGCCGCCGTGACAGACGATCTGGCCGCGCTGGCCGCCGGAATCCGCGCGGGCAGCGTCTCGCCTGTTGATCTCGTCGCCCGCTGTCTGGAACGCATCTCTGCCACCGACGCTACGCTGCACGCCTTCATCCACGTCGCTCGCGACGGAGCGCTCGCCGCCGCCCGGCAGCGCGAGCAGGAAGCGCGTCGGAGCGAGTTCCGCGGGCCGCTGCACGGAATCCCGGTCGCGGTGAAGGATCTCTTCGATCAGATCGGCCTCCCTACGACGGCGGGTGCGGCCATCCGCCGGTCGCACCGCGCGACGGAAAACGCCGCGGCCGTACAGCGTCTGCTTGACGCGGGGGCGATCGTCATCGGGAAGACGAACTTGCACGAATTCGCCTTCGGCGTCACGTCGGTGAACCCGCACTTCGGCGCGGTCGGCAATCCCTGGGATCCGGAGCGGGTCGCCGGGGGATCGAGCGGTGGATCGGGGGCGGCGGTGGCGGCAGGTCTGTGCGCCGCGGCCCTGGGGACGGACACGGGTGGATCGATCCGCATCCCGGCGGCGTTGTGCGGCGTCGTCGGGCTCAAGCCCACCTTCGGCCGGATCAGCCGGCACGGGGTGGTGCCGTTGGCCTGGTCCTTTGATACCGTCGGCCCCATGACCCGCACCGTGGCCGACGCCGCGCTGCTCTTCGGGGTGCTCGCGGGGCCCGATCCGCGGGACCCGCTGACGGGGCGATACCCGGCATTCACGGGAACTGTCCAGACCCCGCCGTCCGGCTTCCGCGTCGGCCGCCTGCGCGGTCCGCTCTTCGACGACAGCCTCGACGATGAGGTGGGTGCGGCGCTGGAGCGGGCGTGCGGCCTGCTGTCGCGCGCCGGCGGCCGGATTGAGCCCCTCATCATGGAGGCGGCTATGGCGGGGCAGGCCGCCCAGACGGCGATCCTCTTCGCCGAGGCGAGCGCCTACCACCGCCGCGCCTACCCGGGCCGACTGGGGGAGTACGGGCTGGATGTGCGCGAACTCCTGGCCGCGGGCGCGACGATCCCGGCGCCCGCCTATGTGGACGCGCAGCGCGTGCAGGGAGTGGTAATCGCCCAGACGCGCCGCCTGCTGGAGGACGTTGATGTGTTGATCTGCGCCGCCGTGCCGGTCCAGGCCCCGCGCATCGCGGACGTCGATCCCGCCCGCGGCGAGGGGTGGCGGCGGGTGCGGGCGCCGCTCTCGCGCCTCACCCGGTTCTTCAATCTCACGGGATTGCCGACCGTCGCAGTCCCTGTGGGCCCGACGCGCAGCGGGCTGCCCGTCGGCGTGCAGCTCGCCGCGGCCCCGGGTGCGGAGGCGCGACTGCTGGGAATCGCCACGGCCCTCGAGGCCGCGGCCGGCTGGGAACTCCCTCCGTTGATGTAGAGGGGGCTACGAGGCGCGGGCCGCGGCTGTGAGCAGCTCGGCGGCCGCGGCGGGAGATGGCGCGGTCAGCGAGTAGCAGCGCGCGCCGCGGAGGAGGCGGCTGAATCCGGCGAATGCATCCTCCAGGCGGTGCGGGTAGCGGAGCGACGAGTGGTGCTGCCCCAGCGCCATCAGGACCTCCGCCCGTGACAGGGGTCTGAGTTCGGGGCGGCCGCCCGGCCGGAGCAGGACGAACGCCCGTATCGAAGTCGGCCCCGCTCCTCGGTCCGCCGGGAGGTAGAACCGCACGCTTCCCTCGCTCGCTACCTCCGATCCTTCCGGCAGCGGGCCCACCGCCTCGGCCGTCCACGGCTTCACGGCCATGGGGAGCGGGAACGGCAGCGCCGTGCCGGCGGCGGGGTCGAGCAGCGTGATCTCATCGGTGAGGTAGGCGGCGCCGTGACGGGTCAGGAGGGCGACGGTGGAGGTTTTGCCCGTACCGCTCTCCCCGATGATCACCCAGGCGCGGCCCTCGACCGCCACCGCTCCGGCGTGGATGAAGAGCAAGCGGCGAAGCAACGCGGTGGCGGTGGCGCCCACCTGGCCCACGAGGAGGGGGAGCCACCCGCTGCGCGGCAGGGCCACCGACCAGAGGAGGCGACCTTCGGCCGTCCCCGCCGCCTGGCGTCCATCCTCGGACACGGAGACCTCGAAGGGAGGGAGCGGTTCCGCGACGGCAATTGCGGAAAGCGTCGCGGCCAGCGTCGCGGCGACCGGCTCCGGAGCCGCGATGCGGACCTGCCACCCGGGGAGCGACAGGAGCCGCTCCGCGCGCGCACCCACCGGGATTACACCCAGCGCAGCGCCGCCCGCAGCCACCGGCCCTGGTCCTCGCTGACCAGGCCGGTCCCGGCCAGCGCCTGCAGCGCCTCGCGCACCCGCTTGGCCGGCGCCCGGAGGACCGCGGCCACCTCTTCGGTCGTCCGCCCCTCACAGGCCTCCCAGGCCTGTCTGCTCCAGGCATCGACCTGGATCAGGCGCGCCTCCGGCACGTCCAGCAGCACGACCTCCCCGTCGAGTTCGGTTGCCAGGAACGAAGTGCTCATGGAGCGGGGGAGTCGCTGACGCCGCGCAGGGTTCCCAGGACGACGAGGCGGTAGGCCGCGCTGTAGGCGGGTGTGCAGGTGACGAGCGCGATGCCGCGCACGCCCGCGGGCGCCGCCAGGACCTCCATCTGCTCGGGGCGCACCACCTGCGATTCCATCACCGCGTAGCGGTAGCGGCGGCCATTGTAGTCGATGAAGATCGCGTCGCCGCGGCGCAGTGTGTCGAGACGGAAGAAGGGCGCGCCGTAGGTGGTGCGGTGCCCGGCGATGCCCAGAAGCCCCGGGCTCGCGGGAAGGGCGGTCCAGGTGATCCGGCCGACGCCGAACCGCCGCAGGTGATCGGGGGTGGCCCCCTCGGGGACAAACCGGCGCAAATCCAGGCGGGGGATGGTCACCACCATTCCGGCAGCAGGATTTTGCGCGGGGCCGGCCGGCGTGGCCGCGCGCTCCCACGCGGCCAGGGCCGCCGTCTGCGTCGGGCCGACCGCCATTGCCGTGTAGGCCACCCACCCCAGGGGCGAGAGCACCAGCACGATGCCCGCGATGATGAGGAGGGTCCCCAGAACGCGCAGGATCCGGTAGAGCGGTGGAGGGTCCTTGATCCCGTAGACGATCATGGCGGACCGGCGAGCCGGCGCAGCACCATTCCGAGAGAAATCAGCCCAAGCCCGCCGGCGAATGGCATCCACAAGTTCGCTCCCCCATACGGGAGGACCTGACGCGACGGCAGGATGCGGGGCGCCGCTCGGACGGCCTGCGCCAGCGGCTCCGCGGCCGGCGTGGCGATCGCCCGCGGCACGGCGGGCAGGACAATTGGCGTCACGCGGGCGGCGGGCTGCACGACAGGTGTCACCGGCGTTCCCAATGCCCCCGGATCAACCGGTGACACCGCGACCCCCGGCGTCGCCACCGGAGTCGGTGCAGGCGCGACGGCCTCCGGCGGCGGGGTCGGTTGTGCCACCAGGATGGGCGCGGCGATCAGGATGGGCAGCAGGATGCCGATGATCGGGAGAATGGGCGGACCGGGCGGCGGCGGCGGTGGTGGTGGAGTAGGAGAAAACGTCGTCACCCCCTGGGCGAGGGGGATCGAGGCGATCCTCACTCCTCGCATCAGGGACGCCATCGGGCTCGGTCGTCACTCGTGCTCATGCTGTTGCGTCGCTAGGAATGCCCCCTTCTTGATAGCACAAAACGCACCTCGAAGAAAGTTGACGTAAAGCGAAAGCGCCCGGCCAGGGGGCCCGCCCGGGAGATTCGGGCACAACAAGGAGTGAGAAGACCGCTACGGTATCAGGTAGACCCGCATTGCCGGCGGGACTTCCAGCGGTCCGATGGTCGGTCCGGCCGCCGTGACGGTGTTCGCCGGCGGGACTACGGTCTGTTCGTCCGACGGAGCGGTGAGCAGACTTCCGCCCAAGCCGAGGCCGAGCAGCAAGAGTCCAATCAGACCGGCCGCGCCGGCCGACCCGCCGCTGGGACGCGGCGACGGGCCGGGACCGGGGTCGGGTGAGCTTCCCGACTCAGGGGAGAACGGCTGCACCGTCTGCGCCAGCGGAATGGAGGCCATTCTGATGCCACTTCCAGGGAGTTTCGGCATGATCATACTCCTCTCTCTGGCGGAATGTACCACCGTCGTGCGGCGGACAACAATCCATCGGAGGGGGGAAAGCGACCGCACTGAACGACGGATGCGACATGCCTCGCCCGTACTGTTGCCCGGCACGGCAGGAAACGGTGTGGACAGTCCGGGAAGTACCTTTGTCCATGATTGAAACCTGGAATCTCGGCAAGACGTTCCGCGCGCCCCCGTGGCCCTTCTCGCTGGCGGGACGGCGATCCGTCCGTCCCGTCCGCGCGCTCGTCGGTCTCTCGCTGCGCGTGGAGCGGGGGGAGATCTTCGGCCTGCTCGGCCCCAACGGCGCGGGAAAGACGACGCTGTTGAAAGTGCTGGCCACACTGCTGCTCCCCTCGGAGGGCGGCGCGCGCGTGCAGGGGGCAGACGTCGTGCGCGAGGCGGCCGCCGTGCGGCGGCTGGTGGCGCTGGCGACCGGCGACGAGCGCGCCTTCTACTGGCGGCTCAGCGGACGGGAGAACCTCGAATTCTTCGCCGGTCTGCGCGGATTCGCTCGCCACGCGGCCCGGCGCCGGGCGGAGGCCGTGCTGGGGATCGTCGACCTGCTGTCGCACGCGGACGAGGTCGTGGGGCGGTACTCCACGGGGATGCGCCAGCGCCTCTCCATCGCCCGGGCGCTGCTCGCGGATCCGCCCGTGCTGCTGCTGGACGAGCCCACGCGCAGCCTGGATCCGGTGGCCGCGGGCCGCGTGCAGGCGATGATCAAACGCCTCTCCGAGGCGGAGCAGCGGACGGTGCTGATCGCGACCCACCAACTCGGCGAAGCCGCCGCCATCTGTCACCGCATCGGGATCCTCGTGGCGGGAACGCTGCGCGACGTGATGGCGCCGGGGGCGGTGGGAGAAGTCGGCGTACGCCAACGCTACCATACACTGCTGGAGGTCCAGGATGACCGCCATCAACCAGTTGCGGGCCTTCCTTAAGCGGGACTACCTCCTCGCGAGTTACTCCCGCCTGGCGTTTGCCTGGCAGGTCTTCACCGTCGTCCTGGTCGCGCCGACGCTCTACTACCTCGGGCGGCTCATCCGGCCCGCGGCGTCACCGCACCTGGCCCCCTACGGGGGCGACTACTTCGCCTTCGTCATCCTGGGTGTGGCGCTCTTCGGACTGCTCGCCGCCGTCATGGCGGCCGCCGCCGCGGCGGTGCGGCAGGAGCAGATGATCGGTACGCTGGAGGTGCTCATGAGCTCCCCAGTCTCGCTGCCGACACTGGCGGTGGGCTTCTCTTTGTGGAACATCTTGCTCGCCGCCGGGCAGACGGTCCTGTACCTGCTGTTGGGGGTCGTGGTCTTCGGTATTGATCTCGCCAGGGTCAACGTTGTCAGCGTCGCCGTCGTACTCGTCCTGGGCATGGCCACGTTTGCCGCCATGGGCATCTTCGCGGCGGCCTTCGTCCTCCTGTACAAACATCCCGATCCGATCACGAGCATGTTCGCGGGACTCTCCGCGTTGCTGGGGGGCGTCTTCTATCCGCCCAGCGTTCTGCCGCCGGTCCTGCGGATGCTGGCGGAGTTCATCCCTCTGACGCACGCGTTGCGGGCCATCCGTCTGGCGGTGCTGGAAGGGTACGGCCTGGGCGCGCTGCGCCGCGAGGTGCTCATCCTGCTGCTGTTCTCCGCCGTCCTCCTCCCGCTGGCGGCGTACCTCTTCCGCTGGGCGGTGCAGTACACGAAGCAGTCGGGCACGCTCGGCGCCTACTGACGATCCGGGTGGCGACCACCTCCCGCCGGCACGCCGTCGAAGCCGCCCTCCTGCAGCTCGTGCACCTCAGTCCCGGGCCGCTGCCGCAACTGACGTCCGCGGAGTGGGCGGCCGTGCAGCAGCTGGCCACGCGGGAGCGCGTGGGGCCACTGGCCTTCCGGGCGCTGGAACGCGCGGACGCGGAGGTACCGGACTCCATCCGGTCGGCGCTGCGGTCATCGTATGAGCAGGCGGCGGCGGCGGCCGAGACGATCTACCGGCAGGTGGCAGACCTCCAGAGGCTTCTGCGCGGGGCGGGCATCCGGGCGCCGCTGTTCAAGGGCGCCGCCCTCGCGCGGTTCACCTACGGCGACGAAGGGCTGCGCCCATTCAGCGACATCGACCTGCTGACCCGGAGGGAGGACGTCGCCGCTGTGCATCGGCTCCTCCGGCAGACGGGATACGCGATCGTCGGTGACGCGCCGACGGAGGCGGACCTCACCTGGCGGCACGGCCGAGCCTACTACGATCCGCAAGCCACCCGCGTTCCCGTCGATGTGCACTGGCGCTACCTGGGGTACCCGCTGCAGGTCGCGCTGGACTATGAGCGGATCTTCGAGCGCGTGAGCGAGGCGCCCGTGAACGGGGAACTGGTGACGATCCTCTCGCCAGGGGATCACCTCGTGGCGACGGGCGTGGCGTTCCTGCGGGAGCTCTGGTACGGCAAGCCGCGATTGCGCTACCTGCGGGACCTCGCCGAGATCGCGCGGAGGCCCGGTGTCGATTGGTCGCCGGTGCTCCTCACCGCCGAGGAGACACCACTCCTGCGCACCCCGATTCGGATCGTCCTCGCCGCCGCCGTACAGGTTCTCGGCGCCCCGGTGCCCGCCGCGCTGGCCGCCGCCCTCCGGCCGCCGCGGGGGTCGGCCAGCGGAATCCTGCTGGCGCGGACTAACCGGACACTCCTGCGCCGGGAACATCCCGCCGCCGCAATCCTGCAGGTAGGAACAATGCGCTGGCTGGACGGGGGACCCGCGGGGCTGATCGACTGGCTGCGGAGCCTGCTCTTCATCCCCGCGCCGTTGGCGGGCGGTCGGCGGCGCTGGCTCCGCCACCTCTGGGAAGGCTAGTTCCCGAAGTTCTCGACGACCACCACGCCGTACGTTCCGCCGTCGACCACGCCGATGCCGACCAGCCGGTAGTCCGGCAGCAGGATGTTCTGGCGGTGCGCCTCGCTGGCCATCAGCGCCTCGTGGGCTTCCCGGATGTCCGCGGCGTAGGCGATGTTCTCGCCGACTATGCGCACGCGCACGCCCCGCCGCAGCACGCGCTGTTGCGGGGAGAGGCCGCTGCGGGAGACGTGCGAGAGGTACCCGAAGGCAAACATCTCCCGGCCGTGGGCGCGGGCCACGCCGCGGATGGTGGCGTGCGGCATCAGCGGCGCCAGGCCGGCGGCGACACGCTCATTGTTGATCAAGTTGAGCATCGTCACTTCGAGGTCCCAGCTGGTCTGCGCGGCCGTCGTCCGGTAGGGCAGCGGGTAGACGACCATCGCGGCGGGCGTCCCGGCGACGATCGGGCCGGGAGACGCGGTTGGCGCGGGCGCGACCAGCACCGCGACGGTGAGGAGAAGCGCGGACAGGAATGCGACTCGGGGCATCGTGGCCTCCTGCCGGGCTTCCGCAGTCCCGCAAAACCACAAAGCCTGTCCGGCTGACCGAACAGGCCCACGGTGCGAGCTTCTTCGGCAGCCTGGCGGACTTCATCCGAAGTCCCAGCGCTTTGCGCCCCCGCCTCGCGGCGGGTTTGCCCGTTCGGAAGCCCTTGCAGGCTGATTTTTGCCCAGAATGGAGGCGATCTAGTCGAGGGTTACCGCGGGCTCAGGACGCTGGCGGCGGCGTCATCCAGAAACCAGGTGATTCCCGGCCCGCGCAGCAGGGAGGCGGGGACCGCCGGGGTGGGTGCGTCCTCCAGAGCCCGACGGACGGCTTCCGCTTTGTCGCGTCCGGTCACGAGGACGAGCACGCGCGCCGCGGCCTCGATCAGGCGGGGCGTGACGGTGATGCGCCGCTGCGGGGGGACGGGCGCGGTGGCCGCGGCGACCAGCCGGTTCGAGGCGAGCGCCGCCTCACCCGGGAAGAGCGACGCCGTGTGCCCATCGCGGCCGACCCCGAGGAGCACGAGATCGAGCCGCGGTGGGTCGCCGAGCACCCGGCGCAGTTCCGCTTCGTAGTCCGCCGCGGCCCTCTCCGGATCGTCTTCGCCCCGCAGGCGGTGAATGCGGCGAGGGTCCAGCGGCGCGCGCGCGAGCCATACCTTCCAGGCGAGCCCGTAGTTGCTCTCTTCGTGATCCGGCGGCACCCCCCGCTCGTCGCTCCAAAAGATCTCCACGCGCTTGTAGGGGAGCGTGTCCGGTCCGGCCTCCGCCAGCAGCGCGTAGAGTGCCTGCGGGGTCTCCCCCCCCGAAAGCGCGAGGGCGAAACGGTTGTGATCAGCCACGGCCTGCTGCGCGGCGTCGCGCACGAACCGGGCGGCTTCTTCAACCAGCGCGTGGGGGGTGGGGAAGACGCGGATCTCCGGGTTTGCGCTCATGCCTGCCCGAGGAGGGCGGCAACGGCGCGGAGGGACTCCTCGTACACGCGGTCGTGGCCGAGCACGTCCATCTCGGCCGCCAGCAGCGGGGCCTCATCCTGCGGATCCAGCGGCAGGGCGCGGCGGATCACCTGCCCGTGTTCACTCTCGGCGGCGGCGATGACGCTGCCGGCGTCGTCTTTGCGCGCGATGGAGAAGGTCGCCCCGCCGTTCTGCCCCGCTGGACTCCCGGTGACGATCAGCGTGGACAGGAG
>Ga0209341_10006634_pt1 | contig 10332 bp, 11 predicted proteins | sample RifCSP13_2_FD_184020 | JGI IMG/M metagenome (GOLD analysis project Ga0209341, IMG submission 184020) | Soil microbial communities from Rifle, Colorado - Rifle CSP2_sed 13_2 (SPAdes) (version 2) | ecosystem: Environmental > Terrestrial > Deep subsurface > Rock core/Sediment | place: Rifle... | reverse complement strand
GAGGTGTCACTCCTAGCGCCGTGAGCATGCTCTTGATCTGCTCGCGGTGCTCGGTTGCATGATTGATGATCTGAACCATGATGACCCATGGCTCCACCAGGAAGTTATCCCTCGTTTGTATGTGACTCTTTATCGGTATGCTCGACTCGCCCTGTGCCTGAGCCAGCAACGCTTCTCCGCTGCTACTTGCGAGATTCTTGAGTTCAGCGAAAGGAGGAGTAGGAATACGATCCAACCGTTGCTCAAGCGGCACAGTCAGAAGTCTTAGGTAACCCTGCTGAGCGGTCACGAGGTGCGAGAGGGTGGTACGAATGCTCCCTGCTGTAGCGGACTTTGGTTCAGCATCGAGTTGCTCATCGGCCAGGGCTGAGCAAGCCTCGATGATTCGGCTGTTTGCCCAGTTGTTGTGCTCGAACAACATCTTTAAACTCTGCTTAGTCATCTATAATCTCCTTATTTAGTCGAATAGTCGTCGGATGCTATGCATCGGCGTAGTCTTGTAGTCGGATAGTCAAGATAGACGATTTTTCGTGTACCACGAGGTGCGACCAGCTTTCTGAGCGTTGCCTAACAGCATCGAGATGAGCCGCCCGGCCAGCCCAAGGCTAGTATCGCACGAAATCCGTGCTCCGGGCTGGCCGGGCCGGCTGCAGCGAGTTGTCAGGCGGCGTGCTGGACTTGACTTGGCGGGATGCGTGGCTAGGTTCCAATGCCCATGCTGGAGGTGTTGCCATCAAGATGTAGACGACATAGTAGGCGGGTCAGATATGCCCTCGAGCTGCTCATGCAAGAACGCTATTGTGCGCTCCCACGCGAGCCGTGCGGCGTGCGGGTTGTAAGCGTCTGGGCGATCATTCTCCATGAACCAATGTCCTGTGCCCGGATACGTGAAGAACGTCGTTGGGCGGTTTAGGGCTTTCAGGCTGTCCTCCAATTGCTTCTTGTCTTCTTCGCTCATATACGGATCCGTTTCGGCGAAGTGACCGAGGTAAGCGGCGTTTGATTGTTGCACGTTCCAGCCGTCGCTATAGAAGATCGTGACTGCCCGGATCGACTGCGGTTTCTCCTGGGCGAGCCAACGGGCCCAATAGGCGCCAAATGAAAAGCCGATGGTTCCCAGATCATCTCCGGTTGCGTGTTTCCTCAATTCCTCGTAGGCGGACAGGACCAATGGAGGCATATCTTCTGCCTCATTCAACTGAGAATTGAGCCGTTCGGCTTCCTCGATCGTGCGAGCAACCCTTCCGGAAAACAGATCCGGCGCGAGCGCCACAAACCCTTCTTGCGCAAGCCGGTCGCAGAAGTCGCGGAAGAAATCGTTCAATCCCCACCAGGCATGCAGCACTAGAACCCCCGCTCCTTTGCCCGACTGAGGTAGGGCAAGGTAATGGCTGTGTGTTTGTCCAGTCATGTCAACCTCCGAGGTGATAGATTCATTCCTTCGATTCGGGCAGTGGCGTCCGCCACCTAACGATTGTTTCACCGGCGGGGCGGAATAATTACTCAAGTTGCTTTCATTGTAACCAAAGTTGGCTTTTCGCGCCGCCGAATCTCGGGGCGAAAACCCCGTCCGGGGCAAACGGGGTTGGGCGGCATGATGGTTATATTATAAGCGCCCTTGTTCTCTCAATTCCCAAATTGCCTCAACGATCAGATTTGTTACTCCGGATGGGTCCAACAACATGTGAAAATGTCCCGCTTTCACTGCGCGAACATACCAATCCGCAGCTTTGGCTTGCTCAAAATCCCAATTGTAAGGCGCACTAAACTTGATGTAAGCACAAGGTGCATCGGGCCAGGCTGAAAAAACAGGAATTGGCTCTGTAAAAAAGCTTAGCGAACGGGGATTTATTTCTGCGACCATCTTTCGGCGAAGAGCTTCATCGGGAATTATATCTCGCAGTTCAGCCTCTCCCCAAGTTGGGAACGTTGAGCCCTGAAGGAGTGTTCGATAGAATTGTTCTGCCCATTGTGGATTCTGCAAGCTCATCAAATCGATCCGGCTTGAGTTATTTCGAGGGATGCCGGCATCGACAAACACATAGCCACCGATAGGTTGAACCGCTGACTGACGAATGATTGGCAATAAGGGACCCGCACCGCTATGAGCCACCAACACGATGTGCTGAATTTCTGGGATTGGGGAAAGGTACTCTACAACCGATTGGGCATGCTGTTGCCAAAATGGGTGAGGGGAATTGGGGCGGTCGGTGAGTGTAGGTGCAATTACTTCAATGCCGCGTTGCTTCATTTCACTGTGGACTAACTGCCAAGTAAGCGGTCCAACCAGTGGGCTATGAAGTAGAACAAAGGTAAGCTTTGCGTTCATCGAAAAACCATAATAGATTACACTCCATCAAGTGAAAAATTATGCCACGAACGGGGCGGCGGATGAGCCGTACCCGGCGAAGCTGGGCGAAGCCCGAGCGGAGCGAGGCCGGTCACGGGCCCAACCGAATTGTAGCAGCGATCTGGTTGAACAGCTCTTCGGTGATGGCGCCCGGTTGATTCGAACCTGTCGTATCCAGGTAACCGCCGACCAGGTAAGTACACCCGTTCAGCGACAGAAAGTACCGAATCTCCTTTGTCCCACTGGGAAATTCCCACGGCTGGACGTTTTGGTAGGTCTGGGCAGGTTGGCCGCCAAGTGGCGTGTCCGGCATGCGCTGGTAGGTAAACCACTGTGCAAGATCCTGGACTTCGCGGACCGCTTTGCTCTCGCCGACCTGCATGTTTAGCAGGATTTCTGCCTCCGTCGGGTCATAATTGTAAACTCCCTCGTCTGGATTGACCTGCAGATCAGGAGAGATCACCGATACGTAGATGAAGTTTCGAGCCCCTTGATCTGGGTCTGGCAGTTCGAACCCGAGGATACGGCTGTGCGAGCCGTTGTTCGTGACCTGCATCTCCGCTGGATGGCTAATCGTATATTCGCAACGCTGGCTGGTGTAGGTCGCCCATCCAGCGGGTATCAAGGCTTCGCTGGTGGCGGTGGGTAACGGTGTCGTCGGCACTGCCTGGGGCTCGGTGGAACTCGGTGTAGGCTGCTCCGAGGGCTGAGTAGTTACAGGGTTGCAGCCGACGCTGACCGCCAGCAACAGGGCGACAATGCAAAGGGCAATGGGGGTTTGACCGGACCTCGGATTTCTCATTTGTGTTCTGGTGTGCATAAACTCTCTCCTTTTGTACATTAACTCGTGGGGGCCGCTCAACGTAAGTCAGGCGGCACTGTATTGCGTCTGAAATATAGTTTTAGCTCTTGCCAGTACCAACGGAAATGAAGTGACCAAACACCAACGGCCTTGCCGTCGGTATATGAGCCTTCCCATTGCGTTTACCTACTCCAACACCAGGGCTACCCTCGGACAGCGTTATTGTGAACCTCGGCCTAGTTCGTTCCGCCATCTTAACCATACCAGAGTGTCAAGCACCAATGCAAGCCCCACCCCCACTGCATTGGCCACAAAGTCGACTGGATCGTACACGTTCGTCATTACACCGAATCCATTCGTAGCCTCGAAAAGTTCTACGACCAGAAGAGCAATGCCTGCGGTCACTAGCCTTTCATACCTCCAGCCTGAGGTCAAAAGCCTAACCACGAAGTATACAGCGAATGAGGCCGAGACGTTACCGCTGTAGCTGTGGATAATCTCCACATAGGGTCCAGAGTAATGCCTCTTGAGTACAAGTGCCGCAACGCCCAAGAGGACGAAAGAAACATTACGCGCCATGGATGTCGTCTTGGCCATCAATGAAACTCCATCGGCATCAGTTGGGAAAACGCGACTCATCTAGCGGAAGTGCCGTCTAACGGCTGCGTTAGTGGCGGCGGGGCGGGCGTGGATTCTGCTTGGGAGCAAGAAAAACTCGAAGCCAGAAAAATGCCTGAAAACGCCGCAGAATCCCCGCCGTCCACTGCACCCAAAATGATGGCGGGCCATCATTTTGTACGAGAGAAACCCGGGCGTTGCGATGACGGAAGTATACTCCGAACTGGCAGGCACGCAAGCCGTACAGAGCAATGGAGACGCGTCTCGTCGCAGTCCCGCGCTGCACCATGGTTTCCGGTCAAATTGATTTACACACTGGAGGCGAGGGGGCAAAGGCCCCGATGAGAAAGCTAACCCCATGAGTGACCGGGCTTGCCAATTCAAGAAAAGGAGCATGACATGAGGAAGAAAAGCAAGCTTACCCCAAGGATCGAAGAGGCGCATCCATTCACGGGGATGAGTAAGGTGAACCCGAACGCAGCCGGAGTGGATATCGGGGCAGTGGAGATCGTCGCCTGTGTGGCAGGAGATGAGAGCACACAGATCGTGAAAGCATTTGGCAACTACACCGTAGATCTTCAGGCACTCGCCGGGTGGCTGAAAGGGCACAACATAAGGACGGTGGCGATGGAAAGCACAGGGGTATATTGGGTCCCGCTTTTCGAAGAACTGGAACGACAAGGGTTTGAATGTCTATTGATCAGCTCGCGCTCCTTGCGAAGAGTATCAGGCAGGAAGAGCGATATCACAGATGCGCAATGGATCCAGACCCTGCACAGTTATGGGTTGCTGGAAAGCTCCTTCAGGCCGCAGGGAGAACTGGTCGCGCTACGAACATTGCTGCGACACCGCAGTCAAATAGTGGAACATCGTTCGCCGCATATCCAGCACATGCAGAAAGCGCTCTTGCAGATGAATATCCAACTCTCGCAAGCGGTGACTGATGTAACCGGCATCACAGGACTGACGATTATCCGGGCAATCTTGGCAGGTGAACGAGACCCGGAGACACTGGCCTCCTTGCGCGAGCTAGGCTGCAAGAAGAGTGCAGAAGAGATCGGGAAGGCGCTGACAGGGACCTGGCGGGAAGAGCATCTCTTTATCCTGAAGCAATCCATGGAAATGTACGACTTTTACACCTGGCAGAGCCAGGCGTGCGATGAAGAGATCGAGCGGGTGTATGGAATGACCCGACCAGATTGGGATGGGGGGGAAGTCAAGCCTCTGACCAGGCGGAAGCGGAACTCACATAGCAAGAACGCACCGCAGAACCCTGAAGGCATTCGCAAACACTTGAAACGTATTAGCGGAGTGGACTTGAGCGTGGTGGATGGGTTCCGGGTCTCGCTGGCGCAGACGGTGATCATGGAGTGCGGGACAGATATGAGTAAGTTTCCGAGCGAGAAGCACTTCTGCTCATGGCTGGGATTGGCACCGAAGCACGAGATCTCAGGCGGGAAGGTGTTGAAGAACAAGACCTTGAAAACAAAGAACCGCGCCGGGCAGGCCTTTCGCATGGCGGCGCAATCGGTAAAGCAGGCGGATTGTGTGTTTGATGTGTTGTATCGACGCTTGCGAGCCAGGTTGGGACCAGCGCAGGCAACCGTAGCCACGGCGCATGCGATAGCGCGGGTGGTTTACCGGATGCTGAAATACCAGGTGGAATATGAGACGATCAGCGTGGAAGAGTACGAGAAGAATTACAAGTAACAGCAGCTCAAATACATGAAGAAGAAAGCCGCGAAACTCGGCTTCCAACTCGTCCCTGCCTGATCCGCAGGGAAGGACAATAAAAGGCGTCCAGGCGGGGAAGACGCCTGCTTTGAGTTTAATCGCCTGTGGGAATTTTCATTGATCTTTGCGTAGTGCTCAGATTTTGGCCCGAATTTGTGCGGATCAGCCTGTTTGGAGGAAGTTCAGTTACCTTTTTGGGAAGGTGGTTTCTAAGAACGCATAGTTGGGTGGCTGGGGTACAACTTCTGTATACATGAAGTAATGTCCAATCAGCGCAATAAACGAAAGAATGAACGTATACTCTCGGCAAGGAGCATTGGCTCTTCCCCGGCAATAAAGTGCCCGCCTCTGCCAAGTTCAGCCCAATATCGAATATCGCGGTAACGGCGCTCAACATACTCCCGCGGCGGACGCTCAATAGGCTGGGTCGCAACAAGAGAGACTCCAACGGGTACTTGAATCGTAAAACCCGGCGGTAATTTGCGAGTGTTGTTTGTCCCTTCATAATAGGCACGTCCAGTAGCATTAATTGTCTCGGAAAACCAGTAAAGGGAAACCAGGCTCAAAAGTTGATCTTTTGAAAAGTGATTTTCTAAATTGCCTGTTGGCGGGGCTGTCCAGGCAAACCATTTATCTAGAATCCAGGCGGCAAGACCTGCCGGTGAGTCATTGAGGGCATAGGCCACTGTTTGGGGACGAGTGGCTTGAATACGGGCATATCCATTATCCTTTGCTTCCCATCTGGCACGCGCATCCAGAAAAACACGTTCAGCATTCGTTAGATTGGCCGATTCCAAGGTTACATTTGCGCTGGGAATTGATGGTTCTGTGGTGTGATAACCAATAATCCGCTCTGGATGGCTCAGATTTATGCGGATCATGATAGCCGCTCCATGGTCATGTGCATGAGCCCCAAAGCAAGTGTAGCCCAACTCATCCATGAGTTTGAGCCATAGTTCGGCAACATCGGGATAGGTAAAGCCGCGTTGTATGGGACGATCAGAGAATCCATAGCCGGGTATGGAGGGAATAATCACATCGAAAGCATCTGCTGGATCGCCGCCAAACTGTTCAGGTGTGGTGAGAAGCGGAATGATGCCAAGCATCTCTAAGAAAGAACTTGGCCATCCATGCGTGATTAGAAGTGGGATAGGATTTGGCCCCTGCCCTCGCTCATAAACAAAGTGAATGCTGATTCCATTAAGGTCTATTCGATAATTCCTAAAAGAGTTTATGTAATGCTCCTGGGCACGCCAATCGAATGAAGTGATCCAGTAGTGGACAATATCGCGCATGAATTCAAGGGGAACACCGTAGTCCCATTCAGCAAATTCAACTTCGTCTGGCCAGCGTGTACGTCGGAGACGCTCCCTTAGGTCCTCTAAAGACTCCTTGGCAATCTCGACATGGAATGGTTGATAGCTCATTTTTAATTTCCCTAAGCACGATTGCAACTCAAAAATCATGTGTGAACGAGGGCTTTTTGCCGCCCAACGGCTCGTGTTAGTGGCTAGCGAGCCGAGCGCAGCGAAGCGCCGTCCGCTGCATGGCGGGGTTGGGCCGCCTGTTGCATTGCAAGCGACGCCTACCAATGCAGATAACGCTGTAGCACGCCGCCGCGCGCACCTTGAGGAAGCTGAGTCGCTTAATCCTCAACTGACCAATTGCGCGTCGCTTGGGCGCGTGTAGGCGCGCGGACGGTGTGCGGCTGTTATGCGCAGTGCCTTAGATTGTTGACTGACTGCGGCGCCATGACATCTGGCAGAGGACGATGCCGCTCAATTACGCTCCGGGCGGCCGGTAGGCGACCGCCCGCGCACGGTCAAGGGCGTCCAAGGTCTCCTCGACTGTGAGCAACAGAGTCGTCTCGAATTTCGACAACGCGCCACCGCCGCTGATTGCGATTGCTACTGCGGCCATCGAGACGTTGTCTGGCGCTTCCCAGAGGTTGTAGCCGTCGTACGCGCCGAACGCGTACCAGAAGCCGTGCAGCTTCCCGCCGACTGACTCGATGTACTTGCGTGCAGCCTCGCGGCGGTCTTCGGGGTTCTTCATCAATAGAGCCCAGGTTTCCGGGGTATAGCTGAAGCGCGTCAAATATAAAGCCATGACCAAATCCTCCTTCCCATGTCCCGCGCCACTCGCATTTCGCGGGCGATGCTCATTGGAATCCTCCCTGTAGGGCGGCGTAGGAGTTGAGCCGGTAGGCCCAACTTGTGGATATCCTATTGTATATTGATTCGCTCCTTTCGTGATGAACGTTATTGGATGATTGTGAATTGTGGGGCATTGCGCATAACTCATGCTTCCCGCAACAGTGACGGGTGGGCTAACGACAGGAAGCCAAAAAAGTGATTGGGAATATGCAAGGCATCTACCGCCTCATGGCTCAGCTCATGTATTGCAGTGGCCTGCGCCTCATGGAGGTCTCTTAGCCTCCCCCTATCGAATAATCCGCGCCGATCCCCAAATCGCCAGGTCGTCTTCGGGAGAGCCATCGGCCAGGACGACCAAAACGAATTTGACCTTCTTTCCCTTCAAGCTGGACAGGTCGACGTTCACATTGAGCAGCTTGCCGGTGCAGGATTTGTCCCACTCCGCCAGCATGCTCAAGCTATCGCCTTGCTTGACCCACAGTTGGTAAACGACTTGGCCGTCCCCGCAGTCCTCCAGGAAGCCCAGCTTGGCTTTGAAGCGGTTGCCCTCTTGGACCGTGTATTCGGAGAATGCCCCGGCGATCTCCCCATCGTCGGTGTGCCGGGGATGAACGACTAATGTCTTACCGGCGTCAGCCCCATTTTCGAGAGCAAGATCCCCCTTGAGCTTGGCGACGCCGTCCGGATCGTCATCCTCGCCACCGAAGGTCAGGGTGACCTCGCTTCCCCCACCCCTGGCGACCCAGGTCGCCGCTGAGGCCTGGGCGACGAAGTCATAGCTGTCGGCCAGCTGGCTTTCGACCCTGATCTTGACCCAAAACTGTTTATCGCCTTTAGAGCCGACGCCGAATTCCTGCCCGGCCGGGTTGCGCAGCTTCCAATAGCCCTGGTAGCTGCCTTCCTCCTCGGGGGCTTTGAGCGATACGGAGACATCTACCTTCTCGCCAGGGGCGACGGCCCCTGCGGTGAGCGAGACGGACGGAGGAGCACCCAGCGCGTCGCCGTCGTCGAGGAAAATGGAATAGCTGGAGTTCCAGGTACAGCTGCCCGTGTTCTGCAGCTGCCAGGTCTTGATGAACTCCGCCCCGGGTGTGACGGTCGTGTCGTCGGGAACAGTGATGTCCTTGACGAATTCGGCCCGGTCACAGACGCCGCTGGTTGGTGTTGCACCAGTTGGCGTCCCTTCGCCTGGCGGCGTGGCGGTAACGTCCGGAGGAGGCACAGGCGTGCCACCGGGCGGCGTGAAGGTCGGCTGCAGGCCGGTCGCCTGCAGGGTGAGCCGCGCCTGAACGGTCAGGGCGGCATAGGTGCGGACCAGGTCCGGCCCGGACACGGTCGGGGTGCCCTGGCCGGGCAGGTTGCAGGCCAGCTGCAGGAGCAGCACGAGAATGATGACGATGATCAGGCGAAATCGAGGGGTGAGCATTTCTCCTCCGTGGGGTTACTATACAATCCCCTGGCAATGGTGTCAAGTGTATGCTCGCCCTAAGCCAGAGCTTCCACAAGAAAGAAAAGCGTTGCTGTGAGGAGCGTTCTTGCAGTTTTTCCCCGGTGCCATATGCCGATGATGCTCGATGCGCCGTCCTCGGCGCAGTATGCGTCTGATGAAGGCCGCCGCGGACGGCGGCTGGAGCGATTTTAAGCGAGCGCTCCAGGGATGCTTCGCTCCGCTCAGCATGACAATGAGGGGCGGCTTGCTTCGAGGCAGCTACTTGGGTTAATTTATGGGGAGATAAGCGGCCATCAGGCAGAAGCCGAGATCAGTTGCAGCGGAAGGGAGACCTGCCGTGGCTCATGCAGCCGACCCTGCATCGACCAGGGCCCAGTCCAGGTGATCGTCACCGGCAGCAGCTGCCCGAGCAACGACCGTGCGGACTCGACGAAGACCAGCTTGTTAGTCGGGGTGCGTCCCTTCCAGCGGCCGCGCACTTCACCCTCGAAAAGCACCTCTACCGTCTGCCCCAGATAGCGGGCGTTTATTTCAGCGGCGAGGCCCTCTTGCAGCTCTTCCAGGGCGCGGAAACGCTCCCATTTCTCCTCATCTGGGACGTCGTCGACCAGCTTGCGGGCGGCGAGGGTGTCCGGGCGGGTTGAGTAGCGCGCCAGGTGGGCGACGTCCAGCTTCAGATCGGCGAGCAGGTCGTAAGTGCGCTGGAACTGGTCGTGAGTCTCGCCGGGGAAGCCGACGATGACGTCGGTGGCGATCGAAACGCCGGGGAAGTCGCCATTAAGATGCTGGCGGATGCGCTCCACCAATAGACGATAATCTTCGGCGGTGTAGCCGCGGCGCATATTTTCGAGCACCTGGTCGTCGCCAGCCTGCACCGGCACCTCGATGTGCGGCATGACCTTGGGCAGCCCGGCGACCGCCTCCAGCAGTTCCGCGCTCATCCAGTTGGGGTGAGAAGTCAGGAAGCGGATGCGCTCCAGGCCCTCCACCTCATGCACAATGCGCAACAAGGTTGCCAGGTTTGGGCCATCAGGGATATCCCTGCCGTAGCGGTCGACGATCTGGCCCAACAGGGTGATCTCCTTGACCTCCTGGGCGACCAGCGAACGCACCTCGGAGACGATCTCGCCTACCGGGCGGCTGCGCTCCCCCCCACGGCGGTAAGGGATGATGCAAAAGGTACAGGCATGCGAGCAGCCCAGGACGACGGGCACATGGGCAG
>Ga0209341_10006633_pt1 | contig 10333 bp, 20 predicted proteins | sample RifCSP13_2_FD_184020 | JGI IMG/M metagenome (GOLD analysis project Ga0209341, IMG submission 184020) | Soil microbial communities from Rifle, Colorado - Rifle CSP2_sed 13_2 (SPAdes) (version 2) | ecosystem: Environmental > Terrestrial > Deep subsurface > Rock core/Sediment | place: Rifle... | reverse complement strand
CGGCGGTAATGGCGGCGGCAGGTTCGGCAGCAAGGACGGCGGCGCGTTCGGCGGTAATGGCGGCGGCAAGTTCGGCAGCAAGGACGGCGGCGCGTTCGGCGGTAATGGCGGCGGCAGGTTCGGCAGCAAGGACGGCGGCGCGTTCGGCGGTAATGGCGGCGGCACGGGCTGCGCAAGAAAAACGCCTGCGCGAATTGTGCGCAGAGGTTGAAGAGGCAATGTTTTGCGGAGAAAGAGCATGAGCCGCTGCTGCAACGATTACACAGGGAAGTGCGATCAATCGCATGGCTGCCCGGTGCGCGAGACCATGCTGCATACGAAAGATGGCGGCGAAACAGTGGACACGCATGACAGCTTTTTCGACGTGACCGACAGCCTGCCTGGCTTGCTGCGCTGGCTGATTCTGATATTCGTTTTTGCCGTCACTTTGGCGGTTTCGGCAGGTTATTTTTGGAAATAGGAGATTGACATGAACGAAGTTATAGAAATTGAACGGCCCAACGAGGTTGCCGTACAGCCCACCGATGGTCCCATGGGAATGGCGATGCAGGCCATGAAGTCCGGTATGAGTGTGGCCGATATGCGCGGCTTGCTTGAGCTGCAAAAGGACTGGGAGGCGAACGAGGCGCGCAAGGCGTATGTTGCAGACATGGCGGAGTTCAAAAAAAACCCGCCCGAGATTTTCAAGCGCAAAGAGGTGGCATTCGGGGATACCAGATATTCACACGCCACAATCGGCGACGTAACCAGCCTGACCGTTGAAGCTCTGGCAAACCACGGCTTTAGCCACCGCTGGGACGTGAAGCAGGAGGCGGGGCAAGTGATTGTGTCGTGCATCCTGACTCACCGCCTGGGCCACAGCGAAGCGACCACGCTACAGGCCGCGCCCGATGCGTCAGGAAAGAAAAACAGCATCCAGCAGATGGCCTCAAGCGTTACATATTTGCAGCGCTACACCCTGCTGGCCGCTGCCGGGCTTGCAACCAAGGACATGGAAGATGACGACGGCAAGGCCGCAGGCGATCAATACGACTATGAAGGTACGCTTCAGGAATGGAGCGACAAGGCCCGCGCCGCCATCAACATGATGGAGCTGAACGATACCCGAAAAATGGCCGGGGTCGAGTTCAATGCCGCGAAAGACGTTAACGGATGGAACGCCTTCAAGGTCGTGGTCGATGCCAGGCGCGCAGAACTGGCAGGCTCGCAATGAGCGCCCGTTTTATCGTCAGCCCGCACGCGCAGGGTACGACCGAATGGCTGGCAGACCGCTCTGGCAGGTTGAACGGTTCTGATGTGGCCGCCATTTACGCAACCATTGCCAAGGGCGAAGCGGCGGCCCGAGCAGACCTGCGCTACAAGATTGTGCTGGAGCGCCTGACTGGCAAGCCAGAAGCGAACGGATTCACCAACAAGGACATGGAGTGGGGCACAGAGCAGGAGCCACACGCACGCATGGCTTTTGAAATGGCGAACGACCTGACGGTAGATGAATCGGGGTACTGCTACCTGCCGGATGTGATGGCGGGCGTCAGCCCTGACGGATTTGTGACCGAAAACGGCAGGCTTGGCATTGTTGAATTCAAAAGTCCAAAGAGCCGCACGCACCTTGGCTACCTGGACGCGGGCGTGATTCCAAAAATCTACGTGCCTCAAGTTGAACACACGATGTGGGTGACGGGTGCCGAGTTCGCTTATTTTCAATCGTTCGACCCGCGCTTCCCGGAAAAGCTGCAACGCTTTCAGGTTCGTATCGAGCGGGATCAGGCCCGGATTGACGAGCACGAACGCGCTGTTTTGCAGTTCCTTAGGGAAGTCTCTGTTTGTGAAAAAGACCTTCGGCAACGCGCCGAATAACAAGGGGAAATCATGGAAGTTTTAGACCGTCCCGTTTCAGTGGTCACGGAATACCATCCGTTTTACGCACAGCTCGCAAAGCTGGAATCTGAAAACAAGACTCTTGTTTTTGACTACGAAAGCCGGCAGGGCAACAAAGATGCGCGCAGCCACATCAACACGCTACGGCTGACCAAGGGAGCGCTGGAGCGGACCCGCAAGTCGGCCAAAGAGGAGTCGCTGCGCATTGGCCGCGCCGTGGACTCCGAAGCCAAGGAGATCAACGCCCGCATCGAGGCAATGATCACGGTGCATCAAGTCAAAATCGACGAGATCGACCAGCGCGAGAAAGACCGTGTGTCGTCATTGCAGAGTCGGCTCGATGGTTTGTCTGGGATCGATGTCGGGATGGCTGCGGATTACTACCGGGCGCGTATCTCTGTGCTTGAAGAAGTGGTTATTGATGATGAGTGGCAAGAATTCATTGCCGACGCCGCAAGGGCTAAAGATAAATCATTGACAGAATGCCGGCGCCTGTTGGCTGAGCGCGAAAAGCAGGATGCGGAGGCTGAAGAACTGGAGCGCCTGCGAAAAGAATCAGCCGCCCGGTCTCAAAAGGACCGCGAGGAAGCCGCTGCAAGGGTTGCGGTTGAGCGCGCCAATGCTGCCGCCGAATTGCGCGCCAAAGCAGAGCGCGAAGCATCGGACCGCCGCGAGCTCGAATTGAAGCTACAGGCAGAAACCGCAGAGCGCCGCCGCATCGAAGCCGAACAGAAGGCGGAGAAGGACGCGAAGGAGGCAGCGGCCAGGGCAGAGCAATCCCGCACAAAGGCGATCCAGGACGAAAAGGATCGGGTCTCCGCAATCGCCAAAGCAGAAGCCGAAGCACAAGCCAAGCGCGAGGCCAATACCGCCCACAAAGCAAAGATCAATCGTGCCGCGTTGGCCGCACTAGTTGCCGGTGGTATTGATGAGGAAACAGCAAAAAAATGCATCACCCTGATTGCTGGCGGCAAGATTCCATCAGTGCAAATCAACTACTGAAAGAAAATCATGGCATTAATTGATCTTTTCTCCGGAGGCCAGGTGATTGTTGATGATGTAGATTTCCCATTGGTATCTAACTCTGTTTGGTATCGGAGTGGAAAGTATGCCGTTAAAAATGTCCGCGTCTGCGTCGGGAAATGGATGCAGATATCAATGCACCGGCTTGTATCTGGGTGTCGGGAAGGAATGGTTGTAGACCATATCGACGGCAATGGTCTTAACAATTCCAGAGCCAACTTACGAATTTGCACGAGCGCAGAAAACGGGAAAAACCGTAAGCTCAGCAGGTCCAATAAATCCTGGCTGAAGGGGGTTTCCTTTTGCGCCAAGACAGGTAAGTGGCTAGCTTCTATAAAGCACGAAGGAAAGAGTCGCCACTTGGGTTATTTTACCGATCCAAATCAAGCTCACAAAGCGTACACACAAGCCGCCATCCTAATGCATGGCGAATTTGCAAATCCCAAAGGAGAATAAATTGGCGTCCTTAAATAAATTTCAGTGCATCGGGAATCTTGGGCGTGATCCAGAGTTGAGGTCATTCCCGAGCGGAGATCAGCTTGCGACTGTCTCTATTGGGGTAACCGAAAAATGGAAAGACAAAACAACCGGCGAAGCCAAAGAACACACAGAGTGGGTCCGCGTGGTGTTCAATGGGCGGCTGGCTGAAATTGTTGGCCAGTACCTGCACAAGGGCTCGCAGGTTTATGTGGAAGGCAGCCTGCGCACACGCAAGTGGACAGACAAGGACGGCGTTGAAAAATATTCCACTGAAATCCGCGCCGACTTAATGCAGATGCTTGCCGGAGGCAAGCAGCCCGACGGCGAACGGCCATCAGCAGCACAGCGGCCACGACCGGCACCGGTAGCCTTTGCAGCGCCTGTCTCCAGTGGCTTTGACGACATGAGCGATGACATCCCATTTTGAAAATTTGCATGAATCAATTTGACTTATGGAATCAACTGATGAAACATAAATATGAATTTGTACCGAGTGATGAAATCACCATCGCGCCCGGCCGAACGGTCAAACGCATCCGCGCCCTCGTAGCCATTTCCGTACTTGGCGTCACGCCCGGCACATTGGGCGGCTACATCGAAAGCGAGAAGAATTTGGCGCAGGTGTACGGCGATGCGTGGGTGTCCGGCAATGCGCAGGTGTACGGCGATGCGCAGGTGTCCGGCGATGCGCGGGTGTACGGCAATGCGCGGGTGTCCGGCAATGCGCTGGTGTACGGCAGTGCGCGGGTGTACGGCAGTGCGCTGGTGTACGGCAATGCGCGGGTGTACGGCGATGCGCAGGTGTCCGGCAGTGCGCTGGTGTCCGGCAATGCGCGGGTGTCCGGCAATGCGCTGGTGTACGGCAGTGCGCAGGTGTCCGGCAGTGCGCTGGTGTCCGGCAATGCGCTGATATTTTGGGCGTCAAAAGTTGGAACCAGTAACGGCACCCTGACTGTTTTTAATGGAACAGACGGTCTGCTTGTGACGCGCGGTTGCTTTCTAGGAACCATTGACGAATTTCTGATTAAGTCAGAAAAAGAGCATGACGAACAGACCCACATCGAGTACCAGTTGTTGATTGACGTGGCGTATTCGCGCATCACGCGCGCACGGAAACAAGCATGAAACTCTACAGTCCAATCTATCCAAAAGGTCTGCAATGACCTACCTCACCAGAGAAGCCGCGCAGTCGGTGCTGGATGCGCTCAACTCAGCAATGGTTAATGTCTACGATCAAACGTCAAATGCCGCGAAGCGACTAAATCCAGCCATCACCGTCATGCAAGCCGCCATTGATGCACCAAAGCAGGAGCCAGAGATTGGCCCGTGCCGCCAAGAGTTACACAATCTACTGAACGCCAAGCGGTTCGATAAGGCTGATTTTGCTGATATGCCACAAGCCGCGCAGCCGCAGGGTGACCCGTGGAATGAAAATATACGGAAAAGCATTGACTCACTATTGGAGCATGGTAAATCATGACAGACAATGCCCCGCTCTACTGGACTACGTCCGACGCGGCGGCGGCGGCATGGGAGGCTGCTTGGCAGACCGCTACTACAGCAAAGAAAGAAAAAGATATCCCTGCCACAGTGCCAGACAACTCACAGCATTGGGCCGGGATGGATGGCGCAATTGCGTGGCACCTGATAGAGCGCCATGCTGATAGCTGGGCCGATATTGGAAAGATGATGCGAGAGTGGCTGGAGTCGAATCAACAAGTCGCTATCCTGGACGAGCGCGAACGATGCGCGAAGCTGTGCGAAGAGTATGCAGGTATGCGCGGCACTGGTGCCTGGGTCGCATTGACTGCTGCGGCAGACCGGATTCGAGAGGCCCTAAAGTAAACGATCCCCGCCCTAAAGGACGGGGCTTTCCACTGCACATAGGACATCTACATGCGCGAACATAGGACGGTTTACGGCGCCCCTTCTGGCGATATTGCCAGCGGCGTTATGGGCAAAGCGGGTGATTGTTGAGGCAGTTGAACAACTCAAGGGGAAATGATGACTGATCGTGAATTACTGGAGCTAGCGGCTAAGTCAATTGGTAAAAAGATTGAGTGGCGGCTAATGTCGGGCGGCTGGCACGATGGTAAAACCCTGCAATTCATTGGCCCTTATGAGGGATGGAACCCACTCACAAACGACGGTGATGCGCTGCGGCTGGCGGTGAAGCTGAAGTTATCCACCCAAACCGGCAGCAACACTTCCTGGGCGTCGAGCTGCACGCCAGACAAAACTGGTGAACCGTGGATCGGAGAAGATCATAAGGGCGACCCCTACGCCGCCACCCGCCGCGCCATCGTCCGCGCTGCCGCCGAGATTGATCAACTCAAGGGGAAATGATGCACCCACGGCGCTCCCATTTATCCTTGGCCTTAACGCGGCCACGCCTGAAGCAGCGTCAAGGCGTCAGAGGCGATGCCAGCAGTTGTTCCTGCCAGCGTTTCATATTCTCGCGTGCATTCTCCAAGTACGGCACTTGCAGTCGCTGCGTATCGATCGACGGCGGCGCGGGAAGCGCTGGCGATATCACGGCGGGCGGCGACAAGGTCGCTGCGCAAGCCGTCAGCAACGCGGCGGGTAGCAGCAGCGCTAGCCGCCAGTTTGGTTTCACGGGTTTTCGCTTCATTTTCAGCTTTCGTTACTTGGGCTTGCAGGGATTGCTCTTTTGCTCTTGCCACCTGTTCGGCTTTCAGCGCCATGGCGGTGTATTCGGTAACGGCACGGTCGTAGCCGATCTGCTGGCGCGATACGTCAAGCCGCCATACGCCAAGCAGCAGCGCCGCCAGAAAAGCGCCATAGAGCAGCCAGCGGCCAGGGTTTAGTAAAGAAAACATGGTTTTTCTTTCATAAGATCAAATTGAGAGTCGGCTTACGAAACATTTCTCCAGACTCCTATGATTTTTTGCATGAACACCCGGGAAACATCCCGTGTTACACGGGCGATGCCCAGCACCACTACGCAGGGCCAGACCAGCAGCAGGCTCAGCGCATAGACCGGCTTCCACGGGCAGGCCGACCGGTTGTGGTGGTCGCTGCCGCAGAGGGTGCAGCTCATTCGACCCCCAGTAGCGCCAGCTTGGCCTTCTCCATCCACCACAGAACAGTTCCACCATCAGCGAATGAAGACGAGAAGTACAGCTCACCGTTGTCGTCTTCACCGATAATGAAGCAGCCTTTCAGCGGCGTCTCAAGTGCAGCGCTCAATATTCGTTCTGTCGGCACATCCAGTGTCGTGACGGTTTGCAGAACGGTGACTTTTGGGACGAGTTTCATTTCCACTCTCCCGTCAAAATTTGCTCTGCAAGCCGCTTGGCTCTTTCTGGAGTTTGGCGGCTCCACTTCGATTGCAGCATCCCCGCAGCAGCGCCCGGGTAGTCGCCAGCCTTGAGCATGGCCAGCGTGTTGGAAAATCCAAGCAGCCCGTCAACACCAAGCTGGAACGCCATGTTGACCAGTGCACCGAAGCGCACCGGGTCAAGGCTGGCCGTCCAGGGTGCACGCCGCAGCAGCTCGGCCTGCTTGCGGTCAATGTCGTTGCTGAGCAGGTAGGCCGACTCCTCCGGAGTGATGCCGCCACCCCGGCGCTTGTCGATCAGGCGACCGACCCCGATTGACAGATACCCCAGCGAATCGGAATAAGCGTACAAAACCTCGCCCTCATCCCTGCGAAGCTGCTTTGTGAGTTCGGCCTTCATATGCTCGGTACCGACTTGAATTCAGCCATCGGAAGCTCACTGGTGTCGCCGTCGGCAAACACCACTACCACCGAGGTGTCAGAGGCCACGATCCAGCAGGCGTCCATTGGCATCCCTTTAATCATGGCAAAGGCTTGTCTGAACATGTTGCGGTACTCGGGCTTGACCAGCGCCTGCACATGCTCAAGGCAGGGCTCTATCGTCAGGACGACCCGATCCTGCCCGCGCTGGATTGCAACCTGCGCATTGGCGGTGGGCGAAAAAAAAGACGCGAGAGCAGCCAGAACGAAGACAGCGGTTTTCATGGCTTGTCCTTTGGTGGGGTTTGATCGACCAGCCGCCCTATCACACCGAGCACGATCAGCACCGCTGCAATGCCCATTACTACAGGCATGGGGAGCGCGTCCTGGAATTTGCTCGGCAACGCTGACCAGGTTCCAAGAAACGCAAGATTGAGCGCTGGGAACTGCACACTGAACCAGCGAAAAGCGCCTTTCCAGTTTTCAATCAGTTTCATGCCGCGTCTCCTTCGCCGGCGTCTCGCGCGGCATACCCTGCACCAGCCACCACCACAGATTCAAAAACATCATGATTGACTCCGTTGAGTTGTTCGTTTTCCCAGCTTTTGCGGCAGTGATCACGTTCGAACGGTGAAAACATCCAGTCGATCAGTGGGCGCAGCAGCCTGCCCTGCCAGCGCCCGTCAAGCTCAAGGCGCCATGCGGCAGAGCTTGCAGTCTCGTTGCGCCGGCTTCTTCCCAGCGTCACCAGCGCAAACAGGAAAATATCCAGTGCAACGAGGATATTAAAAACTCGTTTCATAGCAGCACCATTTGCCGGATCGAATCCTCCAGCCCCTGAATCGACTCCTCAAGCGACTTGATGGTGTCCTCCAGCGCCTTGATGGCCTCGCACAGGCGCATGGCCTCTTTGTGAATCGCCTCGATCATCAGTTCGGGTGTCATGTTGGCCCCTTACTTTGTTGGCCGCTCTATCAGCCGGTCCAGCTTGCCGTCGATGCGCTCCAGCGCAGACCTCAGTAGCGCCGCCGATTCGTTCATTGCCCGGTCTTGTCCAGCGTCGCGATCTCGCTGCACCACGACTGACTGCTCGATCAGTGCGATGCGCTGCTCAAGTTTTGAGATGTACCAAAACGCCGACAGCGCCACCGTCAGGATCGTGACGATCTGCGTGATCTGCACCTCTTTTTTCAGGTGCCAGCCATCTTGTTTTGTGGGTATTTGGTTCATGTCGCGTTCCTGGTTTTGATTGAGATTTTTGGCCGTGCCTCAAGGCCGCCCTTGGCACTGGCGTAAATTGCCCAGCCGTAGAAAAACTGGATCAGCCAAAGCTGGTAGCGCATGGCAAATAGTTCCCCGTTGCGCCACATGCCATTGCCCTCGGGCCAGTGCTGATCCACCGGCACAGCAAACAGGCTGGCAAAGCCGTGGCCGGTGTTGCGAATGCCGAACCACCACCACGCAGCCGCCCACCAGCGCCAGCCCTTGCCGTCGCCGTAAATGGCGGCAATCTGCGGCTCGTACAGGCCGATCAGCGCCGGCTCATCGGGCGTGTCGTACCAGCTCCATGCAAGGGCGGTTGCGTCGCGCTTGGTGAAAAGCAGCGCGAACGGCACAGCGAAGGGTGCGGTCAGGGAAAAGGCGGTGCTCAGCAGGCCGAGCAGCAGCGTCTTGAGGTAGATCATGATGATCAGGAAACCCGCATCATCAACAAAGACCGGTCTGTGCCAGAGTTCGGATACATCATGCTCATAAGCCGCCATGTCGTGCCAGCGAGGGAGGCTCCAGTTCCTACCGCCCACGGCGTGCCAAACCCATCCGTGATTTGATCCGATGCGGTTCCGGCATAAGTGTTGCCCCGGACAAAATTCCCGTTTACGCCAGTCCCTCCAGGGATGGCGATGATATAGGAACCAATAGCTAAGGATGCCAGCCCGCTATACGCAGCCCCCACCTGCGCCGTTGTTGTAGTTGAAGCCACGGTCACGGCGCCAGTGAGTCCATTTACGGATGTGACACCTGCGTTGCTGGCGGTTGCGGCGTTGCCGGTTATATTGATGCCCCAGGTGCCACTAGCGCCGCCTCCGGTTTTTGTCGGCGCTTTGCTTGCAATCTCAGACCCGACAAAAGCCGTGGTCGCCAGTTTGGTGGTTGCGTCGGCGGCGGCGGCGGTAACTCCGGTCACCGCGCCAAGGCTGGTAATGTCGGTGTTGGCACCGGATGCTGCTGCGCCAGTGATGCCTGAGCTTGCCAGTGGGCCCGCATTGGCCTTGCTAGCGGCCAGTCCGCTGTACTGGGTATTGGTGGCGTTGTCGCCGGTGTTGGTGCCGGTGTTGGCGTCGCGCAATTGTGCTATGAATGAGGCGTGCGCCCTTTGCACATCATCAAGAACGGCGGGGCTGTCAGTGCCTGCCGGGTAGTTCAGGCTGGCTGTAGTGTTCAGATCGGCAATGACGGTTGGTAAGGGCATATTTGCTCCAGCGGTGAAACGAAAAAAAACCGCCGGGATTGCTCAGGGCGGCATAGAATGCGACAAATTAACGTTAGGGGACTATATGGAATTCACTGACTATCTGATATGGAAAGCGGTTGCAATCGTTGTGGTTGTGGCTGTTTACCAGTTCTGGCTCGGGCTCAACGGGAAGTAGCGATCTGCGGTGCTGTCCGGGACAGCAACAGTTTTGCCTCTGGACTTGCCAGCAGCCCAGCCATGCGGCTACTTGTTTGTGGATTTGCGAGATTGTTCTGCACGAAATTTGACATCGTTAATGCGCGTGCTGCTGGCCTACCAGCAACAGCGAGCAAAGCCAGTGGGTTGGCCGTCATGGCGCTAATGGTACCGCCTGCCGCCCAATCCAAGGGGCTGGTCTGCGGCAAACTTCCCATTCCCTCAACTGCCTGAGCCGCCTTTGGGAATCGGTTGGCAAACTCCCCCGCTTGCCGAAGTTCACCGCTTAACGGCTTTCCTTTTGACAGCATGGAGCCAAGTTTCCGCGCATCCACCGACCCGGTTGTAGTGTTCATCGCTTTTTCTACGCTGTAGGTTTTTGCTATGAGCTGCCGGGCTTGTTGAAACGAGTCTAGCAGCGGGCCATTACCAAGTGTTTCAACATGCCTCCCAAGAAGGTCCTCCAATGCACCAGCCGCAGCTTTATTGGCCTTGCCTAGCGTCTTGTCCCCGCTTCTAAACGCTTTGTCAGCCGTTTCTCGCAGCATCCTGATGGCGTCTAT
>Ga0209341_10006632_pt1 | contig 10335 bp, 9 predicted proteins | sample RifCSP13_2_FD_184020 | JGI IMG/M metagenome (GOLD analysis project Ga0209341, IMG submission 184020) | Soil microbial communities from Rifle, Colorado - Rifle CSP2_sed 13_2 (SPAdes) (version 2) | ecosystem: Environmental > Terrestrial > Deep subsurface > Rock core/Sediment | place: Rifle... | reverse complement strand
CGCGCAACAAGGCCGTCGACGACGCCATCGGCGGCGAGGAAGTGGTCCGCCAGCGGCGCGAGCTGGCCGAGACGATCTTCATGGATGCGCGCTCCGTGCTGTATGCGCTCAACCCGCGGCTCGGCACCCCGGCGGCGCAGATCGCCTCCGCCGATCCGGACTTCTGGGCCCCCAAGGTGCCTGGCAAGGCGCTCGCGGTGAAGAAGGAAGAGCCGAAGAAGTAGCCCATCGCGGGGACGAGCGCCCCGGCGCTCGTCCTCGCCGTCCGTCCCCTGCGTGCGCGCCTGACGACGCGCTTGGCTCGCGTCGCCGGTTCGGGCTAGGCTCTCGCCCGCTCACCATGCTCGAGCTGGCGCTGCGCGCGTTCCTCACGCTGCTGGTCGTCGTCGACCCCGTCGGCATCGCGCCGGTGTAGCTCGGGCTCGTCGCTGCGCGGCCGCGCGCGGAGCAGGCGAGCCTCATGATCCTGGTCGGCCACGCCGGCCCGGACCCGCGCCGCCTCGCGGTGGTGTTCGCGATGACGGCGGCCGTGCTCGGGCTGACCTGGCTCGCGCTGCGCCTGTCGACCCCGCTCGGCCGCGCGCTCGGCCGCGCGCTCGGCCTGGGCCGGTCCCTCTAGACCGGGGCCGTATCGGACCACCCGCCGTCACACCGCCGTCGAATCGCCCCTTGCCGAGCGGGACCCGGCAGGCCGAGGGGCTCGCCACTGTGACGCCCGTCACGGATCCTCAGCGATCAAAGGACCAAGTTGTTTGTAGGACGACAATCCAAGAGGCCCAGACGACCGACCGCTCCTGTCTCAGAGCAAACCCGGGGCGACCCGGGGACGCAGAGCCGCGGGGACCCCGCCGGGCGGGGCCAGCCGAGCCGCCAGGAGTCTGAACTGGAGGGCGAGCATTGACCCGAGACGCACCCTCCATCCTCGGGACAGCGACCCTCGACGCCTTCGGGCGCTGAGCAGACAGGCCATGAGGCTCCTCGTCAAGGGCACTCTGGGGCTGGCTGTCGCCTACCTCGTGCTGCTGGGGGCGATGGCCGTCGGGGTCGAGCGCTCCCTTCGTTCCCTCGAGGCTGACCTGAGCTCCGAGACCGTGCGCTTGCTGGCCCGCGAGCAGGCCAACCTGGTGATCGAGCGGAGCATGGAGACGCTTCGCGACCCCGATGCGGATTCCCGCCGGCGGCTCCACGAGAGGATCGAAGACCTCACGGTGCTGTCGGAGGTCGTCACCTCGCTCTCCGTCGTGGACGAGGCGGGGCGCGTGGTGGCCAGCGAGACCCCCGGCCAGGCGCGACACGAGACGCCCGCGATGGCCCTCTTCGGGATGCCGCCCCGGCCACGCCTCGAGCGCAGCTCGAGCGTCTTCCGCCGCGGGGGGGACTACCTGGTCCTGGTTCCGCTCCTCGAGGGGAACCAGCTGATCGGTTACCTGCGCGTGGGCCTGCACAGCAACAGCATCGCCGCGCTCTACGTTCAGGGCCGCTGGCGTACGGTGGTGCTGGGAGCCCTGGGCCTGGCGGCCGTGGGCGTGCTCGCGGCGCTGCTCCAGGTGCAGCTTTCGCGCAGAACGGCCACGATCGCGGCCACACTCGACGGCGTTGCGCCCCCGCGGGGGGCGATCGCCGCCGGCGACGAGTTCGCCCGGGTGCTGCGCAGCGCGAGCCGCGTGAAGGGCGACCTGGACGAGGCGCGGCGGCAGAGCGAGCGACGCGGGCTCCACGTGGGAGCCCTCGCGCGGCTGCTCCGGGTCGGGGTGGTCCTCGTCGGTCGGGATCTGCAGCCCGAGTATGTGAGTGCGCGAGCGCGCGAGCTGTGCGGGTGCGATGGCGAGGCGGCTTTCCGTGAGGCGTGGCGAGTTCTCGAGCCCACCCTGCGGCGGGCGCTCGACGAGCCGCCCCCGAGCCCGGACGAGGGGCGTTCGCGCCTCGTCGAAGTCCGCGCGGGATACACGGTGCAGTCCGAGCTCCACAAGCTCGATGGCCCAGCCGAGGACTACCTCGTGGTCCTGAGCGATCCGCGGGCCCTCGAGGCGGTCGAGAACGACACTCGGCTCCTGCGCCAGCTCGAGGGGCTCGGCCGCACCTACCGCACGCTGGCTCACGAGCTGCGGGCGCCGCTGGGCGCCGTGATGCTCAATCTCGACCTGCTGCAGGAGAACCTCGGCGGCGACAACGGCCGCTGGAACGACCGGGCGCGTCGTTACATGGGCGTGCTGCGCAGCGAGCTCCACCGCCTCAACCGCTCGCTGCACGGGATCTTCACCCAGACCGTGCCGGAAGCCTCACCCCAGAAGTTCGACCTCGCGGGCTCGCTGTCCGACCTGGGCGCCCTGCTTGCGCCCCAGGCCCGGCGCCAGTCGGTCGAGCTGGAGCTGCGGGTTCAGGATGCGCCCCTTCCCGTGCACGGCTACCCCGACCGCATGCGCCAGGCATTGCTGAACGTGGCGGTGAACGCGCTCGAGGCCATGCCCTGTGGCGGTTGCCTGACGCTGGAGGCGCGAAGAGACGGCACCCAGGCCCGGATCGCGATTCGCGACACCGGCCCCGGCATCCCCCCGGCAGCCCTGCCGCGCGTCTACGATTCCGAATTCACCACGAAGGACGGCGGCAGCGGGATCGGCCTCCACGTGGCGCGAGCCGTGGTCGAGCTTCACGGCGGCGAGATCGGCGTCCTGAGCGAACCCGGGCGTGGCACCGAAGTCCTCGTCGTGGTACCCCTGGCGCCCAGTGTGTCCTGACACGTCGCGGCGACCGCGCTCGAGAGCGGCCCTGTCCCGGGACCGAGGGGGTGTTGAACGAGTGCCGACGTCGTTTGCTGACGTCGGCACTCGAACTCCCGGTGACTTACGGCTGGTCGGGGCGCGGGCTCGGCTTCTCGATCGAGGTGACGCTCTCCTTGTTCGTGGCCGGGTCCGTCGTCAGCACGAGCTTCACCTTCTCGCCCGTCTTGACGCTGACCAGGTGGGCGAGCGCCGCCCCGGCCACGGCGAGCGTCTCTGGCTGCGATTCGGGTGCGCTCTTCTCGCGTCTCACGGTGATCGTCTTCACCGTCGGATCCGTGGAGACGACGATCGCCGTCATCTCCTTCTTGCCCTTGACCTCGGTGGCCTGGCCGGGCGGCTCGCCTTTCGGCTCCTGCGCGACGACCCAGCTTCCGGCCAGGACGAGCAGAACGACGGGGATGAACTTCCGCATATCGGTCCTCCTCACTTCTTCCCCGGGGGGCGTGTGCCGGTCACGGTACTCGAAGATCCCGGCGCGGCCGCTCCCTGGGGTGACTGTCGGATCCGGGGGGCAAGGGGCGTGCCAGCGTGGAAGAGTCGCGCGTCTTCGCCGAAAGCGGGCCGATCACACCCAAACCCCACGGCTTCGGGCGTTCCTGTGCCCCGCGAGGGTTGGGAGCCCCCCTGTGCTTTCTACAAAAAGAAGCCGGGAAGTGCACGCGGAAGGGCTGGCTCCGGCGTGCGCCGCCGAACGCCAACGGCCGAGTGAGATCCGACACGTCGTGGGACGCCTATGATGGGCGTCAGGACCATGACCTTCAGCCGCTTGCTCGCGCACAGGGACTTCCGGATCGCCCTGGCTGTGGTGCTCACGGCAGGCGCGGGCCTCGTCGCGTGGACTTATCGCCTGAACCGCCAGGTGGCGCTGCTTCAGCAGGCGCTCGACGCGGCCGAAGCCGAGCGGCGGAGCTTCGAGGGCCGAGTCGAGGGCGAGCGGCGCCGGGCGGAGGCGAATCGCGAAGATCTCGAGAGCCGCATCGAGCATTCGCGCCAGCGCGAGGAGGAGCTCAGGCGACGCCTGGCCGACGCGGCGGGCGGGAGCGAGGTGCGGACGCTGGACGCGGAGCTGCGCCAGGTGCGGTCGCGGCTCGTGGTGCTCGAGGCAGAGCGGGCCGTCGGCGAGCGCATCATCCGCGACTACGGCGCGGGCGTCTGCCTGATCCAGGGCTCGTACGCGTTCTACGACGCGGAAGGGCGACCGCTGCGCTACCGTGTCGACGGGTCGGGAGAGAAGGTCCGGGAAGCGGACGGCTCCGTGGCCGTCGCCGTAGAGGGCGCGGGCCCGATCCACAGCGTCGAGGCCCTCGGGACGGGGTTCCTCGCGGATCGGCGCGGCTTCGTCGTGACCAACCGCCACGTAGTCGAGCCCTGGTGGAAGAACGAGGCGGCGGATGCCCTCGCGAAGGACGGCTACGAACCGCGCCTGCTCGTGCTTCGCGCTTTCTTTCCCCGCATCGGCGAAGCGCTGAGGCTCGAGCTTCACCGCGTGTCGCCGAAGGTGGATCTCGCGGTGCTCAAGGTCGACCTCAAGGGACGGAGGATCCCGGCACTGCCCCTGGACGCCTCAGGGCGCGGCGCGGTGCCGGGGCAGCCCGTCGTCGTCGTGGGCTATCCGACCGGCCTCGAAGCGATCCTGGCGAAAGCCGAGAGCAGCGTCGTCCAGCAGATCCTGTCCGCGCAGGGGACCAGCAACGACCGGGTTACGGAGGCGCTCTCGCGGCGCGGACTGATCCGCCCGTCGACGACCCAGGGGCACATCGGAGACGTTACGAGCACCGACATCGTCTTCGATGCCGCGACCACCCAGGGCGGCAGCGGCGGACCGGTCTTCAACAAGTACGGGCGCGTGATCGGCGTGGAGTACGCCATGCTCCCGCAGTTCGCCGGCAACTCCTACGGCCTGCCGGTCCGCTACGCGCTGGAGCTCATCAGGCCCCCGCGCTCCTAGGAGCTCACGCGCGGCGGCCGCACCTTGGCGCCTCGTCGCGCCGCAGGTGGGTGCAAAGTGTACAAAACGCGCTGCAGGCGGAAGGCCACTGGCGTGCCGAGGCCCACCCGCGTCGAGGGCGGGAGTGCGAGCAAAGTGCTGAGCCGCTGCACTGAACGCGTCGAGCCTGTGCCGTGCAACCGCAACGGTCTCGACGTGGCACTCTCGTTGCATTCCAGCCCGCTCGAGGACGGCCTGCCATGAGCATGCGGCAAAACGCCTGGGTGAGTTTCACCTCCGTGGTCCTGGATCTCCCGGTCCTCGCACAGAGCCAGGACCCGATGTCTGTCACGGGGACGCTCGTAGCCGCCAGCGACACGTCATTCGCGATCCAGACGGACAAGGGCGAGGAGGATCATGGCTCGTGCCCTCATCGTCGACGATGATCTCGGCTTCCGGCTGGGCCTCGCGGATGCCGTGGGCCGGGAAGGTCTCGACGTCGCCACGGCGGGGAGCCTTGCCGAGGCGCGTGCCGATATTGCCGGTGCTGCGCCGGACGCCGTGCTTCTCGACCTGAGCCTGCCCGACGGCAACGGCATGGAGCTTCTGCCCGAGCTCGAGGCGCTGCTGGAGCCCCCAGGCGTGATCCTGATCACGGGACAGGCCACGGTCGAGACCGCCGTGGAAGCGCTGCGCCACGGGGTGGCCGACTACCTTACCAAGCCCGTCGACGTCGCCTGGGTCAAGGTGGCGCTCGCGAACCTGACCCGCACACGCGAGCTGAAGGAGGAGATCGGTTCGCTCCGCGGCGAGCTGCGGAGCCTCGGTCGCTTCGGGCTCCTGATCGGTGCCTCGACCGCGATGCAGGGCGTCTACGACCTGCTGGCCAAGGTGGCTCGCACCGACGCCACCGTGCTGCTGACAGGGGAGACCGGCACGGGCAAGGAGGTCGCGGCGCAGACGATCCATCGCCTCGGCCGGCGACACAAGGAGCCGTTCGTGGCCGTCAACTGCGGCGCGGTCTCGGCGAGCCTGATCGAGAGCGAGCTGTTCGGCCACGAGCGGGGGAGCTTCACGGGAGCGGATCGCACGCACAAGGGCGTCTTCGAGCAGGCCCACCGCGGAACGCTCTTTCTCGACGAGATCACGGAGATGCCCGCCGAGCTGCAGGTGCGCCTGCTCCGCGTGCTCGAGACGGGGAGCATCACCCGGGTCGGCGGCGCGGAGTCGCTGCGGGTGGACGTCCGGGTGATCGCGGCCGCGAACCGCCGGGCGGAAGAAGCGGTGTCGACCGGACACCTGCGCGATGACCTACACTACCGCCTGAACGTCTTTCCGATCGTGCTACCGCCGCTGCGCGAGCGCGACGACGACGTCGAGCTGTTGGCGAACCACTTCCTCGCCGAGCTCAACCGCGCGGAGGGTGTCGACAAGCAGCTCACGCGCTCGGCCCTCACCCGGCTCCGCGAGCACGGCTGGCCGGGCAACGTCCGCGAGCTGCGCAACGTGGTGCAACGTGCGTTCATCGTCGCCGAGGACGTGATCGGCGCCGAAGCGCTGCCGCTCAAGTCCCCCATTGCGGCCGCACCCGCGGTGGTGCCGGACCAGGCGCTCGTGATCCACCCCGGCACGCCGATCGCCGAGGTCGAGCGGAGGCTGATCCTGGCGACGCTCGAGCAATGTGATCACGACAAGACAAAGACCGCCGAAGCCCTCGGGATCAGTCTCAAGACGCTCTACAACCGCCTGAACGAGTACGGGGCGAAGCGGGGCAGCCTCGCGAGCACGCCGACAGCTCCAGACGCGGTAAGCACCTGAGCGGCCACTCGGCTAAGCTCGTGACGCTCCTCCAGCTCGGCGCGATTCGGACGGACGAGACGAAGCCCTTGGAGAGGGCACCACTGCGCATCGGCCTGCTCGTCGATTCGCTCCTGGTGCCGCGCTGGGTCCACAGCATCGTCGATGCCCTCTCCCGCTCCTCCTTCGCCGATGTCGCGCTGGTGATCCAGAACGGCCAGGGGGGCCAGAACGGCCGTGGGGCCGCCAACACCGGCCCCGGGCTCCTGCGTCGGGCGGTCGCACAGAGGCGGCACCTGCTGCGGCGCCTCTATACCGGCGTGGACGACCTCGTCTTCAAGTCGACCCCAGACCCCTTCGAGCGCGTGGACCTGGCCCCGATGCTGGAGGGCCGGCCCGTCCTGCGCGTCACGCCCCGTCAGACTCGTCACTCGGATTACCTCGACGACGCCGACGTGTCGGCGGTCCGCAGCTATCGCCTCGACGTCGCTCTACGATTCGGCTTCCGAATACTCAGGGGAGAGGTGTTGACGGTCGCCACCCACGGCGTCTGGTCCTTCCACCACGGCGACAACCGGGTCCATCGCGGCGGGCCGGCCGGCTTCTGGGAGGTCATGAGAGGTGAGCACGTCACGGGCTCGATCCTGCAACGACTGACGCCGGAGCTGGACGCGGGCCAGGTCCTGTACCGCTCCTGGGCGTCGACCTACAAGTTCTCGGTCCGGAAGAGCAAGACGAACTACTACTGGAAATCCGCGGCCTTCGTCATGCGCAAGCTACGCGACCTCTACGAGGAGGGGCCGGCCGCGCTGGATGGCGACGAGCGCGAACGGGAGTACCGCCCCTACAGCGAGCTCATCCACCGGGCACCGGGAAACCGGGAGATGCTCGGTCTGCTGCTGCGGATGGGCGCGCGCGTCGCGGTCCGCGCGCAGCAGGGGCTCTTCTCGGTCGGCCAGTGGTTCCTCGCCTACAAGCTCGCGAGCAGCGAGGGGCCCGCCGAGAGCTTCCACGATCTCCAGGTGCTGGTGCCGCCCCGCGATCGCTTCTGGGCGGATCCGTTTCCGGTGGAGACGCGAGGCGGCTACTTCATCTTCGTCGAAGAGTTCCCGTATCGGACGGCGAAAGGACACATCTCCGTGATCGAAATGGACGGCGACGGCTCGTGGAAGCCGCCCGTCAAGGTCCTGGAGCGGGAGTGTCACCTCTCGTATCCCTTCGTCTTCTCCTGGCAGGGCCGTCACTACATGATCCCGGAGACCCGCTCTCAGCAGACGATCGAGCTCTACCGCAGCACGTCCTTCCCGTTCGAATGGGAGCTGGAGAAGGTGCTGCTCGAAGGCGTGCGAGCCGTGGACGCGACACTGGCCGAGGTCGACGGCACGTGGTGGATGTTCGCGGGCGCCGGCGTCGAAGGAGCCTCCAGCAACGACGAGCTGTACCTCTTCTCTGCCGACACCCCCCTGGGGCCCTGGAGGCCTCACCGGCGCAATCCGGTGAAATCGGACGTGCGCTCGGCGAGGCCCGCGGGCAGGCTCTTTCGCCGGAACGGCTGTCTCTACCGTCCCGCCCAGGATTGCTCGGTCCACTACGGCCATGCGATCAGCATCAACCGCGTCCTACGCCTGACTCGGGACGAGTTCACCGAGGAGGAAACCTCGAAGATCCTGCCGAGATGGAGGAAGGGCCTCGAGCGCACCCACACCTTGAATAGCGCGGGTCGGCTCACGGTCATCGACGGCTTCGTGCGTCGACCTCGGCTGTAACGAGTCGGTACGGCACCGGCGGTGCCCTCTTCCTAGGGCAGCACCGTATTCGCCAGAATCCAGTTGCCGCGGCAATCGGGTGCGACGCCGATGGGCGTGCGCATGCCGCTGCTGCGGTGGATCACGTTCCCGATGACCTTGTTCAGGTAGGAGAGCTGCTCCAGCTCGATGGCGTCGTAGCGCCCGGGCGGCAGCTCCTGGCCGCTCCCCGAGATGGTGTTGTTTCGGACCTCGCTGTTCCCGGTGCTGTGGAGGAGGATGCCGCGGTGGCCGACGTCCTCGATCGTGTTGTCCAGCAGCTGGACGTGCGAGACCAGCCGGGCCACGATCCCGTTGGCGCCTGAGCGGCGGACAGTGTTGTTGGCCACGATGCAGGCATGGGCCAGCATCTTCTCCGCGCCGAGGCAGGCGATGCCGTCGCGGGCCACGGCTTCGGCGCTGGGCACGGGGCCCGTCCCCACCACCGTGTTCTCCCTGATCTCGACGCCGGTCGCCCCCGAGCTGAGGATGCCGCGGAAGTTCTCCGTCAGCCAGTTGCCGACGACCGTGGCCCGGGTGGTGCCCTCGCCGAGCGCGATGCCCGACCTCATCCGGCCCAGGTGACCGACGACGCGATTGGCCACGATCGACGCACCCTCGACCCCCGATGCCACGATCCCGGAGCCGTTGCGCTCGATCACGCAGCTCTCGACGGACACGTTGGAGACCGCGGCCCCCAACCCCCGTTGCGCGTAGAGACCCACCCCTGCGTTGCCCGTCAGCCAGCAGCCATTGAATCGCACGTTTCGCACCGCCTCCCCCGGGTTCGGCTCGCAGTTCACGCCCGCCTCCGGCGACTGCCCCCGGCTGCCGCCAAACGTGCTCGCCTCCACGGTCACGTCCGAGGCATGCACGATGGCGAGACCGGTGCGCCGGTTGTTCACCGCGACGCAGCCGCGCACCACCACGCGCTGGCAACCCTGGTTGCCGGTGAGGAGGATGCCGTCCTGGTGGAAGTCACGGAACCACGTGTTCTCGATGGTCAGGTCCTGAACATCGCTGGCCAGAATGCCCACTCCCCATTCGGGCGAGCCCGAGTGGCTCCCGATCAGTGTGCCCCCCGAGATCACGATGTTCCTCCGGCCCTGGATCTCGAACACCCGGCAGCGGGCGCCTTCCACGTTCCCCCCCACGAGCGTCGCACCCACCAGGTCGAGTCGCATGTCGTCCTTCAGGTGGATGCCCTTGTCCGTCTCGATGCGGTAGGTGCCCGTGGGGAAGCGGAGCGTGGCTCCGGGGGGAAGGGCGTTCACGGCCGCCTGGATGGCGTCCGTGTCGGCGGTCTGCCCGTCGCCGCGGGCCCCGAACCACTTCACGGACGGGCTTTCCATGTCGATGCGGATCCAGCGGCCGCAGCCCGGGGTCGGCACGGGTGCTATGACCGTGCCCTGGTTGTCGGACGCGCACGAGCCCGGGTCGAAACGGAACCGCCCGCCTCCGCCGTCGCGCGGGAGGGTATAGCCGGACACTACTGCCTCCGTCGGCAGCGCCGGAGGGGGGAACGCGCGCAACTGGGCGACCGTTCCGATCCCGACGCTGGGCATCGCAGCTTGTGGCGCCCGGATCGTGGTGGCCTGGCCCAACGTGCCGCCCAGGCACAGGATCGCGGAGGCCGCCAGGGCTGCGCGGCTGCGGCTCATTGCTTCCCCGTAGAACGGGCGTCCGGGACTCACCCGCGCCCCAAAAGGATCCGATGCGGGGCCTTCGCCAGCCTCGGCGCAACGGTCCTCGCGGGCACCCCCACTACCGTCACGTCGGGCGGCACGTCGTCGGTGACGACCGCGCCGGCCCCGATGACGGCGCGAGCGCCGATCCGCACCCCGGGCAGGATCGTCGCGTTCGCTCCGACCGTTGCCTCGTCTTCGAGCCGCGCGTCGCCCAGCAGCAGAGCCCCCGGGCCCACCTCGGCCCATCGGCCGATCGTCACGCCGTGATGCACCTGGCACGACGCGTTGAGCAGCACGCCGTCGCCGATGCGGGCGCCACCGCTGATCAGCACGCCGTGCATGACGTTCAGGCCCACACC
>Ga0209341_10006630_pt1 | contig 10335 bp, 7 predicted proteins | sample RifCSP13_2_FD_184020 | JGI IMG/M metagenome (GOLD analysis project Ga0209341, IMG submission 184020) | Soil microbial communities from Rifle, Colorado - Rifle CSP2_sed 13_2 (SPAdes) (version 2) | ecosystem: Environmental > Terrestrial > Deep subsurface > Rock core/Sediment | place: Rifle... | reverse complement strand
TAAAAAATAAGTGTCCCAAATAGCGAGAGCCAATTAGATAAATAACAATAGTTAGACCAAGTATCACACTTACTGTCATTAACCAAAGGAACCAATCCTTTTTGGGATAAAGTATTAACCCAACTCCGCACAATAAGAAAAGCGAAATCATGTCACATGCCTTTTCAAATAGAATTAGGGATAGAGAGAACGTACCTTCTACTTGGGTATGTGCTTTGATGAAGTACGCTTTGGCAAGATCTCCTATTATCTTCATCGGCAATATGACATTTAGTGTGCTAGCTGCAAGAATTAAACGGTAAGCATTACTAAAACTAAGCTTTGCTCTGTTTGATAACAGTTGTCGAAGTCGCCCAGCTGCGAGAAGAATATTCGGTAATAGTATTCCTAGGCTGATGACTATCCACCACCCATTGCAATTCTTGAATACATGTCCGAGACTGCGAAGATCAATTTCCCAGTAGATTACTGCCAAGATAATTAGGCTTAAAAGTAAGGAGAGTAGTTTCTTCATCTCAAAGGTTTCGTTCTAATTTCAATGGTTGGCCGGGTGAGAGTTTTTTGACTTCGTTTATTAGATCAAGCCAAGGCTGCAATTGCCCGATTTGAAAAGTTCGACTCATGACAACATAAATCGAAGTCTGGTTACAGCCGATGCCTGCGGTTATGACTTTCTTCCAGGACTTTGCTCGAAGTTCATCTGTAACACTCCACATTCCATTTTCCCACTTCAACAAACGGGAAAACGTAAATGGCGCCTCCTTTTTGCCGGTGATCAGCATCCTTTGCAGCAACTTCCGGATGAGATTCGGAAAGAAGCGTCCGAAGCTTAGCATAACGAGTCGCAATACCAGCAGGTTCATGGTCGTCATTTGTTTCTGTTTTGCCCAGCCAAGAGATCCCCCGATGATAATTTCGTTATCACCCACATGTATTCTATAGTCATCAATAAGATGACCCACTGCGTTTTTGATCCCACCGTTTTTTACCTGAAGTGAGAACTGCGTGTCAGAAGCCACCAACTGGTTTTTACGAAAAAACTTGAATACGCCACCTTTGTTGAGCGCAATGTATAGTTCGGTATCATCCCTCCTATCAATCAGAATTTTGGCTTCTTTAAACCAGGTGCGGCCCTTTGGACGAGGCATTGGTTGTGATCTTTCTACTACAAAATCGCGGAAGGCTAATAAATAGTTCCAAGTGTGATGGCCGATTATATGGTCGTCACAGTAGCAAGGCGAAAGGCCTTTATAAAGACCAATAAGAAAATGGTCATTTATGCTAAGTGCCTCAGGCATCCACCTGCCTATAAGCTCAAAACCATGAGGGAAGAAGTTATAGGTATTGCGGCTCCCATATTCCCCTCCGTATGAACCATCAGGATGAAGAAAGTGCCAAGCAAAATTTACAGCTCTAACAAGTGCTTCCTTTAGTTTTGGTGCTGACCTTAGTTCATACAGCCTTGCTAATAGTGAAATTGTTAGTGTAAGATAGCCAGGATCGCAACCCTCATATTCCTGAAACCAACCCTCTGGGCTTTGCCAAGATAATAGGCGTTCCAGACGCTCTTCTCTAAGTCTATCCCATTTTGTTGTGTTAAAGAGCCGAGAGAGTAATTCAAGACAGAGTATTATAAGAGCTTGATGATTAGAGAGTTTTCCGCTTTCCTGAGAGTTTGCAAGCCAGTCCCCGCGCTTTTCAAAAAATTGAAGTGCAGTTTCATCTTTTATATCTAATAGTTTGTAGCTTTCTACACAAGCCAGGAGTGAGAATGCTGCTGCCCCTACTGCACGTTCGTAAGGAAAATAATCGTCACAAGAACCATCCGTATGCGCATTTCGTGATGCAAATAGAATTCCTGCTTCAACCCATTCTTTAATAGCGGGCTTCTTATAGAAGGGATTATTTATTACATTCGTTTCGTATGCAAGTGCTAGGGGCCAGACAAATTCTTGCGCCATACCGCTTGGAAAATCGATGATTTTATAATGCCAGAAATTGCGATCAAAGCAGCCGTAAGTCGGGCTATGAGGATTGCGGTCCTGGAGGATCAAGATTTTAGGAATTTGCGAGATTGCCTCTTTTGAAAAAAAATCTTTACTCATTTAAAATGAAATTTAAACCTTAATGAAAAGAAAATTAAAATAATTCAATTCTGAACGATCAATCCAGTTTATGAAAGTTATTTAGTTTTTTGTGAATCAAATTCAGAACGGCGAGTTTGTAGTTGAATGTCATCGAGCATCTTGCGATTTACAGCCATCAAATCCACAACCAAACCAAGCATCCAATCCTTTCAAATAATTCCCACTAATTTTAGCGGTTTATAGAGGACAGTTTTTTTGCATTCCATCTTGTATTCACAAAAAGTTCCTCATCCAGCGTCCGGTTACCTGTCCCAAGGAGAGAGGGCAGCCACTCTTCGGCGCTAAAACTGTCTGCGCTTGCCACATGGCACAAGTTTTGTCTAGGACTAGGCATCGCTTCTGCACCATCAAAGGTGCCTATACGGTCCTTTATGCAAACTCCTTCCTCACTAATCTCCACAACGCGCTCAAATAAAGGGCCACTTGCGCCTGCCCGTCGAAAAATCATCATTCGCTTCAGTAAAGGGGTCAGCTCCTCTCTTAAGATCCAAGCCAATAGCCTTAGAACTATATGTTTATAAACATTTGCAATATGAAATTGAGTTCTTTGACAAAGCCCATGGATGCAGATAACATTAGGCTTTTTTTCGACTATCCAGTGTGCTGACCACCAATTGCTTGTCCACAATTTACTTCCTGCACGGATGCGCCATCCGTATTCAGTTATCGGGGCTAGGCCTCCCGCTCGGTGAATTCGTACCAACCCGCCTTTACGAGCGGCGACATAAGCTGTCCATTGTCTATCTGATGACCAATATATCCAGAATCCACAATCATCCATCCAAATCGAGTTCTCTAAAGACGGAGCTTTTCCGGGTTTCATTTTCTCAAGATACGGAAGGCTGCGTACCACGCTGGCACAGATATAGTGAGAATGGTATCGATCATCGGTTGCCCAAATAGGGTGAGCAGGTTGATCAATATCGTGAAATAATGTCTCAACGAGCCAAGCCGCCAATGTATTGTGTACCGCAGTTCTTACTAGACCGTATGGTACCACGTAGTCTGTGTTGCGGCTGTTCAATGTAGATGGCAGTCGATCATCGGCACCCACTAATTTCGCTAAAAAGCTGACGGCTCTATCTATAGCTTCTAACGCGCGGCTGTCGTCAGTTGCATCATAATAATCAGCGAGTGCATCTAGTGTAACTGTTAAATAACCGGAATCCGGTCCACCATACTCGTCGAACCATCCTTCTGAATGCTGGGAATTAAACAAGCGAGTTGCATGTTTATCAATGATCTCAGTTAGAGAAGATATGAGGTCCAGCTTAGCGGCCAAGGCGAGTCCCGCCAATCCTATAGCCTGTTGGTTAATTGCATGTTTCTCAATTCGTCCTGCTACATGATTTGTCAATCGCCTCAACGGAGTCCAGTTAACTGATTCTAGTAGCTGCGGAGCGGAAGACCGCCAGTCAAAAAGAATTCGGCAAATTGAATAAAGACTAAATGCAGCAGCAGGGTAGCTACGTTCAAATGGATAGTACTCATTAACACTACCCTTCCGGTCTACCTGTCTTGCTAATGCATTTACAGCACCAAGACACCAGCGCTCTATGACCATAGTGGGGGCGATAAATTCCACACTTCCATTGCGAATAGCCTCCAATGTAAAAACACCTTGTTGGAGAATAGATGAAGGGAAATCGCAAGTTTTGTAATGCCAGTAGTTTCGGTCGAAACACCCGAAGGTCGGAGAGTCTGGGTCTCGATCCATCTGCGTTAGCACACGAGCAAGTTGAGCTTTGGTGTAATTCTGAAACTTAGCTTTCAGATTAAACATGTTGTTGATTTTCGTGAATGGTTTCCTATTTGTTTCGAAAGTTAAATTCTGTTTAATTTCGAATTCGTGCCTTCAGAAAGGAGTAACAACTCCTGCCACCGAGAATCGTTCAGCGTCACAATGAAGGTAGTATCACCTAAGCCTCTACGTTTAGTTGGCTTAGACAACGTCTTCCAAGTTTTACGAATGATGTCGAAGATAGGTCCAATAAATTCAAGTGGAAGCTTTGATACGAACCATCTAGCCCAATGACGACGACCAAGAGCAAAGCAACTGCTGATGATCATTTCTGCTAGTCGGCGACCTTGCGGAATGTGTTCCGGCTTATAGCCAAAGTCTGGAACTGGTAGACCTCTTTTCCTTTGTGCTTCGAGTCGAATAAAGGCGCCCCGCTTCTTAAAATCCAACATATGGCTATGCATGGCTAGGACCTGATCAAAACTGATTGATTCGAGAGCAAGGTCACCAGATTTCTGCAAATCTTTCAAGGTTTCTTGTGCCTTCTTGCTACGCACTATAATGACTGAATGTCCACCCCCGGCCTTCTCGAATTTAGGCGACCATGCGTCTCCCACAGACAGGTCTGTAAGTTCGTTGGTAAAGTCTGGTGTGATCTGACAATTTCGCGAAATGTAAAAGGGAATCAGATAGTTATAATAGAATTTTTTAGCTCTGAATATACGACCATCGGATATTTCAACCTGCAAATAACCTGGCCATTCTCCAGCTCGCCATTGTAAGGAGGTAATTGCAATATGGTCAGGTACACCTTTAGCTCTCAAAAAAGCTCGCACCGCACCAAAATACATGTTTGTTCCTGTGTAAGGTCCAGCCACAAAAACTACCTTCTGGGCAGCTGGGTGCCCGGCTACCTGCAACATACGAAGTGTTACCACCTGCTCGGGTAGGCCCACAAAGGCTAAACGCCCTTGAAATGCAGCCATATCTGGTAGGATAGTAAGTACTGGTGTAACAGCATAGACACTTTGAGCGGCTGCAAGTACTTGCTGCCGGTTCGTTGCAACCACAGGCGCCGCAAGTTCGGGGGAATGTAGCCCTTGGCATAGTACAACCGCGCCTTCTAATTGACCACTTTCAAGCAGATGAATCAAAACCCGACTAATAACACCACCTGATGCACAACGATTCCGAATGGCTGGATCCGTTGCAAATCCAGTGAAAAGTTGACTATAAGGACCAATCAACCAGTTGTCTGGGTTGTAGTTGAGGTATTCAAAGAGTTCTGGATATGGAGCACCACGTCCAGAACACACTGCCCATGCCAATTCTAGCGAATTATTCTCCCCTACCGTAAAATGACGACGTGGGTGAGGCAAGGGTCCATACTCGGTTTCCTGAAAGTGCAGTAGGTCGGGATTCAATCCAACACATCCTCCACAATGGGTACAATTTCCAGGTCTGATAACCTCGTTCTGGAAGCGGGTCCAAAAAGTCATCTTTTTCATAAGAGACTCGCATCACTTCTAGAATCAAATTTAGACTTGCGAGCCCGTAGTTGTATGTCCTCGAGCATCTTGCGATTCACAGCCATCAAATCCGCTACCAAGCCAAATATCCACAATTGAACGCCGATAAGTATCAGAATAGTAGCCAGAATTAGGCTGGGAATATGTAATCCTGGTGTAACACCCATGAATAGTACAAGCCACCGCACACCGAGTAGAAATCCTAACGTAAAAGGTATACTACCCATTATCATGAAGAACCTTAGAGGTCTATAAGTCATGAAAATGCGCAGGACAGTGAAAATTGATTGTCGTACATAGGATGGAATGTTCTTGATCAAACGAGAGGGTCGTAAATACTGATTCGTTTTTATAGGTACAGAGGTAATAGCAATGCCTCTTAGTCCTGCCTGTATAATCATTTCTAATGTGTATGTGTATTCATTAAATACATTGAGTTGCATTGCAGCATCACGGGTGATTGCCCTAAAACCACTTGTAACATCTGGAATATCTGTATTGCTGAATATGCGAACTACCCAACTGCCCAATTTTTGTAGAAACTTTCTGGTAAAAGAAAAGTGTTTAATTTGGTTAATGGGCCTTGCGCCAATTACTATTTCGGCTTTCTTTAATAAGATTGGCTCAACGAGCTTCGGGATATCTTCAGCAGAGTACTGATTATCAGCATCAGTGTTAACAATTATGTCCGCTCCAGCCTTAAGGCAAGCCTCTAGTCCCGCCATAAATGCCTTGGCGAGGCCCTGATTATGGTTAAAATTGACTATATGATCAACCCCATGTGACTTCGCCACCTCAACTGTTCTGTCATTACTTCCGTCGTTAATAATAAGCCACTCTACACTATTAACCCCAGGAAGACTCCGGGGGAGCGCGGAAAGCGTAGCACCTATATTTGCTTCTTCATTATAACAAGGGATCTGAATAATGAGCTTTGTCATGTTTTGAATCAGGAGTTTTAAATCTGTTACAAAAAGTTACACTAAGTAGGACCTAAAAACTAATTCAAATTACAAGTCCTACCCCAAGCTCTCCAATTCGTCTTTCTTACGGCCGAGCACACCTACCCATGGAAGAGGGGTAACTGTCCCCACTATTTGAAAGTAATCACTGATATATTGCCGAAATGACCTACTACTCCAGTGATTTACATGACCAGGCGTATTTCCGAAATCAGCGACATATGCACCACGGCAAACGTTGAGAATACGCCAAATCGGTTCATTTGGCACAGACAAAATGCAATATTTTGTAGTCACCCGCCAAATCTCTTGCAATGCATGATCAGGCTTCTGGAGATGTTCTAAAACTTCACAGCATATCACCAAATCAAATTCACTGTCAGAAAATGGGATATCATAGACACTTGCCACTCCAAGTTTAACGAAAGGAATATTCTTCTGTGCTGTCTCAATTTCTATGGGATCTATATCTATAGCTAAGACATTTTTTCCAACTAAATGGTCTTGAATATGGTGTAGAAGAATCCCCTCACCGCAACCAATATCTAGTACGTTTTCAAATGAGATGTTAGAAAGCAGACCTCCGATCTTACTGAAGAAATTCCTTACTAAATATCTGCTTATCGGGTCAAGCGTTGTGTATTTTGCATGTTTGCTAATTTTGTATTGTTCACTTGTCATAGATGAAGCGATTTCTAGAACTTGGACGTAGGCTGAACGCAAGCTGGACCCTAAACGTGGAGCTTTCCTTGAAATGAGGCCCGGCGAGTTCGTCTAGGGGGTTAAAGTTGGATTCCTAACCGGAGGAAAAATGCTGAGTGGTTGGGAAGCGCGCGATTCAGGTGATGGATTCATCTGCTAATCTTCGCGTTTTTTCCTGCCAAGCCCGAATCAGAAGGAAAATCAGCACGACGATCCAGACAATTGCATGCCCCCCCGTAAACAGCAAAGACCATGGTGATGGCAGGTTTTGCACTCTGTAAGGAGCAAGCATTGAGAGCAGGGTGATTGCAAGCAATATACCAGCCATTATGTCACTTCCATTATCTGAGGAGCCTTTTTTAGCGATGCGAAAAAGGGCAATCATTGGCAGCAGAATCAGAAGGTCGTCATACCAACGGTGGTAAGTCCAGAAACGAGCAACGATAGCTGTGACACCCAAAAGGAGCCATATGTCCATACGACGATTTAGATATATCCAGAAACCCAAAGCTACCAGGGTAAACAACGAGGCTGGTAGACTCCATTCTGCCAGGCCGAGGGCGGCCAACCAGGTGTGCAGGTTGGCGTACGCTTCCCGCACAGTCACCGCTGAGGCGCGCATCAGCCAGTCATGGAAGAGCGATAAGAGTCCGGGCTCTTGGAAAGACACTGCAAAAAGGGTGAGCCCAATATATCCTAAGGTTATAAGGAGAGCTGGTCGCACCTTTCCTGGAATAAAGAGCGCTATCCAGAAGAATGGAACCGTTATACTTGGCTTAACTAGGGCAAAGAGTACAGATATTGAAGCTAACATGTCCTTGCTCCAACTCTGTCGCCGTTCCTGAAGCAGGAGAAGCCCAGCCAGTAGCGCAGGGACTATATGTACGGTGAGTTGGCCGTTCCCAATTGTCGAGCCTGTGGCATTCATAGAAAGTGGTATTAACGCAACAAAGACCTGCTTTAGAGGGGTATTTGCACCGCTTTCTTTCACAACTAAATAGACTAGCCACACCAGTGTTGTAACTGTAGTAGCCGCCCAGAGCCACTTTACCGATGTGAAAGGTAGCCAACCTAACAGAGGCCAAAGTATAACGTAACTTGCTGGCGGGTATACTGCCGTACCTAAATAGCTGTATACGGGCTTTCCGGCGAACCAGCGGTGGACCTCTATATAGCGGAACTTTAGATCAATAGCGCCAATACTGCTCGAGTCCAAAGTAAGCCGCCAGAACTCCTCTCCTAGCTTCATCAACGCAAATACAGACATAAGAGCGACTGCGAAGCTTAGTAGCATAGAAGCGTGCTTATGCCACCAGATTCGAAGTCTCGAGGTGCTAGAATTAGCGAATTTCATTACTAGGAGACCCATTATTTACCCTCTAACCACTTAATTTGATATACAAATCTATTTAAAATATGTATGTTATTGCACGTTCGATTTCAAAGAGATGAGACGAAACAGTAGAAGAATATATTATGCTTTTCTTTTATGTGAGTGACTAAATTTCCTGAAGCCCGGAATTAGATTGTCAAGCTTATGAAGAGTCAAGCTGAGAGTAAAAGCTACACCACTATAAAAATAATATATGAAATGTATTGGGATAGCGAGAATTGTGAATTTTATCCCTCTCTTCTGTAAAAAAAAGCCGTATAAGCCTCGATTAAGAATTATTATGGTGAAGATTAGAAGAAATGAGAGTATTAATAAAATAACATTTAAATGCACACCGAAGAGATTTATGGGATTCAAAAAAATAAGAAAAGTCGTAAGGGTTAACAAGCCAACTAGAACTGCGCTTATTATATGAGGTGTTTGTAAATTCAGATCCCATGGCATGTAGCCGCTTGAGAGAATTAATTGCGACCAGGGAACTGCACGGTATAATATGTCTGTTTTCAACCAATTTTTCAACCCCCATTGTTTAAGGTGCTTAACCTGTATTTCTTTGTCCAGCATGATTCGATACCCATTATCCCAAATCCGGTGGCCTAGTTCTATATCTTCTATTGAGAACCAGTCTTCGTCAAAACCCTTTAATTGATAAAATATTTCCTTATATATTGCACCGCATCCCGTCCAGAATGTTTTCGCTTCTTGGTGAGAATTCTGGTGGATAAAATGATGAAAAAGGTTTCGAAACTGAGACAAAAAATCTGAAGCATCTGGGCTATCATCGTATGAGCCAAATATGGCCACTATATCAGGATTATTGATAAAATCGGCTGCAACTAGAGTAATAGTTTCTTGCTGAACTAACACATCTGAGTCGATAAATAGTAATACGTCTCCTCGTGCTTTTTGGGCACCATAATTACGTGCGGCAGCGGGACCGGATTGGTGCGGCATCTGAACAACAGCTATTCCTTTTTTCCGGCAGATATCAACGCTGTCATCAGTAGAGGCATCATCCACTACGATGATCTCGAATTGTCGATAAGATGATGTCATTAAGGCATCTAAGCACCGATTCAGATATTTACAGCCGTTGTATACTGGGATGATAACTGATATAAAAGGTTGATACTCCATGTGCTGTACTTTATTAATAAACCTAACAATTCAACCAATAGTTCTTTTATTTATAAGAAGAAATCTTACTCATACATATTCTTTCTATACTAACATAAATTTATAAGTTTCTAATCCTTTAAAAGACTTTTAAAAGACTGAGTGTCCATAAGTTAAAATCTTAGATCCTTCATCACATCTTTTAATAAACTCTTAAAATTTCCTGACCAATATCTATTGTGTATGAGATAGAATGTTTTTATATTGTTGCTAGACAGTTTCTCGTAAATGTTTTTATTACTGTAAATTACCAGCAAACGAGCGTCAGCTATTTCTTCCCTTCTATATTCAAGTATCACCCTAAGAGCGTTAGAGAGTAATAAAGTGAATCAAAACCCCTATAAAACTCAAGCTATTTGGCACACTTGGAAAACCCGATTTCTTTGTATACCAACCTTTAGTTAAAAACAATAAATATTATGCCCTCTTCTCACACCTTGCTTGGTCAAGGAGGAAAATCAACACGATTACCCATATTACTGACTGCCCCACCGCGTAAAGCGAATTCCACGGCGGTGGGAAGAGATACAAACCTCCAGGTGCTAGCGTACTAAGAAGTGTAATTGCCAGTAGTACACCAGCAACAACCTTACGACTGTTAGTTGACCGCTCCCTATTAGCGATACGAAACAAGGCTACCATGGGTAGAAGGATAAGAAGGTCATCAAACCAGCGATGATACGCC
>Ga0209341_10006629_pt1 | contig 10336 bp, 6 predicted proteins | sample RifCSP13_2_FD_184020 | JGI IMG/M metagenome (GOLD analysis project Ga0209341, IMG submission 184020) | Soil microbial communities from Rifle, Colorado - Rifle CSP2_sed 13_2 (SPAdes) (version 2) | ecosystem: Environmental > Terrestrial > Deep subsurface > Rock core/Sediment | place: Rifle... | reverse complement strand
GCCAGTGAAAGGTATTATATTTGAACCGGGCCATTTCGTCGATATATTGCTTGACTTCTTCTTTGGTGAAAAAGTTACGGCTAACATCGAGCATCAATCCCCTCCAGGTAAAACGGGGATAGTCGGTTATACTGACCCCCGGTATTGTCCAGTTGGCTTTTGCCACCATATTGCCTTCTATTTCATAGGGAAGAAGCTGAAACAGGGTTTGCACACCGTAGAACAATCCTGCAGTCCGGTTGGCCGAAATGACAATACCCCTGGGCGATGATTCAAGGGTATACCCCTCTCTCCCCAGCTTCTGATCCTGGTTAGCCAGCAGGTTCAGCTGTATGGCCCCGGTATTTCCCCGGATGGTTTTCAGCTTATACCCTGTGGCCGTATTCAGCTTTTTCACCAGCATGTCGGCAATACTTTTACTTTCGTCCTTGTTGTAGCTTATGGTGGCAGTCAGGGTGAGTTTATAGGGTCCGGCAGAGGATTTAACGCTCACCGGCTGAGGGATTACCTGAATGTCCGGACCTTGTCCCGAAACCTTCACAAATGCCATAAGTATAACCAGTATTAACAAATTTTTCATGGATGTTTTAAATTTTTAGTCTTTAACTTTTAGTTTTTCACTGTTCATTTTTCACTGTTCACTCCGCTCCGAGTTACTTACGAACCCAATCTGTTTACTGTCCGGAGACCATGAAGCCACGTTGATCGTTCCCTGTCCGCCGTAAAGATATGCAATCACCCTGGGAGCACCGCCGCCGGCAGGCATCAGTCGCAGCATAACACGTTTGTAGGAGGGATGGGCATCAGGATCTATGTCAACCGGGAAGGAAATAAATACGATCCACTTGCCATCGGGTGAGATATGCGGGAACCAGTCGTTATACTCATCAAAGGTCAGCTGCTCTTTCCCGGATCCGTCGGGTTTCATCCGCCAGATTTGCATGGTACCGCTCTGGCTGCCGTTATAATAAATGTATTTGCCGTCGGGAGAAGCCTCCGGTCCGTCTACATGGGCAGATTTGAAAAAGGTCAGCTGAACTTCCGGTCCGCCCTGAACCGGACTTTTATAGATATTATATATTGCAGTATCCCGCTGTGCCACGTACAATACGGCTTTGTTATCCGCAGCCCAGCCATGGAAGTACGAAGGAGCTTTTTCGGTTATCAGTTTTGGGACACCGCCGGAAAGGGGAAGAACATATACCTTGGAACCGCTTCCCTGAGGACTGTGGCTTATCGCCAGTAATTTCCCGTCGAAGGAAATGCCGTGATCGTTGTTAAGGCGGCTGGCATCACCGGTATTCAGTTTTTCAATGGTTCCGCCTTCAACCGGTATGGTAAACAGCGAACCGTTCTCATTAAAAAGCAGTTTCTTCCCGTCGGGCATCCAGTTGGGAGCTTCGAACCGGCCTTTTGATTCATGGATAACCTTGCGCATGCCGTCAAATACATTCATGGTTTCCAACCTGCAGCCGATCCAGCCTTGCTGACCGGGATCATAATTTTCAGGTACAGGCTTGTCAATCCGTACGTTCCACACCCTGGCCTCTTCGGCTACATCGGGATTATGTGAGGTAATGAATAATCCTGCCAGTACTTCATCGGGCATATCGGGCATACGCTGGATGCCGATTACCTGGAGCGGCTCACCGACCTGGGCGGCACTGAAGATTATCTTTTTGCCTTGCCTCTCAAGCTGAAGGATCTGATAACCCGGCTTCGGAGCAAATATCTCATCCTGCGGGTCACGCATGAAAGCTCCTTTCAGCGGGCGCCACTGCAACACCGTTAATCCGTCACCATGGGCAACAGCACTGATGTGGGAAGCGTTCTCTTCCAGGGTTTCCCGGATCATCCAGCCGATTTTACGGTGAGGGTCCACACCCTTGCCAACAAAAGCAAAATTTGCTGTAAGAATAAAATCACCCTTGATCTTTTTATAGGCGTAGTGAAATTCATCACGTTCAAACCAGATGTTATAGCCTGCACCCTTGAGCAGGTAGGTTTGGTTTTGTGCATCATATACAACCGATCCCGCCTGTTTGGGACTGCCGACATCGGCATGGTCATCAAATACCCCTACCGGATTATTACCGGCAACTGCACTGGTCAAAACTACGGATGCCAGCATAAGCGTTATGATTTTCATGGTTTTACAATTGAATTATTTGCAATAAAAAGTCTGTTCGTCCTGGCAAAAAATTGAACTTCAAGTTAGTTGAATTTTTACCGGCAGCCAAATTATACTCCGAAATAAAGGCGGCTGAATAAACCTACCTGAACCGATATAACTAAACCACCAGTTCTTTCAATAAATTCAACAACACATTAAGATCGGTTACATTATACCTGGCATACGATGGACTTAAGCCGACCCTGATGGTATAAGCGGAATCAGGCATAGCCTTGAAAAGGAATTCGTCGGTTATATCATCTCCGGCAGCAAGTACAAAGTCATACTGCTCATCATTCATCAATGCCGAAGCAGCCTCCCCCTTGTCGTATTTGCCGCTTTTTACTTCAAGCACTTTGTTACCCTCAAGAATTTCGAAATCTGTTTTGTAGCGGATAATTTCAGCGAGATCATCCTTCAATTCATGCAGGCGCAATTGCGCGAAATCGAAATCGGCATTCCGGTAATGCCAGGCGAGACTACCCGTTTTTTCTTCAATAAAAGTGCCATTACAGCGGTTAACATATTCCTCCAAAATGGGCATTACAGCATCTTTCCACTGTGCGTCGGAGACAAATGCCGATTGCCAGTTTTCACCTGCATCTTTAATAAAGTATCCGTGTTCGGCAACCAAAGTTACCGGAACATCCCGGAACTGCATCTCAAGAAAATCTTTACCTCTTCCACTGATGATAACAACTGTATTGTTGGGATCACCCGACAATTTTTTAATGATCCCAAGGGTGTTTTCATCAATGATCGCCAGCTCGGGATATTTGGAAAAAGAAACAAGCGTGCCGTCATAATCCAGAAAAAGGATCCGGCGCCGGGACTTATGGTAGCCCGAAACAATAGCTGAGGCAATGGTCCCGGTAATAAACTTCACGTGCATAAGTTGCTGTTGTTGCTTGATGTCATAGGTTTGATTAAAAAAATCAAAAGCCCAGGTGAAAACATTGTAACTTGCAATCCGGCTTTGCATTCTTCCGAGTCTCGTTTGTTTTTCCTCCGGTTTCATTTCCAGGGCAGTTAAAATGGCATCAGCCATTTCAATATTATCAGCAGGATTTATTATAATGGCTTCATTCAGTTCCGCTGCAGCACCAGCCATTTCACTCAGGATCAAAACCCCTTTATTTTCACTCTGACAGGCCACATATTCCTTGGCAACAAGGTTCATCCCATCGCGCAACGGGGTTATCAGGCCAACATCACTGATATCGTAAAGCGAAACCAGTTCATGAAACGACAGTGATTTGTACTGGTATATTATGGGCCGCCAGGCGAGGGTACTGTATTTTCCGTTAATCCGGCCTACCGTTGATTCTATCTCGCGCTTCATTTCTTTGTATTTTTCAATACTGTCGCGTGAAGGAACCACTACCATATTAAAAACCACTTTTGACCGCCATCCGGGGTATTTTTCCAGAAAGGTTTCATATCCTTTAAGCCTTGACAGCAGCCCTTTCGAATAATCGAGCCTGTCCACCGAAAAAATGAGTTTCTGACCCGACAGGTTATCTTTAATTTTTTGCTTTTCGGCCAATACCGTCTTATCAAAACAGGCCATGTGAAATTTGTCATAATCAATGCCAATTGGAAAAGCGTCGGCTTTAACAACCTTATGGGGTGTATATATTTCATTCTGACGGCATTCAAATCCTGTCGTCCGCCGTACCGATTTTATAAAATGCTGTGCATAGTCGTGTGTATGGAATCCGATCAGATCAGCCCCCAGCATACCTTTAACAATGGATTCGCGCCATCCCCGGGGCAATAACCGGAATGTTTCAAATGACGGGAAGGGAATATGCAGAAAAAATCCGATCGTGGCATCCGGTATTTTTTCCCGGATCATTTCGGGCAGCATCAACAACTGGTAGTCATGTACCCAGATAAAATCGCCGGGTTTATAAACCTTTACAATTTCTTCACAGAATATTGCATTGGCTTCTTTGTATGCATTAAAATAGCTGTTGTTAAAAACACTATAGGATGAAAAATAGTGAAACAACGGCCAGATCAAGTCGTTACAAAAACCACCATAAAACAGATCATTCAGCTTGGCGTTAATTCTTACAGGAACAATGTCAAAATGCTCATTTTCAAATTTTTCGGCAGAGTAATTTTCCGGTAAATTATCACCAATGCCTGTCCATACTATTTTGCTCTTTACTGTCTGGAAGTTGTTATTTCTGAAATTTTCCGCCAAAGCCAGGATGGCCGAAACCAGGCCGCCGGAATTTTGTACTGCTTTATAGCCGCTCTTATGCCTGTTGAATTTAAAGGGTAACCGGTAAGCCGCGATGACTAACCTGTCAAAAGGTGTTTTGATGGTTGCGCTCATTCCGCTATGGTTTACTAAATTTTGCTATAAGACTTGCTTCTGAAAACAGCGTGGATGTATTAATTAAAGCCAGGTGGGAATATGCCTGTGGAAAGTTTCCCAACAGCCTTTTTGTTGTGAAATCGATATCCTCACTAAAAAGTCCCACATGGTTTCCGCATTTCAGCAGATTTTTGAAAATTTCTTCCGCCTCCTCTTTCATTCCGGTTCTGACCATGGCCTGTATCAGCCAGAAGGTGCAAATTGTAAAGGATGATTTTGGCCAGCCAAAATCATCGGGGTTGATGTAACGGTACATTAATCCGTTGTAAAAAAGTGCATTTTTTACTGCTACCACCGTATTCTTGTATTTCGGGTCACCGGCATCAATAAAACCATATTCCGCCATCAGAAGCAAGGATGCGTCGAGATAGGAATTGTCATAGGTTTGTGTAAATGTCTGCAGATCCTCCTTCCATCCATGCAGTAACACTTCTTCCCGGATATCATTGGCAATACCCTGCCACGTTTGGGCATAATATGTTTTATTCAGCAGCCTGGCGATTTTTGCTGCCCTGTCCATGGCAACCCAGGACATCACCTTGGAAAAAACAAAATGCTTTTCGTCGTTCCGGATTTCCCAGATCCCCTTATCGGGTTTTTCCCAATGGATAGATACAGTAAAAATAATATTCCGGACAATTTCCCACATATCTTCGATTTCGTCCAGTGTTCCGGGGAAGAATTCGTAATATTGGTAAATAACATTCAGCAGGTATCCAAATATGTCATTCTGCTTTTGCGTATAGGCAGCATTGCCGATTCTCACGGGTTTCGACTGTTCATATCCCGCCAGGTGGGGCAGGTCAGTTTCAGTAAGTTCCCTTTCGCCCCTGATGCCGTACATGATCTGGAAAGTATCGTTCTTCGACTTCAGTATGCCCGTTATATACACCAGGTAGCGCTGGGCCGCATTATAATGTCCCATTCTCAGCAAAGTATCGACAGACATGGATGCATCGCGGAGCCAGCAAAAACGGTAATCCCAGTTACGCACCTCACCTATGGTTTCGGGGATGCTGGTGGTTAATGCTGCCAGCACGGCCCCGGTTGATTCGAAGGACATAATTTTCAGCACCAGTAAACTCCTGATGATTTCCTCGGTATACTTTTTGTATTTCTTTGAACGGTTTGTCCAGTTGAGCCAGTACACCTTGGTCCGCTGGTATTCGAGATAAACCCTGTTTAGGTCAATATTTATCAATTTTTGATTGTAGGACAACAAAAGAAACTGGTGCTGGGTAAGCAAAATTTCCTTTTCCAGTAAAATATCCTGAAGGTCCAGGCTGGAATAGAGATAAATGCAATCCGTAGGCCATTCCACCGAGTAGGTTCTTATATGATCCTCTTCCGTGATATGGGCTACCTCATCCCTCGCATAGTTAAGCATGGGATTATAGCTTATCCTAAAAACCGGCGTCCCTGACAAGAGACGGATATAGCGGTAAATTTCTGCAGGGGTAAAATAATCGTCATCACTTATTTTGTAGCGCGGCATAAAGTCAATTACTTCAAAAGCCCCCTGGCCCGATGTAAATCCGGTACACAATACATTTGTCCGTTGCAGGTATCTTTGTGTAACAGTAAAATGATCCCCAACAACGATACCGAAGGAGCCACCTTTTTCGTTGTCAAGCAGTTTGGCAAAAACAGAAGGAGAATCGAAATCGGGCAGGCAGCACCAGTCTATGCTTCCCTTTTCCGAAACCAGAGCGGCACTCCTGCAGTTTCCAATCACACCATAATTAAGGTTGTTCATAGTTAGTTAAACTATAATATGGATTTATCCCGGATTACAGGATTAATCGGTAATAAATACAAAGATAGTCAAGGAGATGGCTTTGTCACCACGTAAGACTAATTAGTTTACCTGCGATTGGATCATTGCATCATCTTCAAAAAATCTTTTATATATTTACTTTCAGGTCGTAATTTACCGAAACGCACCATTCCCGAATTTCTCAACCTTGCCCCTAACTGCTGCAACAACACCATGAAAAAAACTGTTATCCTGATTGCAAATGTCTTATTTGTGCTGCACACCTATTCGCAGGTCCCCGTGACCAATACTGATACGCTTCGGAAGGATGCGTTGAATATATTTATGGAAGCCAGTGATTATATCCGGAAGGAGATCCCCTATGTCAACTATGTAAGGGATATTCACGATGCCGGGGTTTACATCATATCAACCGCACAACGTACTGGTTCAGGAGGTACCGAATTTACTTACTTTTTGGTCGGACAACATCAATTTACCGGGATGCGCGATACCGTTTCTTTTGTAAGTACGCCTGATGAAACAGATGACGGAAGAAGAGAAAAAGAAGTAAATACGCTGAAAATGGGCCTGATGCGCTATGTTGCCAAAACACCCCTGTCAAAATATATTAAGATCAGTTTCACAGAACCGTTATCAGAAACATTATCCTCCGACAAATGGAACAGCTGGGTGTTCAGAACTTCCCTGAACGGGTTCCTCAACGGGCAAAAAACATACAAATCGAGGTATTTATCCGGCAATTTCTCTTCGAACAGAATCACCGAGGCCTGGAAAATCAATGTCAATATGCGCTACAGTTACAGTGATGATAAATTTGAAATCAATGACCAGATCATCACCAGTGACAACAACTCCAAATCGATAAATGCCCTGGTGGTAAAAAGCCTTACCGATCATTGGTCGTATGGCGGATCGCTGGATATGGGATCATCCAGCTACAGCAATCAAAAAATAATGGTTCGGATCATGCCGGGAATTGAATACGATCTTTTCCCCTACTCCGAATCTACAAGACGACAATTCAGGATCCTTTACAAGGCCGGTTATAGTTATGTCAGATACCAGGATTCCACCATTTACGATAAGCTGGCGGAGAGATTGTGGCTCCATTCCTTATCGGCTGATTACGGGGTGATCCAAAAATGGGGCTCTGTTGATGTGGGGATCGATTACAGCAATTATTTATACGACTGGTCGAAAAACAATCTTTCGGTTAACGGTTACATCAGCCTGAGGATCGCCAAAGGATTATCGGTAAATCTGGGAGGAGGGGCATCCATCATACACGATCAGCTCGGGCTTGTCAAGGGGGGTGCCACTGCCGAGGAAGTACTGTTGAGAAGAAAAGAGCAGGCAACCCAGTATCAGTATTTTACCAGTTTCGGATTCTCCTATACCTTCGGATCCATATACAACAATGTGGTCAATCCACGGTTTGGCAACAGCGGAGGCGGGGGCATGATGATCTTTATGAACTGATAGGGCTACGCAAGATATTTTGTAGTATTGTTTAACATAAAATAGAACGTATGAAACAACTTGTTTTATTATTGGCAGTTTTTATGTGTCAGGTCCATGTTTTCGCCCAGGAAAACAAGGTAATTAAACTTCCCGAACCGCAGCTGGATAAAGGTATGCTCCTTATGCAAGCGCTTAAACAAAGGCAATCCATCAGGACTTACAGCGACCGCGAAATTTCGCTGCAGGAAATGGCCAACCTGCTTTGGGCTGCCAATGGCATTAACCGTAAGGAATCGGGCAGGCGGACTGTGCCCACAGCCCAAAACAAGCAGGAGATCGAGGTATATATGAGCAATAAGGAAGGATTATTCCGGTATGATGCCCAGGAACATGCCCTGGTAACCATACACAACCGGGATATAAGGGTATTGACCGGAACGCAGGCCTATGTGGCAACGGCACCTGTAAACATGATCATAGTTGCCGACCTTGATAAAATGGGCGGCGACAGGCAATCGAACCTGCAGACCGCTAACATTGATGCCGGTTTTGTTTCGCAAAACATATACCTGTATTGTGCATCTGAAAACATGGCCACCGTAGTGAGGGGATCTGTCGACCGGGAGATGCTGACCCCTGAAATGGGTCTGGGTCCAAACTTATATATCGTTGTGGCACAAACAGTGGGTTACCCGGCTGAATAACCCCGGACCGGCAACGTCACCTGTCCTTCAGGTAACTTTTCAGGGAAAACCTTTGTTCATGCAATGCGATCAGCGTTACGCCGATCGCATCGTTTAGCGAAACAGCGGAGCTGATGATGTTTTCATCGGGGCCATTTATTCCGGCTAAGGTTTGAATAGCCATATTGAACAGGTATTCCGTTGAATCCAGCAATTGTTCATATTGTGCAGAATCCCTTTCCGGCTGGAACCGGTTATTCCTGTAACCAATGAAGCGGTTCAACATGTTGATACCGGCATTGTATTTGTTCACGGCCGATTCGTACTTTTCAGCAGATATCCTGTTCCTGAAGTATACGATATCTCCCTGAAGCACCCGCAATTTAGCTTCAATAAAAGAGTTCATAACCCCGTATTGTTCAATCCTGCGTGCCGAGGAAATGGCCCGGTCAAGTTCAGTGGATTGTTCATAGGCACGCAACGAATCCGGGAAACTGAAATATAACCTGTTTTTGCCGGTGCGGAAATTGCTTTTATAAAACTCCTGGTGGGTAATCGGGTGGTATAATAACTGCCACACAGGATCAAATGGCATCCGGGACCGGATCATTACTTCCGGTTTTGCCATTAAATAGGAACTGTTAATCTGGTTGATGAATTTTCCTTTGTACACATATCCGGCTCCCCAGGTCGGATCAGTAAGATACCAGGCAGAGTCGATGAATCCTGCACACCATACATGCGGAAGATAGTGCACACGCCCGCTTTGTTTTGTATATCCCTGAACAACGTAGGATTTAATGCCGGCCTTATTGGATATTTCGTTAAAAAGTGTTGCGTAATTCAGACAAACCCCGATCCGTGTTTTCAGGATCCTTTCACTTATTTCCGATGCGGTTTCATCATACCTGTTGCTGAAAAGACTGTCGAAATTATAGGCAATATTCCGCGCAATCCACAGGAAGATTGCCCTTGATTTTTCCCTTTGCGTTGAAAATTTTGAATCTACATAATCTGCAATATCCTGCGTTGAATAAGTCAGTGAATCGGGCATCCGGGACATGATCCTGTGGATTGAGGCATACCCGGCCTCCTTTTGGGCCAATGATCCGGTAATTGAACCTGTCAACAGGACAGCGATCAAAAGAACCCGGATTTTAGCGTTGTTCATGAATACGTTTCGTTTTCTGGTTCATTTTCATGAATAAATAGCTAAATTAGTGAGAAAATGAAGACAAAATTAGTTTTTATACTTCTGGTCATTTCAATCAATGGCTGTGACCTCAGGCGCCCGTCGGGTGAAACACCTTGGTTATGAACAAGATCTGTGTTCTGACAATGGTTCTGGCAACAGCAGTCTCCCTGTCAGGCTGTAAAACACGAACTGCCGGGAAAAGCAATGAAAACCCGGACACAACAAAAACTATTTTTACCAGAACCGGATCAGTTGAGCGATTCAGCCCCCTGCTGGATGATATCATTCCACCCGGTGAATTGCCGGAAATTATTGCAGAAGGTTTTGAATGGACCGAGGGTCCGCTTTGGATTCCCGGACTGGATATCCTGATATTTTCCGATATACCGGAAAACAGTGTATTTCAATGGTCCGAAACAGCCGGACTTAAGTTATACCTGAAGCCCGCAGGATATACGGATACCATTTCCAGGGGAGGGGAGACAGGTTCCAACGGGTTATTACTGGACAAACAAGGGCGGCTTATTTTGTGCCAGCACGGCGACCGGCGCATAGCACGCATGGATGCCCCGATTGACAACCCCGGGCCCCAATACATAACCCTTGTTGATAATTGGCAGGGTAAACAGCTTAACAGTCCAAATGATGCCGTTTT
>Ga0209341_10006628_pt1 | contig 10336 bp, 9 predicted proteins | sample RifCSP13_2_FD_184020 | JGI IMG/M metagenome (GOLD analysis project Ga0209341, IMG submission 184020) | Soil microbial communities from Rifle, Colorado - Rifle CSP2_sed 13_2 (SPAdes) (version 2) | ecosystem: Environmental > Terrestrial > Deep subsurface > Rock core/Sediment | place: Rifle... | reverse complement strand
ATCCCCGAACGGAATAGAATCTTCTCTTGAAAAGGCGGGTTTCAAAGACATAAAGGTCAGGACCTGTCTTTTTTTCCTGCCGATAAACTCAGAATTTTATCTTGGCTTTTCAGGTGTTCAAGAGCGGCTCGGCAGCAGGTTATTCCCCGGAGCCGGGGCGTTTCTGACCGCAACCGCGACAAAACCATAAATCCGATGCACACTTCCGATGCACATTGAATTCCAGGTCAGGACGCACCTGTATTTTGTTGGGTTACGCTTCGCTAACCCAACCTACAACTACAACTGTCCACCAAAAAAAAGACCGACGATGTAATTACTAAATACCGGACACACTTCAACGTTGAAATGCGCTTTCCTGCATTCAAACTTCAGCCTCATTGCCCCTGCTTCAGTCCTGCTCCTCAGAAAGCTGGAAGCAGAAAATAGCCAATGATCATGGCCAATGTAAGGATAGCCACGACCGCGATATAGACCTCGTCGGCGTGCCTGAATTCCTTATCGTGCCAATCGAACATCCTGGTTGCGAGCGGCATACTATTCGCCTCCTTCCCGCACCTTCAAAAACCTCTATAAATTATATCACTTTTGAACAGGGCGCGGGCCGGAGGCGCTGGGCCGGAACTCCAGCTTGCCAGCTTGCATGGTGGGCTCTGCCCACCTTACCATGCTGACTCACAATATTTTCTACTTGGATGGCTAAAAAGGACGGCGCCCGCCTCGCCCGCCGCCGCGCCCGCCGGGACCCCCTCGCCCCCCTTTACCGCCAGGGCGGCCTTCCTCGCGGGGACGAGCCTCATTGACGCTAAGCGCCCTTCCTTTAAATTCCTTCTCATTCAGGCCGTCGATCGCGCTTTTGGCTTCCGCCGAATTGGGCATCTCCACGAATCCAAACCCTTTTGATTCGCCGCTGTACTTGTCTTTTATAATCGAGACGGACTCAACACGGCCGAATGCTTCGAAAGCCCGCTTTATATCCTCTTCCGTTGCATCATACGACAAATTCCCCACATAGAGATTCATTCCGGTCTCCTTTCACTATGACCCAGTGTCTTTGCAATGCGCCTGATTATTCAATTATAGCAGTTTTTTATCAAATCATTACTCGGCCTGCTCAGCCGACAGTTTGCCGAGCACAAAGGCGTCCAGGATAGTCAGAAGGATCTCCTTTTCCTTGCGAGAGAGGCGCTTGTAGCCGTGGAGCAGCCTGTCAGTGTCGGCAGTGGACTTCCTGCCGGCGGGCTTGCGAGTAAAGTTTGTCAGGTGCACCACATTGTTCTTTTTCATTTTAAGACCTTTTCCCTTTATGAAATTTACTTCCATTGCAAACCGGCGGAAACTCTATGCCGCCTTCTCCGCGGCGTCTTTTTTCTGGAAGAATTTGCCGAACGGGCTCTTGCAGATGTCCTTGAGCTTCCAGTTCATTGGCAGCGCGCACATGTCGATTCCGCTGCAGTAGATGGGCTCGCCCGTAAAGAGCAGCCCGACCCTGGTAAAGAGCTTCAATGTCTGCGGCAATTCTTCTATATCGAACTCCTCTCCAGAGTCGCCGACGGGTTTCTTCGCGAGCGGGAACCTGTAGTCCGAGGTCTTGCCGCCGGTCTTTTTGGGATGGACCGTGATATCCGGGTCGAACAGGCTGTTTGACTTCGCGTGCTTGTAAATGAGATAGGTGTCGGAGAGGCTGTCGGTCTCGGGGTTGACGTTTGTAATGAGGTCCGTTACGCCCCTTTCGCCCGCGTACTCTATAAGGCTTCTCCACAGACAAAAAATAGTCTTTGTGCTTTTGAACCTTTCCTTGACGCATGACCTGGATATCTCGGCTATCTTCAGGTCCGTCGAGGCGTAATGCCTTATATCGTACAGGTTCTCCATCGGGAGGCCGTAACAGCCGCCTTCCCTTTCAGAGACCGACCTGTTCGGGAGGAGGAGGCGCGCGCTCCCGGCCGGCTGCCCGTTGAAATACGCGAGGAAGTGTACTGTCGTATCCAATCTGTCGTAATCGTCGATTTCCAGGCCGCTTTCGATTTCCTTCTGGATATACCCGGTCTCTCTCACAAATACGTCATAGCGGATGCGATAGCACAGTTCTTTTGCCTGATCGGATGTCGCGCGGACCACCTCGATACTGATTGCACTCACCTCCCCTGCTGGTTCAAATGACGAGGGCTTGCATCCTGAAAGACTTTAGGCTGATATTTTTACGGGTAAGCTGCTTGCGCTCCTGTTAATCGTCTTGATTATCCCTTCCATGCTCGGCCTGTCGCCTGCCTTCAGGTAATGGCGGACCTTGCTCCGGAACTCCCTGAAGTCCATCCGGCAGTGCTTGGACATCAGCGCGGCGTCGTCCATCACCTGCGTCAGCATCCCTTCTTCCTTCTCCAGCGCGTCGGCAAAGCGGTCCGACTCCCCGGCTATCTCGAAGAAATCCTTCCCGTTTATCTTGTAGTTCAGAGGCTTCCACATGGTAGGCGGGTAGAAGAGCGCCGGGGTGAAGAACATCAGATCGTAAAAGTAGTTCTCGCTGAGCTCGATGAAGTACTCTCCGGGCTTGTCGCCCCAGGTGCTCTTCGGCGTGATGATGGGCGTGCATATCGACACTGCGTCCGCGCCGGAAGCCTTTATGAAATTATAAGTGTCCCTCTTGGTCTCTTCAGTCTCGCCGGGCGACGGATATACGTAGCTCGTCACCACGAAAAGCCCTCTTTTCCTGCATTCGTCTATGGCCCTTTTCGCGTTCTCCAGCTTGAGCCCCTTGTTTATGTATTTATCGATCATCTGCTGGTTGCCGGACTCCACCCCGAAGAAGACCGAGAAACACCCGGACTTTTTCAGGATGTCCAGGGCGTCTATATCGAGGTTGTTCACATGGCTTATGAGCGCGTACTCGATGTCGAGGCCCTCGTTGACTATCCGTTCGGCGACGTCCCTTATGAGCATGCCCGGAGTGTTCGAGTCGCCGTTCCTGAAGACGCGGGTGCCGTGGGTGTCGATTACGTGCCGGAACTCGCTTATGATATGCTCCGGGCTCTTGCTCCGCCACTTGGAGCCGCTCTTGTTCGAGTGTCCGCAAAAGTTGCATTTGAACGGGCAGCCGCGGCTGAACTCTGAGATGAACAGTTTAAGCTTCTGGTCGCCCTTGAGGGCCGGGTATATATCGGTATCGTAGATTGGAAAAGATTTATCGAGATTCTGGAGCCGCTTCTCAGGGGTCTCCCACACGCCGGAGCCGTCCTTTATGACGAGATTGGGGATGGATTTGAGTTCCCTGCGCCCAATCGCGTATTCGGCGAGGTCGACTATCGTCTCCTCTCCTTCCCCGTAGGCGAGCACATCGTAGACGTCCGTCACCTTGTAGATATTGCCCCTGAAATAATCGACATGGGAGCCGCCGGCGAATATCCTGATCCCGGGATTTCTGCTTTTTATATTCTTCGCGAGCTTTATGCCGTTCTCAAAGCTCTGGCCCATCCACAATTTGAAGCCGAGAAAATCTATCTTGCGCCTCCGGATGATATCCGTTATCTCCCGGGCCTTTTCGTCTATGTCCCGGTCCTGGATAAGGTCCAGCTCAGCCGATATCTCCTTCAACTCCCTGGAGCTGTCCGGAGTATCTTTACCGGCGAGATCGACAAGCCTCTTCCCGTATTCATGCGGGAGCAGCTTCATTATGTCTATCGTGTTGTAATCGAGTATCGTGGTCTCATGGCCGCTGGAGAGCAACGAGTTGGCCAGCACGGCCAGGCCGTTGTCCGGCATGAAAGCGTTCGGCGTGGTCGGATATCCGGTGTAATTTACGAGGAGGCTTCTGCTCTTCATCATCTGCCCGTTCCGGTCAGCCGGCGAGTGATTTTTCCGCCGTTTGCACCCTGGCGGTCTTCGTTCTCCGCCTTTGAAGGTTGAGATGCCTTTTCTGCATCAATATCTTGGCGATGTTCAATATCTTGCCCCTGCTGCTGTCGGAGAGCCTTTTGAAGATCCCGAGAAGGTGCATGGTCTCTTCCATCTTTCTGTCCTGGCTGTCGCTCGGCGTCCCCCTTTTTCCTGTCATAAGCCAAAGCTCATTGACACCGAAAAACTCCTTCAGGGCGAAGAGCAGCCTGCCGCTTGGCTGGCGTTTGCCGGTTTCTATCTCTGAGAGGGTCTTGACCCGCACCATCAGCGCGGCGGCGAATTCGGCCTTTGTCAGGTTGTTCTGCAGCCTGATGTCCCTTATTCGCGACCCAAGCTCTTTAAGAAAAAGATGTTTGTCCGCTTCCAGTTCGCGCCCTATCGCTCTTTTTAGAGAAGCCATTTAAACCTCGTATATAAATGTAATTAAAAGTTTTCCGGACGGACCATACGAATGCGTCAAACCGTTTTTAAATTCGTGATCGGATTGTATGAATAAGAAACTAACTTTTAGGTAACCGATAGGAAAAAAGGCGTGTCACAGGAAAAAGAATGTATCTGATTCAGGAGTATGCTGGCGGCTTGCGGGGTGTTTTTTTGCGGGCTAACCGGCTGTGAGGCTTTGATAGATCTGTTTTGTTTTCGAGGAGGGTTCTATTCCAAGCACTTCCGCGAAGACCTTCGCCATCCTCCTGTACAGGGCGAGCGCTTCGCCGTCGTGCCCATGCCGGTGCATGCAGAGCATGAGATTCTGGTACAGGTTCTCTGAAAGGGGCTCTCTTTCGATCCCCTTTTTGTAATACGCGATGGCGTCGTCGATCTCCCCGGTCTTTTCAAAATGCGCGCCGAGTCTCATGACCGCGCGGACAAACATGCTCTTCAGGCGCTCATGGAACATGAGCGACCACTGGTTGTCTTCGAAGTCGATAAAATTATGCCCCGCCTTATAAAGGCCGAGGGCCTTGTCCAGATAGCCGATGGCGCCGTCGTCCAGCCCTGCGTCGGAACGTGAGTCCGCAAGGTTTATCAGGTGCTCGAATGCCATTACGTCTACCCAGCAGTAGCGCTGGTTGAGGGTCAATCTTCCGTTCCGCAGCACGATCGCGTCATCATAGCCGAGCAGGTCACGGAGGCGTTTCAATGTAGTAGTAAATGAAGCGTGGGCCGCGTCTCCGTCCGCGTCCTGCCAGAGCGTGTCCAGTATCCTGCTTTCGGGAACGTCCTTGCCTCCGAGCACTATTATGAGCTTCAACATCTCCATTATTTTCCTGGGGGCCTTTTTGCTGAATACGAGGGATGTCTCGCCCCTGACTATCTGGAAGCGGCCCAGGGTATATATCTTTATGCGCCACGGCCAGTTCTCGACTTCAAGGGGCGGCTCCTCGGGGAAGATATTGCGCGCGACGATTAGTTTCTTCGCATAGTTCGTCTCCATCCCTTCGTTCAAGGCCAGTACGCAAAGGCGCGAGATGATGTCAGGGGACCACATGTGAAAGTTCACGAAACCCTTCTTGCTGCCGAGCGACATCGCGGACCTGAGGTTCTCGATCGTACGCTCCCTGTCTCCTTCGACGAGGCCGAAATAGGCTTCAAAAAGGTATGAGATGAACTCCGTCAGGGCGCTTCCGGACCTTATCGCAAGCTCCCTTGCATTCGTTATTTCAACGGACGCCCTTTGCCGTTCGCCGATCTCGAAAAGCAGGAGAGCAAGTCCCGTTCTGCTCATCACCTCGCCGAAAGGCGAGCCGAGCCTGACCGCGAGGGACAGTGAATGTTCCTCGTGCTCCAGCGCCCCCGGGATATCCTTCTTCAGAAGCCTGCTGCACGCCGCTATGTGATGATAATACGAGGCGCAAAGCCTCTTGCTGCTGTCCAGCACCGAGGCCATCTGTTTTATGTAGGACTCGGCTCCTTTGACGTCCCCGGAAGTAAGCAGGCCGATTGCGGCATGGCCGAACAGGAAATAATTGAATACATTGACTCCTTTCGTTTCAGCAACTTTCAAGCCCTCGGTGACCGCCGACAGGCAGAACTGCACTCTCCCGTGATACCAGTGGTTCAAAGCCTCCGTGAGCTTTGAGGCTATCACCGTCATCGGGCTGCAGCTTTTAATGTCTACGGTTTTCGCTATCTTCTCCGCGACCAGGTCTGCCCTTACCATGTTGCCGGTCCAGAGGAAATAATCGACGAGGTAAAGGCTTATGTAGGCGGCAAGGTCCGGGTCCGCGGTCTCTTCCATTATGTCGAAGGTCTTCTGGCACCAGATGTTTACCTGCGGGTGCTGAGGAGCCCTGAAAGACAGGGCCATGAACATGGCGAGCGATACCCTGTACTCGATCTCCTTTGATGGAAACCGTGGAAATTCCTTTAACAGCCCGTCCAGCGAATCTATGCAGCGGTCGAGTATCATTAGGTCGTCGAAGCCGTGGACAGCGGCCTCCACCATCCCGCACCAGCTCATGAATGTCCCTGCCGGGTCTCCTCCGGCGTGCATGGCAATGAACGCCGCCTCAAAGCAGGACCGGCTCTTCTCCTGGTCAAAGGGCAGATGACAGCTGCCTTTCCAATAGAGGAGCCACGGGTTCTCTTCGCTTATATGCCCCGGAACCGAATCAAGCCATTCCGATAACGTCTGATGCCTTCCCTGGCCGAGCATCACAGGGGCCTCTTTGAGGAGCGCTGCGACCAGCCGCTCCCAATCGCCGAGGCTCTGATAAAGCCTCACCGCGTCGTCGACGCGTCCGTTCGCGGCAAGAAGTCCCGCTGCTTTTGCTTCTATCTTCGCCAGGCCGTCCGCATCCAGCTCGTTTTTCAAGTGGTCGAGAAGGAAATCCCGGAAGAGGTGGTGGTACTGGTAATAGGCCTGGTCGCTGAAATAGCTCTGGATGAAATAGTTCATGTCGACCAGGTCCGTGAGGATGGAAGCGGCCCTCCTGTTCCCGGTGAGCTCTTCCGCCATTTCAGCGGTCATCACCGGAAGGACGGAGGTCTTTAACAGAAAATCCCTTGCCTCGCCGCTGAACTTTGTGAGCAGCTCCTCCGCGAAGTAGTTGAAGATAGCGCCGAGGTTATGTTTGTCAAAGGCCTTATGCGGCGCTGTCTCGATCTTACTGTCGAGCATGAGCACAAGCCCTGCCGCCCACCCTTCGGTCCTCGCCAGTATCTGGCGGCAGTCCTGTTCGGTTATCCTGCTGCCCCTCTTTGAAGCTATCCCCATTATCTCGTCGGATGTAAGGCGCAGCTCGTCCCATGTTATCGATTCCATCTTCTGCAGCAGGCGCAGGCGCGAGATGACCGGCGGCAGGGCAGTGCGGCTTATTATGACGATGTTTACCCCTTCGGGTATTTCGTCGAGAGCGTGTCCCACAAGCTCGTGGAGGACTGACTCCGCGGGCAATTCCTGATAATTGTCGAATACGATAAGCAAATTTTTCCCGAGGCTCTTGTAGAGCCGGGCGAAATACTCTTTCGTAAAGGTCTGGATGCCGCTCTGGTATTCCGGGGTAAGATGAGGGAGCTGGATCTTCTTGCCGGGGTTGGCCTTCTCGGCGGCAAGGCCCAGATAATGGAAGAAGGCGGCCGGGTCTTTGTCATTCGGGTCGATCTGATACCAGAGGCATTTGAGCCTGCGTACTTCGATATAGCTGGTTATGAGGGTCGTCTTTCCGGAGCCCTGCGGCGCGATGAGAGAGACCGCCGGTTTTTTTCTGCATTGGTCCAGGATGCCGAAAAAATTTTCGCGTAAATAGACGTTATGAGGTCTTGGACGGGTTATCTTGGCGAGGAAAGCGTCTTGCAGCATATCGGTATCGACATCTCACAGGGTCATAGGGGATTGCGGGATGATACCATAAAGCAATATCATCAAAAACATAAATATTCCGGCGCATTTCATAACGGGTGATGGGCTGTTTTACTTCGACCCATTCCCGCTGCTTCGCCGGGCCTGAAGCCCCAAAACTATATTTCTGGATTTCCGAACGCAAGTTAACCTATAATGTGCGCAGGCTTTTATTCCAAATCCCGGCACCAAACACAGGAGAAGACTCATGCGCAGCAGGATCTTTTTTTCAACCATACTGGCCTTTTTGCTCGTGACGGCCTCATACGCCTTTGCCGTTGACCACAGCGGCACTGTCCTCGAGACCGCTTCGGGCGGGGGCTACACATACATAAAGGTCAAAGAGGGCAAGAACGTATTCTGGGCAGCGGGCCCCACAACGCAGGTGAAGAAAGGCGCTGTCGTGAACTTCTCCGAGCAGGTATGGATGCCCAACTTCAAGAGCCAGGCCCTGAACCGCACATTCGACAAGATACTCTTTGTAAGCGAGATCAGGCCGGGCGCAGGTAAAGCAGTAAAGCCCGCCCCCAGGAAGCAGGTACAGGCCAAGCAGGTCAAGAAGGTCAAGCAGACAAAGCAGGCCAAAAAGCCCAGGGTAGCCGAGAGATACACCGTAGAGCAGATATTCGACAAGGGCGAGGACCTCAAGGGCCATCTCGTGCAGGTGCAAGGCAAAGTCGTGAAGGTATCTGAGGGCATAATGGGCAGGAACTGGGTGCATGTCGTGGACGGCACAGGCATAGAGGGCGGCAACAAGCTCATCTTCACCTCGCCCAGCGACACCGCGGCCGTCGGCGACCAGGTAATGGCGCAGGGCATACTGGAGACCGAAAAGGACTTCGGATACGGTTACTTCTACCCGATAATAGTCGAGGATTCGGTCTTCGCGAAATAAGGTTTCAATCTCAACAATTAAAAGGGGTGCGTGGCTTCGGACGCACCCCTTTTTCATTCGCCTGCCTTAGCCGCCGAGCCGCCGCAGCATCCCTGCAATATGAACCGATCCAGACTGGCAACCGCCGGATTTCCTTTCAATTTGTCGGAAAATCTTACGGATGCTTTCTTAGATCCCACTTCCAAATATAGAAAAAAGCAATAAAACCAAGCACTTTAAAATTCAGCAAGACGGCGTAATTTTTGCATCTCATTCAAGCAATAATAAAAACATTCTGCGGGAGGGGAAGAAATGAAAAGGATTATATTAGGGCTGGCCCTTGCGCTGTTTGCATATCAGCCTGCGTTTGCGTCGACCATCGACTGGACCGACTGGACTTCTTATACGACCGGACTTTATGGCACGGCTTCCGGTAATATCGATGGCGTTACGGTGACCTACAACGGCGATGTGACCTTTGCCCAGACCGGCACAGGCACCAATTACTGGACCGAAGGCACCCCGGCTCCCTATACGGGCAACGCGGTAGTCGACAACGCGCCGACCGCCGCCGAGATGGTCGCGATGTCGCTCGTCAGTACCAATACGGTTACCTTTTCCCAGGCATTGTTGAACCCCGTCATGGCCATAGTCAGCCAGGGTCAGCCCGGTTATCCCGTCTCTTACGATTTCAACCTCCCCTTTACCGTCCTGAGCGAGGGCCAGGGCTATTGGGGAAATGGTTGGTATAACCTGTACGCGGGGGACATCCTGCAGGGTTACGAGTTGCACGGAGTAATCCAGTTCACAGGCAGCATTTCTTCGATAACCTGGGCCGTAAGCCCCGGCGAATACTGGCACGGGTTCACAATCGGCGTTGCCGAAAACCAGACCCAGCCGGTTCCTGAGCCTGCCACCCTTCTTCTGGTCGGCGGCGGCCTGGCAGGGCTGATCTTCGCCAGGAGAAGATTCAAGAGATAACAAGACAGATGAATACGAGGCCCGCTGGTTAACCTCCAGCGGGCTTTTTTTTCGCCCGTTACCCCAAAATTATGGGACACGTCGCCCCGCTGCCCTTAAAAGACTGGCGGCTTTTCCAGCAATATAGTAGAATTACCGTTATGGAATCAGCACTTATAAGGGTCATAAAGAAAGCCTCCCTGTACATTTTTCTTGCTTGGTCTATTGTCATCACCGTCTCTTTTCTCGCCATGTACTATCACCATCACCATGAGGCCATAGACGGGGCCATCATCGAGGCAAGGACCCATTCCGAATACTACAAGAAGGTGATGTCAGGCTTCGGCGACATATATGTAAATACCGACACGGCAAAGGAGCTGGTATTCTGTCCGGATAAAACGCCTGAAACCGCTTTCTGCCATGAACCAGTTACCGGCCACAGCCCGCCCAATATGAATGTCACCACCACTGACGGCCAGCGCCTTACCCTTGTGAACCCGGTCATCAGGACAAGGGTAGTCTTCGAGAACATCAAGGGCAAGACCGAACTCCCGGTCCTCAACAGGCTCACCAGTCTCAAGCTCTACAACCCGAAGAACGAGCCGGACGAATGGGAGAAGGCCGCCCTGATAGCATTTGAAAAGGGAGAGACCGAGTCGCGGGAGATAACCAGCATAGACGGAGCGCCGTACCTTCGCGTAATAAGGCCGCTCTTCGTGGAGAAGAGCTGCTTGCGGTGCCACTCTCACCAGGACTACAAGGAGGGC
>Ga0209341_10006626_pt1 | contig 10337 bp, 6 predicted proteins | sample RifCSP13_2_FD_184020 | JGI IMG/M metagenome (GOLD analysis project Ga0209341, IMG submission 184020) | Soil microbial communities from Rifle, Colorado - Rifle CSP2_sed 13_2 (SPAdes) (version 2) | ecosystem: Environmental > Terrestrial > Deep subsurface > Rock core/Sediment | place: Rifle... | reverse complement strand
TGGCGTAGGTGTAGGCGTGGAACAGGCAGAAGATCGCCGCCACGGTCAACACCCCGATGATGCTCGAGCCCGGCCAGACCCCGGCGATCCACGAGTAGGGAATCAAACCGGAGGAGGACAGGCTGATGCAGTGGACCCCGAAGACCATGGCGCCGAAAACGCCGATGGTGCGGATCAGACCGGAGCTCTTGCGCGCATAGAGCTTGCGCTCGCCTCCGGCGGGTGTGACCATCTCGGTCATGAGAGCACTCTCCTCTAGAAGGTCGGACGGGGAACGAGAGAAATCGTCGAGAATTGGCCGGCGGGTCACCTCCTCGATCGAACGGCTCTCTGGGGATGCCGCGGGGGTCAAGGAGCAGGTAAGGGGAGGTTCTGTCGGGGCGGCCCAGTCGAAGGCCGGAACCGTCGGAAGATAGTATGGCATCTTCGGGTCGACGGGTCAAGTTGCCGGATGGGCGCCGGCGCCTCTCGCCGGCGTCATTCGACGCCTCGGGTCAGCCCTCCCGGCTGGCAGGTGCGGCAGAAAGAGGTGATGCGCTGGTTGGCCGTGATTTCCGAGATGACCGTGCCGCAGCGCGGGCAGGGCTGCCCGCCGCGCATGTGGACGGCGAAGAAGTCACGCGGCTTGCGGTGGACGTCGTCGCCCATCTCCCGGCGAACTTTATCGATCGAGTCGGTCAGGGTTTGGCGCATGGCCTGGTGGAGGTCGACGACCTCGGCGGCCGTCAACGCCGTCCGCTTGCGGTAGGGATACAACCGGGCCTGCCACAGGATCTCATCGGCGTAGGCGTTGCCGATGCCGGCGACGAACGGCGCCCGCGTCAGGATGCCCTTGATCTCCCCGCGGAAGGAGCGCAGCCTTCGCTGGAAATCCTCCAGCCCGATGTCGAGCGCATCCGGTCCCATCTCGTCGAAGGTCGGGATGCGGCGGGTATCGCGCGTCAGGTAAAGCTGCCCCATCTGCTTCGAGTCGACGTAACGCAGCTCCACCTGCGGTTCGGAGAAATGGAAGGCGACGTGCACCGGGCCGACCTTCTTCTCGGCCGGCGAGCACAATTGGAAGCGGCCGCTGAGTTTCGGATTGACGGCCAGCGAGAACGGCGCGCGCGGGAAGTCGAACAACAGGAACTTCCCACGGCGGCGGACCTCGCCCAGCATGGCGCCCGTCAGCAGGCCGACGAAGCCTTCGCCCGTCAGATCGCGCACGAGCACCGCCGCGCCCTTGGGCGCCAGCGTGACGGCCTCGATCCGGCGGCCGGCCAGGCGGCGCGTCAGCACCTCGCGCACGACTTCCAATTCAGGCAGCTCGGGCACGGCGCGCGAAGTGTAGCACGCCGACCTTCCCGGAAGCTCCAAGCCTCCGGGAAGGTCCATCGTCTCGACGTCTTCGATTGCCTCAACCGCAGGGCCGAGCCTCGGCCTGAACCGAGGTCGCCGTCGCGCTCGATTCGGCTAAACTCTGCCCCTATTGTCCCCTTGAGACTGGCCGGACCCGGCCCCATACTCGGAACGTTGACCCGCGGAGGGCTGCATGATCCGTTGTAACCGAAACCTCGCCCGGCTCGGTCTCGCCCTCTCCCTGTTGATGGTTACCGCGGTGAGCCTGGGGAGCGGACTGACCGCGCCCGCCGAAGCGGCGCCACTGGCGGCTGTATCGCTCGGGCTGATCCCGGCCAGCGGTCCGGCCGGCATGACGATCACCGCCGTCGGCTCGGGTTGGACGTTTGGCAACGCGCCGTACGTCATCTTCTGGGAGGTCAAAGGCGGAACCCAGTTGGGGACTTTCGCGCCGGACGGCCCCGGGAACTGGTCAACTTCGATCACCATCCCCGGCGGCGCCGGTGCGGGACCGCACACCATTGTCGCCTGCGAGGGATCCTTCGAATTCGAACAATGCGATTCGGCGACGTTCACCGTCGTCCCGCCGACCGCCACGGTGACGCCAACCCGGACGCGCACGCCGACTCCGTTGCCCGGAGTGGTCGTGCCCGTCACCTGGACTCCGACCCCGACGCCGTCGAACACGCCTCGCTCGGGCTGTGTCGACGGCATCACACGCCTCTCGCCGCTCAACAGCGACAACCCGGGCGGCGTGGCGACGATCGACTTGGTCATGGAAGTGACCCTCGGCGACTCGGCCAGCCACGTCATTGTCTACACACCGGTCTGGGTCGGAGGCGGCGGCTTCGAAACGGTGTACTCGCAATGGCCCGACCCGCTGCCAGGTACGACGGTCGAGGCCGTCCCCTCCGCGACGGAGGCGCGTCGCTGGACTCTCACCGTACGCGACTTCCCGCTGCGTGTCGGCTACAACATGATCAAAGTCGGAATCGAGCCGACCTGCTGGGCAGGACGATGGACGTACTACCAATTCAGTAACGGCGTCGAGCCGACGGCAACGCCCCGCCCGGACTCGTGCGGCGGCCTTGGTCTGCCGGCCGAGGCGACGGTCCTCCTCTTTGATTCGTCGTCGACCTACATGGAGAGGCTGTCGCGGGAGGGCGGGGTTCGGTTTGAGGGCTCGCTGCAGGTTGTCGCTCCACGCCGGGCTCTCCCACGGTCGGGTGGGGCGGCGGCCGCCAGCGTCGAAGGCCTTGAGTTCGGCAGCGCCATGCTTCCGATTCGCATGGCGTTCGACCGCCCGCTGCAGGCACTCGGCCTTTTCGTCGGCATGGAGGAGCCGCAATGGGTCACCGGCGACGTGATCGCGATTCTGACGGCCTACGGCTATCACCCCGGGAGCACCGAGATGGAACTGCTGGGATCGGACTCGACCACCTTCCCGGCGGCGGTCACCGACATCATTCACTGTTTGCGTTTCACGGCGGCCGAGGGTGACATCATCGCCCGGGCGCTGGTGGAATACACCGACGCCACCGGCAACTCGATCGCCGAACGCCGCCTGATCGACGACCTGACGATCGTCTATGCCGGGGAGGACCTGCCGCCGGATCGTCCGCCGGTGATCGAGATCACTTCCCCAACCGACGGCAGCTCGATCCCCGGCACAACCGTAAACCTGCGCGCCGCGATCCGCGAAGATCGCGAGTTGGACCGGGTCCACTATCAGATCGACGGCGGCCCGGAGATCGCCTTGGGCGCCTCCCCGTCGCTGACCGACCCGTCCGCCTACTTCACCGGGGCCAACTTCAGCTCAGCGATGGTCGAGGCCGGCGTACCGCATCTTCTCTCGGTGACCGCCTACGACAGCGCCGGCCAGTTCGCCGCCGACACCGTCACCATCATCGTCCCCACGCCGGTTCCCACCCTCGACCTGCAGGCGGTCAAGATGGAAGTCGTCCAGGTCGTGCAGTGCCTCGATAACCCGCGCTGCTTCGACAACGCCGTGCCGATGGTGCTTGGGAAACCAACCTGGGTCCGTCTGTACGTCCGGGCCGAGGGCGGACCGCCGCGGCGGGCCATCTCCGGCCGGCTGTGCCGGGGACGGGTCGCGACGTGCGACAGCGGGATGATCATGCCGCTCAACCGGATCACGCCCGACGACGATGACGACCCGTCGGTCAACGACCGTGGCAGCCTCGAGGCCTCGCTCAACTTCATCGTCCCGCCGGTCTGGCTGGCGGAGGGCACCCTGGAGATGACGGCCTTCGTCAACTATGAAGAGGAAGACGTCGACGAGACCCGCGGCGAGAACAACGCCGTGCAGGCCTCGGTTTCGGTCGTCCCGGCGCGCGCCTTGACGGTGATGTTCATGCCGGTGACGGCCGATGGCATCACCGCCGACCGCGCCGAGATGTGGAACTTCGCCGACTGGCTGACGCGGGTCTTCCCGGTGGCGCGTATCACGGCCGTCGGGCGCGCCGGTCTGCCGGGCGACTTCAATCTATCCGACTCGAGCGGCGATGGCTGCGGCCGAACCTGGAATCGGCTGATGGACTCGCTGCGCGCGGCGTACAGTTGGAGCGGCCGGGGGACGGCCTACCTGTTCGGCCTGGTCCCCGGCGAGGCGAACACCGACGGGATCGGCGGCTGCGGCGAAATCCCCGGCCGCGTGGCGTCGGGGATCACCACCGCAGGCACGCGCTGGGGTCCGGTGATCTCCGCTCAGGAGTTCGGCCACAACTTCGGCCGGCGCCATGCCACCTCCTGTGGCAACGCCGATAACCCGGACGGAGGCTACCCGAGACGCAACGGACTCCTCGACGACTGGGGAGTGGACCTCGTCCTGCGTCAGCTCTACCCGCCGTCCTCGAGCTACGACTACATGGGGTACTGCGGCGGCGCGGAGAATACCTGGACCTCGGTCTACACCTACCTGGCGCTCCTGCGTGGTCTGCCCGTCGCCGGCGTAGAGCCGTCGGGCGCGCACGTGGCGGCGCCGTTCACCGCCGACGGCGAATCGATGCTGATCGGCGGAGGCCTGATCTCGCCCGAGGCGTTCACCGTTGAGCGCGGCTTCTATCGCGCCGCCCTGGCAGATGATTTCGAAGACGGCCTGCCCCCCGGTCCCTTCACCGCCCAGCTGCGCGACCCGGCCGAGGGCATCCTCTTTGCGCGCGACTTCGGCCTGATCGAACTCAGCAACAGCGACCCGGGCGAGTCGGGATACTTCCAGATCGTCCTGCCCGATATCCCAGAGACTGCCGCCGTCGTCTTCCTCTACAACGGGAGCGAGATCGGTCGGGTGGCAGCCAGCGCCAACCCGCCGCAGGTGGCGCTGGTCGAACCGCTGGGCGGCGAAAACTGGGGTGCCGGCGGTGCCCACACGATCGCGTGGCAGGCCAGCGACGCCGACGGCGACTCGCTGCGTTTCAACGTCCTGTACAGCACCGACGGGGGCCGCAGTTGGGCGGCGACCGACGTCGACCTGACCGATGCCACGTCGGTGTCGATCGATTCGGCCGATCTCCCCGGCGGCGACCTTCTTTTCCGCGTCCTGGCCAGTGACGGCCTGAACACGGCCGAGAGCGCCACGACGGCGCCGGTCACCGTCGGGGATAAGGCGCCGATGATGCACCTGGCCTCGCCCGTGGACGGCGACTGGCTGCCGGCCGGTGAGGCGGTCGTCTTCCGCGGCTACGCCACCGACCTGGAGGACATCGTCCTGGACGACGCAGCCTATCGCTGGACGTCGGACCTGGACGGCGATCTCGGATCCGGTCCGACGCTGTGGGGACTTCCGCTCAGCGCCGGGGCCCATCGCATCACCCTGACCGTCACCGACCGCGCCGGGAACGCCGTCAGTGAGAACGTCGCCATCACGATCGGCGGGTCCACCGATGTGGAGCCTGTGCGTCCCTCGGCGCTGGCGTTGGTGATGGCCGGGGTGGGACTGCTGCTGCTCGTCGGGGCCGGCGCGGGCGTACTGATTTACGCCCTTCGCTCGCGGCCGGCGCGGCGCTGAGCCAGGCGGCTGGCCGGCACCGAGGCGATCTGGCGCGGGAGGTAATCCGGAGGCACAACTGCGGGCTCACCAGAAGGGTGCCTGCCAAATCGGCTTCGGATCCGGAACGGCGACCCCAAGCGCCCCTAAGAACAAGGTCCAGCCAATCGCGACGACCGCCGTCATCGCGAATTGAACCACCAGCGCTGCCGGAACCTTCCAGCGCGACATGCGCGCCTGCAGCGGCGCGAGGTCTTGCTCGAACGGCAGGTAGGCCAGTCCCGCCGCCGAGCCGTAGACAACGAAGACGTACAGCCACAGGACGAGGCCGAGCGGCATCACGGCTAACCCCTTCAGGAATACCGCGCCCTGCTGCTCGATGAATGCTCCGTAGACACCCTGGATGATGAACACGTCCGTAAGCGAGAACCGCCAGCGGCGCGTCAGGACGATCCATCCGAGGGCCTACGCGGCGTAGATCCCCGGGCTGAGCAGCAGATCGTAGAGCAGCTGCGGATGGAGTAGTGCCGGCTGCTCGGCCCGGGCAAGGTAGTTTCCGGCCCAGGCCAAGGTCTCCGTGAGGATACCGACCAGCACCGTGAGCGCGAAGTAGCGCAGCCACACCGTCCCCGGCAGCCGCCCGACCGCGAAGAGTCCCGGAGGGAAGATCGACACCCGCTCTCGCAAAACCCAGGCCCCGACGAACACGCTGTAGATGAGCAGCATCGGGTCCGGCGGCGCACCGCACAAGGCTAACAAGGGAACGGCGCCGGAGGCGATGAACGCCAGGGCCGCCGCGTGGCGGGGCGAACGCGACTGACTCGGTGGTTCAGGCGCCATCGACGGCCTGCGGCAGGGCCGGCGGCGCCGTCCCACGGAAAAGGGCACGCCGCAGCGACCACGCCAGCAGGACGAATCCCAGCGGCGTTGTCACCAGATACAACGCGATCCCGGTCGGGGCGTGGACACCCAGGCCGAGTCCCAGCGCGTATACCGCCGTCGCCGCCACAGGTATGAGGAAGAGCGCCGCGTACGCTCCGAAATGCGGCGGTCGGCCGGCAGGGATCCCGGCGGGAGCGTCTGCCGCACCGCGGCGCAGGGTCCGCAGACCGAGCAAGACGAGCCCCGCCAACGGCGGAAGCACGAGCAGCGACAGGGGCGCGCTGGGTACGGTGATGAAGGTGAAGTAGAGCAGGATCAGCATCGACAGAAAGATCCACTCGAGGCGCGATGCGGTGAAGCGGGCTCTGCGCAGGCGGAAGGCCAGCGCGTAGGCTGCGGCCAGGAGGAGGGTCGTGCGGAAAACGTACGCCGCGAATTCAGCCGGCGGTGATGGGGGCGGGGCCTCCACCCACCAGGTCATCGCCCAGACGCCGTAGCCCACGCCGATGGCGGCCGAGAGGGCCGCCAATCGTCGGGCCCGCCCCTCGGCCAAGAGGCGCGGGATGAGCCACCAGCCCAGCATCACCGTGATCGAGGCGTGCCAGGCCAGCCCGGTGAAGGATATGCTCAGCGGGAGGTCCTCGACCATCGTCTGGACGATGACGCCCTCGACGAACCACCCGAAAAGGGCGCCGGCCAGGAAGACGGCCGGCGACGTTCGCGCCCGGAAGACCGAGACCACGGCCAGGAACAGGTAGGCCGCCACCGAGTAGGCGATTGTCGTCGGCGCCATCTCCGCCAGCGACGTGCCGGCGTATGGGCGCGCCCAGAAGGCGAGCTCCGACCAATAGACGAAGCTGACGCCGGTGACGAGGGACAGGGCAAGGCGTTGCAGGAAGGGACGCATCCGCAGGGTTGGCCGCTCCTCAGGCATACCGGCCAACCCGGCGAAAGGTCGCGGGGAGGCTGGGCGGTCTTACTGAATCCGATAGACGGCGTAGGCCCCGTCGTTGAACAATTCGCCCAACTGAGAGCACACCAGCCCAACCTGCTCCGGGCCGAGCACGACGTGCGTCGCACCGAATTCGTCGCGCGCCACGTCGATCCCGGCGCAGTCGATCCACTCCGGCCGGCCGAGGAAGAAGCTGCGGGCCACCTTCAGGCGGTCGTACCACGCCGTCACCTCATCGGCGCGGTAGGGGATGGCCTTGGCTTCGACGACGATCGGGGCCCCGGTGCGCAGCCGGAAATCCTGCAGCTTGGGGTCGATGAAGTACACGTCGCCCAGCGCCAGGCTGTCGGCGACGAAGGCCATCATCGGCGCCGCCGGGTCCTCTCGCTGAGCCTCCACCTCGGCCGAAAAACGGAAGATGCCGGCTGTGGCAGCCAGGCCAACCGCGACCAGCGCCGCAGCCTGGAGCCCTCGGATCATCCCGGGGCGTTCGGCCAGCCGGTCGAGGCCGCCAGCGACGATGGCGGCGGTGAGGCAAGTCGTTGCGACCGGGACCAGCACCGTCGACAGACGCCAGGGGAAGAGCAGCGCCAGCGTCGGATTGCCGCTGGCGATCTGAGCCGCCGTCGAGGCGGCGACGAAGAACGCTCCGATCAGAAGCAGGACGAACAGGCGCGAGCGGCGGACGAGCGCAAAGGCGGTCAGGACGATCAGGGTCTGGGCTGCGACGGCGGCGTCGAGCCACTTGACCGGGATGGCGTGATGCGGCAAACGCAGCCGGACGAGGATGTCGACGGCGTGCGCGTAAAGATCGGGGCCCGACGGACGGAAGCTGACGTAGGCCCACACCGCCACCGGCGCCAGGACGACGGCGCCCAACAGGGCCATCCCCACCGCCCGCCGCCGGTGCTCCGGCCGCCATGCCATCAGCGCAACGTAAGTCGCCAGCAGCACGCCGGCGCTCAACAAATAGGTCGGGTGTACGGCGCCGGCGGCAGCCAAGGCCAGGACGGAGGCGGTCCTTCGTTGCTGTAGAAAAAGCGCCAGCGACATGACCAGCAACACGCCGAACGTGCTCGGCTGCAGCACGGCGCCGAGCAGACGCTGACCGGCCACGCCTCCTTCGAGCAGGAATTCGGCTTCGGGCGAAACCAGGCGGGCCAGGATGTAGCGCAGGGCGGCCGAATGCAAGACGACCAGGGCCGCCAGGGTCAGGGTCCGCTTCGCCGGCGCCTGAAGGTCGAAGACCGAAGAAGCGATCGCCAACAGGCTGAACAGGTACACGCCCATCAGCGCCGCGTACAGCAGGTAGAAGGTCCACGCCGGGAGCACGGCCGCCACGCCCTGAACCATCCAGGTGAACAAAGGCGTCGGCTCGGCCGTGTGGACGAGCCAGTCGTCCCGCAGAAAGCCGAAGCCGGCGCGGGCCAGACCGTGCAGGAAGTACTGATTCTGGTTGGAAGTGTAGAGCGGCGACTGAGCGTAGCCGAGCGCGAAGGCGAACGTCCAGGCGAGAGTCTCGAGAGTGCGACGCATCGGAATGCTAGCTTCCCGCGAGCTTCAAGCTCGCGGGAAGCTCGGAGGCATCGGGCTCCTCAACGAAGCGGCGGTAGGCCGCGCCATCGACGAAGATCCCTCCAATAAGTGCCCCATCTTCCAGGATATCAGTGTAGTCGGAGTATGGCCAATCCTGGGGACGGGCGACGAGTCCGGCGGCGACCGGGTTGAGGTGAATGTAGCGGGCCAGGTGGGCGAGGTATTCGTCGCGGTCGACATGAACGGATTTGGTCCGGCCCTGAAAGAGAGGCCCAACTCGATGGCGCTCGGCATCCAGACCCTGGACGTAGGAGCCGAGCAGACCGTTGATGAAGCGGCTCACGTTGTTGTCGAAGCCGGGGCGGATAAGGAGGTGGTAGTGATTTGGCATGAGGCAGAAAGCCACCATCCGGACCGCGTAGCGTTCGGCCTTCTCCATCAATAGTCGCATGAAGTACCGGTAATTGTCATCGCTGAAGAAGATCGCTCCACGATCGACTCCCCGGTTGTAGAGATGGTGGAACCCCCCGGCGAGGAACGTCGTCCGGCGACCGGGCATGACTCCCCCTTGAGCGCAGCCAGCTCCCCGCGAGCTTCAAGCTCGCGGGGAGCTTCTGAGCAGTCATTATAATCGCGCGAGCATGTCCGTCGAATCTGTCCTCGAGTCGCTGCGCTTCGACGCCGAATTCATGCGACACGTGGCCGCCTGGGAGCGACTGCCGGCGCGCCCGGCGCACTACGCCGACCTGCCGGGCGGTCTCGATCCGGCGCTGGCGGCGGGATTGCGCGCCCGCGACCTGTTGCCGCTGTATACCCATCAGGCTGCCGCCGTCGAGGCGGCGCTCGCCGGCGACAACGTCACCGTGGTCACGGGGACGGCTTCCGGCAAGACGCTGTGCTACAACCTGCCCGTTCTGCAAAGCCTGCTGACCGATCCGGAAGCGCGGGCGCTCTACTTGTTTCCGACTAAGGCACTGGCGCAGGATCAGGCAGCCGAGCTGGCGTCGTTCCTCGCGGCGCTGCGGGCGGAACCCGCCGTCGCCGTCCGTCTGTATGACGGCGACACGCCGGCGGCGCAGCGGCGCGTAATCCGCGACGAAGCACGGCTGCTCATCACCAACCCAGACATGCTGCACGCCGGAATCCTGCCCCACCATCCGCGCTGGGCCGCCTTCTTCGAAGGCCTGCGCTGGGTCGTCATCGACGAGCTGCACGTCTATCGCGGGGTCTTTGGATCGAACGTGGCCAACCTGCTGCGCCGACTGCGCCGGTTGTGCCGCTTCTATGGGTCTGAGCCGCGCTTCATCCTGACCTCGGCCACCATCGCCAATCCGAAAGAACATGCTGAGCGCCTGATCGAGGCGCCGGTGCGCCTCGTGCCGCCGGATCTGGACGGCTCGCCGCGGGCCGAGAAGCACGTGTTGATCTACAACCCGCCGGTAATCGATCCCGCTCTGGGCATCCGCCGGGCCTACACGCTGGAGACGACGCGTCTGGCCCAGCGCTTCCTGGCCGGCGACGTCCAGACGGTCGTCTTCGCCCGGGCGCGCCTGACGACGGAGGTCATCCTGGGGTACTTGCGCGACGCCGTCCGCCAGGACGGCGGTGACCCGGCGGCGGTGC
>Ga0209341_10006625_pt1 | contig 10338 bp, 14 predicted proteins | sample RifCSP13_2_FD_184020 | JGI IMG/M metagenome (GOLD analysis project Ga0209341, IMG submission 184020) | Soil microbial communities from Rifle, Colorado - Rifle CSP2_sed 13_2 (SPAdes) (version 2) | ecosystem: Environmental > Terrestrial > Deep subsurface > Rock core/Sediment | place: Rifle... | reverse complement strand
GACGGCGAGGTGGGCCAGCACGTCGCGGGCTTTCCACGGCGCGTCTTCCTCAGAGGGCACAGGTTTTTCCCACTGCTCGGCCGTGAGGCCATTGAAAATGCTCGTGCTGGCGACATGGTCGGCGAGGATTCTTTGGTGGATGGAGTCTTTGCGAGAAGTCATGGCTGCCTCATTATTGTGTTGGTGATATTAGGACACGTCAAGTATTCAATGCTTGGCGAGCAAAGTCAAGCATTTCATCCATCATGCGTTTGAAGTTAGGGCATTTCTGGTAGACCAGTGTCGGATCAAGTTTCGGTATCAAATTGCGAGCCATTGTGGTCTTTTTATAGCTTCGGCCTTTACCTTGGCTGAATAGGCGATCCAAGAGTTTCGCCGGTGGCTCGCCAAAATCTACGTCTTCGGGGTAAGCGCAGCTGGCAGGTAATGTAATTGTTGGGAATAAGCGTGGGTCGCTCAAGAACCAAGCTTCAGTTTCATGCACCGCGAAATGTTGTCTAAATCGGGGGCGGTCCGCCGGGGCAACGCGACTCACAATATGCTTGCGGGCGAAAGCAATTTTCTGGTCTCGTTCAGCGTGTCTTGGATAATTCAATATTAGCCCGTAGAGATCAAGAAGCCCGAAGACAGCTACTGTATCACTGTTGGATAGGTGTAAGCTGGTTTTGATCGCAACATTTTCCAAAAAGTGGTTTGCGCCTTCAGAGCGCACAGACTGGATGCCAATAGGCTGTGGCAACTGCGGGTCAAGCCAGCGCTTGAGAAATGACGGCAGTTCCTTTTCCGTCCACCCCTCTATCAAAAGAACAATCTTCACCCGGCCCCCTCCAATTCCCCAGATAACCACAAATCACCAAGCTGATAGTGTTCCAGCCAAAGTGCCAGCTCAACCTCCGGCAATCGCCGTAGGTGGGTTTTACCCTCGCGGTATTCGACAACTGTAACAATGTCGGCGCGATTCTGAAAAGCGTTTAGGAATTGGGGTGAATGAGTCGTCAGAATAACTTGTGTGCGCCGGGCAGCATCGGCGGCGAACTCAGCCACGAGCGGCAACATGCTGGGATGCAGGCCGGTTTCTGGCTCGTCAATGGCGATCAGGGGCGGCGGTTTGGAACTGCCCAACACGGCTAGCAAAAAAAGAAAGCGCAAAGTCCCGTCAGACAGATCACTAGCGGACTGTTCGCGTTTCAGTGAACGCCAGCGCACTCGGAGTTGAATGCGGCCATCTTCGGCAGGCGGGAAGACCAGTTCTTCAAACTCGTCGCCAAAGGCGGCCTTCATCGCCGTGTTCAGTTCTTGTTTGAACTCCCGGTCTTCGGAGTAAAGGGTATGCAGGACGGAGATGAGGTTGCTTCCATCTGGTTCAACCCGTGTCTCGCGTCGGGCGACAGCGGCGCGGCGCATTTCCGCCTCCTGGTCAACGCGGATGTCGTGGTAAATGCCTTGGTCTGCTAATGCATTTTGGGTCCACGAAATCAGAGGAGGGCTGCCTGTTTCGAGGGGCAATCTTACCGTGAGCAAAGTCTCATTTTCGTCCAGCGCCTCGGGCTCAACTTCTACTTCTTCTTGCCCCAAAGTAAAGAGGACTGCCCGGGTCTCAGTGCGCTCTATCAATTTGAGGACAGCAGAACTTTCACCACTTTCAGGCTTGCGGATGAATTTGAGCGATTCTCTTTTAATCCGAAAAGCGCCGCTCAGGCCCAGTTGCTCCATCACTAATTCGTAAGTTATACGGATAGGAACATCGCCACGCACACTGTATTTTATCGAGTTAGTTTGACCATCCCATAGAAGAGGAACCATCCCGCCCCAAGCGCGAACGGTTTTCGAGAGATTTCCTTCAGCGGCGGCTTTGAGCAAATATAAAGCTCGCAGTAGGTTCGACTTGCCCGACCCGTTTGGTCCGATGAGCACGTTCAGAGGTCCGGGTTCCCAAACCGCGTTTTCGAGCGAGCGAAAGCCAGAGATTTCAAGGCGTTGGATGCTCATGTTTGCCTGCCTATTAACTGCCTGCTGGCGGCCGCGCATCCACGTGCGGCACGGGTTCCCCGGTTTCCAGCGCCCTGCGGATGTCGCGCTCGTGGAGCATATTGTGGCGATAGATCAGCTTGAGCATATTTTCCAGCGGCACGCGCCCAAACCACGGATGGCGGCCAATCCGGTCAAAGTCCGCCTCGGACATGCCGCGCACCAAATTAACCGTTTCCATACGGGCGGCCTCGAATTGCGCGATCAGGTTGGCGAGCGCAGCCTCCTTCAACCCGGCAACCTGCGTGGCGTTGAACTCGTCAATCACAAAATCTTCCGGCGCGCCGGGGCCGCCCGCCAGGATGTCGCGCCCGTAAAACACGAACGTCTGCTCCGCGCTGACGAAATGGGCGAGCAACTCCCGCACGCGCCATTGCGGGCCGGTGGTGTACACCTGCTGGATGAAATCTTTGTCGCTCAGGGTGCGGAAGTAAGCGGCGGTCTTCTGGCCTTCTTCGGTGAGTCGTTTAACGATAAGGTCTTGGCGACTGGGCATAGAGAATACTCGATACGAAATACGCTATACGCCAATAGCATTTGGGGTGGAGTATTGGGCATTCACTCAGACGTAGAGACTGCCTCCATCGATCACGAGCGTCTCCCCCGTCATGAAATCCTGCTCGACGATGAAGTTTACCGCGCGCGCCACATCATAGCCGGAACCGGTGCGTTTGAGAAGTGTGTGCCGTCCGACCGTGCGCCAGCGCTCGTCGGGCCAGTCGTCCGGCTTGATCACCGGCCCCGGCGCGATGGCGTTCACGCGCACCTCCGGCGCGAGCGCCTTCGCCAGCACTTTGGTGAGCATGACCAGCCCGGCCTTGCTCACCGAGTGCGCCGGGTATTTGGCCCAGGGTTCAAACGCCGAAACGTCGGCGATGTTGACAATGACTCCCCCATTGCGCGCCTTCATCAAGAGCGCGGCCTGCTGCGCGCAGAAGAACGGTCCGGTCAGGTTGATGCCGAGCGTGCGCTGCCACGCCTCAGGGGTGAGCGTGAGGACATTGCCTGATTCCATGATCGCCGCCGAGTTGACGAGGATATCCACGCCCCCGAATTCGGCCTCGGCGGCGCGGAAAAGATTCACCACAGCGTCGTAGGAGGCGAGATCCCCGCCGACGGCGATGGCCTGCACGCCTCTCTGCTTAATCTCCCCGACTGTGAATTTAGCTTGGTCCTCTGATTGGTGATAGTGGACGACGAGGTGCGCTCCCGCCTCGGCCAATCCTGACGCAATGGCTTTGCCGACCCGGTGCGCCCCGCCCGTGACGACGGCAATTTTGTCTTTAATCTCCATGCCCCGGATTATAGCCGTATTCAGAGGCCGGGTGCTACGGTAAAACAACGTAGGGCAGGCAGCGCCTTGCCCTACGCGATAGTTGCCGATTGACGGCGCTGAAACTTACTGTTGAACAATCACCGGCGTGCCGTAATCTGACCAGTAATAGGCCCACTCGGCTTCCGGGGTCGGCATGTTGACGCAGCCGTGGCTCATGGGCGTGCCGAAGTTGTTGTGCCAGTACGTGCCGTGCAGGCCGTAGCTCTTGTAGAAATACATCACGTAAGGCACGTTCGGCAGATCGTAGCCGGGGCCGCGCATCCGCGCCGAGGTGTAGCGCAGGTAAACGTAGAACGTGCCGGTCACAGTCGGATATCGCGCTAGGCCGCTCGAGATCAGCGTCGTCCGCACGAGCGTATCCCCCTCGTAGGCATATAACCGTTGCTCTGACAGATCCACGACGAACCGCTTTTGGTCGGGGGCGCTGGCCGGGGGCGGGACGGGCGGATTGACGGTCTCCGCCGGGCTGCCAGTTGCGCCGCCAGGGATGATTAGAGTTTGCCCCGTGTAAACAGTTGTGCCCTGCAATCCATTCGCCTGCTGAATTGCCGTCCAGGGCAGGTTGTATTTCAGCCCGATGAGAAACAGGGTTTCGCCTCGCTGGACGACGTGGGTGCGGCTGGGCGTCTGAGCGGGGGGCGGCGCGCTCTGGCCCTGATCCGAGCCTGAGACGGGGGCCGGATTTGAGTTGGCCGCGGCGCCCGTCCGGTTGGGAATGGTCAACTTCTGCCCGGCGTAAACGGTTGTGCCTTGCAGTCCGTTCGCGGTCTGGATCGCCGTCCACGGGAGGTTGTATTTCAAGCCGATGGTGAACAACGTCTCGCCCGGCTGGACGATATGAATAGCGCCGGCGCCCGGTTCGGTCACGGGAGCGGGGGAGGGCGTGTTCGGGCCGGGGATGATCAGCGTTTGCCCTGCGTAGATGCGCGTCCCGACGATCCCGTTGGCCGCCTGCAGCGCTTCGACGGTCACGCCGTACCGCAACGCGATGCGAAAAAGCGTCTCGCCCTGTTGGACGACGTGCGTCTGCGTGTCGGCTTGGGTCGGCGGGACGCTCGCAAAGGACAGTGCAGCGGCGACGCAGACGGAAAGCAGGGAGCGGATGACAGGTCGCATGGGAGACTCCTCATTCATCTGGCCAGACGAACAAGACCGTTGGCAGGTTCTGCACGTCAGAAACCCGCTCTCCCAGCCTGCCCCGAACCAACGTTACACGCCCGTTCCATGCGCGACGGCGAGCCGGAAGAAAGGCGAGTTGCTATCTCCGATTCTAGCACGACCTCAGGCTAGCGGATATTTGAGTATCGTTTGAGGCGCCTGAGGCTGGCGGCCTCAGCGTTTGAACAGGTTGGAGACGAAGAACCAGACGTTCGCCGGGCGCTCGGCCAGGCGGCGCATATAGTAGGGATACCACTGCATCCCGTAAGGCACATACACCCGCACGGCGTAGCCCTCTGCGGCCAGTTGCTCCTGCAGTTCCCGCCGGATGCCGTAGAGCATCTGAAACTCGAAATATTCGCGGGGGATTTTCTTTCCGGCGGCGTAGGCCTTGACCGCGGCGACGATTTTCTCGTCGTGCGTGGCGATGGCCGGCATAGGTGGGGTGCGGCCTCCGGAGTCGGCGGGCGGCAGCGCCTGCGCGCGGTCAAGCAAGATCTGCGCCAGCCGGATGTAGTTCGCGTCCACATGGTCTTTGCGGGGGAAGGCCTTGTCCGGCGGCTCGTTGTAGGCGCCCTTGCACAGCCGCAGCCTCGCCCGTTCGGTCGTGAGGGCGAGGAGATCCTGCTCAGTGCGGTAGAGGTAGGCCTGCAGGACAACGCCCACGTTATTGAACTCGCGGTGCAGGACGCGGAAGATGGCGAGGGTGCGATCGGTGTGCGGCGTGCCTTCCATGTCAATGCGCACAAAGTTGCCCGTGGCTTTGGCGCGCTCGACCACCCGCCGCACATTGTGCAGGCAGAAATCGTAATCCACATCCAGGCCGAGCTGTGTGAGCTTAACGGAGACGTTGGAACGCGCGCCGCTCTTTGCAATCTCGTCGAGCGCGAGCACATAGTCGTCGGCGGCGCGCGCGGCGTCGGCCTGGTTGGTCACACTCTCGCCCAGGCGGTCAAGCGTGGCGTGGATGCCTTTGGCGTTCAGCGCGCAGATGACGGCGATGGCGTCTTCGATCTTGTCCCCGGCGATGAAGCGCAAAGCGGCTTGCCGGGTGAGGCGGAAGCTGGTGATGAACCGGTACGCCCATTTCGAGTGTGAGAGGTAGATGAATAAGGCGCGGAGCATAAGTGCACCTCGATGATACCCCGCGTGCAACTCGGGGGTAGTGCGGAAACACACCGCCCCAACGTGATCTTCATCCCGAAGCGGATCGAGCGGCCGGGGGAGGCTGGCGTGCGGGTTCAGCTCGATCACGAGATCGCGGATGGCCTGTTCAATTTTCTCGTAATCACCTTCGCCGTGATGCTCAAATCGGATATATCCGTCCGCATCAATCAGATATACGGTCGGCCAATAACGGTTGGCAAAGGCGTCCCATGTTTTATATTCGTTGTCGAGGACGACGGGAGGTGAAATCCCAGATGTCTATGAAGACCGCGCGCCCCTGGAGTTCGGAGAGGCGCAGCGGGCGCGGGGTATTGAGCCACTCGCCGGGGGCGATTTCCGGGGCGCGGATGCGCGGTGAGGCGGGAGGCATGGCGTGATTTTACCACGCGGCCAGAGGATGACTTGCTTTTGGAATTTTGCGTCGTAGAGACGTTCCGCCGGAATGTCTCTATCATCGGGGCCGACGGTCTCGTCATAGCAGTTCGCCGTCTGCCACTTCAAGCGGGCGAAGAGGTCAAGCGTGGCGCCTTCAAGAGCGGCCTCGGAGTCGAGATCGGTCATCCCTTGCTTCCCCTGGCGTCGCCGATAACCCACCGTTGGATCGCCGATAAGCCGCCGATAACTGCGCTGACAGCGCGAAGGCCCTCACCACCCCTATCTCCATCAGGCTGCGGGCGATGACGGACGTGAGGGTAAAGCGGGGCCGCCAGACTAAATTCATTCCTCCCCGGCCAGTTCTGCGGCGGTCGTGATCAATTCGTCAGAGAGCCAATAACCGTGTTCGCGCATCAGTTCCAGCAGCTTTCGCACCGATTCGATTAAGCCCTTTTGCTTGGCGAGGATCAGCACACCCTCAACTCCGGTTTTCGCCAACAGTTCGCGGTGCACGGCTGGCGGAAGGTGCACTTGCTGGTAAAGCACCTCCAGCAGGCGCAGTTGATTCACCTTGGCCAATGCAATTAGCGGCCCGGTGTTCGAGACAATGCTCATGGCTTAGCCTTGCGCGCCGCTTCCAGGTCTGACCGCAATTCGGCGTCCAGCGCCTCCGGCGGGTAATTGAACACCGGCACGTGGTAACGCCCGCACATCTCCAAAAACTCGACGCGCGTCAGCCCGGCCAGTTCCGCCGCCTTGCCTGACGACAACTTGCCCAGTTCAAACATCTTCAACGCCGCCATCAGGCGGATCTGGGCGGCCAGCTCCTCTCGGGTGAGGTGGACGGCCAGTTCAAAATTATCGGGGTAATCCATCATAAGCGTTTTCATAGCGCCTCCGCCCTCATTTTACTATTGGCCGTTGCTTTCCGCATTTCAGGCCGCATAGACCACCTGCGCGCTGGCCAGCACCGAGCTGCGGAGGCCGGGCTTGAGGCCGTCTTTGGGCACCAGATCTACCGGGCGCTGGAGCAGAGCGGCGAGTTCCTCCTGAATTCGCACGAACTCGAACAGTCCGATCTGCGCGCCCGGCTCAAATTCCACCAGCACGTCCACGTCGCTCTCCGGGCGGAAGTCATCACGCAGGACGGAGCCAAAGAGAAGGAGTTGGCGAATGTGGTTGCGGCGGCAGAAGTCGCGGATTTGCTCAGTAGGGACTTGGATTTTAGGCTGGGCCATAGCGATCTTGCCTCCTCGCCCTTATCCTATCCCAATCTCCATTTCGCTCACATCCACCTCCCCGCCCACCAACTTCGGCTCAGTGAACACGCGCCTTCCAGTTGCCATCTTTGTCGTAGTTCCGGCTGCCACTCAATCCAGACGCTTGCCATAGTGCGTCAAAGGCTGGTCGTAATAGAGCACCGAAATTCGATTGGCCCTCCTCGATAAGAATATCGGGAAGCATAAGTGTGTCTCGGCCTATGGTGTGAATGCCATCGAACCAATCCACTCGGTTGGTGATTACGTGGTTTTTCACTCCAATGAGATTAAGCATTACCAAATATGGGGGCTCGATATCCCACTGTTGTATTTGTCTGATATAAGCTTGCAACGCGTTTACCAAACGGTCCTCGAATCTGACGTTATTGATAACTCCAACGCCTTGCTGATTTCGATAGGTCAAGAGTGCCGACTCGGTGGATTCAATCACGCCATTTCGAAAAACCTGCACGTAGCCGAGGCTTGACGCAGTTGGGGTGCCATCGTAGGTGACAAATCCATCGAAGTTATAGTGAAAGTTGCATCCGGATGCGCCCATTGGCCGGAGATTGTTGTGATTGTTCTCTACTAATTTGAGGTCGATTGTAAAAGCTGGGTCTAAAGACGCGAGCGGAAGAAGATGGAGTATTGTTCGTGATGTATGAGCAAGTGGCACGGGTGTTTCATCGGCAATTATTCGCGCGACTCTCTCTTCTCGGAAGCGCCGGGCCTTCTCTGGTAAGGATTCCGACAATGCGAATGCGGCACGGATTTCACTAACATCAAGAGGATATTTGCCTGCGCTGTTACGCGAGTAAAAGCGGGAGTCGCCCTTGGCGATCATGTGAGGAGCACTCCAACTCTTGGGAATACGTATGGTCAGAACTGGCCCTTTTGGAAAGCCATCAATTGCTTTGAGTTGAACCCCGTTCAGCCGTGGGGTCAAGCCATCCCGCAAGATATTTTCAAGCCGCCGGATTTCCACATCCACGCTCATTCCAGAGAGCCCTACTACATTTTCGGGAACACCAGTCGTTTTACCGTTGCTATCCCTTTTCTCGGAAATGCCATAGATGATATCGCCTCCCCCGGCATTAGCGAAGGATGAAACGTCTGCCAAGAACTCCTTTTTCTCACCGTCCGAATTACCTGGCAGACTCTCCTTATACTCAAGGTGTCTGTTCTCGGCCACGCCATTAACTACCAAGTCGTCAATATCAGATTGGTCTATATCATTGAGTCGCTTGTCAAGCATAATCTACCTCCCTTGTCTTAATTGCTATGCCATTTGCTTCGATGTCTAGCCTGATCTTGTGTGTGCAAGCTATCCGTCTCCATCCGCTTGTCCGTTTTCAAGTCCGTTGACAGCCACTCCCTCCACATCCACCTCCCCGCTGACCAGCCGGGGCAGCAGCAGATCGCGCTTTGTAGAGACGACCCACCGGGTCGTCTCCCTCCGGGCGAGCCTCATGCCCCGTGGCCGGAGACGTTCCACCGGAACGTCTCTACCGAACCCGTCGCAACGCCGCGTTGACTTCCTCCAAGTCAAACGCTTCGGGGTCAAACTCGCCGCCGACCCATTGCAGATATGAGTCGTGTTCTTCGTGGTCGGGATCGCGGATGGCTTCGAGGAATTCGACGTAACCCCACACCCCGCCCACATCTTCGGGCGGGCACGCGCCCCTGCCTTTCAGGCACACCGGATGCTTCAGCGCCGGGTCAGGCGGCAGAATCTTCTCTACCACCACGTCGTGCTCCCAACTGTCGCCGAAATCGTACTCGTACATGAGCTTCATCTTCGCGTGCGGCGCGATTTGCCCCAGCGTCACCCGGCGTGCGTCTTCTTCGTCCATGTCTTCCCAATCGGTATCGGGGATGGGCAAGCTATAGTAGGTCTCGCCCACGCGAAAATGATGCAGGTGGCTGTTCGTCCATCCCATCGCGCCTTGCATGACCCAGTGCAGTTTTGCCAACGTGAAATCGGCGGGCACCAGCACACGCCGCCAGATGGGCGGGCGAAAATCGCGGAGGGTGATCTTCAACTGATAGATTGGAGCGGAAGAAGTGCTTTTCCTGGCTGGCATCGCTCGACCTCCTGGCGCTACAGTTTTTCCAGCAGCTGCTCGACGTTGTCCGCGATGCGCGCTTCCAACTCCCGCGCTTCGGCGTTGAGCGTTTCCAGTTCTTCGTTCAGTTCTTCCAGCCGCTCGGCAAAGTCAAAGTCGTCGTCGGCCTTCCATAGGCGTTTTTCGATCTCGGTGTTGTTAGCGGGCATGGTGTTTCAAGTGTACAACTTTGATGAAACTCTGCAAACTGCAAGAATCACGCAGGTTGACGATATCATCCCTTTGCCGCAGCACGGATCAGGCAAAAGAAAAGGCCGCAGGGTCTCAGTCCTGCGGCCCACTTCTCGGCCAGCTGACGATGCTCTTGATCTGTCATGCTGAGCAAAGTTTGAAGACCCTGAGCGGAGCGAATTTAGAGCGTCGCTTTGTAGATGCCTCCGTCGAACCCCAGCATCACGCCGGTGAGGAACGGCACGGCGGGCGAGCACAGGAAGGCAGCCGCCCGCGCGAATTCCTCCACCGTCCCCAGCCGTCCCAGCGGCGACTCCTCCGCCTGCTTGACCATTTCGTAGTCTACGCTCGTGCCGTTGCGGCGGGCGCGCTCGGTCAGGATTTCCATCACGCGCTCGGTCTTCGTCCAGGCCGGGAGGATGCTGTTCACCCGGATGCCCTCCGGCCCCAGTTCCATCGCCAGCGTCTTCGTCAATCCCACGACGGCCAGCCGGAGCGTATTCGAGAGCGCCATGTTCGGAGTGGGCTGGCGCGCGGAGTTGGAGGCGAAGGTGAGGATGGAGGGCGTGTCCGACAGGCGCAGGGCAGGCAGGGCCGCGCGGATCAGCCGGACGACGCTGAGGATGGTCGTGTCCACCGCCGCCCGCCACATGTCGAGGGTGTGATCTTCGAAGCGACCGGTCGGCGGGCCGCCGCAGTTAGTGACCAGGATATCCAG
>Ga0209341_10006624_pt1 | contig 10339 bp, 12 predicted proteins | sample RifCSP13_2_FD_184020 | JGI IMG/M metagenome (GOLD analysis project Ga0209341, IMG submission 184020) | Soil microbial communities from Rifle, Colorado - Rifle CSP2_sed 13_2 (SPAdes) (version 2) | ecosystem: Environmental > Terrestrial > Deep subsurface > Rock core/Sediment | place: Rifle... | reverse complement strand
TCAGAGCCATTGGCCTGGCCGATAAACTTCGGTGACGGGTGGTAGTACTCTTCTTCCTTCCAGTGAACTGCAATCTGAGCTTCGGTGAGCTCAAGCCCTTCTTTTCTTTCTTCTTCCATAACTTGCGTCTACCTCCTTTACCTAAAGTTGAGGAAGCGAGGCGGATTTTATTCAAGTGGCAAGCGGTTGGCAAGGGGTAGGTTGTTGCTTTGTTGGTTCCAAAATCGGCGTTCATCGACTCGGCCTCGCCCTCCCGGCGATAGTTGCTTATTTGCGCAGTTGCGCAAGCTCCAGCGTCCTTTGGGAATGCGAGGGATGGCGTAGGCGGACACCTCGCACGGAGAAGCGTACCAGTAGCTAGATCTTCGGAGCGCGTATAGTTTGCGCTGGATAGGGCTTGACATTTATCATCCGTAGTATGACACTTGTATGACATGAGTATGATGGAGGCGCTTATGAGAACGACTGTAGTACTCAGAGACGATCTTGTCAAAAAAGCAAAAAGGCTATCGGAGCAAACAACCTTGAGCGGTTTGCTGAACACTTGCTTGGCCGATTGGATAGCCCAGCACAGCAGAAGAGAGCTCAAGGCCCGATTAGTCGAGGAGTATCGTTCCGGGCGGCAAGAGTCGCATCGAATCAGTCGGGAATTTGCTCACGTAGATAAAGAGGACTGGCCTTTGTGGTAAGAGGCGCGTTAGTCTGGGTAAGCCTTGACCCGGCACGCGGGGCCGAGGTTCCCAAGACCCGTCCGTGCATTATTGTTTCCAGGACAGAGGCCAATGATATCTCGTCGACGGTAACCGTTGTTCCCCTTTCGTCGGTGAAGGAAAGAGCGCTAGACCGTTTGGTCCAACCCTTACTGCCTGCGAAAGAAACTCATCTGGCTAAAGATTCGCGGGCTCTTTGCGACCAGGTTAGAACCATCGACAAAGGACGTATCCGAGAGACCGTTGGAGTGCTGAGCGGCGAGTTGTTGGGGAAAATAGATCGCGGCCTAATACTTCACCTGGAACTTGAAGATTACGTAAAGCCGTAGCGAAGAATGCGAGGGCAGAGCCGCTAGATGGCCGGGGTTGTGAGATATAAAACAGACGGCACGCGGGCCAGATATCGGCTGAAACATCCCCGCCAAATCCGGCAGATCCTCAGGGCCCTATCGGGGTTCATCGACTCAGCCTCGCCCTTACGGCGATAGTTGCGTATTTGCGCAATTGCGCAAATATGGCAAGCTCCTGCATGCTTTGGGAATGCCAGGGATCGGGCAGGAGGACATCCGCACGGAGAAGCGCACCGGCGGCCGGATCTTTCAGAGCGCGTGGAGAGAAAATCCGCTGCGGAAACGCGTGGCGTGATCACGGATCTAGCGGCACTGTCCGACCAAGAAGCGGATGGCGTCGCTCTGCCAGGATTGTCTGGACAGACGGGCCTGGCGCGATCGCCCTCGGTTGAAAACAAAGAAATAAGTCCATCCTCAGGCCTGACCCCGATCCTTTGAAGCTACCGATTTGCACATCGTCCTGGAGCCGTCTCCCATCGAGCCGGACAAGATGAATAAGTCAATAGTCAGGCCAGACCCCAAACCCTTCCTGCCATAACTTGCGTCTACCTCCTTTAGCTAAAGAAGCAGGAACCAAAACGGGGGGATTTTATTGAAGAGAAGGACAGTTGGCAAGAGCTAAGTGATGGCGCCGTTTTGTTGGCTCCATAATACATGAAGGATCGTGCCGTTTTTAGCCGGCGACTTGAATTAGCATGCCGATGTGGGCTACTATAGCTATACTGATAGCTACGAACAGGAGAGCCCCCTTATGAAGACGGTGCAAATGACCTTGGATGAAACCCTCGTAAAGGCCGTGGACAGTGCCGCTAAGAGGTTAAGGACGACACGGTCCGCCTTTACCAGGGAAGCCTTGCGTTCAGCCCTTAGAGAAGTCCGCGTAAGGGACATGGAGTCCAAGCATCGGGAAGGCTACAAGCGTAAGCCGGTTAAACGCGGCGAGTTCAGCGACTGGGAATCGGAACAGGTCTGGGGTGATTGATGAAGAGGGGTGAGGTCAGATGGTATTTGTTTTCCCGACCCGACAAGAAACGACCGGTTCTGATTCTGACCAGAGATTCGGCGCTGGAATTCCTAGGAGAAGTGACCGTTGCCCCGATCACGTCAACCATTCGGGATATTCCAACCGAAGTTTTGCTGACGAACGCGGACGGCATGCCCAGGGATTGCGCCGTCAACCTTGACCACCTGCAAACCGTTTCGAAGGGGAAAATCGGCTCGCTGATCACAACACTGAGCGCCGGCAGAATGCAACAAATGCGATCGAGTCTGCTCTTCGCTCTGGGATTTTAGCGGTAACAGACCCCACATTATTCCGCAACGCTGATCAGCCTACTCACCCGATAGCCAGCTAGAGAAATGAAGCAAAACAAGAAATCCAAGAGCGTTCGGCTAACTATCCGTACCCTAAAAGATCACCAAGCCGCCTCTGCGTTTTGAGAAGGTAGCGGGCGCGGAATTCCGCAGGATAGTGACACCAGACAAGAAGAGGTACAGAGCGTATTATCGGGCGCTCAGGCAGCATGCTCGCTTAGAACAGAAATGGCGCAGTGAGGATCAGCGAAACCTTCATCGCCTCATAAATATTCGGGAGTTCCTGTGGACATGAAATCATTCACGGGGCAAGGCTCCTGGATACCTCAATGTTCGAGGAGTAAGGCTCGCCCTGCCAAGATTGTGTATAAAGGAAAGCCTGACCGTGAAGCTCTTCTCTGCGATCTCCTATGAAACTTCGAAATACAAGATCCAAGACCTGACCCTATATCTTCCCGCAGATGAGATTCTATAGTGAAACGTCAGAGCCAGCGCCAACAAAACAGACGCTACTCATTACTCACTCTTCGCAAATTTCCTTGTGCTTCTTTTGATCCAAATCCCGCAGCCAGCCCGTAGGCTCCCCTGGCGACCTTAGCACTCCCAAGGCCCTCATATGCCACGCCTAAGTTGTTTAATGCATCTGGTCTCCATCTGATATCAGCAATCAATTCATCTAGAGAACTTTTGAGTACCGTAAAGGCTTGCGGGTAATCGCCATCCTGCAAAAGAGCTGCCGAATATGCGACCAAGGTACCAGTGACGGCACCTGTCAAGGGCTGTCTTCTAGCGAGCGCAAGTTCGTAGAAGGGAATTGCGCGTCCCACGTCCTGTTGCTCGTTGTGTAAATAAGATGCGAAATTATAGGCTTGAACATCAATTTCTTCCCGCGCTAAGTCCGGTTTGATTTTGGTGACGGAATCTCGAAGCGCCAAAGTATTGAGGTCAAGAATTGATTCAACACGGATATCTCGAAGGGAGCGGAGAGGATTAATACCCAGGTCGGACAGAGACAAAACAATATTTTGATTCCTCAGAGCTTCCTTCCCAAACTCTTCGTTCATCAGGGCATGCACCGTGTCTTTAACTTCTTCACGGTGAATGTCTTTGTAGAACTCTTTTCGGAGCCAACTAATAAAAGTCGTATCTTTTACGAGATCACCATGTGTGGAACGAAGCGCTATTGGCGTGAACCCCCATCGATTGCTATTCGTAGCACTCACTTGCAGCACGCGCCCGTCGCCGCCGGTAGGAACGATCCCCTTCCCAGAATCAACTGAACTAATGTTAACATATACCTGAGATGTTGTTGGATATTTTTCACTATAAAAATATCTCACTCTTGCTTCCTGTGTGGCGCTTCGCTGCAAAGGTTCTTCGGACAATCTTTTTGTTAGTGACGCTCTGAAGTCCTTGCCTTGTTTTAACATGACTTCGAGATGTTTTAGGAAAACGTCTTGAGTCATCCCCAGCTGTTCCCAAACTGAAGGAGTCGAGAATATTGGCAGTAGCCAAGCCAACAACCCCTTTGAGCCTTCTAGTAACGGTAGCAACGATCTTTCCCAGATTTGAAACGCAAAATGGTCCACAGGAGTCGGACCAGATTGGGGCATATTTACGACTAGGCAACTCGTCCGAATGTCTGGATTCTGCTCGCTTAATGGTAGTAGCTGGAAAATGCTTGGAAAGGTATAGGCTGCCGCACGCAAGTCATCAAACAGAACTTTGTAACCTAATCTCTCATGGAACTGTGACCCCAGGAATCGGACGATATCCTGTCAAAAGCATCCGCAATATTTCGCAGCTTCCTTCGAGTGGAGTACCTACAAGAATCATACGCCACAAGTCAAAATCATATGCCCTATCTTTGTAGAAACGATTTTTCCATACCCAACTCGGAACCTGTCAATGAAATGAGACACTCCCCGTTGGAAGATTACTGTACAAAATCCTCCATCACCTGATTCTGACCCATAGGTAGATCCCTTCCTGACTGCTTTGCGTTCGATATAGGGCAATTATGGAAGCCGTTTTTCTGGCTGGAGCTGTCAATTTGCCCGATGATAGCTCCGAGCGCCTCGGAATCGCTCAGCGCAGCCGCCGCCTTGGGCTTGTTAATCCAGACCTGCTCGGGCAAGGCTGGCGGTGTGGGCAGGCCGCGAACGAATCGCTCAGGATTTTTCTCAAAGGCACGCCGCAGCACTAAGGCCCGTTTCTCTCTCTGCTGCTCTGCTTTTCCAAAATGAACCTCAAGGGGCGTTAAAAACCCTAGGCCACTATGATGATGCTCGTGGTTGTACCACGGAAAAAACTCTCCACAGAATCCTCGGGCATCTTGGTATGAGCCAAACCGCTCGGGAAACTGTGGGCGGTACTTCATCGTCTTGAACTGGCTCTCCGAGTAAGGATTGTCATTGGAGACATGAGGACGGCTGTGGGTCTTGGTTATTCCCAACTCCGCCAGCAAGAAGGCCACCGGCTTAGAGGTCATTGACGATCCCCGGTCGGCATGAAGCGTGAGACTTCCGGGCTCGATTTGCTGACGCTCCAGGGTCTGCTCAATAAGCCGCTTGGCCAACTTAGCCGATTCTCGATACGCCACCATCCAGCCCACCACGTAACGGCTGAAAATGTCCAGGATCACGTAGAGGTAAAAGTAAGTCCACTTCGTCGGCCCCAATAGCTTGGTAATGTCCCACGACCACACCTCATTGGACCGTGTGGCTAACAGTTCAGGAGCGGCATACCGAGGATGACGAAGCTGATCCCGCCGCTCTCTGACCTGGTGGCTCTCAGCCAGAATCCGATACAGGGTGCGCTCCGAGCACAGATACTGCCCCTCATCGAGAAGCGTGGCGTATACCTCTGCCGGCGCCTGGTCACAAAACCGCTCAGCGTTGAGAACACTCAGCACCGCCTGGCGCTCCTCAACCGACAATGCCCGGGGATGGCGGCTCACCTCTCTCGGCTCTGTTCGGGGACTTTGCGATCGGTAATAGCTCGCCCGTGCCACGCCCAATGCCTGACAGGTGGGCTTTATCCCCAAGGAACTCTGCTGCTCCCGGACCACCGCCATCAGTCCTTCTCTACGCTGTGCTTCAGTTCGATCCCCAGGATCTCCGAGACTTTTTTTTGGAGCTCTACTAAACCCTCCGCCCGCTCCGCTCGCGCCTTAAGCCGTGCGGTCTCCCGCTCCAGAACCCTGACCTTGTCGGCCAATGGATTCCTCGGCTTGGGCGAAGGTCCTCGCTTTCGAGACAACCCCTCCAGCTCTCCCCTCTCACGCTGCTTACGCCACTGGGTCAAGTTGGAGGAGTACAGCCCCTCGCGCCTAAGTAGCGCCCCAATCTCACCACGACCGCTGCAAGCCTCCGCTGCCCGTAAAATCCGCAGCTTGTACTCCGCCGTATATCGCCGCCGCACAGGCTTGGCCATCACTTCCACCTCAGAAGGAGATAACCCTAACCCATCCATCGTATCCATCATCGACTCCTTACTCGCCCCCTATTCTACACTAAACTCAAGGCGGGTAAGTGTCTCATCCATATTGGCAGAGAGGGATACCCGCTCATTTCAGGGTTCATCGAGAAGGAAAGGGTCTTCGGCTGGAGTATAAGCCCACGCTTTCGCATCGCGGATAGACATTGGTCCACTGGTTGGCTCTTTGGCAACTACACTACAGAGAGCGGGATGGAGGATGGGGTTCGAAGTGTTTTGGCAGCAATAGCAGTAAAGGTAGGAGACGAGAAGAAAAAACAAGAGGATAAAACGCTCAAGCTGAAAATCAGTACCTATTGGGAAAGCGCAAAATGGCATCACAGGATAGAAGGAGAGCCAAAGGAAATGGCAGTTATTCTCCCCGGGGATCCAGTTAAGAAATTCAAGGGACCCACGCCAGTACATCCGAGTTCGGGTCCCGGAAATGTGGAAAACATCGTTACCATTAGAGGAGATGATTTTGGCTCCAGGGCCGACGTCTATGTTGGTACCATGAAGGCGTGTCAGGTTAGAGTCCTGAACCGGCAATTTATAGAGGCAAAGTTACCCAAGTGTTATGAAAATCAAGCCTGTAGCGGAACGCCTCTCGATGTGAAAGTTATCAGCCAAGGAGACTCTTACTTGAATGCGGGCGTAACAACCTTTACTTATGTCGCTCCGCTCGCGCAAAGGCCAAAGGAGCCAGAGCCTAAACTTTGCGAGATGGAGCAAGGAACGGCGAAGGCTGCTTCTGCCTCCGGCAAGCCGCCGCCTTGATCTCGACCGAAGATGGGAGAGAGGGTCTGTCATCGCGTGGCCGTGCACGCTAACTGCATATGGTGGATTTACGAGTTAAAAACGGAGTGAAAGTGAGACACTAGGGTAACCCGTGACTCAAGAAGCTACAAAATATTTTCTTGATTCTGCCGATCATAAGGTGCGTTAGGCGTTTTCCAGTGGAGAGTTCCGTGCATCAACTGGTGCAGATAGCTCATCGGCATAGTTTTTACTGGGGCGGACACTTTTCCCGCCGTGACGGTATGCACTTCGAAGTGGCGCGGATAGTGTAGAGGCAGGCTGGACCTACGCGGGGTGAGTGATGGCCCACCAGGCTAACGAGCAATCTCCTGAAACAGAAACCCAGCGGCCCGGAAGAACCGCTATTCTAGTAATCCACGGGATGGGCCAGCAGCAACCTTTCCAACCGCTTGACTCGTTTGTCCGGGGCCTTCGGAACACCTTGACAGACCGGGGGAACGACGTGGAGCTGGTGCACTTCATGCACGGTAGAAACGCAGTCTTTGACCATTTCGTACGTATCCAGGTCCAGAATCCTACAACCGGGGCTGCTGTTGTACAGGCATTGGACGTGTACGAGTTCTATTGGTCACCGCTGACTCAAGGGCGGGCTACGTTCGGCCAAGTCCTACGATGGTTCCGTAAAACGGTTTTAACACCTCTGAAGCGATTTGCCTTCAATATACCGCTGATCATGCAAAAGGACGGTAAATGGAATTTAATAGCCCAGTTTTGTAAAGAAGTTTGGCGGATTGTCTGGATCACTCTTCTTGGTTTAACGATAGTGGGATTTGTTGGGCTCGTAGTAGAGCGTTCGACTCGACTCGTCACGGAGCTAGCTAATGCACTGCGCGCTGTTATTCCGGCCCACCAGACATGGACTGATGCCCTTACGGTATTAGTATTTGCGGGCGTGGCGGTCGGGTCCGTGGCAATCCTAGTATCGTTAGTTGAGCAGGTCAGAGATTTTGTTCGTTTGAGGCACTTAGCTCCTGGGCTAGCCAAACTCCTGGTCGTAGGGGTTAAGAACGCGTACCGCGGGGCTCAAGGAGGGATGTACCGGCGTGTCCTGGCGAGTTTTGGCGGTGTTGGGCAGGCATTTAAGGAAGCTAACCGGTGGGAGGCAGAGATCAAAGCGCGCAGAGGATTTCTCGCGCTCTCAATTGTTGCGATCGTGATCTTATCAGGTTTGCTCTATTGGATCGGTGGGGGCGGGTTTCCATTCAGCGGGGTAGTGGCAGGCGTACTTCAGAGACTCCAAGGAAGCGCTTTGAACCTGCTTTGGCTTGTTGTTCTCGTCGGGCTCGGATGGTTTCTCAAAGTAATCTTTGTTGATTACCTTGGAGACGTTGCTCTCTATGTAACCGCTGACGAAACATCCTCTTTTTTTCGTACTCGTTCCGAGATCCTGCAACAGGCCGCGACGAAGCTTCGATACCTGCTCAAGAAGTCCGATTATACATCAGTAGCACTTGTGGGACATTCTTTAGGTAGCGTCATTGCCTATGATACAATCAACCGGATGCGGGTAGAGGCGCAACTGTCGGCAGGGTCACAAACGGGGCAAGCAAGTACGGAACTAACTACTAGAGACGATCTGGCGCGGCTCAAAACTTTTATCACGTTTGGTTCGCCACTTGACAAAGTTTTATGGGAAAGCTGGGGTCTGGCCTGACTATTGACTTATTGGTGACGCTCCATAGCGATTCGCGAGGAATTAGGGGTCGCGTCCGGCAATCCAACGGGGTCAGTTTTCCGCGTATTTGCTGCGGGTAGCATCGACTAGACCCTCCGCTTCGTTTCCCTGGCTAAAATGTCCTGCTTTGAATCCAGCCTGATCGCTCAAATAGAAGGTTTAAGAGTGATTTGACAATACAGATTTAGGGTGGTAACAATCTGTATCATCGTTGGAGAGGATCGGAGATGAAACAAAACCTTCTGAGGAAGAACTATCGGTTGGATGTGGCTAAACTGCGTAGGGCGCAAAAGCGCCTCCACACCAGGACTGAGACTGAGACCATCCATAGAGCCCTGGATTTGGCGGCTGATGAGGTGGAATTGGCAGAGGCCTTGAAGGAGCTCCTGGATAAGGGAAGAGGACATATCACCGATGCCACCTCAGGCCGGTCGTAAGATTGTTTTCGATAGCAACATCTACATCCATGCCATTCGCAGAGGCCCTGCCAGCAGGGAATACGAGCTTCTAGTCAACTCTTTACCCTTTACCTATCTTTCCTCTGTTGTTTCAGCAGAACTCTATCTTGGGGCTTTAGATTCTTGGGGAGTCCGGCTGGTCCAAGGCTTTGTCTCGCGGTCCGAAAGGGTCAGGCGAATCGTTACACCGACCCATGCTACCTGGAATGACGCGGGAGGCATTCTGGCGAAGATTGGCCGGGAAGAGCCTGAGTTTAAATCCAAGTTTCCTATCTTATTCAACGATATTTTAATTGCTCTCTGTGCCTTACAGATCGGCGCGAGCGTATGCACGAAGGACGAAGAGGATTTTCGGCTCATTCGTCGTTATAAACGATTTAACCTGGAGATTGTCAGCTCGTAAAGACGGCAGCAGGCGACGGGCAATAGGCAACAGAAACCCCTAGCTGACCGATCACTCCTTACCAGAAACAGAGGCTTTCAGAGTAGCCTCCAAGTCGGGCGGGATCTTCGTCACCTCTCCCTTCTCATCCACGCAGGCATGCTTGGTCCAGCCTGAGGCGATGAGAGCACCGTCTTCTTTCCTCAAAAGCCGGTAGCTGAAGGTCAGAGTGACCCGGCCCAGAGAAGTGAGGGCGGTCTCGATGGTAATCACGTCGTCATAACGGGAGGACCTAAAGTAACGGCAGGAGACCTCCGTGACCGGGAAGCGCAGCCCCTTTTCTTCAATAGATGCGTAGGGGACGCCGATCTGCCGGAGGAGTTCCGTCCTGCCGATCTCGAACCACTTCAGATAATTGGCGTAATAGACCACTCCCATCTGGTCCGTGTCGCCGTAGATAATGCGGTATGACGTTAGATTTTTTTTCATTTTTTTCGTGCACGGGCCGGCTTTTTCTCTTTTATCCTTTTTCCCACCGGGGAGCAACGACCTTTCATTCCTGCCGGCTCGGCCTTGACACTATCCCGATTCTTGGCTATTTTGCGATAACTGTCATAGGCAAGAGCGACCAGTTGAAGAAGGAGGATCCGATGAAAGGAATAAGAGCAGCCGTCGTCGTCGCCTTTGTTCTAATTACTTTCCTGGGAACCGGCTTGGCCCAGGAGGGGAAAAAGGCGAAACAAAAGGAAAAAGCTAAGAAAACAGCGGAGGTGGAGGCCGTTATTAGCAATGTTGGCCAGCGCACCATTACCTACCAGTTTGAGCGGAAAGGAAAGATCCGTGAGGAGGTCGTTGGAATTGACGACCAGACTTATATCGAAAGAATATCGAGAGAAGACATCAAGCTGAAAGATTTGCAGGCGGGAGATAAGGTTTATCTGAGATACGAACCGGATGCCTATACTCCCGCGCTTTCTGTCCAGGTGATCGGAAAGGGTAAGTTGAAAAAGTCTGGTGGGGAAGATTAAGAGCGGTAAAAATCCCAGCGGTCTGCGCTCACCACTTCCAGGTTGAGAGATTCCTCTTCTCTCAGAATGCGCAAGGAGATCCGTTCTCCCGGTTTCTTCTTCCAGATTTCACGGTAGAGCGGATCT
>Ga0209341_10006621_pt1 | contig 10342 bp, 8 predicted proteins | sample RifCSP13_2_FD_184020 | JGI IMG/M metagenome (GOLD analysis project Ga0209341, IMG submission 184020) | Soil microbial communities from Rifle, Colorado - Rifle CSP2_sed 13_2 (SPAdes) (version 2) | ecosystem: Environmental > Terrestrial > Deep subsurface > Rock core/Sediment | place: Rifle... | reverse complement strand
GGACGATCACCGCTCCAGTCGGCGCAGAGATCCTGCAGCATCCGACCGGCGGGCGTGAAGACGAGGAGCAGGAGGAAGCCGAGCTGGACCGCGCTCCGGACCCCGAAGAGGAGATACCGCCCTCCCATGTAGCTTCTGCCCCGCAGGATCTCCTCCGGGCTGAAATATCTGAGCGCCTCCTCACGGACCTCTGCCGCCCCCGACACGACCACGCCCAGGAGCAGCAGGCTCACACACCAGACCGTTAGAGTGCCGGACAGGATGCGCATGGCCGCCCCGCTAGTACAAACGCATCTTATCTTGTGACAATCGATCAATAGAACAGTAGACCGCAATGGAGCATTTCGCGTCTTCGACATTGCTCTATTGCTCCATTGCTCCATTGCTCCAAAGCAAACGCACTTAGTGCGTTTGCTTTAGTCCAGCTTCTTGTGGAAGCGCAGCACGCTCAAGGTGAAGACTACCGCGCCGAAGGCGGCCAGGATCATGAGCTGCGGCCAGAGATAGGTGATGCCGATCCCTTTGAGGAGAATGCCGCGCAGGATCTGGAGGTAGTACGTCAAGGGCATGAGATGCGCAAGCATCTGCCCGACCGGCGGCATTCCCTCGATGGGAAAGAGGAGGCCCGACAGGTAGATCCCGGGGAGGAGGAAGAAGAAAGAGATCTGCATGGCCTGGTGCTGGGTCTGGGCGAGCGTGGAAATGTAGATACCCAGGCCGAGCGTGCCGCTGATGAAGACCAGGCTCAACAGGTACAGGAGCGGAAGACTCCCACGGATCGGAACATCGAAGAAGACGACGCCGATGACGAGGGCCAACGTCATCTGGGCATACGCGACCCCGATATTGGGGACGAGCTTGCCCAGGATCAGTTCCCAGCGCCGGAGCGGGCTCACGATGAGGGCCTCGAGCGTCCCCCGCTCCTTTTCCCGGACGATGACGGCGGCCACGATCGTCATGGTGGTCTGCATCAGCATGGCGCCGATCAGGCCGGGAACGATGAAGAGAGCGCTCACCATGTCCGGGTTATACCAGGCGCGCACCCGCACATCCAAGAGGGCGCCGGGTGCCTGGGACACCCCCATCGCCTCGAGGACCTTCACACCGAGATCCAGCGAGCGGGCCTGGCCGATCGCGGTGGCCGCGTTGACCGCCGAGGTGGCCAAGAGAGGATCCGTGGCATCCACCAGGACCTGGAGCTGCGCCGGCCTCCTCGCATGCAGATTCTCCGAGAATTCCGGCGGGATCACGACGCCCACTTTGGCCCGTCCCCGATCGATCAATCGGGTGACCTCCCGAAGATTGTCCACGTGATCGGTCACGGTGAAATACTGCGAGTTCTCCAGCGCCTCGAGCAACTGCCGGCTCTCCGGCGTCCGGGACTGGTCCCAGACGACCGTCGAGATGTGCTTCACTTCGGTATTAACCGCGATGCCGAAGATCCAGAGCATCATCGCCGGCATGAAGAGAATCAACATCAAGGTGAGCCGATCCCGCCAGAGCTGGATGAACTCCTTGCGGATGATCCCCACGAGGCGCGTGTTCATTTCCCCCCCTCGATCCCCAGGCGGAGCTGAGCCCGGAGGCTGCGTCGCTCGTCGAGTCCGACGAAAGAGACGAAGATGTCTTCGATGGAGGGCGGGACCCCTTCCACCCGCCGCACCTGGATCCCCGCCTGCTCGAGGGCGTGGGCCACCCCGGCTTCGGAAAGGCCATCCCTGCTGGTGATGAGGTGAAGCAGGCGTCCGTACCGAACGACTTCCTCCACCCCGCCCATCATTTCCAGAACCTCCAGGCCCCGGCCGGGCAGCGTGCAGTCCACCTCCCAGACCTGGCCCTGGAGCTGGGTCGCCTTGATCTCGGCGGGGCCCCCCTGCACCAGGAGCCGACCTTTGTAAATGAATCCCAGCGTGTCGCAGTGCTCTGCCTCATCCATATAGTGAGTCGTCACCATGATGGTCGTCCCCTCTTCGGCCAAACGATAAATGAGATCCCAGAAATTCCTGCGCGAGACCGGGTCCACCCCCGCGGTCGGCTCGTCGAGAAAGATGAGGCGCGGTGTATGCACGATGCAGCAACCGAGCGCGAGACGCTGCTTCCACCCTCCCGACAGGGTCCCCGCCAGGTCCCGCTCCCGCCCGGTGAGATCGGCCATCCGCACCATGCGGGCGATCCGCGGCCCCCATTCCGGCTTCGGCACGCCGTAGATGCTCGCGTAGAACTCCAGGTTCTCCTCGACGGTGAGGTCCTCGTACAGGCTGAAGCGCTGCGACATGTAGCCGATCCGCTCTTTGATGCTCTCCTGGTCCTTCCGGATGTCGAAACCGAGGACGCTCCCTTCCCCGTCGGTGGGATCGAGGATGCCGCACAGCATCCGGATCGTGGTGGACTTGCCGGCGCCGTTCGGCCCGAGGAATCCGTACACCTCCCCCTCCCGGACCTTGAGGTCGATCCGGTCCACGGCGACGCGCTTGCCGAATCGCTTGGTGAGACCCGTCGTGACGATGGCGTACTCACCCATGGGCCGTCACCCTGTCCCCCCGACCAGGATCTCGGCGTCGGCCGGCATCCCGGGCTTCAAGTGGCCCTCGGAATTCTCGAGGGCGATCTTCACGCCGAAGACCAGATGGACCCGTTCTTTCTTCGTCTGGACGTTCTTCGGCGTGAACTCCGCCTTGCTGGCGATCTCGATGACCTTCCCCCCGAAGGACCGATCGGGAAAGGAGTCGACCCGGATGCGGGCTTTCTGGCCGAGCCGAATCTTGCCGATGTCGCTTTCGGCGATGTAGACGCGGATCCAGAGATCCTGGGGGTCGATCATCACGGCGATGGACGCGCCGGGGAGGACCGTCTCGCCCTGGTCCGCCGCCTTGGTGAGGACGAGGCCGGAGATCGGCGCCCGGATCACCGTATCATCCAGCGTCACCTGCGAGGCGCCCAAGGCCGCCTTGGCCCGCGCCACCTCCCAGCGCGCCGCCTGGATCGCCTCCGGCCGCGCCCCGGCAAGGAGCAAGCTCAACCGCTCCTCGGCCACTTTGTGCTGCTCTTGCGCCACCTGATGGCGGTTCACCGCCGCATCCCGATCCAGGGACGAGAGGGCCCCCTCGCCGAAGAGCTCCTGGTACCGCTCCCAGTCGAGGCGCGCCTTTTCGAGATTGGCCGCGGCCTGGGCGACCGCCGCCCGCGCCTCCTTGATCTCCTGATCCCGGGCGCCGGCCAAGAGCTCTGCGAGCTGCGCCTCGGCCTTCGCGACACTTGCCCGATCCCGCTCGACCGCGGCCTTGTACTCCCCGCCTTCCAGGCGGGCGATGACCTGCCCGGCCTTCACCGGGTCCCCCTCCCGCACCAAAAGCTCCTGGATGCGTCCCAGGACTTTCGTCCCCACCCGGACCTCGGTCGCCTCAATGGTCCCCGTCCCCTCGAGGATCTCCCCAACGGAGTTGCGGGCGAGAGACAGGGTGATGGCCGCGGCCGCGAGGACCGCAACGGCGAGGGAGATGAGTCCGATCGTGCGCGGGGACATGGTCGCTTTTCTCTCAGCGAGGCTGCGGCGCCGCCTCGTCCAGGAGTGCCGTAAACTCGGCCTCATTCAGGATGGGGACGCCGAGCCGCCGGGCGTCGTCGTGCTTTGAGCCGGGATCTTTGCCGATGACGACATAATCGGTTTTCTTGCTGACCGCTGAGGTGACCCGTCCCCCGAGCCTTTGAATCCACGCCTTGGCCGCGTCGCGGCTCACCCCCTCGAGGGTCCCCGTCAGCACGAAGGTCTTCCCGGCAAGCGGCCGCCCTCCCGCCGCGACCCTCTCCTCGGTCATGTTCACCCCGACCTCCTGCAATCGCCTGATGACCCGTCGGTTCTCGGCCTGGGCGAGAAACTGGGCCGCGGCGGCCGCGATGCGGGGACCGATGCCGTAGATCCCGGACAGTTCCTCCGCCGTCGCCTGCAGGAGCTTGTCCATGCTGCCGTAATGCTCTGCGAAGAGCAGGGCGGCGCGCTCGCCGACGTACCGGATAGCGAGACCGAAAAGGAGACGGGCGAGTCCCCGGCCCTTGCTTGCCTGGATGGCCTCGCACAGGTTCGTCGCCGACTTCTTGGCGAGCCGCTCGAGCGAGGCGAGCGTCTCGACGTCGAGGTGGTACAGATCGGCGAAGTCCTTGACCAGGCCGCGGTCAACCAGTTGATTGACGACTGCCTCGCCGAGATGCTCGATGTCCATGGCCCGCCGCGACCCAAAATGGAGCAGCTTCTCCTTGAGCTGGGCCGGGCAGGCGACGTTGCCGCACCGCCAGACGACCTCCCCGTCCGGCCGGTAGGCCGTGCCACCGCACGCCGGGCAGTGGGCCGGCATCCTGAACGTGGGACGGCGTGTGTGCTCGGGCTCGGGCACCACCTCGACCACATGCGGGATCACGTCGCCGGCCCGCTCGATGAGGACGAGGTCTCCCTCCCGCACGTCGAGGCGTTCGATCTCGTCGGCGTTGTGGAGCGTCGTCCGGCTGATGGTCGCGCCGGCGATCTCGACGGGATCGACCTCGGCCGACGGGGTGAGGGCCCCCGTGCGGCCGACGTTTACGATGATCCGGCGGATGCGTGTCCGGGACTGCTGTGATTTGAATTTGAAGGCGATGGCCCAGCGAGGGTGGTGCGCGGTGCTACCCAGGGTCTCTTGCTGCGCCAGGCTGTTCACCTTGAGGACGACGCCGTCGGACTCGTAGCCCAGCTCGTCGCGCTGCTTCTCCATCTCGCGGTGGTAGGCGATGGCGGCGTCGAGATTCCGACAGAGCCGGACCTCCTTGCTTACCGGTAGGCCGGAGCGCCGGAACGCCTCGAGCACCTCCCAGTGAGAGCGTGGGGTCGGCCGAGGGGTCGCCGCTGCGAGCCCGTAGAGGACGATGTCCAGCGGCCGCTTGGCCGTGATGGAGCTGTCCTTCTGGCGCAGGGAGCCGGCCGCCGCGTTGCGGGGATTGGCGAAGGCGGCCTCGCCGGCCTCCTCCAGCTCGCGGTTCAGCATTTGAAAGGCGGACCGCCACATGAAGACCTCGCCCCGGACCTCGAGATGCCCGCTCACGGCCAGCGGTCCGTGGAGGGTCTTGGGCAGGTTCCGGATGGTCCGGAGGTTGTGCGTCACGTCCTCGCCCACGCGACCGTCCCCCCGGGTGGCGCCGCGGACAAAGGCGCCACGTTCGTAGACGAGGGCGACGCCCAGGCCGTCGATCTTTGGCTCGCAAACGTACTTGAATGCAGCATCAGGCATAATCCGCTTTATGCGGGCTTCGAATTCGCGGACATCCTCTTCGGAGGTGGCGTTATCGAGAGACAACATGGGACTACTGTGCCGGACCGGCGCAAAGCCCTCGGCGATCTCGCCTCCGACTTTCTGGGTAGGGGATTCGGGAGTGATGAGCTCCGGGTGCTGCTCCTCGAGCCGCTTCAGCTCGTTGAAGAGCTTGTCGTATTCGGCGTCGGAGATCTCGGGCCGGGCAAGCACATAGTAGAGGTAGTCGTGGCGGCGGATCAGCCGCCTGAGCTCCTCCACTCGCGCCCTGGCCTTTTCGAGGCCTTTCACGTCCTTCTCCCCCGCTTCCAAGCATAGTAATCCATCTGCCAAGTATACCCGCACTCTCCTCAATGACGCAACGCCCGGCCGCCTTTTCCTCTCGCCTCCCCTGCTCCAACTGAGTATAATTCTTGCAGCAGTTCGAAGTCGGGGAGTACTGCCATGACGCGAAGGGTGCCACATGAGCGCCAGGACGGACCGGCGACCGGCGAGGCGGGATCAGGATGACGTGGGGACACCGGTCGTGCCGCCATGAGCGACCGCCGCGTGCGGCTTTCCCGCTGGAGCCAAGGGCTATACGTCATCCTTGTCATTGCAGGGACCGCCCTTCTCCTACACGGGCGGCCTCCGCTGACCGACAAGAGCCTGACGTGGATCGAGGCGGTCCTGCTGCTGCCTGGCCTCAGCCTGTACCTGCCCCTCTTGCTGCTGTCCGGCGGAATCCATTGGAGCCTGCTCCCGTTGTGGAGCCAGGTCCCGCTCTGGGGGGTCCTCAACGTGTGCGCCTACCTGGGAATCCCGCCTGCGTTTCAGGCGATGCGCAGGTGGCGGCGAGACAGGAGCACACCCCACGGGCCCCGGACGCTCTGGCAGGACATATTTCTCAGGCCGATCACGATGGTCTTTTTCGGGTTCGGGATGCTGCTCGTGGGTCTGAACGGAGCCCTTGCGATCTGGCGAGGAATAAACGGTCCGACCGACACCGCCAATACGGTCCTCGGTCCGATCGGTGCCATCGGTCTCTGGACACTTGCGTATTTTGAAAGCAGGTACGGAGCGCTGAGGCACGTTGCCGACAAGGGAGCCCCGGGCTGGACCCGGTGGGCGGTGCCCCTGGCGGCGATCATAGGAGCCGTCATCGGGGGAGCACTCATCTATGGCGAGATGCGGATCCTCCGCTGGACCAAGGTCTCTTCGGCCGTATTGGCCGTCACCCTTTCCGCTCTCACGCTCGCCCTTGTGTGGATATTGCTCGGGTTGGTCCGAAGGCAACGATTGCCGTGAGCCATGAGGTGCCTTGGGCCCTGCCTTGCTGCTCAGGGTTGCCGAATCCGTGCCATCACCTCCGAAAATCTGCTTGACAGGAGAAGCACCTGAATAATAAGATGATATAGCCTTTTAAGCGGGCCCGGCGAGGCCCGTAAAGGAGCAGTCATGAAGATTCCCAACGTAGGGCGCGGTGTGTGATACCTCCTCACCCGAGGGTGAGGAGGTTTTTTTATGCCTACTTACGGAGCCATGGGCGTCCGCGAGAAAGCACAGATCATGGACGGGGCGGGCATCCAGCGGGTCCTGACCCGGGTCGCCCACGAGATCGTCGAGAAGAACAAGGGGACGGCCGACCTGGTCCTCATCGGCCTCCGCAGCCGGGGGGTGGACCTCGCCCGGCGGCTGGCCCAGCGCCTGAAGGAGGTCGACGTGGTGGACGTGCCGGTCGGGGCGCTGGACATCACGCTGTACCGAGACGACCTGGGCAAGGGGGGGGCCCAGCCGGCCGTGCGAAAGACCGAGATCCCCTTCTCGATCGAGGACAAGAAGGTGATCCTGGTAGACGACGTCCTGTACACGGGCCGGACCATCCGCGCGGCCATGGATGGCCTGATGGACCTCGGGCGCCCCCGGACGATCCAGCTCGCCGTCCTCGTCGATCGCGGCCACCGCGAGCTGCCGATCCGGGCAGATTACGTCGGCAAGAACGTCCCGACGGCCAAGACGGAGCAGGTCCAAGTGCTGCTCCAGGAGGAGGACGGCGCGGACCGGGTGGTGATTATGGAACAGATCGATTGACCGACGACAGCCCGATCGTGATTGGTGGATAGTGGTTGGTGGTTAAGAGCAAGAAGGCAGGGACCACCAGTCACCAATCACTAATCACCAGCCACCTGATGCCGGTCATCGGGCAACGAGCGCGAGGATGACGCTGAAGCGAAAAGACCTTCTGACGATCCGCGAACTCGAGGCGGACGAGATCCGGCTGATCTTGCAGACCGCGGACTCGATGAAGGAGATCGCCTCGCGCGAGATCAAGAAGGTCCCCGCGCTTCGAGGCAAGACGATCATCAACCTCTTCTACGAGGCAAGCACGCGGACCCGGACGTCATTCGAAATCGCCGGCAAGTGGCTGAGCGCCGATGTGGTCAACATCTCGACGGCCGCCTCGTCCGTCACGAAAGGCGAATCCCTGATCGACACCGGCAAGACGCTGCAGGCCATGCACCCGGATGTGGTGGTCGTCCGCCACCCGGCGCCGGGGGCGCCCAAGATCCTGGCCGACCGCCTACAGGCTGCGATCATCAACGCGGGTGACGGGGCGCACGAGCATCCGACCCAGGCGCTGCTCGACCTCTTCACCATCCGCGAGCGCTTGGAACGCCTGGAGGGCCTCCGGGTCGCCATCGTGGGCGACATCAGCCACAGCCGGGTTGCACGATCCAACATTCTCGCGATGCAGAAGATGGGCATGGAGGTACGGATCGCCGGACCCGCCACGCTGCTCCCCCGGGCCCCAGAACAGCTCGGCGTCCAGGCCACGACCAGCGTAGAAGCCGCCATTGCGGATGTCGATGTCATCATGCTGCTGCGCATCCAGCGAGAGCGGCAGGGCCCGACGTTGCTTCCGTCGCTCCGCGAGTACAGCCGCCTCTTCGGCCTCACCGTCGAGCGGCTGAAGAAGGCAAAGGAAGGGGTCCTGATCATGCACCCCGGGCCCATCAACCGGGGGGTCGAGATCGCCCCCGAAGTGGCCGATGGCCCCTACAGCCTCATCCTCGATCAGGTGACCAATGGGGTGGCCGTCCGCATGGCGCTGCTGTATCTCCTGACGGGCGGGCAACCCACGGAGCGATGACGCTGCAGTCTGAGATGCGAATGTTGATAACCGGAGGCCGGGTGATCGACCCGGCGAGCGGGATCGACGACACCCTCGACATCCTGATCGAGGACGGGCAGATTCTGCGGGTGGAGAAGACCGTTCAAGGTTCACCGTTCAACGTTCAAGGGAGAAAGAACAGAAAGAGCGGGAGCGACGAGGCACCTTTGCCGAGGGTCGATCGGGTGATCGACGCCACGGGCAAGGTGGTGGTTCCCGGCCTGATCGACATGCACGTGCATCTGCGCGAGCCGGGCCGCGAGGACGAAGAGACCATCGCCTCCGGCACGGCGGCGGCCGCCCGTGGGGGATTCACCGCGATCTGCTGCATGCCGAACACCGAGCCGGTGAACGACACCGCCTCCGTCACCGAGCACATCCTGGAGCAGGCCCAGAAGGCGGGGCACGTGCACGTCTTCCCCATCGGATGCATCTCGCGGGGGCAGCTGGGGCAGGAGCTCGCCGAGATCGGGGAGCTGGTGGCGGCCGGCTGCGTCGGCCTGTCCGATGACGGCAAGCCGGTGATGAGCGCCGAGCTCATGCGGCGCGCGATGGAGTACGCCACCATGTTCGATGTCCCGCTCTTCCCCCACTGTGAGGACCTGGCCTTGTCCGGCGGCGGGGTCATGCACGAGGGGCGCGTGAGCACCGCACTGGGGCTCAAGGGGATCCCGTCCATCGCCGAGGCCGCCATGGTGGCCCGCGATATTCTTCTCAGCGAGTATACGGGCGCCCGGGTCCACATCTGCCACGTGAGCACGGCCGAGTCGGTCCGCCTGATCCGGGAGGCCAAGGCGCGGGGCGCACGGGTGAGCGGCGAGGCGACCCCGCACCACCTGATCCTCACCGACGAGGCGGTCCGGGGGTTCAGCACCCACGCAAAGATGAACCCGCCGCTCCGGTCAGCCGAGGATGTGTCCGCGCTCCGGGACGCGCTGATCGACGGCACCATCGAGGTGATCGCCACCGACCACGCCCCCCACGCCCGCGCCGAGAAGGAGATGGAATTTGATTTCGCTCCCTTCGGCATCATCGGCCTCGAGACGGCCCTGGGCCTGATCCTCACCGAGCTCTACCACACCGGCCTCCTCACGCTCCCGCAAATCGTCGAGCGCATGGCGGCACACCCCGCCCGGATCCTCAAGCTCAAGCAGAAGGGGACGCTGGCCCCCGGCGCGGATGCGGACATCACCCTCATCGATCCGGATCAGGAATGGACCGTCGAAGAGCCGGCACTCGTCTCCAAGAGCAAGAACTCCCCCTTCATCGGGTGGAAGATCAGGGGGCGGGCGGTGATGACCATCGTGGCCGGCCAGGTGGCGTGGGAGGCGGTATGAAGCCTGCGATCCTGGCGCTGGCGGATGGGACGGTCTTCGAGGGAACAGCCTTCGGCGCGGAGGGCGAGTGCGTCGGCGAGGTGGTCTTCAACACCGGCATGACCGGCTACCAGGAGGTCCTGACGGATCCGTCCTACAAGGGACAGATCGTCTGCATGACCTACCCCCTCATCGGCAATACCGGCATCAATCCGGAGGATGTCGAGTCCCAACGCCCCTTCGTGGAAGGCTTCATCGTCAGGGAAGCGTGCCGGTATCCCAGCAACTGGCGCACGTCACAGACCCTCGACGCCTACCTGAAGGAATGGGGGATCGTGGGGATCCAGGGGATCGACACCCGCGCCCTCACCAAACACATCCGCGACCAGGGCGCCATGGAAGGGGTCATTGCGACGACCGACCTCTCCCCCACGCGTCTCGTCGCGAAGGCGCGATCGTCCCCGGGCCTCATCGGCCGCGATCTGGTCAAGGAGGTAACCTGCGCCCATCCCTTCCGCTGGTGGCAGGCAGACTGGCGCTGGCCCCACGGCTACCTCGATGAGACAGGTGGGGGGAGTCAGGAGTCTAAGAGGGAGCAA
>Ga0209341_10006619_pt1 | contig 10345 bp, 8 predicted proteins | sample RifCSP13_2_FD_184020 | JGI IMG/M metagenome (GOLD analysis project Ga0209341, IMG submission 184020) | Soil microbial communities from Rifle, Colorado - Rifle CSP2_sed 13_2 (SPAdes) (version 2) | ecosystem: Environmental > Terrestrial > Deep subsurface > Rock core/Sediment | place: Rifle... | reverse complement strand
CCGTCGTATCCTGCTCCCTGGCCTGTTCGTCCAACAAGACGGTCCACCTACGGAGCGCAACGGCAAAGAGACTGCGGGCCTCATCCACCGAAGCAGCCTCTACGCCTATTGTTAGGGGTGCCCCGCTCGGACTAACGGCCAACCACCCGCCCATCTGACGCCTGACTAACCTTGGTTCGATTTGGCCGAAGCGGTCACTGGACGCGATCATGGGTTGCCTCCGTCGTAGGTAGTGTCGTCCCGGTCTGTTGCCACGCTGAAATATAGCACCTAAGTCAAGTGATTGCATGGTGTTAGCTAGACAGTAAGAACGGACAGAACGGGCTATTGCGTGCGCCGTTACTAGTCGTTATTATCACTCGTGGACGAGAACAACAACAACGTGGAGGTTACAATGCCGATCCGTTCTGGCGGACCTGCGCCCTATGCCCCGCCGACCGCCGTGCTCATGGTGATCGAGCGATACCGTGAGCGTGGGCTAGTGGCTCCATTCACTCAGGACGTGCTTGCGAAGGCGGGCGTGAATGAGAGCCTGATACCTCGCACCCTAAAGGCGCTCGAACTACTCGAACTCACGGACAAGGAGGGAATGCCCACACCGCAGCTCGAAGGCCTGCGGCGGGCTACGTCGGATGAATTCAGTCAACGTCTTGCCGAAGTCGTGCGAAGTGTCTACGCGGAAGTCTTTGCCTTTACAGATCCGGGGAAGGATGATTCGCGTAGAGTGGCTGATGCCTTCCGCGACTTCGAGCCTATTGGACAGCGCGGTCGGATGGTCACGCTATTCCTCGGTCTGTGCCAAGCCGGCGAGATCATTCCCAAGGACGCACGAAAGCCGATGGCAAGGGCAGCGGCTTCGGGCCAGATAGATAGGCGGACGGGCAAGGTCGAGAAGTCGAACCGACCGGGAAGCGTCGGCCCCATGGCGCGCGTTCGGAACTTCGACCATGGCCTGATACCGTCCGCCATCACCGGCCTCCTAGGTGCGTTGCCAGCAGAGGGCGAGTCGTGGAGTAAGGACAAGCGAGACGCATTCGTTAAGACCTTTGAGCACGTACTTGATTTCTGTTATCCCGTGGCCCTTGAATCTGCCGCAGCGACGGATACCGAATAGGTGAACGGCCTCAGACCTCTTCCGCAAAGAGTCGGTCTGGGGCCGTTCCGTCCTCAACCGTGGCAGCAGCCACAGTGAGGTGGTACATGAAAAAATAACTAGCCTGTAAAGTCCCTAGTGCGCGGGCGCTTCGGGAAGCCGGGGCGCCCGTCGCATTCTAGGCCGTTTTCTTCCAGCGCGCCCGTGCAGCTTTGCGGGCTATCTCCCGTCGTTTCTCCGGGGTCAACTTTGCCGCTCGCGCCGCACCCCGTTTCGCGGCCTTTTCGCTGACCGGCGCCGGGGATTCGTCGGCCACTTGGCCGGTGGAAATGTCCACGATCCGCTTGGCAAGCTGGCTCACATCGCGCGGCCGTTCCGGCGTCTTACGTCGTTTCGCCATGCGCGGAACCTTGGGGAGGTCTCTCACGATTCGCAAGGTCTGGACAGGCCAAAAACGCCAGGCTGGCCGGATATCCTAGCCCTTTGTGGGCTGGTCGCTTAAGCGGTCAGATCGCGAAACTACTTGAAGGTGCAGCCGATGGCGACAGTGTGTCGCGATGGTTGTGGCGATGCCGACGGCGTGCCAGAGTGAGCAGGGCAGGCCAAAACAAAGCGAGCGGTCACTCACATCAGAATCGTGCTCAACGCCCGTGTGCAGTCGTCAAATCAGGCCCAGTTTCTTCCCAACCCGCTCGAACGCTCGGAGCACCTGATCCAGGTCGTCTCTCGTGTGGGCCGCCGAAATCTGGCACCGCACGCGGGCGTGGCCCTGCGGCACCACCGGGTAGCCGAACCCCGTCACGAACACGCCCTCCCCCAGCAGCATCTCGCTCATCTGGATCGCCTTGGCCGTCTCTCCCAGGATGACGGGGATGATGGGCGTTTCCCCCGGGAGCGGCTTGAACCCCCGGGCGATCAGCTGCTCCCGGAAATAGCGGGCGTGCTGGTGCAACCGCGTGACGAGTTCGGGGTGGTTCCCGAGATACTGTACGGCGGCCAATGCGCTGGCCGCCACGGTGCAGGGCAGGGCGTTGGAAAAGAGCTGTGGGCGCGAGCGCTGGGTCAGGTAGTCCGTGAGGGCGGCGGAGGACGCCGTGAACCCGCCGGCTGCGCCGCCCAGGGCCTTGCCCAGGGTGGACGTGATGATGTCCACCTGCCCCAGCACTCCGTGATGTTCGGCGGTGCCGCGGCCGGTCTTCCCCAGGACGCCGCTGGCGTGGGAGTCGTCCATCGCCACAATAGCGTCGTAGCGCTCGGCCAGCTCCAGGATATCCGGTAGCCGCGCGATGTCCCCCTCCATGGAGAAGATGCCGTCCGTGAAGATGAGCCGAGTTCGAGCGCTCTTGGCCGCCTTCAGCTTCTCCTCCAGGTCTTTCATGTCGGCGTGCCGGTAGACGGCCGACTGGCACTTGGAGATGGTCTTGGCCAGCCGGACGGAATCAATGATGGACGCGTGGTTCAGCCCGTCCGAAATGACGATGTCCTCCGGGCCCAGCAGCGTGGGGCAGAGGCCCTCGTTGGCGTTCCAGCAGGAGACGTAGGTGAGGCTCGATTCCGTGCCGACCAAGCGGGCCAGGGCCGCTTCGAGTTCCCGGTGGACGGTGAACGTCCCGCAAATGAACCGCACGCTGGCGGTCCCCGCGCCAAAGCGGTCCAGACCGACCTTCCCGGCCGCCACCACCTCGGGGACGTTGGAGAGCCCCAGGTAGTTGTTGCTCGAGAGGATGATGATGTCGCCTCGTCCCTCCATCCTGACCCGGGGGGCCTGGGGGGAGTCGAGGTAGTTCAGCCGTTTGTAGACGCCGTCCTCCCGGAACTGGGCGAGCTCCGCCTGCAACCGCGTCTGGACCGACGCTCTCATCGGTTAGCTCCCGATTTCGAGAATGACCTTGCCGGCCGCACCCGATCGGATGGCGTCGAGCGCGTCGTGAATGGCTTCCAGGGGGAATGTGTGGGTGACGACGGGGGTGGGATCGAGCAGGCCGCTGGAGAGGAATCGTTGCATCTGGTGCCAGGTCTCGAACATCCTCCGGCCAATCACCCCGTAGACGGTGACGCCTTTGAAGATCAGGTCGTTGGACAGCTTGAGCGGCACCTCCCCCTTGGGGAGGCCCAGGAGGTTGACGCGCCCGCCCAGCCGCACGCAGGCGAACGCCTGGCGGATGGCGTCCGGATGCCCGGACATTTCACACACCAGGTCCGCGCCCTCGCCGTGGGTGAGCTCCGCGACCCTGGCCGGAACGTCGTCCTTCGCGGGGTTGAGCACCGCGTGGGCGCCCATCCGCCGCGCCAAGTCCAGACGCTTGGGATTGATGTCCGAGGCGGCGACCTTGGCCGCCCCGGCGGCGCGCGCGACGCCCACCGCGAAGCACCCGATGGGCCCGCAGCCCAGCACCAACACGGTGCCGCCGGAGACCGCGTCGCCGGTCAGGACCGCGTGAAACGCGTTGCCCAGCGGGTCCATGATGGCGCCGGTGGTGGTGGGAATGCCGTTCAGCCCCATGACGTTGCCGGACGGCATCGCGATGTACTCGGCGAAGGCGCCGTCCCGGTCCACGCCGATGATCCGGGTGTTCCGGCAGATATGCCCATCGCCCATGCGGCACTGCCGGCAATGGCCGCAGACGATGTGACCTTCCGCGGTGACCAGCTGGCCCACCTTGAGTTCGGATGGAACCTCGTCGCCGACGGAGACGATCTCCCCCGCGAACTCGTGGCCGACCACCACCGGCGGATGGAGCCGGCCCTGGGCCCACTCGTCCCAGTCGGCAATGTGCAGGTCGGTGCCGCATACGCCTGCGTGCTTGACGCGGATCAGGACGTCCGTGGGGCCGACGGTGGGCTCGGGGACTTCGCAGAGCTCGAGCCCGGGCTCGGGGCGGGGTTTGCGGATGGCGCGCATGGGATAGGGATGGTGAGGGACGGTGAGTGGCGGTCAGGGACGGTGTGGGGCGGTGGGGTCTCGTCGAGCCCTCACCGCCTCCCACCGACGCTCACCGTCCCTCACATAACGCTCCGGATGAAGCCGCCATCAACCTGCAACGCGACGCCGGTAATATAGCCCGCCTTCTCCGAGGCCAGAAACGCGACGGCGGCGGCCAGCTCCTCCGGCTCGCCCATGCGACCGGCGGGGGTGTCGGCAACGTATCCGGCCAGGACCTCGTGGGTTGAGCGCTTGGTCTGGGTGGCGCGTTGCTGGACCAAGTCCGTGACCCGGTCGGTGTGCATGTAGCCGGGGCACACCGCGTTTACGGTGATCCCATCGCTCGCCACCTCGTCGGACAGGCACTTGGAGAAGCCCAGGACGCCGGCGCGGGCGGTGGTGGACAGGATGAGTCCCGCGATGGGTTGGCGCGCGGCGACGCTGGTGAGGCAGATGATGCGGCCCCAGCGGCGAGCGCGCATGAGCGGTACAGCGGCGCGGCAGAGGTGCACGGCGGAGAGGAGGTTCAAGTCGAGCGCCGCCTGCCAGCTGTCAACCGGCGTAGTCTCGAAGGGCCCGGCCGCGGGGCCGGCCGCGTTGCACACCAGGATGTCCACCGAGCCGAAGCGCTGCCGGACCTGATCGACCAGGTCGGTGGCCTGGGCCGGGACGCCGACGTCGGCGCGGAAGCCTGCGATCTCGGTCTCGTGGCGCTGGGCCAGGAGCGCCACCGCGTGGTTCAGCCGCTCCTCGTCCCGCCCGTTGACCGCCACCCGGCAGCCTTCCGCCGCGAGCGCGCCGGCGATGGCGCGACCCAGCCCGGCGGAGGATCCGCACACCAGAGCGACTTTGCCGGTAATGCCGAGATCCATGATGGCGGTCCGCCCATCACACCTTCGCCGGCACGGCGACCGGCTCGATCCGCACGGCGCACACCTTGAGCTCCGCCATCTTGGCGTGCGGCTCCAGCACGGGACTGGTAAGCAGGTTCGCGGCGGCTTCCCGGAAGTGGAACGGTACGAAGACCTGGCGCCGTGCCACGCGATCGGAGATTCGCGCGGAAATCACCACGGCGTTCCGCCGGCTGGTCAGCCGCACCAGGTCGCCATCGGCGATCCCCATCTCGGCCGCGTCGTCCGGATGGATTTCGACGCTGGCCGTCGGCTCGCGCGCGTCCAGCCCGTTGGAGCGTCGCGTCATGGTGCCGGTGTGCCAGTGATACAGCTGGCGGCCCGTCCCCATCACGAAGGGGTACTGATCGTCCGGCAGCTCGGCAGGATCGGCGTACTGGGCGGGGTGGAACGTGGCCTTGCCGTCCGGCGTGGGGAACCGGTCGTCGAACAGGAACGCCGTGCCGGGGTGCTCGTCGGACGGGACCGGGTACTGAAGCCCGGCGAGGTTCTCCAGCCGCTGGTAGCTCACGCCCGCCCACGCGGGCGCGACCTGTCGAATCTCCTCCATGACCTCTTCTGGGGAGCCGAAGCGGGTCGGGATCCCGAGCCGCTTCGAGAGATCCACGATGATCTCCCAGTCGGCGCGCGCCTGGCCCGGTCGCTCGATGGCCTTGTGGGCCAGCTGGATCCGGCGCTCGGTGTTGACGAAGGTCCCGGTTTTCTCCGCGAACGAGGCCCCGGGCAGCACTACGTCCGCGTAGCGCGCGGTCTCGGTGAGAAAGAGATCCTGGACCGCGAGGAACGCAATGCTGCGGAACCAGGCCTCCGCGTGCGCGATGTCCGGGTCCGAGATGATGGGGTTCTCGCCCATGATGTAGAGCGCGCGGATGGGCGAGCCTTCCTGGGTCATTTCGGTCACCTTGAGCCCCGGCGTGAGCGACAGGCGCTCGGGCTCGACGCCCCAGACCCGTGCGAACTTCTCCCGCATGGCGGGTTCGGACACGGACTGGTAATCCGGGTACGCAAACGGGATCGCCCCCATGTCCGAGGCGCCCTGCACGTTGTTCTGGCCGCGAACCGGCATCATGGCGGCACCCCATCGGCCGATCATCCCGGTCGCGAGGATCAGGTTGAGCAGCGAGGTGACCATGTCGTGCCCGGTGAGGTGCTGGGTGAGACCCATCGCCCAGAGCGTCGTGGTGTTGGGTCCCCTGGCGTACCGCTCGGCGGCCTCGCGGATCAGCGCCGCCGGGACGCCGGTGATGGCCTCGGCCCGCTCCGGCGTGTACCGGGCGACGGCCTGCTCCACCGCGTCGAAGTTGTTGGTGCGCCGCGCGATGAACTCCCGGTTCTCCAGACCTCGGGCCAGGATGTGGTTGAGCATCGCGTTGAAGAGCGCGACGTCCGTCCCCGGCTGCATCTGGAGGTGGATGTCCGCCAGGCGGGCCAGCTCGATCCGGCGCGGATCGGCCACGATCAGGAAGGCCCCGCGCTTGTGCGCGCGCTTGAGCGAGGCGCCGAAGACGGGGTGGGTCTCGGTGGTGTTGGCGCCGGCGATGAAGATCACGTCGCAGGCTTCCTCGACCTCGCGCATGGAGCCCGACGCCGCCGCCGTGTTGAGCGCCGCCTGCATGGCGGACACGCTGGTCGAGTGGCAAAGGCGGGTGCAGTGGTCCACGTTGTTGGTGCCGAAGCGCGCGCGGAATAGCCGCTGGAGGAGGTAGTTCTCCTCGTTGGTGCACTTGGCGCTTTGGAACACCGCCATCGCGCCGGGCCCGTGCTCGGCGTGGATCCGGCTCAGCTCCTGGGTGACCAGCTCCAGCGCCTCATCCCAGGTGGCCTGGCGGAAGGGCTCGTACCAGTCCGGCGGCGTGGCAGCGCGCTCGCGGATGTCCATGGTCACGCGGTCCAGGAGCGGCAGGTCCCGGAGACGTTTCCCGGTGGCCCGTGGGGGGGCCGGGTGCTTGAGCTCGTGGCCCTCGGCCTCGATCGAGCGCCAGGGCCCGGCTCGGCGGTCGGCCCCTTCCGGGCCGGTCCACACCCATCGGCCGCCGCGCTTCACCCAGCCCTTGCGGATCAGCGGCGCAGTGAGACGGTCGAGATGCTGCACGTAGTCGTAGCCGAAGCGGCCCTTGACGCAGGTGGAGCCCTGGTTCGGCGTGTCCAGCTCGATGTCGGGCGACGTCACGCGCAGCACTTCGTCGTTCTGGACGTGCAGCTCGATCCGGCAGCCCACGCCGCAATAGGGGCATACCGACTGCACTACCGGCTCCGCAGTGACCGGGATCTCGCCGAACCGCTGCTGCGGCAGGACCTCGAAGATCGCTCCGGTGGGACACACGCGGACACACTCACCGCACCAGGTGCACGCGGCCTTGTCCGGGTCGCCGTCGGCCCCGACGATGATCTGGGCGTGCTCCCCGCGATAGCCCACGTCCAGGACGCCCACCACCTGGATGTCTTCGCACGCCCGCACGCACCGGGTACAGAGGATACAGCGGGTCATGTCGTGGCTGATCATCGGGTCGCCCGGCCGCTCGTCTCCCCGGCGCAGAAGCGGCAGGCGCTGGCCGACCGGCGTGGGCTGGACCCCGTAGCGCACCACGTACGCTTCGAACTGGTTGTTGGGCCGCGCGCGCCCGCCGTTGATCAGGTGATCGGCGGGGTAGCGCTCCAGTAGGCACTGGAGCACGCCGCGGCGCGCTTCGACCGCTTCCGGCGATTCGGTCGTGACCCGCATTCCCTCGGTGATCTTGGTGGCGCAGGCCGGGAGGAGCTTGGCCTGGCCTTCGACCGATACCACGCAGATGCGGCAGTTCCCGGCGATCGGGAGCTTGGGGTACCAGCACAACGTGGGAATCTCGAGGCCGGCTTCGCGGGCCGCGTCGAGGATGGTGGAGCCGTCGGGTGGGTTGACGGTACGGCCGTTGATGGTGGCGGAGGGCATCGGCTGGAAGTTGGCCAGCGGGCTGCGGTGGGGCAAGAGACGTTGTCCGTTGTCCGTTGTCCGTTATCCGTGGGCGATTCGACCTATCCTCCCGGCCGGGAGATCGGGCTCCGAGACACGGACAACGGACAACGGAAAACGGACCACGCCTTTACGGTTTATACGCCAAGAACCACCTTCCGCGCGCCGTGCGCCTCGCTCGCTCCACCATCCAACCGGTGTAATAGGCCTGCAGGGCCTCCGGGGCCAGCGGGGTGACGCCCGGTGGGGGCTCGCTGGGCAGCACCAGGTGCGCGCCGCCGCGCGCGGTCCTGCCCTTGAGGGTCTCCAGCACGCCGTGGCGATGCACCGGATCGAAGTCACCGAGCGCCAGCGGGTCGAGGACGGTCAGCGCCGGGGTCACTTCGGGGAACCAAATATCCAGGCTCACGACCAGTGCCTGGAACCGGCTGCCCAGGGCTTCGGCGGCGGCCCGGTGCTCGGCCGCTTCCACCGCGCTCAACGCGGCGTCGATGAACAGCACCTCCGTGTCGTGCGCGGCAAGGAACAGTCCCGCGGGGACGACCCCGGAGCCGATCACCAACGCCAGGTCCCCCTCTTCCAGCCGGGTGGCCAGATCCTGGAGCGGTGTGCCCGCGTCCAGACCCCAATGGGTGGCCTCGCGTTGGGCCCGGCGGAGTCGCACGTGGCGGTCTCGCCAGCGCCGATAGCTGGGGAGGTTGAGCCGGCGCATGATCAGCCGGTCCACGTGCTCCAGGACCAGCACCTCGGTCAGCACCAGCTGATCCTCGGTTCCCATCTCCAGCTCCCGCACCGCCTCGTCCGCGACGGCCAGCAGTTTGTCGCGCGTTAACTGATCCTTGAATTCCTCGATCCGCTGCAGGATGAACTCCTCGTACTCCTGCTTCAGAGATCGCGGCTTGGCCGCTCGGCGACGGGCTGGTTCCGGATTTGGGAGCATGCTCAGGGACGGGCTGGCGGCATAGCCAGCAACCTTGCCGAGTTCCTGGAGGACTGTCAACGCCACCCACTCGTCCCGGGGGGCTTGACGATATTGAGATATTTGTCTAAATATCTAACACTGTACTATGGCAGATACCGCGTTTCGGGCGCTCGCCGACCCCACCCGCCGCCGCATCCTCGAACTGTTAGCCGAGCGGGACCGCACCGCCGGAGAGATCGCGAGCCAGTTCAGCATCGCCTTCCCCTCGGTCTCGCATCATCTGCGGGTGCTGAAGGAAGCAGAGCTGGTCACGGCCGAGCGGGAAGGTCAGAGCATCCGCTATCGCATCAACACCACGGTGTCTCAGGACTTGGTGCGCTATCTGATGAAACTGCTGGGGAGGCGATGATGATGCGCAGTCGCTCGCTGGGCTACCTGGTGGCCGCCCTCACGGCGGCTGTGTCCGTCTGGGCCTACCCACGCCTGCCGCCGCGCGTCGCGACCCACTGGGGCATTGGCGGCCAGCCAGACGGCTACAGCTCCAAGCTGCTGGCGGTGGTAATGCTCCCGCTGATGATCCTGGGCATGCGCGCGTTGCTGAGCGTGCTCCCCCGCATTGACCCCAAGGGGGAGAACTACCAGAAGTTCGCCAGCACGTACTGGCTGATCTTCAACGGGGTGATCGTCTTCATGGGGGTGATTCACCTCGCCGTGTTGGGCTACGGCTTGGGGGCGCCGGTACGGATGGATCGCGTGGTGGCGGCCGCCGTGGGCGTGTTGTTGATCGTGATCGGGAATTACATCACGCGGGTCGAGCCCAATTGGTTCGTCGGCATCCGCACGCCGTGGACCCTGTCCAGCGATCGGGTGTGGCGCCGCACCCACCGGGTGGGCGGCTGGATCCTGGTGACGGGCGGCGCGCTGATCGTGCTCACCCTGTTCGTGCCCGCGGGCGCCGTGCTGCCGATCTTCCTCGGGACCATTGCCCTGGTGGCGGTGGTACCGGTGGTGCTCTCGTACCTCTTGTGGCGGCGCGAGCGTGAGGCGACTCGCTAGCCTCCTCGTCCTCCTGGCCATGCCGAGCCCGCTCGCCGGTCAACACGTGCAGGTCGGGGCGTATGTCGCGCGGAAGGGCGAGGTCGAGGTTGCGCGTGAGCGCTACCGCTTCGACGGGAAGACGCTGGTTGCCGACGTCGAGCTGACCCCGCTGGGCCTGTTCTACCAAACCCACACGGAATACCACTCCACCGGATCGGCGTCGCGCTATCACCTGCGTGTGCGAACCGGGTTGGATGGGCCCTTGCTGCAGGAGCTGGACGTCGTGCTGGACGACTCCGTTCGCTGGACGCTCACGGCGGGAGGCCGCTCGCAGCGGGGCGGAGCGCCGATTGGTCGCCCGGCGGGGGTGGTGCAGAATCTGGTGTTCTCACAGCTCGCGGCTTCCCTGGGCGCCTATGACCGCGCCAGGGGCGGACGGCAGACCCTCAGCGCGTGGCTGCCGGAGGGGGGCGTGGTCCTGCCGCTGGGAATCGAGCTTCGCGAGGAC
>Ga0209341_10006618_pt1 | contig 10345 bp, 12 predicted proteins | sample RifCSP13_2_FD_184020 | JGI IMG/M metagenome (GOLD analysis project Ga0209341, IMG submission 184020) | Soil microbial communities from Rifle, Colorado - Rifle CSP2_sed 13_2 (SPAdes) (version 2) | ecosystem: Environmental > Terrestrial > Deep subsurface > Rock core/Sediment | place: Rifle... | reverse complement strand
GGCGGGATCCGGTTCGTCCGCCGCGAGACCGACTGGCACGACGTGTCGGGCGAGGACGAGGCCTTCTACCTGCGCGTCGCGGCTGAAGGCCAGTTCCGCTATCCCGGAGCCGACCTGGGCATTCTCGTGACGCGCGGCCGCCTACAGACGGACGACCACGAGCTGACCGAGCGCGCGCTTGAGTGGATCAGCGGGATCAAGTCCCAGTTCGCGGGAGAGCCCGCGCCGCTCGAGGCCGAGCTGCCTCCACCCGAGCCCTTCTCCTTCAAGATGCTGTGAGCGCCGCGCTGGGCTTCGAGGCGATCGAGGAGGACGCGCCCGGCGCGAAGTGGCAAGCGCACTTTACGCGGCATTGGCCTCGCTATCTCTCGTGGTTCCTGCACGAGGGAGAGCGGGCCCGAGCCTCGTACGGGGAGTCCGCACGCGCGCTGCGTGAGCATATGCCCGAGCTCGTCCCGACGTACGAGCGCCTCTGCGAGCTCGCAGGCGGTGGTGACATCGAGGCGCGGATGCTCTCGATGTGGCGGCCGCCGTCCTACCTCTCCGGCTGCTCGCAGGGGGTGTGGACTCGCGGCGAGCCCGTCCTTGTCCGGAACTACGACTACTCACCGGATCGCATCGAGGGAACGATCCTCGCGACAGCGTGGGGTGGCCGCCGAGTGATCGGGATGAGCGACTGCTTGTGGGGGTTGCTCGACGGCGTCAACGACGCAGGCCTGGCGGTCTCGCTCGCCTTTGGCGGCCGGCGAGTCGTGGGACGCGGCTTCGGCGTACCGCTCGTCGTTCGCTACCTGCTGCAGGTCTGCGAGAGCGTCGTTGCGGCGCGAACCGTCCTCTCACGCCTGCCGTACAACCTCGCGCACACGCTCACGCTGGTCGACCGCTCAGGGGACCTCGTCACCGCGTATCTCTCTCCCGATCGCGGCGCGGACTTCAGAGAGGTCGGCCTCGCGACGAATCACCAGGACGCCGTCGAGTGGCGCGAGCATGCGCGCGCGACTCGGTCGCTCGAACGCGAGCGTGCGATCGCGACGGCACTCGACGAGGCTGCGGATCCGCAGGAGTTCGTCTCGGCTTTCCTCGAGGCGCCGCTCTACTCGAGCGCCTACAGCTCGGGCATGGGGACGCTCTACACGGCCGTGTACAAGCCCAGCGCCGGGTCCGTCGAATACCGCTGGCCGGGCGTCGCGTGGGAGCATTCCTTCGGGCACGTCCGTGAGGGGAGCCGGACGATTCGCTTGGTCGAGTCCACGGCCGCCTGATGCCGTGCGCGGCTCTCATCGACTCCGTCGAGACGGCGCTGCGGCCACTCTCGCATGAGCGCAACGTCGCTTGGTGGAACTCGCAGGTCGACGCGAGCGACGAGAACGAGCGGCGGCGGGCGGAGTCGGAGCTTGCGTACTCGGGCGCGCTAGCCGACACGGAGGTCTTCGCTGCGGTCGAGGCCGCCCGATCCGCCGCCGTCGATCCGCTTGCTGCCAGACAGCTCGATCTCCTGGGCGATCTCATGCTCCCGCACCAGATTCCAGATGCCCTGCGCACGAGGATCGTCGAGCTCGAGTCCGCCGTCGATGTGCGGTTCGCACGCCACCGAGGCACTGTCGACGGCGTCGAGCTTGCCGACAACGAGATCAAGCGGATCCTGCGCGAAAGCGACGACCCTGGAGAGCGGCGGGAGACATGGGAGGCGTCGAAGACCGTCGGCGCGGCGGTCGCCGATGACGTGCGCGAGCTCGCACGGCTCCGGAACGAGGTTGCGCGTGGGCTCGGTTACCGCGACTGGTTTGCGCTCTCGCTTGCGATCGACGAGCTCGACGAGGGGAAGCTGCTGGAGACGCTCGCCCACGCCGACCGCGTCACAGCCGAGCCGTTCGCGCGGTGGAAGGAGGCGCTCGACGAGAGCCTTGCGTCGCGCTTCGGGTGCACGACGGAAGACCTTCGCCCTTGGCACTACGCCGATCCGTTCTTCCAAGAGACCCCGGTCGAAGGCTCGATCGACCTCGACCCCTTCTTTGCGGGGAAGGACATCGTCGCGCTCGCCCGGAGGACGTTCGACGGTATTGGGCTCGAAGTCGAGAGCATCCTCGACCGCAGCGACCTCTTTCCGCGGTCCGGCAAGTGCCAACACGCGTTTTGCATCGACGTCGACCGGAGCGGTGACGTCCGGGTGCTCGCGAACGTCGTGTCGAACCACGACTGGGCCGACACGATGCTCCACGAGCTCGGCCACGGGGTCTACGACCTCGGCTTCGACGAGTCCCTCCCGTGGATCCTCCGCAACACGCACCTCGTGGCGACGGAAGCCTCGGCTCTTCTCTTCGGGTCGCTTGCAGGGAGTCGGGAGTGGCTCGAGCGCGTCCTCGGGGTCGGTGCGCGCGAGGGAGCCGAGCTCGAGGCGCAGCTGCGCGCGGCACGTGCGGCGGAGCTCCTGCTCTTCACGCGCTGGGTCCTCGTCATGAATGCGTTCGAGCGTGCGCTGTACGCGGATCCCGACGACGATCTCGACTCGATCTGGTGGGAGCTCGTCGCCCGCTATCAGCTCGTCACTCCGCCTGAGGGAAGGAGTGCTCCCGACTGGGCGGCGAAGATCCATATCGCCGTGTCGCCGGTCTACTACCACACCTACCTCTACGGCGCGATCGTCGCGCTGCAGCTGAAGGACGCCGTGTTCGCGTCCGTCGGCGGGATCGTCGACCGGCCCGAGGCCGGAGCGCTCCTCCGTCAGAAGCTCTACGCACCGGGTCAGTCGATTCGCTGGGACAGGCTTGTCGAGCACGCCTCTGGCATGCCTCTCTCCGTCGCCTCGCTTGCTCGCCACGTCGCGAATGCCTGAGCGGCGTGTGCGCGGGAACGTTCTCCGGCTGCTCGGCGCGCCTCTCGACGAGGAGCTCGTCGAGACGATCGCGAGTGGAGAAGGCGTCGCCGTCGAGCGGATCGTCTCGACCGGGCAGGCGACTCCTGTAGGCGAGTGGCTCGAGCAGAAGCGCGACGAGTGGGTTGTCTTGCTCGAGGGCGAGGCCGAGCTCGGCTACGACGACGGGTCGCGGCTTCGCCTCCGTCCGGGCGACCACGTGGTGATCCCGTCCGGCGTGCGGCACCGGGTCGAGTGGACACGCGCCGACCCGCCGTGCATCTGGCTCGCGGTGCATGCCGACGATCTCGCAGGTGAGAGACGTGACTGACGTCGCACCGACTGACGGCGAGCCGACCCTCGACGAGGAGGAGCGCAGGACCAGCTACCTCGAGCTCTTCTTCGACCTCGTCTTCGTGTTCGCGTTCACGCAGGTGACGTCGCTGATCCTCGAGGACACGAGTGCGGCGGGTTTCGCGCGCGCTGCGCTCGTGCTCGCGATGGTCTGGTGGGCCTGGTCGGCCTATGCGTGGATGACGAACGCCGTCGACGTCGACAACGTCGTCACTCGGCTGATCGTTCTCGGCGCCATGGCGGCTGCTTTCTTCATGGCGCTTGCGGTGCCGGACGCGTATCAGGACGAAGGCGGCTGGTTCGCGGTCGCGTACTTCACCGCTCGTATCCTGAACACGACCCTATTCAGCTGGGGCGTCCGTGACGACCTCGTGCAGTTGCGTGCGACGCTACGGCTGGCACCGTGGTTTCTCGCAGCGGCGGTCGTCGCTCTCGCGGGCGGCTTCCTGGACGGCGATGGCCGTGCATACGTGTGGGCGGCGTCGCTGGCCATAGACGTCATCGGGACGCTCACCGTCGCTGGCACCAACTGGCGCGTCTCGCCATCTCACTTCGCAGAGCGCTATGCGCTGATCGTGATCATCGCCCTCGGCGAGTCGATCGTGGCGATCGCCCTCGGGACGTCCGAGCTCGACAGAGACCTCGTGTTCGCGCTGTCTGTGATCGTCGCCTTCGCCGGAGTCGCAGCACTGTGGTGGGCGTACTTCGACTTCATCTCCACGGCAGTCGAGCGGGCGCTACGACGTGCGACCCCGGCGGCGCGCGGGGCGCTGGCGCGAGACGTATTCACGTTCTTCCACTATCCGATCGTGCTCGGGATAGTTCTCTACGCCGTCGCAGCAAAGAAGACGCTGGCTCAGCCAAGCGAACCCCTCTCCGAGGCAGGCCGCTGGGCACTCGGTCTCGGAATGGCGGTGTTCCTCACCGGTTTCGTACTCGTACGCGTCAGGGCGATCCGGCGCATCGCGTGGGAGCGCGTGATCGCCGGCGCTGCCGCTCTCGTCGCTGCTGTCGCGCTCGATGGGACAGACGCGATCGTGACGCTCTCGGCGGCGATCGCGATCCTCGTCGCGTGCGTCCTCGTCGAGACCGTGCGGTTGCGCGAGATTCGAGCCGAGGTCAAACGCGGATAGCTACGGATACCGCCTCGGCGCTCCGCCGTCGGGTACAAAGCGGCCGAGCGTGCGGCGGTTGCGTGCGATGAGCCCGTAGGCGCGATCGAGCATCGGCTCAGGGATCCTTCCGAGGAGTCGACCTAGCGGGCGCGTCGCTCGCATCGCCTGAAGCAGCGCAGGAGCTCCGGCGCCGTACCCGGTGAGCGATCCATCTCTGCTCACGAGACGCCACGTATCCGAGCGCCCGTTTGCCGGTATCGACCCAAGCAGCGACGTCGCCGCCTCGTCCTGGAGCGGCAGGAATGCGAGCTCTCGCCGGCGATCGAGCCGAGCGAGGCTGCGAGCAATGAACCGGCAGAGCCTGCACTCGCCGTCGTACATGAGAACGGGTCGCAGATTTGCCAAGTTACAGCTTGTTACAAGCATCGCCCGTCCCGTTCGAATGAGGGCGGCGACGCAAGTGACAAGTTGTCACAAGGCGCGCGCACTCGCGGATCGGCGGGCGCCTTCCTCGAACCCCTCGAGCGTCGCGCGCACGAGCGGGCCAACGGTGTCGAGCACGTAGCCGCCCTCCTGAACGAAGACTGATGGCAGCCCGAGAGCTCCGAGGCGGTGACCGGCTTCGCGGAAGCCGTCCTCCGTCACCTGGAGCGGCGAGTTCGGATCTCCGGCAGCTGCGTCCACGCCGAGCGGGACCACGAGCGCCCGACTCTCGTGAGCACGCGCCGCGTCGAGGAGGAGATCGAGCCCGGCGAGCCACGCGTCGTTGCCCGATCCCGGCTCGAGGGGGACGTTGAGGTTGGCGCCGTCGCCGCGGCCACCGCCCCGCTCGTCTGCGAACCCGAGGAAATGCGGGAACCAGCCCCGCGCAGGGTCGACGTGGACCGAGCCGGTGAGCACGTCGTCGCCCTCCCAGAAGATCGCCTGCGCGCCGTTTCCGTGGTGCGCGTCGAGGTCGAGGACGGCGACCCGCGAGAAGCCGCTCGCTCGAAGGTGCTCGGCCGCGATCGCCGAGTTGTTGAGATAGCAGGAGCCGCCGAATGCCGTTCGCGTCACGTGGTGCCCGGGTGGGCGGCAGCACGCGTAGGCCACCGGAGCGCCGCCGAGGACGAGGTCGGCCGCCGTCAGCGCGGCGTCGACAGCGGCGCGCGCCGCCTCCCAGGTTCCCTGCGATATGACCGTCATCGTGTCGAAGCAGTACGCGCCCGTGCGAGCTGAAAGCGCACGAGGCACGTGCGGCTCGACGCCTGAGAGGAGCCCGGCGGTGGCGAAGATGTAGCCGACGACGTTCGGCTGACCGGGGTCCTCGGGAAGGTCGGACGATTGCCACGTCTCCCATGCGCTGCGCACAAAGTCCACGAGCCCCGGGTCGTGGACCGCGAAGAGCGTTTCGTCGGAATGATGCTCCGCAGGTACGACTTGCGCGCCTGCGGCTGCGAGCGTGGCGCGAATCGCTTCCGCCCGCTCGGGGAGCTCGTCGGTGGGAATCGGTACGCCGATCCAGACCGCCGTCTCCGGGTTGTGCAGACGGTGTGTATCCGTCCAGACGACCGGGATCGACAGCGCCATCGATTACTCGGCGAACCGGTACTCGGCGGCGATCTCCGGCGTTAGATACGCGGCCGAAGGGCTGCCCGCGGGCGTGAACACACCAATGATCGTCATCGTCTCGGTCGCGCTGAGGTTCTCGACGATGTGCACCTGTCGCGGCCGAAGGCGGAACGCCGACCCGGGACCGAGCTCTTGCGTCGTCTCGCCGATGTGCAGGCGTCCGGGACCAGCCGGCACCCACACGATCTCGTCGTAGAGGTGGTAGTGCCAGGGCGCCTTGCCGGGTGGGATGAAACCGGCGAAAAGGGTCGCCCGGGTCGACCCGTTGTGCGGGCCGAACAGAATCTGAAACGAGCGTGCCCCTGTCGCGTTCTCGGAGCCGGCTTGATCGAGCCGGGCGATCGACTGGCGCGCTCCCAGCGGAGCGTGTCGCTCGGCATCGGGCCCGACCGACACGCAGACGGCGGCGAGACCGTCGTCGGTTGCAAGCGACGCTTCCTCGTTAGCCAGCAGGAGCACTGCGGCGCCGGGGCCGATCTCGTGTGTCTCGCCGTCCATCGCGAGTCGGCCGAGGCCGTCGGCTACGAAGAAAAGCTGGTCGCCGTCCACGTCGCCCAGCCGATGCGAGTCACCGGGGGCGAGCCGAAGCTTGGTCGAGGCAAGCGCTGAACCAGGCGCTTCCGGTACGAGCTCCAGTCCGTGCGTCGCGTCTGTCACCTGGCGAGAGCCTAGTGCGGCTGTCGTCGTGCTGGAACGACCGCGCGCTCTCGTGGGTTTTCCTCCGCGTGCGCTACGAGCCGCACGACCGGCGCGAACTTCGCGGCGGGCGTCTGCTCCTTCACCGGGCCTGCGCGTGCGAAGGGGACGACGACGAACGCGACCGTTGCGAACAGCGCCGTCACCGCGAGTCGCGAACGAGGGCCCATTTCTCATGGTTCGACGCGCACTTGCGGACTCCGTGTTTTCGCGGCGCGAGCGGCTAGCCTTGGCAGTCGACTGTGACTGTCCTCACGGGAGCCATTGACTGTGCCGATCAACTCGTGCGGAGCGAGGCGTGAGCTCCCCCGAGACACGGCAGTACGGAGTTCGGGCCCGCTCGACCGACGTTCTCGGACGGGTGCTGTGGAGCTGCCGCGACCAGCATTTCGTCGCCGACGGGCCTGTACACAACGGGTGTCTCGGTGAAGCCGTGACTCCGGCCGAGCTCTTTCTCGCAGGCATCGCTGCCTGTGGAGTCGAGCTCGTGGAGGTAATCGCGAAGGCGAGCGACGTGCCGGTTCGCGAGGTGCGTGCGGAGATCGTCGGCGAGCTGGACCCGGCGAACCCGGTTCGCGACGATCTGAACGTCTTCAATTCGGTAAGGCTCTCGTTAGAGCTCACCGGCGTCACCGCGGAACAGGGGGCGGAGCTCGTCGAGGGCTTCAAACGCAGGTGACCGCTCTACGGCAGCGTCGCAGTTGCGACGCCTGACGTTCAGGTCGAAGTCGCCGTTCTCCCGTGACGAGCGCTCGGGTGCAGGAACGGCACGAGCGGCTCCCAGCCCGCACGTAGCACGAAGACGAGCGACGGCGGCGTGATCAGGACGGCCCTCCGGCCCGCAGCCCGCGTCGAGCGGTGCGTGTAACCGGCGACAGTCCACTCGTGGAGATGCGCCCCGAACACCACGCACGGCCTGCCGTTCTCGAGAACGAATGCTCCGTCGGGAAGCTCGTCGAGATCGGCCATATGGTGGCGCTGTGTGCGCGTGTCCGGGGATATCCGCTCGCTATGAAGCTGCGCGTCGATCGCGTCCGCTCCGACCTTACTGGGATGCAGCTCGTGCCAGATCGCCGAGAATCGGTCGTAGTCCTCGCGCCGGCAGAGCGCGCACGGGCGGTGTCCGGCGGCGAAGGCAGTCGCGTCGTCGAGGAAGAACAACTCGGTGAAGCGGCCCGGCTGGAGGAGTGCACCCCGTCGCCATCCGCGGAACTCGAGCCGACAGGCGATCCAGCGCTTGCCGGCGTAGCGCCGACGAATGCGCCCGTGCTCGTCGTGAAGGCACCCCCGGTTTCCGTACACGAGGCCACGAGCGGGATCCGCCACGAGATGGCCGAGCGGCGTCACCCGGTTCTGCAAGGGCATTGCCGTGTCAACGTACCCGTGAGGCGGAACGTGAGATCGGCTGGTCTGTGATACGACGGAGTCGCGATGGACATCCGGCTCAAGCGCGCCTACGAGTCGCGGCGGCGTCTGACGGGTACCGCGTGCTCGTGGACAGGCTGTGGCCGCGCGGAATCTCGCGGGGGCAGGCGCTCCTCGACGAGTGGGCGGCGGGAGCTCGCGCCGACCGCCGAGCTGCCGCGATGGTTCGGCCACGATCCCGATCGCTTCGAGGAGTTCCGGCGTCGCTACAGCAGCGAGCTCGCGGAGCACGAATCGAAGCTGCAGGAGCTCCGCCAGCGTGCGAAGGATGGAACGCTGACGCTCGTCTACGGAGCCCGCGACACGGAACACAACGACGCCGTCGTGCTGGCCGAGGTCATGCGCACCGTCGCCTAGAAGTGCTTTCACATGGCGACGGCGTTGTCCGGTCCGTCGAGCCCGAAGTTCACCTCCGCAGGTACCCGTCCGACCCGTCGAGCCAGTCCTGTCGCGGCGGAGAGAAGATGTCGACGTCCAGCGTCGTCTCGAGCGCCTCCGCCTTGTGCGGGACGTTGGAGGGAATATGGAGCACCTCCCCTGCCGCGACGTCCACGACCTCGGACTCGTCCTCGCCGAGCCAGAACCGCAGGACGCCTTCGACGATCCACGTCAGCTGCTCGTTCTCGTGCGAGTGCTTCGGAACGATGCACCCCTTGTCCAGGTACACGTTCGTCAGCATCAGCCGCTCGCCGGAGATGAGCCGGCGCGACAGCTGTGGGTTCACCTCTTCCTTCGGGAGGTCGCTCCAGCGGTAGTGCGTCGTGCCGTGGCGGCTCACGTCCTCACTCTCCTTCGCTCAGATTGTGATGAGCGACGCGAGCCGCTCGATGCCGTCGTCGATCTGCGCTTCGTCGACCATGCTGAACGACAGGCGCACCGTGTCGGCGCCGCGCCCGTCCGGGAAGAACAGCGTGCCCGGGACGACGCCGACGCCTCGGTCGGCCGCCTGCCGCGCGAGCTCCACCGCCTCGATTCCGCCAGGCAGCGTCAGCCAGGAGAAGAAGCCCCCTTCGGGGCGCGTCCACCGCGTTCCCTCGGGCATCGAGCGCTCGAGTGCCGCCAGCATGCGCTCGGACTTGCGCTGGTAGAGGGCACGCGACAGCTCCAGCTGCTCGTCGATCCAGCCGCGGCGAACCGACTCCTCGAACACGCGTTGTCCCAGCGCGCCCGCGCACTGGTCGGTGTTCTGCTTGGCGGAGACGAGCTGCGCCGAGATTTCAGCTGGGCCGACCGCCCAGCCGAGCCGGACTCCCGGGAAGAAAATCTTCGATGTCGTTCCCGCCTGCACGACGACGTCGGGCGCGAGGCTCCAGAGGCTCGGGAGCGAATCGCCGGAGAAGCGGAGCTCCCGGTACGCGACGTCTTCGACGATCAGGAACCCATATCGGCGCGCCAGCTCGACCAGCTCCGCGCGCCGCTCGGCAGCGAGACTCACGCCTGCCGGGTTCTGGTGGTCGGGAATGCTGTAGACGAGCTTCGGGCGATGTCCCTCTCCGAGACGCCGCTCGAGGTGCTCGACGTCGAGCCCGTGCTCGTCGATCGGTACCGCGACGACGGTCGCCTCGAAGCTCCGGAAGGCCTGGATCGAGCCTAGATAGGTAGGGCCTTCGACGACGACGACGTCGCCGGGGTCGACGAAAGACTTCCCAATCAGCTCGAGCGCCTCGATAGCGCCACTCGTGATCAGGAGCTCGTCGGCTGCAGGGCGCCGTCCTTGCGTTGTCTCGAGCCGGTCTGCGAGAGCGTCAAGGGGCCCGCCCAGGCCGCGAGTCGGCGCGTACTGGAACGCAGCCACCTCTCCCAACGAGACGAACTCCTGCAGCAACGTCGAGACACGCTCGCGCGGAAACGTCTCCGGGTCGGGGAACCCGCCCGCAAACGAGATCAGGTCGGGCATGCCGAGGAACGCCAGCACGGACGCGATCCCCTCGCCGACGTCCCCCCGCGTGCGCGCGGCGAGCAGCGCGTCCCACCGCCCCGTCTCGGACGTCATCGTCACGTTGCCCATCCTAAGCTCGTGGGCGTGGTTACGCCTCACACAGGGAGGACGATCTTCCCTCGGGCGTGCCCCTCTCCCAGATACCCGAGCGCGTCGCCGGGTCGAAACTACCGCGAGAGCATGGACACGCGGAGGACCGTCGCCAGTGAGTTCGCTGAGCGCGCGGCGGGCGATCCTCGCCGCGCGCTCACGCCCGCGCCGACCGGGCGGCCTTAGGTGCCCCAGCCCTCGTGCGGGGCGTGGTCGCTTGGCTCGAAGAACCACGTCTCGCGCAGGTCCTCGCAGCGCCCGTCC
>Ga0209341_10006617_pt1 | contig 10345 bp, 8 predicted proteins | sample RifCSP13_2_FD_184020 | JGI IMG/M metagenome (GOLD analysis project Ga0209341, IMG submission 184020) | Soil microbial communities from Rifle, Colorado - Rifle CSP2_sed 13_2 (SPAdes) (version 2) | ecosystem: Environmental > Terrestrial > Deep subsurface > Rock core/Sediment | place: Rifle... | reverse complement strand
CCTACGCTGTGCGGGCCGGCGTCCCCCCGGAGCGCGTGGAAGAGGTGGTCTTCGCCGTGGGAGAAGCCTCACTGAACACGGTCGAGCATGCCTACCGTGGCGGCACGGGCCTGCTGCGCCTGCGTGCCGAGAGGCAGAACGGCCGGCTCGTCGTCAGAGTGTTGGACGAAGGCAGCTGGCATGAGCCGGTGGACCGTGGCCGGGGACGCGGGATGCGGCTGATGCGCCAATTCGCCGACGACGTCCAGGTCGAGACGGGACGTGAGGGAACCGTCGTCACCTTGAGCTGGACGCTCGCCGCCCCGGCGGAGTGACGGTCAGCGTTCGATCGGCCTTCGATCAGCCTTCGATCAGTTCGCGAAGGCGTTTGAGGGCGTCGCGCTGGATGCGCGACACGTGCATCTGCGAGATCCCCAGCTTCCGGGCGATGTCCGCTTGCGACATCGCTTCATAGTAGCGGAGCCGGAGGATCTCATGCTGGCGCTCGGGGAGGTTCTGCAGCGCATCCTCGAGGGTGTGGCGATCCTCCAGACGCACGAGCTCCGGGTCCTCGCCCCCCAGGTAGTCCATGAGGGACGTGCCGTGGTCCTCGTCGCCCTCGGCAAGTTCCGCGTCGAGCGAGGCGGGATTGTACGCGCGCCCCAGCTCGAGGGCCTCGACCACTTCTTCGAACGGAACGCCGGTCTCCTCCGCGATCTCGGGGATCGTCGGCGAGCGGCCCAGGCGCTGCGAGAGCAACTCGACGGACTTCATCAGTGAGTTGTTCAGCTCGCGAAGACGCCGCGGGATGCGCACCGTCCAGAACTTGTCGCGGAAGTGGCGCTTGACCTCGCCGACGATGGTCACGGTAGCGTAGGTGCTGAACTCAATGCCCCGCGCGGGGTCAAACCGATCCACGGCCTTGAGGAGGCCGATGTGCGCCACCTGGGTGAGATCCTCCAGAGGCTCGCCCCTGTTGGCGAACTTGCGGGCGAGGTAGGCGGCCAGACTGCTGTGGGAGAGGACGAGCTCCTCGCGGATCGCCGGATCGCGCGACTCCGCGAATTTCACGAACAGCGCCCGCAGCGCCGCCTTGTCCTGGGTCTTTCGTCCCGGCCTGGAGGTCATGGTATTACTGCGTGACAAGCTTCACCAGCCGTGTGATCCGGTCGGAGCCATCCAGCTCCGTGGTCACCTGATCCATCAGCACGCGGACGAGGAGTTTATCTAGGTCCTCCTCTCTCCGCGAACGCCCGCGATGGTCGGGCCGGTAGCGCACCTCCACGGCGAGACGGTCCCGGCCGACCTCGAAGACCACACCGACCTCCGGACCGCCCTCCAGGATCGCGGCGGTGCAGACCTCGCCGACGGCGACTTTCAAATCCTCGATCTCGTCGTACGAGAACGCCATGCGGCCGGCGATGGCCGCGGCGGCCAGCCGGACGACGACCACGTACTCGGGCCGGCCGGGGACGCTCAGCGTGATGCGCTCCGAGGCCTGTTGTTCCACTCGCTTCACCTGCTGCTTGAGATGACTGGCTGAGCCGGGAAGAGGATGCGGGATCATGCCGAGTGATTTTCCCCGGCCCGCCTTGCGCAAAACGCCGCCCGCGCCTTGCGCGCCACCCCACCCGGCGCGGTCACCAGACGGCGTCGAGAGGCTGGCGGTCCGCCATCCACCTTGGGTTACGGCCGCGGGATAGGGTTTCCCTCCCGCATCCGGTCTGTTTGACACCCCGGCCTGCGGGGAAATAGCCGGCAGCGCGCGGAGTGCTGTCACTGCGCCGGCACTTTGGAAGGAGGAGAGAACCATGACACTGAGGACTATCCTCATGCTGGTGCTGACGAGCCTGCTGCTTCTGGATCACCTACCAGGAAGCGGCTCGCATGGTGCAGCAGCAAAGCGGCCAGGCGAGTCCGTAACGCAGCAGTCGTCGTCACCTGCCGGCGGGACACCGATGCCTCAGGCCTGAGGCGCCGTGACAAGATTTATGACCCGGTCAGGAACAACCACGATGTCGCCCACGCGACGGCCGCGCAGGCGGTCGCGGACCCGTCCATCAACCTCCACGACCACCGTGATCGGAGCCGAATGCGACGCGGCCCCCGTAGGGGCCTCCGGCCAGGCCGCGTGATGAACGGACCCCGGCTCGCCCAACATCGCCCAGGCCTCTTCGGCAAGGAACGGTACGACTGGGGCGAGGAGCAGGACCGTCGTCCGCAGCACCTCGCCCCACAGCGCTGACCCCTGCCGGCCGGCTTCCCAGCGCTCGAGGTCGTGCAGGAACGACATCAGCATGGCGACCAGCACATTGAAGCGGAACTGCTCGATGGCGGCTCCCGTCGAGGTCACAACCTCGGCCAGGCGGGTGCGGAGAGCGGCATCGTTGCCGGGGCCGCCGGCTCCGGCCGGGCCCCGCGGAACGTCGCCATCCCGGCGCGAGGAGACATGGCGGTGCACGAGCGCGTACATCCTGCGCAGGAATCGCCCGGCGCCGGTCAGACCGGCCGAATCCCAGGTCACGTCCTGCTCAAAGGGCCCCAGGAACATCACCCCGATGCGCAGCGCATCGGCCCCGTGCGCGTCCACGACCTCGTCGGGCGTGACAACGTTCGCCCGTGACTTGCTCATCCGGCTGCCATCCTCTGCCGAGAGCATGCTCCCCTGGTTGCGTAGGCGGAGGAACGGCTCGGCGAACGGCACGAGCCCGGCGTCGTGCAGGACCTTGGTGAAGAAGCGCGCGTAGAGCAGGTGCATCACCGCGTGCTCCGCCCCGCCCACGTACCAGTCCACCGGCAGCCAGTAGCGGACCGCGTCCGGCGCCCAGGCCGCCCGCGCGTGCGGGTCCGCGAACCGGAGGAAGTACCAGTTCGAATCGGCGAAGCCGTCGAGCGTATCCGTCTCCCGTTCCGCCGCACCTCCGCACTGCGGACAGATGGTGCACAGGAATGAGGCGATCCCGGCCAGGGGCGATCGCCCCGTGCCGGAAGGCTCGTACCGGGATACCTCGGGCAGCAGCACCGGCAGATCCTCCTCCGCCACGGGGACGACGCCGCAGACCGGGCAGTGCACCAGCGGGATCGGCGCGCCCCAGTACCGCTGGCGGCTGATCAGCCAGTCCCGCATCCGGTACCGAACGGCGCGAACGGCAGCGCCCCGCCGCAGGAGTTCCTCGACCACCGCACCCGCTGGCGCGGTCCCCGTGGCGCCGGCCGGAATGGGGATTCCGAACCGCGCGGCGAAGGTCGCGTCGCGCTCGTCGGATTCCGGGACGCCCATGATCGCGCCGGTTCCGTAGTGACCGACGACGTAGTCGGCCACGAACACCGGGAGCCGTGAGCCCGAGAGCGGGTGGATGACCCAGGCCCCGGTGAACACTCCGGCCGGCCCTGCTGCGGAGGCCACACGGTCGACCTCGGATCGCCGCAATGCCTCCTCAACAAAGGCCTCTACGGCATCGGCACAGTCGGACGTCGCGATCGTCCTGACCAGCGGGTGCTCGGGAGCCAGAGCCAGGAACACTGCTCCGCCAACCGTCTCCGGGCGTGTCGTGAAGACGGAGATCTGGGTGCGCTCGCCCTCGAGGCGAAACCGGAGATCGGCGCCCTCGGAGCGCCCGATCCAGTTCCGCTGCATCGCTTTGATCCGCTCCGGCCAGTCCATCTGGTCCAGGGCAGTGGCCAGCGCGTCGGCGTACGCCGTGGTACGCACATACCACTGGTCCAGCAGCCGCCGCTCGACGGGGGTGTCAGGATGGCGCCAGCAGCGGCCCTGCTCAACCTGTTCGTTGGCCAGGATCGTGCGGCACTTCGGGCACCACCACTGCCAGCCGGACGCGCGATAGACGAGGCCCCGCCGGTAGAGGAGGAGGAATCCCCACTGCGTGCCGCGATAGAATGCCGGGTCGCTCGTCGCGAACTCGCGGTTCCAGTCGTAGGAACAGCCCACGAGTCGGAGCTGGCGGCGGTACGTCGCCGCGTACTCCTCCGTCGTGACCCGCGGGTGGCGGCCCCGCAGGAGCGCCTCATTCTCCGCGGGGAGGCCGAAGGCGTCCCACCCCATGGGATGCAGTACCGCGAACCCGCGCATGCGGAAGTAGCGCGCCAGCACGTCGGTGGGAACGTAGTTCCGGGCGTGCCCGACGGAGAGCCCTTCCCCCGAGGGGTAGGGAAAGAAATCGAGGACGTACTGCTTCGGCCGGGGGGAAGGCGCGGGGGTGGAGTAGATGCCCGCCTCCTCCCACTCCCGGCGCCATCGCGCTTCTACGGCGCGGAAGTCGTAGCGCGCCCTCAGCCTGCGGATGTGAGTTCCAACAGCACCACCCCCTACCGGGTCACCACGTTGACCAGCCGGCCCGGCACGACCACGACATCCGCCACCGACCGGCCGTTCATGAACCTCTTGACCTTCTCGTTCCGCAAGGCCAGTTCGCGCGCCTCGGCCTCGCTGATCTCGGCCGATGCCTGGATCCGGTCACGGACCTTCCCGTCCACCTGCAGCACCAGGGTGATCATCTCCGCCCGGGCCAGCGCGTCGTCATGGGCAGGCCAGGACTGCCCGTGCACACTGTACGCCTCCCCGCGCCGCTCCCACAGCTCTTCGCTGATGTGCGGCGCCGCGGGGGCCAGCAGCAGGATCAGGACGCGCAGCGCCTCGTCCCACGCCGCCGTACCGGCCGCCGACTCCCGCACGCGGTGCAGATAGTTGACGAACTCCATCATCGCGGCGATGGCCGTATTGAACTGGAACCCGGCGAAGTCCTCGGTCACCTTCCTGATCGTCTTGTGCGTCCAGTGCCGCAGCTCCCGGGTCCCATTCCCGCCCCCTGCTGATCCCTGATCCCGGATCCCTGATCCCTTGGAGTCGAGGACGATGCTCCACACCCGCTTCAAGAACCGCTGGGCCCCCTCGATCCCCCTACTGTTCCATGGTCCGCCGCCCTCCCACGGGCCGATGAACATCAGGTAGGTGCGGACGGCGTCCACGCCCAGCGTGGTCACGTAGTCGTCCGGGTTCACGACGTTCCCGCGCGACTTACTCATCTTCTCGCCGTCTTCGCCCAGGATCACGCCCTGGTTGAACAGGCGCCGCATCGGCTCTCCGGACGGCACCAGGCCCAGGTCGCGCATCACCTTCGTCCAGAACCGCGTGTACAGGAGATGCATGACGGCGTGCTCGACCCCGCCCGTGTACTGATCCACCGGCAGCCAGTACGCACCGCGGGCCGGGTCGAAGGGACGCCCCGGCTCGTCTGGGCTCACATACCGGTACTGATACCAGGACGAATCGATGAACGTGTCCATGGTGTCCGTCTCACGCTCGGCCTCTGCCCCACAGTTCGGACACCTCACCTTGCGGAATCCCTCATGCGAGCGCAGCGGCGACTCGCCGGTGGGCAGGAACTCGGCGTCCATGGGCAGTTCCACGGGGAGATCCCCGTCCGGCACCGGCACCGTGCCGCAAGTGGGGCAGTAGACGATCGGGATCGGCGTCCCCCAGTACCGCTGGCGGCTGATCAACCAGTCGTGAAGCCGGTAGTTGATCTTCCGCGCGCCGATGCCGTGGCGTTCCATGTGGTCGGCGATGCGCTCCCATCCCACCCCGGACGGCAGACCGTCGAACGGGGGCGAGTTTACCATCGTCCCCTCGCCCAGGTAGGCCTGGCGCAGCGCCTGCCCGTCCCAGTTCGGGGGGGCGATGACGACGGGGATGGGCAGCGCGTACTTTTTGGCGAACTCAAAGTCCCGCGCGTCGTGAGCCGGGACGCCCTGGATCGCTCCCGTCCCATACGTCAGCAGGACGTAGTCCGCGATGAAGATGGGCACACGGGCATCGTTCATCGGATTGACGGCGTACGCACCGATGAACACGCCGTCCCGGTCCTTTTCGGTGGAGAGCCGTTCGATGTCGGACTCCCGCGCCGCCTTGAACTTGTAGGCCTCCACCTCGGCCCGGCGCTCCGGGGCGGTGAGGCGATCGACCAGCGGGTGTTCCGGGGCCAGGACGGCGAAGGTCATCCCGTAGGCGGTGTCCGGCCGCGTGGTGAAGACGCGAAACGCCGCGCCCGGGTGATCGGCCACCGTCAGTTCGAACTCGACACCGACCGACTTCCCGATCCAGTGCTCCTGCAGGGTGCGCACGCGCTCCGGCCACTCGATGCCCGAGAAGTCCAGGAGCTCCTCCGCGTATGCCGTGATCCGCAGGAACCACTGCTCCAGGTTCTTCTTGATCACCGGCGTCCCGCACCGTTCGCAGACGCGCCCCTCGCCGACCACCTGCTCACGGGCCAGGGTCGTGTTGTCCCGCGGACACCAGTCCACCGGGGCCAGTGCCCGGTAGGCCAGGCCGCGTTCGAACATACGGAGGAAGAACCACTGGTTCCACTTGTAGTAGCCGGGATCGCAGGTGACGACCTCCCGGTCCCAATCCCACATCGCCCCCATGCTGCGCAGCTGCCGGCGCATCCGGGCGGTGTTGTCCATCGTCCAGGTGTAGGGATGAATCTGGTTCTGGATCGCCGCGTTCTCCGCCGGCAGCCCGAAGGCATCGAAGCCGATCGGGAACATCACGTTGTAGCCCTGCATGCGGCGAAAGCGCGCCGCGGCGTCGGAGGGGGCCATCGCGTACCAGTGTCCGATGTGCAGGTCGCCAGACGGATACGGATACATCGTCAGGAAGTACCACTTCGGGCGCGGGTCGAAGTCCGCGGCATGATACAGCCGGTCCCGCTCCCACCGGGCCTGCCACTTCGCCTCGATACCGACCGGATCGTAGGATGCCGCTATCAACCCGTCCGCTCCGCCGCGCTCTGCGCCCCACCCCGCACCGGGGCGGCCGCCTCCGCGCCGGCGCCGGCAGAGGTCAGCCAGCCGTGCCGGTCGGGCAGACGGCCCTCCGTGATCCCGAAGAACTGCTCCTGGATGTTCGCCGTGATCGGCCCACGCCGTCCCGCCCCCACCGGGATCCGATCCACCGACCGCACCGGGGTGACTTCCGCCGCCGTCCCCGTGAAGAACACTTCGTCGGCGACGTGGAGGAACTCGCGCAGCAGCGGCTCCTCGCGGACGGGCACGCCCACATCGCTCAGGAGGGTGAGCACGACACTCCGGGTCACTCCGGGCAGAATCGCGCCGGAAAGCGGAGGCGTGTGCGCCACCCCGTCCTTCACGACGAACACGTTCTCCCCGCTCCCTTCGCTGATGAACCCCTGCGCGTCGAGCGCGATGCCCTCGACGAAGCCGTGGTCCGCGGCCTCCATGGCGATGAACTGTGAAGTCACGTACTGTCCGCCGATCTTCCCCATGGGGGCCGCCGTCCCCGGCGCGGCCCGGCGCCAGGAGCTGACCATCACATCCACGCCCTGTTCGACGGCATCCTGGCCCAGGTAGCGGCCCCAGGGGAAGGTGATGATCGCGACCTCGACCGATGCCTTGCGCGGATCGAGGCCGAAGGTGCCGGGCCCGCGAAACACCAGCGGGCGGATGTAGCAGGAGGCGTGCCCGTTCGTGCGCACCGCGTCCACGATCGCCGCAGTGATCTGAGCGGGCGAATACGGGAGATCGATCCGGAAGATCCGGCAGGAATCGTAGAGCCGCCGGACGTGCTGGGGGAGGCAGAAGACGGCAGGCCCCCGCCCCGTAGCGTACGCGCGGATGCCCTCGAACACGCTGCTGCCGTAATGCAGCGCGTGCGCCGTGACCGGCACGACCGCCTGCGCCGCCGGCACGAACCGCCCGTTGAACCAGATCTGACCCCCTCCGGCCATCGCTATCACCTCACCCCGACGTCGCTGACCCGCGCGCCCCAAAAAGAAAAACGCCGCCTCGTCGCTGGGACGAAGGCGGCCTCCGCGGTACCACCCGGCATGGACAGCGGCCCCTGACCCCCGACGGCTGCTGGAGGCCGTTCAGGGTGGGGCTGGTGGAGCTGGCGGGAATTGAACCCGCGACCTCCCGCACGCCAAGCGGGCGCTCTCCCCCTGAGCTACAGCCCCGGTTCGCTATCCTCTCGACGCACGTCTCGTGTGCGCGACGGCGCGGCCTACGACGATTTCGGCGCGCTGCTCACGGACGAGTTCGGCTGGCGCGGATGCCGGACGTTCCACCCTCTCCTCCGGCTCGCTCCGATCCGATGGCCACCCTACTGCTTCCGGTCATCGCGTTGCTAGCTCTGACATTATACCGACCGCCCACAAAGAGAGTCAAGGCGAGCTCATTCGGCTAGAGCGGGCGCTCGAGGTACAGGAAGGTGCGCTCCGTCCGCGCGCCCAGTGCGCCGGCGAAACTCGCGGCGGCGGCATCCACCGCCCAGTAGGTGGTGAGCGGCGTCACGCCCTTGGACGCGAAGAACCGGAGGGCCTCATGCACCAGGGCGGAGCCGATCCCCCGGCCCCGATGCGCATCGCGCACGCCTACGGTCCAGCGGCCCACGCCGTCGCGCACCTGGGCTAAAATGAACCCCACCGCATACCGCTCGCGCTCCGCGATGAAGACCCGGGCGTCGCCGCCCTTCCACAGCGCCTCGAGGTTCGTGGGCCGTGCCGGAGCATCGAGCGTCTCCTCGTACAGGCGTGAGATGTGCCGGGCCTCGTCGGGCCGCGCCCGTCGGATGCCGTAGCCCTCGGGAGGTGCGGCCGTGGATGTCCCGCCCGTGGCGACGACGAGGGCGTTGGAGAAAACGAACCCGAAGCGCCGGGCCAGAGCCAGGACCACGGCGTTGCTCTCGTCGCCGCGCATCGTCAGACAATCCTGGCGATCCGATTGGAATCGCCTGGTGAGGTGGTCGTGCAGCTGCCGCAGCAGCGCCTCGAGATCGCTTCGGCCGGACGGCCGGTCCAGAATGACCTCCTCCGCGAGCACGCGTTTGCCGCTCCGCCCGGTAATGAGGAAGCCGGCCGGCGCGCGGTTCACCTCGATGAGCGTGACCGATTTCTCGGACTGCACCCACCAGAAGTCCTGCGGCGTGGCCCGGCCGTAGCGGTCGAAGCAGGCTGAATAGCCGCCCCGATAGTGGCGGTCGTACAACTCGATGAGGACAGGCACGTCGGCCGGCTCCGCCGGGCGGAACGCGAGGGTCACCATTCCACGATGGTCGCGTCCGCCCAGAGCCGCTCGAGACTGTACAGGTGGCGCGCCTCAGGGCCGAAGATGTGCACGACGACCGGGCCGAAATCGAGCAGCACCCAGCGCGCGCGGGCATGCCCCTCCCGCCCCAGCAGGCGCCCGCCTGCTTCGGTGAGGGCATCCTCCACCGCGTCGGTCACGGCGCGGATCTGCACCATCGACTGCGCGGAGGCGATCACGAAATAGTCGGCCACGGGGGTGTGGGCCCGGAGATCCAGGATGATGACGTCGTCCGCCTTCTTGCCGTCCAGGATCTCGGCGGCCAGGAGGGCCAGGCGGCGCGGAGAGGCGCTCACTGCAGGGACCAGACAGGGGGGCGGTAGAGTCCATGATCCACGATGTAGGCCGCCACGGCGTCGGGGAGGAGGTAGCGGATCGGCCGCCCGGCAGCCACGCGGGCCCGGATGTCCGTGGAGGAGATGGCCAGCGCCGGGATCTCCATGACATGGAGGTTGTCCAGAAGGCGGCCGGTGACGTTGTACCGGCGGAGATCGTGGGCCTCGATCGGAAAGCCCGGCCGGCTGGCCGCGATGAACTGGCAGAGCGTGAGGAGCTCGGCGCTCCGCTCCCACTCCCCGCGGACGATCTGCAGGATCGCGTCGGCGCCGGTGATGTAGAAGAGGTCGCGCGCCTCATACTCCCGGCGCAGCGCGGAGATGGTCTCGATGGTGTAGGACGGTCCGGGGCGGTCGATCTCGACGCGGGAGACGGCAAAGCGCGGATTCCCGGCCACGGCGAGCATGGTCATGCTGTGGCGGTGCTCGGGATCGGTCACACCGTCAAGGGACTTGTGGGGCGGAAAGCGATTCGGGACGAACAGCACCCGTTCGAGATCGAACTGCACGCGGGCCTCCTCCGCCGTCACGAGGTGACCGTAGTGCACCGGATCGAACGTTCCGCCCATCAGCCCAAGACGCGCCACGACCACCTCCGCCCGTCGTTCTCCTGAGCCGCCCGGCGGGGCGGCACACCGCTCAGGCCGATCCCTCCGCGGCTCCGCCGGGGGCGGGAGCGGGCAGAGGATGCCGGACGGCGGCCAGCAGATCCGCCGCCGCCGCCATCAAGGCCTGCACGCCCTCGCCCGTGGCCCCCGCGGTCAGAAACACGCGGTAGCCAAGGGCCTCGATCGAGGTCCGCACCGCCGAGGCCCGCGCGCGCGCCTCGGGGGCGTCGATCTTGTTCAGTGCCACGAGCATGGGCCGCTGCTGCAGCGCGGGATCGTAGCGGCGCAGCTCGTCGTTCA
>Ga0209341_10006613_pt1 | contig 10348 bp, 16 predicted proteins | sample RifCSP13_2_FD_184020 | JGI IMG/M metagenome (GOLD analysis project Ga0209341, IMG submission 184020) | Soil microbial communities from Rifle, Colorado - Rifle CSP2_sed 13_2 (SPAdes) (version 2) | ecosystem: Environmental > Terrestrial > Deep subsurface > Rock core/Sediment | place: Rifle... | reverse complement strand
CACAACCTATGGCGTCAAGGTCATCGTCAGCCCCGACGTGCCCAACAACGAGGGCGCCTTCCGCGTGCTCAGGATCACCGCGCCCGAGGGCAGTATCCTCAACGCCCGGCATCCGGCGCCCGTCGCGGCGCGCCACATCGTCGGCCACTTCCTGCCCCACGTCGTCGCGGGCGCGCTCAAGCAGGCCCTGCCGGACCGCGTGATGGCCGAGGGCTCAGCCAACATCTGGGGCATCCAGCTCTCGGGCAAGGACCGGGCGAAGGCGCCCTTCGTCTACACCTTCTTTGGCTCGGGCGGCACGGGGGCGCGGCCGACGAAGGACGGGCTCAGCGCCACCGCGTTTCCCTCCGGAGTGCTCGGCACGCCCGTCGAGGTCGTGGAGAGCTTGGCGCCGCTCCTGGTCGAGCGCAAGGCGCTCCGCGACGGCTCTGGCGGCGACGGCCGCTTCCGCGGGGGCCTTGGCCAGGCGCTGGCTTTCCGCGTACTCTCCGACGAGCCGGCGACCTGCTCCGTCCTCTGCGACCGGACGACCGTCCCCGCCCAGGGCTTCTTCGGCGGCCTGCCCGGCGCCACGGGCCAGGTGCTGATCAACGGGAAAACGCCCGACAATCCCAAGGCCGAGCAGACGCTCCAGCCGGGCGATCTCATCGAGATCCTGATGCCGGGCGGCGGGGGCTACGGCCCGCCGGCCGAGCGCGATCCCGCGCTGCGCGCCCGCGACCGCCTCGAGCGCTACGTCCTCGGATAGAAGGCGGGCCGGGCGATTGCAGCTGATCGCCAGTATCAGCCGCGCGCGCCACGTCCCCCGGCCGGAGCGCCACGGCTACCGCGCGCCGGCTGAATGCGCTTGTTCGGCGGTCCCTGATCGCGTGGGGCGCCGGCTCTCGCCCGGGCTGGTGTCAATCTTGGGCGTTGCGCCGGGATGCCGTGAAGCATGCCTTCGACGCTGATGTCCTCATCGACGTCAGGCCAATGAACTCCTTGACCGGACCCGATGAGACGATAATTTGCCCGCTGCTTCGGCGTGGCCTCGGATAGGCGCCAGGACCAGGCCAACGGAACGCTGATGACTCGGCCATCTGCGAGATGCGCGATGATCTCGTCCTCGGTGATCTGCACATCTTGGATGCCCGGCTCGCTGCTAGCCACAGTGTTCATGCCATGCCTCCGGAATCGCTGAGAGACGGGCGTGGATGATCCGGCGAATCACATTCAGCTCTCACGCAGTGAAGCCGTGGCTACGGGCCAGCTCGACCGGTTCGAGCCAGAACTTGCACGTGCTGTTCTCTCGCTCGACGTGCACGTGCTGCGGCTCATTGCAGTCGAAGCTGGTGAAGAAAACCCGGTACAGCCCAGGAATGCCCTTGACCCTTGGCATTCAGATATCTTGGCTCCTCTTCACGCTCACCCAAGCAATAGCACCCGACAAACGCCGGCTGGTGCTCGCGAGAGACAACTCGCCGAACGGTCACGTTCACCAACCGCGAGTGAGCAACGCGAGCGGTCTGGTGCAGCGTGGAGTTAGACGCGGCGCAGCTGCACTCGGAACGCGTCCTCGCCGAAGCTCTCATAGACGTTGCCTCGCAGCTCATACTGAGCTCCGTCAACGGTGACACGCTGCTCCCTCTTCGCAATGCGGTGGAGCTCCTCCCGGAGCGTCATCGCCTCCGGGCTCGAACTCCGGAACCTGGTAATGCCGTGGCCCACGCCGGCCTTTGCAGCAACGACCTCCTCGTAGCCGTCTTTGTACTCGACGTCCAGGAGGTCCACCCCGCGACGAATTGCCTCCGCGGCGAGGCGTTCAACGATGCTCTCATGCGTGGGGCGCATCGGTGCATCTCCCTCCAGGCGTCAGCCGTCGAGCCGCCATGCCGCCTCCTCGAACCGACGCCGCCACTTCACGCTCAGCTTCTTGTCATCAGCCAGGGTCTTGAGCGCTTCGCGCGATAGAGGCGTCGGAAAGCCGATGAGCGCTCGCAGTACCTCGTTGAGGTACGTCCGAGTGGCTGGTGATGATGGGACGCGATAGAACTCGGCCTTCAGGGCGTCGGCCGCTGCCTGCGATGGAAAGAACGAAACCGCGCGGACGAGAACGGCCATGCGCGTCAAATCCGCCCCATGGACCCGCATGAGCCCGAGGAGGAAGATCCCTGCCTCCGGCCGCTCGTTCCTGGCCATCGTTCCAAGGAGGTTCCACGCGTCGCTGGCGCGGTCCACATCGGGGCTTACGGCCTGGCGCAAGAGCGGTTCGATCGGGAACGTCCTGGGGTCGAACTCCGGCACCATTCGTGCTCGTACCATACGCCTTACCGCTTCGTTTCCTCTCCTCCGTCTAACGTCCACGTTGACCGGCCGCGGCGAGCGGAGGCGAGCCGGTCCGGTCGAACGTGTTGTTATGCCACCTGGTGGATGTCGGTGGCCGCGTAGAGCGTCTCAGGCGCGACATCTGCGCCATTCGGCCAGCAGACGGTCGAACCAGCTACGAAGAACTCACGAAAATAACGCTGATCGCGGAGCGGCTCGAAGATGGGCCCTTCAAGCCAGGGCTGAAAGTCGACGGTCTTCGAGGTCCCATCGTTGAAGGTAAGACGGATTCTGTAGTCACCGCCGTATTCGGCCTTAACGACACCCGGCAGAATCGTCATCTTATACCCCTCCTATTCCAAGGGCGCAATCTGCCGCAGAGGTTGGCGGATCTTAGCCAGGCGCCAGTTTTCCTCCAGCTCACCGCGGTGCAGTGTCGCCCAGTCCCGGATGAGGCGAAGGGCCGTTTGCGAGTCGATGGCACCGACCAGCATCGCACCGTTGAAGTCGAACTTCCCCTGGAGCCCCTGGTGCTCGGCGTGAAAGTGTGGTGGTTCGTGGTCGTTGTAGAACATCCGGATGATGATCCCGAAGAAGACTGATATCGATGGCACGGATCGATTCTACCAACGAATGCCGTCTCGCTCTTGGGAATCGGCTCTGCTGGCATAACGCCGCAGTCAGCCGCGAGCCGCGCCCGCTCGCCTTGCCTTCTTCGCACGGGGTGTAGCGCGTCTTGTCGGCTGGAGTACGCTGTTAGGCAGCCCTCCCTTTCCGCGGACTGCCCTCGTCGTGTTGAGAACCCCGCGAAGCGCTTCGTTGACAGCGTCGTCCGAAGGGAAAGCGGCTGCGACTTCGGGCTCTAGCAAGACCAAGTTGCTCCCCTTGCGCAGTCGTGCAACGTACTTGCCGCGGACGCCGCCCTTCATCGACGCAAAGTCGTACTCCGGTCGCAGATCGTCATCCTCGTGCCGACTAGCCTTGCCCATAGAATTCTCGCTCCTGCCTCGTCGCTCGACGGGCGCTGATGATGCGGATAGTATCGTTTCGGTCGGTGTGCGCCACAACCAAGATGTTGCCCCGCGTGGATGCGCCGATTGTCAGGAAACGGGCCTCGTCTTCAGAGTGCACCTCGTCTGGAAACGTGGTCGAGAGTGGATCGGCCAATACCGCAGCGGCCTCGTGAAAGCTGACACCGTGCCTCTTGAGGTTCGCCGCTGCCTTCGCCGGATCCCATTCGAACGGCACTGCGATAGTATACGGCCCGACGGGGATAGACGGTCAGTCTGCCGAACGGGGGCGGCGCGAAGCGTCCGCGCCATCGCTCGCGGCCAGCGGCCGGGGGCGGGGAGCGCGAGCGCCCGGGCCGCTGCACCGAGGGGGTTCGGCAACGCTGTGATCCTCGTCATCGCCCACGAGTATGGTCCACTAAGACGCGCACCACGGCGGAATGACCCTGACCTCGGCAAGAGTGAGCGCCGTTGACCCACTCTTATCTTTGGCCGCTGGGTCAGCGCCGCCGCTCAAGAGGACCCGGACCGTCTCGACCTGGCCTGTGCGGGCCGCGACCATCAGGGCCGTCCAGCCCTGAGCGTCGGTTGGCGCAACGTTCGGGTCGACTCCTCGAGCCAAGAGATCCCGTACGATGGCGGTGACACCTTTCGATGAGGCAAACATCAGCGGGGTACGACCGAGTTGGTTCTTTGCATTCGGAGCAGCGCCCCCCTCAAGCAATGCAGCCACGACGCCTTCGTGCCCTTCGGCCGCGGCAATGAGCAACGGCGTCCAGCCCGTTGCCACCGGTGCATTGGGATCACTGCCAGCGCCGAGCATCGTCTTCACGATATTGGTGCGGCCTGCGTGTGCGGCGGTGAATAACATCGACGTGCCACGCGGCTTCATCTTCTCATCAAACGCGCGAAGGTTAGCCTTGCAGCCATCGCCGCCAGGGTTCCGCTTGCAGTCATCTGCCATTACCCGGCAGGCGATCGGAAGCATCTGGGCCCCGATCCTGCCGGCGTGCATGTCCAGGCACGCGTTGTAGACGAGGTCTGCGCCCTGGGTGGGTCCCGCGCCCGTTCCCGGAGGCGAGCCGGCCACACACCCGCCGATCAAAGTGCTGATTCCGACGAGGGCGGCCAGTGCGAGCGTGTGGCTCCGCGGCATTGTGCCCGGTACATCGAGGCCCCGCGTCTCATGGGTCCTCATTCCCTGACCTCCCGTTCGACCGTTTGCCGAACGGGCACGTTCACCGCCCGGGACCAAGCATCGCGAGGAAGCGGTCCGGTGCAACGTGAGGTTCGGCATGACGTCGACCGTATTCCATTCTGACCGCCCTGGGTGTCGAGACCCATCGACTCCGGGTCACTCAAAACCCCGGTAGGAGCCGGGCGGCGGAGGGTCGACCTCCTTCTTCCGCACCCAATCGCGCGCCTCAAGACACGCGCGGTAGAGGTTCGTGTTCACCATGCCGTGGGCGGCTTCCGTCGGGTTCGCGCTCGTCTCGCGGGCGCACTCCGTGTTGTCCCGGTCGAACTGCTCGGCCAGGGCTCCCGGTTTCGACCAGTAGTAGCGCGCACACCCGGTCAGCGCGACCGCGAGCACCGCCGTCGCTACCGAGGCCAGGACGAACTGGCGGAGTAACACTGTTCACCTACTTGAGCAGCGCGGCAAACTCGGCATGGTGCACAAGCTTGCCGATCAGCACCTGCACCGCCGGCGCGAACGCCTGGGCCGTCTCAGTGCAGGCTCGCTCGTCCGCGGCCGCTTGGCCCCCACCCCAGGGGGCGAACACGTATGCGGGGCCAGTCTTGAAGTCGTATGTGCTCGAGACGGTCAAGGAGCGGCCGTTCGATGACGCGAAGGTCAGGTCCATCGTCCACTCGCCTTTCATCGAGCTGAAATCGATCTTGTCGAGATTGCCCGTGAGGGTGACTGGCGCCACATCCGACAGCATGTCCGCAACCTTGAGCTCTTCGGTCAATGCCCGCTGGATGTAGTCCTCAAACGGCCGGCCGTCAGGCGTCCTTACAGGCCCCCTGGAGCGGCAGCTTATCTCCGTCCGGCCAGAAGGGGTCGCAGTGAACCTGCCAACGCTGACTTTCTGGTTTAGCTTTCGGAGGCCCGTGACGTTCTCGGCCGAGAGACCGTACCTGGGGATCGTGAAGCTGCTGCAGGCAGAGGTGACGAGGACGGCGAGCAAGAGGACGACCCATTGACGCGCCATGTGTCTCCTCCATTGTTGGTCGGGGCCACCCCATCGTGTGCAGCCGAACGATCAGGCTGGGCAGCCGGCGCAGCTGGCCCGCTCAAACCTCTTGTTCGGCGGCCCATGACGGAGGTCCCTCAGCGTTCCTATTTCCGGCGCGTGAGGTCCGCCCTAAAGTAGGGCCTCTGGATATCATCGAGCCTCCGGTTGATGTCCGCCGTGGGGAGCACGGCCATCATCCAGCCATACCAGTTCTGCCCCTCGATGGGTGCAACGGTCGCCGCGATCGACACCTCCTTACCCTCCACCAGCTGCGCGCGTGCTCCCTTCCAGCCTTGGCCCTCGACGTATGCGACTGGACAGTCGTCGACACTGATCCCCTGTTTGCTTTTTATCGTCATGAGGTAGGCGTGCGCCGTAGCGTCGCGATTGAGCCGAAACGCGTAGTCGCTCCCGTCGTTTCAGGCAACAGCGAGTGACACCCCGCCGTCACCGGGTGACGCGATGGAGACGGGCGAAGACCCTGGTCGGTCGGTCTTCCCACACCTGGGACCTCCGAACTGGCCGCCACCGAATACGAACACGGTCAGGCCCCAGTCCCCTGCGAGCTTGCTCAGGGGATCGCTCCGTGGGATCGTGAAGCCACTGCACGCGTCCACGAGGACGATCAACAAGAGGCCGATCAATTGGCGCGCCAGGGTCCTCCTCCGTCTTCGCACGAGACCACCTCACCGTGATCGCATGCCGCCGAACGATCAGGATAAGCGGCCGGCGCAGCCGGTCCGCTCAAGCCTGCTGTTGGGCGGCCCACGGGATCAGACCCAGTTCTCGGTCGCGAGCCCCGCAACACGGGCGAAGTGCCGCGTATTGTTCGTGACGAACGTCAGCCGCCGCAACAGCGCATGGGCGGCCATGAGGGTGTCCAATGTCCCGATCGGCTCGCCGCGCCGAGCGAGTGCGGCTGCGACCGCGGCAAACCGATCGGCAGCCGGCTGATCGAAGGGCATCATCTCGATGGCCTCGACGAACGTACTGATCAGACGGTGAAGCTTCCGTGACCGGCGCGCCTCCGCGCCATAACTGGGGCATCAGGCGAACGGATCACGCAGATCACGGACGCGCTGCTGCTTCGGGCGGGGGATCTTCCCAGGCCAAGCGCCCAGACAAGCACGGAATTTCTCCGACCACTCATCCGCCGCCTCGAGGATGACGCGACGCCCTTCGCGGCGTACTAAAACCTCGCCCTGGGCAGTGAACCGGCACTCCTTTGGGAGTCGGACTGCCTGACTGCCGCCGTTCTGGAAGAGCTTCGCGCGGGCAGTTTTCATGGTGTGAGTCTAGACCCGTGTCTATACATGGTCAAGCTGCCAGCGCCAGCTCGTGTCCGCCTCGACAGTATGACTTCCGAGAGGAGAGGCTGACCTCCGGCTCAACGCGGGTTAGCCTTGTGAGGCCAGAGCCGCCACGTGCTCTTGGCACAATTACGAGCTTGGAGGTCAGCCATGGCACAGTCTAGCAAAACTCTCTACGTTGGTCTCGACGTCCACAAGGAGTCTATCGCCGTTGCCTACGCGCCGGAGGATCGCGGCGCCGAGGTCGTGTCGCTGGGCCCGATCGGTACCCGACAGTGCGACATCGACAAGCTGATCCGGAGGCTCGAGTCCAAGGGCGCAGCCCTGGTGTTCGTCTACGAGGCGGGGCCGTGCGGCTACGGGCTGTATCGGTACCTGACCGGGAAGGGTGTCGCCTGCCACGTCGTGGCGCCGTCGCTGCTCCCACGGAAGCCGGGGGACCGCGTGAAGACGGATCGGCGCGACGCGATGACGCTGGCCCGCTCGATGCGCAGCGGTGACCTGAGCGCGATCTACGTGCCCGGGATCGAAGACGAGGCGCTGCGGGACCTGAGCCGCGGCCGGGACGACGCCATGCAGGATCTCAAGCGGAGCAAGCGTCGCCTGAAATCGTTCCTGCTGCGGCAGGACATTCGGTACGAAGGCCGGGCGACCTGGAACGCCGCCCATCTCCGTTGGCTGGCCGAAGTGGTGTGTCCGACCCCGCCGCAGCAGATCGTCTTTCAGGAGTACCTGCGCGCGGTCACCGAGCAGCACGAGCGGCGGCAACGCATGGAGCACGAGCTCCACGAGGCGGTGCAAGGCTGGCGGTTGTACCCGATGGTCCAGGCGATCCAGGCGCTGCGGGGCGTGGAGCTCACCAGCGCCATCATCGTGATGACCGAGCTGGGGGACCTCACGCGGTTCGACAACCCCCGGCAGCTGATGAGCTATCTCGGGCTGACCCCCTCGGAGTACTCGTCGGGCGAGCGGCGCCGGCAAGGCGGCATCACGAAGGCGGGGAACAGCCATGCCCGGCGGGCGCTGGTGGAAGGGGCGTGGGCCTACCGGTACCCGGCGAAAGTGAGCCGGCATCTTCAACTCCGCCTGGAGACGCTGCCGGCCGAGGTCCAGGCGATCAGCTGGAAGGCGCAGGTCCGCCTGTGCCGACGGTATCGGCAGCTGACCGCCCGCGGCAAGCACGTCAACCAGGTCGTGGTGGCTATTGCCCGCGAGCTGGCCGCCTTCGCCTGGGCCATCGCGCGGCTCGTGCCGCTCCCCGCCTGACGGGCAGCCACAGCGAGACAGACGGACCCAGAGCCAGTGATCACCATCTCGAGCCATCGGCGGAGGCGCGGCCCCGGTATCGGCGCAATCTTCGATCGCGTTATGAGGCCACGACCCTCGCCGCTAGAGCGAAGCAGGCGCCGCGACGGACACCTGTACGGTGGTATCCAACCCACGGATCTCAGCATGATCAACCGTCGCTGTTACAGGCTCCGTCTCTGCCGGTGGCTCGAGTCCTTACAATGAAGCGCGCGCGCCCTGGCCCCGGTGGCGTGAGGGTGTGTCGACGCCGCCCCACGACACCGAGGGCCGTAGAGGGCTCAGGATCGACGATCGCCATGGGGGGCGCTATCTCGGTATCCCCCACAGAGCCCCATCGTGCCGCTTCCGATCACCCCGGCGTCCACGACATCAGGGGCGGGACCCAACGGCACGCCCGGTCCTGGCGTCATCGTGATACTTGACAGTGGAAGTCATATCAGCGCCCAGGCTGACCGGCCGGCGTAGCCGGTCCGGTCCAGCCTGGTGTTAGGCGCTACGCCGTCTCGCACGGCGAGGTGGCACGACCGCCAACAGCGTGCGGAGTGCCCGGTTTACCGCCGCGGCGTTCGAGAACACTTCGGCCACGTCCGGGTCCAGCACCACGACGTTGGTTCCCGCCCGGTACCTCGACACGTACTTGCCCCTCACCCCGCCGCGAAAGTCATAGTGAGGCCGCATGGTATCCCGATCAGCTGACCCTCTACCTGTCTTCTTCATAGATTTGCCTCTCCCGGCGGTTCACTCGCCGTACGCTGATGATGCGGATCGACTCCCCGCGCTCCGAGTGCGCCACGACGAGGACCCGCCGACGGTTCGATTGACCGAGCAGCAGGAACCGCTGCTCCTCCAAGGAGTGGTCGGGGTCAGCAATCGTCACGGACAAGGGATCATCGAAGACAGTTGTGGCCTCCGGGAAGCCGACGCCGTGCTTCCGCTCGTTCGATACCGCCTTCCGAGGATCCCACAGAAACCGCAATGCCATCCCGATACTGTACCTCCATTCCCGTGGTCGGCCATGCGCCTAACGTTGCGTTAAGCGGCGGCGCGCTTGCGCGCCGGCCGACTTCAACGCTGAGTTGGGCAGTGCGTCGAGGTTCTTATTCAATCAACTGATCCGCCCGCAGCACCAGCGACTGCGGGATGGTGACGCCGAGCGCCTTCGCGGTCTTGAGGTTGATCACCAGGTTGTAGATCGTCGGCTGCTCGATCGGGAGGGCGGCAGGGTTCGCGCCGCGGAGGATCTTGTCGATGAAGACGGCGGCCCGCTTGTACTGGGCGCGCAGGTTCACGCCGTAGCAGACCAACCCGCCGTCATCGCAGAACTCGCGGGTCGTGTAGATCGCCGGCCAGCGATTCCGGGCGGCGACCTCGATGATCTCCCGTCGGCGCAGGTAGGTCAGGTTATCGCCGAGGACGACGAGGGCATCGACGCGCTCCCTGGTGAGCGTCTCGAAGGCCCGCGGAAATCCTTCGGGATCCCGGACGCCGCCTTCGACGATCGTCAGGCTCAATCCGGGCGCCGCCTCATCGACCGCCTGGCGCACGTCCCGGAGCCCCGGAAACGCGGCGTTCCAGACGACGCCGACGCGCCGGGCGACCGGGGCCAGCTCCCGGAGCATCTGCAATCTCTTGGCGCTGGTTTCGGGGCCAGCGCCGGTCATCCCGGTCACGTTCCCTCCGGGACGGGCCAGGCTCGCGGCCAGACCGGCGCCGACCGGATCGAATGAGACGACGACGACAATCGGAATGGTGCTCGGCAGGCGCTTGAGCGCGAGGGCCCCGGTGTTGAGCGGAGCGACGGCGACGTCCGGCTTCCACGCGACGACCTCGGCGGCCAGGGTCGGCAGGCGCTCGGGCTGGGCGTCGGTGAACCGGTGCTCGAGGACGAGGTTCCGTCCGGCGACCCATCCCAGCTCCCGCAACCCCTCCTCGATGGCGTCGAGGTAGGGCTGCGCGATCGCGCGGGTCGTCGTCCACAGGGTCGCCACCCTGGCGACCTTCCCGGCCTGCTGCGCCTGGGCGGCGAGCGGCGCGGCGAACAGGATAAGGGTGAAGGCGGCAACCAGCTTGGCAACGGTGAACCTCATCACCACCTTCGTTATCACTTCCTGCCTGCCCAACGCCGTGTTAAGCGGCGGCGCGCTTGCGCGCCGTCCGGCTTGAACGCTGAGTTGGG
>Ga0209341_10006612_pt1 | contig 10348 bp, 6 predicted proteins | sample RifCSP13_2_FD_184020 | JGI IMG/M metagenome (GOLD analysis project Ga0209341, IMG submission 184020) | Soil microbial communities from Rifle, Colorado - Rifle CSP2_sed 13_2 (SPAdes) (version 2) | ecosystem: Environmental > Terrestrial > Deep subsurface > Rock core/Sediment | place: Rifle... | reverse complement strand
TGACCTTAACCGTGTTAGTACTAATGACAAGCTGTTGCGCGATCTGTTTGTTGCTGGCGCCAGTGGCGACGAGCCGCAAGATTTCGATTTCGCGCTCGCTCAGCGCAGCCTTATCCACTGGCGCTGTCGGCTTCGACGGATCGTTTTTGGGCGTCGTGTTCGCTGTCATGGCTCGTTTTTCAGTCTTTATGGAAGGCTGCCGCTCGCGACAAGGAATGGGAAGAAGTAACAGCGCTTCATCGGCTTGTTCGTTAGATCATAGTTCAACGCCGCAAATGCCTGCGCCAGCCCCAGGCCATAATACGGGTCACGACACGCGGCGCCCAGGTCCAGCGCCGTGGATTCTAACGCCAGGCGGATTGTATCGGGCGAGTTGAATTGCGGCAAGCCGGCTAACAGGGCCGCTACCCCCGCAACATGGGGCGCAGCCATGGAAGTGCCGGAGAGCGTCCCGTAGGTGCTCCCGCTGAAGATGTTCCAGTACGTGGAGTAGATGCCTACCCCCGGCGCGGCGAGGTCAACCTCCGGCCCGTAGGATGAAAAACCGGCGACGCGGTTGGATGAGTCCGTGGCGGCGACGGCAATCGTGTTCGTATAAACGGCGGGGTAAAGCACACCCGAGCTGCTCGAGTTTCCGGCGGCGGCGACGACTGTAACTCCGTGAGCATAGGCATAGTCCACCGCCTCTTCCATCACCGGGTCGGGATTGGAGTCGCCCAGGCTGAGATTGATGATGTCGGCGTGATGGTCGGCGGCCCAGCGCAGGGCGAGCGCCAGGTCGGTATTGGTTCCTTCTCCCGACCGGTCGAGCACCTTGAGAGGCATGAGGCGCACGTTCCAGGCGATGCCGGCGATGCCGGTGTTGTTGTCCCCTGCCGCCGCCGCGATCCCGGCGACGTGCGTGCCGTGCCCTGAGTCATCCTGCGGCTGGTTGTCGCCGTTCACAAAATCCCATCCCCGCCAATCGTCCACATAGCCATCGCCGTCGTCGTCCACGCCGTTGGCAGGCGTTTCGCCGGGGTTCTGCCATATTTGGGAAGCGAGGTCCGGGTGGTTGAGATCAATCCCAGTATCAATGACTGCAAGCGTGACGGAGATGGAGCCGGTGGTGATCTCCCACGCCTGCGGGGCCTGGATTTTGACCGGGCCATACTGACTGGCCCAGGCAGGGTCGGAAGGAGTAATTACCGCGGCGTGAACCAGATGGTGAGGCTCGGCAAATACGACAGCGGGCGCATGGCGCAGGGCGTCCACGACCGTGAACACTTTCCCGTCGGGCACTTTAAGCACTTTCACGTTGAGGGACGGTAAGTCGGCGTGCAGACGGATCGCATATCCGGCGGCATAGGGTCGGACAGAACTAATCGCGGCGCCCGGTTTCAGCCGGACGACGACTTCATCGCTGATGTACTGGCCGGGAAGAACGGCGGCCAAAGCCGCCGAGGCGGCCTGGGGCGGGCGTGCCAGCGCAGAGAAGAGCAGCCAGATGAGAACGAGGCCGAGCCAGGCGCGCAGGAAAGGCGCCGCGCCGTTTGGGGCAGGTTGATTGATCACGCCTCGCATTATAAACTTGTTCCACGCCGGGAAAGGTATATGACTAATGGCCCACGCCCGGCAGTTTCTGATCAACGTGCGCTTTCCTTCTGACGCCTTGATGACTGCTTCCACTTCCAGAATTGCGCTCCCGGTAATTGTCCTGGCAGCCGCCGTGGGGATTGGGTTGGCTCGCCCGGCGCCGCTCACGCTCAAAGATCAGGAACAGGGGCGGTTGGACCAAGCCGCGCCCATCCCAGAGAGAGAGACAACCGTTCGCCAGACCTTCGCGGCGGCTCACAACGGCCTCTCGGCGGTCGAATTGCTGGCCGTGGTCTATTCCGGCGCATCCGTCACCGATACGCTCACGCTCCGCTTGCTGGATGCGTGGGGCTCACATGTGATCGCCGCCCAAGATTTCGCCGGGGTGGCCCACAACGCGCCGCTGCGCCTGAGTTTTCCGCCTATCCCGGATTCGGCGGGCAAAAGCTACACGCTGGCGCTGGAGGGCAGCCTGAACAATAAGATGACCGTCTGGGCCTACAGCCTGGATGGTTATGCGCTGGGCCAGCTGAGCGTGAACGGCGCGCCCGCGTCGGGCGACCTGCGCTTTTCGACCACATACACTTATCTCTGGGCCGATGTGGCGCGCGATGCGGTGAAATATCTGGGCCGCTTAGGCGCGCTGGCGCTGCCCTTGTGGGCCATTCTGTTCGCACCCGGCTTGCTGCTCATACAGTGGGCCGGTTATCCCAACCCCGCAGCCTGGGTGAAATGGGGCATTGCCCTGGCTCTCAGTCTGAGCCTCCTCCCTCTGGCGTGGTTGTGGATTACAGCGGCTGGCCTGTGGTGGTCGAAATGGACTTTAGGCCCGATCTATATCCTGATCGGCCTCGCGGCTGTTTGGCTGAGCTTCTCGCAGGCGCTCAAAACCGGTTGGCTGAGGCATCGGTTGAGCGTTTCGGCTCACGATCTGCTCGTAGCGCTTGTCCTGCTCCTGAGCATGCTGGCGCGCCTGCTGGCCATTCACGATTTGTCTTTCCCCGCCTGGGTCGACTCCCCGCACCACTTCACCATCACCCGCCTGCTGGCGGAATCGGGCCGCGTGCCAGCCAGTTACAACCCGCTCCTGCCAGTGGACCAATTTTCCTATCATTTTGGGTTTCACGCTCTGGCTGCTACGATCCACTGGCTCACCGGCCTTTCCCTGGTGGACACGTTCCTCTTCGGCGGTCAGCTTCTCAACGGGCTGACGCCGCTGGTCGCCTATACCTTTGTCGTCTTAGTGAGCCGGCGACCGCGCGCCGGATTGGTGGCAGCATTTTTCGTCGGGCTAGTCTCGCTTTTCCCGGCTTATTATCTTTCCTGGGGGCGGTACACGCAGCTGACCGGCCTGTTGGTCCTCGCGCCGCTCCTGGGAGGCGTATGGAGCCTGGTTGCTCCGACCAGTGACGGTGAATCCGTGGCGGCCTTCCGCAGGAAGGCCGTTGTGATCGGCTTGCTGGCGGCTGGGTTACTGCTCACCCACTACCGGCTCCTGGCCTTCTTTGCGGTTTTCGTCTTGGTTGCGCTGGCGCTGGGGCGGCGGGGAGGCTGGAAAATTATCCTGATGGCGGCTGTGATCGGCGCGTTGTTAGCCTCCCCCTGGCTGGCGCGCTTAAGCGCTGTGAATGTATTGCCTCTGCTGAACGCCTCGGGCAGCCTGGCCGCCTCCGAGGACTACAACCGTTTTCCGGTGGAGTACTTTCAGCGCGAACTGGAAAAGGGCTGGATGACACTGGCTCTGTTGGCTGGCGTCTGGGGCGTCATCCGCCGAGAGAGGACCGTTTGGCTTGTCGCGGGTTGGGTGGCAACCACGTTTGCTCTGCTAAATATCGGGCCGGGCACCTGGCTAGTGAACAACAACTCCTGGGCGATCACGTTGTTCCTCCCCGGTGCATTCGCGCTCGGCTGGGGCGCAGATGAGGGGTTGGCCTGGGCCGGGAAGGCCATCGGGGACTTGTTCGGCGGGCGGCAGCCAGACCTGGCCCGCTCGCCGCTTGCCGCTGAAGACCCTGCATTGCCTGCTCACTCGCGCGCAGCCTGGGCGCGCGGGCTTCTAGGCTGCGTGATCCTCGCGCTGGCGACAGGGCTGGCCGTTTATGCAGGCGTCAAAGGAGCGCTGAACCAGATGAGCGTTTCCAATCCAGCGACCATTCTCGCCACGGCCCAGGACGCCCTCGCCCTGCAATGGGTTGATGAGCATGTCTCATCGGATGCGGTTTTTGTGGTTAACGGCTGGCTGTGGCTCAATAGAATCTGGGCCAGCCCGGACGCAGGCAGTTGGATCTGGCCTCTGACGGGCCGCCGGACGACGCTCCCGCCGCTGGATTACACCAATCAGCAGGGCTGGCGAGAAGAAGTCCGCGCCTTCAACGAAACAATGGCGAAAGTGCAGGATGCCGGCGCGCCAGAGACCCTCGCGCTGCTTCGCGCGGCGGGGGCCACGCACGTCTTCATCGGCGCGCGGGGCGGAAACTTAAAGCCGGAGATGTTCGCAGGCAACCCGAATTATCACCTGCTTTACACCAATGGGGCCGCCTGGGTGTTCGAGGTCGCTGAGGGCGGCGGCCCCTGAAAATGGAGATGCCTGGTAGGAGCGGCTTGCATATCGCGGATACAACCCGCTCCTACGGGCAAACACGCGGGTTTGCCCCTACGGGGGCGTAATCGGGGGCAGGGGAAAGGCCAATCCTCGCGCCAGGATGACCTCGTTGTTGGCGATGCGGTTGCCGCGTTCATCCAGCGCCAACAGGCGGACGAGCGTCTCTGCATGGATGAGGCCGACGTATAGATCGAGAGGGGGCGGCGCCTGATGATCAGGGAAGACGAGTATATGCTCGTCCAGGATGGTCTCGCCGGCCTGCCAGAGCGATGTCGGGTACCAGCCGCCGCGCGGCTGGCTGTCGCCCTGGGCGTAAGCCGTCCGCGGCGTGTCGCGGAGATGGACGAAGACTGTGTAATCTTCCCCGATATCCTGCGATGCTTCCCAAAGCAGAGAAACCTTTGCTCCGCGTGCATCTGGCAGTGCTTGAACATCGTACCCCTTCAGCGTGATCCCGCCGCCAAATCGGTACCTGACCGGATGCGCCAGAGGCAGGACCGAGCGGGTCGCCTGGATTTTGATGGGAATCTCGGCGAACTCGGCGTTCCCCAGATTTCCGGCGAGCTGGCTGACCGGAAGCGCCGGGCCGTTGACGCCGTCCAAAAGCGCCACGTGCAAACTGGCGGCGGCCGGTGCGGGCGCATCTTTCCGGGCCTCCACCGAATAATGGTCGCAAAAGCGTTCATTCGCCGTCCAGAAAGAAGTCGGATAATTGCCTCGGCCCGGATATGTCTCCAGCCGCCCGTATCCCTGTCCATCAGGTCCGACGATCTCGAGAAAGACTGAGTAATTTCGTGCAACGGGGACAACAGCGCGCCAGCAGAGCGTAATCTTGAACTTCTGACCAGGGAGGACGGCTTGGGGACGCAGATACCCAAGCAATTCAATCTCCTCGCCAAAAGTTACGTTGAAGGGATAGTCAATCACGGCCTCCGGCGCAAGCGGCTGGGGTTTGGCGTAAGCCGGGACGATAGAGCCGAGGGGAAGCGACCAGCTTAATAACAGAAAGCCAAGCGTGATCGTCTTCAGCGGCCAGCCGCGCCAGCGTACAGGAAACCATACGAGCCAGCCTCCGACGAGCAAGCAGCTCACCGACGGCAAGATGGGGAGAAGATAGCGCCCTGGCGCTAGGAACGTATTCTGGTAGGCAATGGTGAGGGCGCTGACCAGGCCAACGAGGCTAAGCACCTGAAGCGCCATGAGCAATAACAACTTGACGGGGAAAGCGCCATTTATTTTTCCGATCGAGCGCGGCCGCACGAGGCGCTTGAGAGTAGCCATAACCGGACCGGCGAGAGCCAACGCCGCCGCCGGGCCCCACAGCCAGTACACCCAGCGATAAATCTCGAAATTCCCCCAGCCGAACGACGCCAGGAACGTCCGAAAGCCATAGCGGAGAGCAGAAGTAACGAGGGCAGACGCAGGGCCTTGCGCCGCGGCATAGGTAATGAACTGCCTCACGGTCTCGGCCCGGAAAACCTGCTCGGTCACAAACTGAAACGAGCCAAGCAACTGTAAAACGGCGATGACCAGCAGGCTGAGGAGGGCCAGCGCCAGCCAGATCTTGAGCGTCGGCCACACGCCTCTGGGCCGAGGCCCGGCGGTCAGACCCATACCCAGCGCGATGACGGCGACCGGGATGAGCGCCACGCCATTTAATTTGGTGAGCAGGGCGGCGGCCAGGATCAGGCCCAGCCATAGCGCGTATCGCAGGCGAAAGCCATCGGTCGCCAGAACGATCGAAAAATAAAAGGCGGCAGCCGACAGGCTGGTAATGAGCATGTCGTTGGTGATCATGCCGCCGATGAACAGAAACTGCGGCCAGAAGGCATAGAGACAGGCGGCTGCCCACGCCGTAACGGTTTGATCGGGCCAGATACGCTGCGCGGCCCCGTAGACGAAAGCCACACTGACTGTGCTGATCAATACACTCACGCCCCGCACTATGAACGCCGCCAGGGCGAGGCGATAGTCCACCCCCTCCAGGGGATCGGGATGGAGCATCACATTAACGCCGGCCCGGCCGCTGGCATAGTAGGGATTACGCTCAGGCTCTGTAAAAGTCTCTCCCAAATCGAGCCAGGCAACGGCTGGAGCGGCAACCAGGTAGTAGAGCGGCGGCTGGAATTTTTCCCAGACGGCCTCGGCCTCCGGGTCGCCAGCCCGAAGTAAGGTGCGGTATTTGGCTAGATAGCGGACATAGGCGAAATGTCCGTCTTCGTCGTAGGACTCCCACAGGGGGACGACGAGGCTATAGGTGAGACCCAGCGCCAGCCGCGCAGCCAGCAATAGAGCCAGCGGCCAGAGCGTCCTGGTCTGAGGACGGGGCGCGTTCACTCGCGCGGTCATCGGTTATGCTCAGGCCGACTCCCACGACATCGCCAGTTTCCCCAGGCGGCGGTATTCGCGAAACGCGTCGAGGGCGGAGACGAGCAGGCCCATTTGCCGCAGGTCGCGGTCGCTCAACCGGCGGGTGCGCTGAATGACTCGGCGCTGCGCCAGGATCGGGCGCAGGCTGCGCAGGAAGGCGAGGCTCCCGGAGGCCAGCGCCCCCATCCCGGCAAAGCGGCCGTGGGCGATGAATTCCGACATCCGATAGAAGTCATAAGCCATAGAGACGAGCAGCGCGCCGGGCAGCGAGGTCAGCTCGAGATGCTTGAACATCGTCGCCAGCCGGTTACGCTGCATCAGCCGGATCCGGAAGGTGGCAGCCCGCCCGCCGCCCGACGCGCCGTAGCGATGCCAGGCCACGGCCTCGGGCGCGTAATACACTTCGTGTCCCGCGAGCCACGCGCGCCAGCACAGATCCACGTCTTCGAGATAGGCAAAGTAATCGGGGTCGAAACCGCCTAACGCGGCGAAGACCGACCGCTTGACCAACATCGCCGCTCCGGGGATGGCGCCGACGACGCCCGGTTGATCATACTGGCCCTGATCCATCTGCCCCCAGCCGATTTCGAACGCCGCGCCCGAGTCGGTGAAACGCGCGCCCGCGCTTTGTACCAGGCGTCGTGAGGCGTCTATCCGGTCGAAGAGCAATTTGCCGCCGAGGATCGCCGCCTGCGGTCTGCGCGCGGCGACGGCCAGCAAACGCTCCAGCCAGTCGGGTTCCAGCGCCGCATCGTTGTTCAGCAAGACGACCCACGGGTGATGGATCTCGGCCAGCGCGCGATTGTAACCCTCGGCGAAGCCCCAATTTTTCTTCAAGTCCATAAGACGTACGCCGGGGAAATGCTCGCGCAAATAGCGGAGCGAGCCGTCGGTTGAGCCGTTGTCAGCCACGGCGACATCAACGGGTATCGTCAGGTTCTTGAGGCTTGCCAGACAGTGGTCTAAAAAGGGGCGGCCATTGTAGTTCAAGACCACGACGGCGACGTCGCTCACCGAGACTCTCCCATTTTGACGGGCATTCCCCCCGCCGGCTGACGCCGCGACTCGCCGCGCTCGCGGCCGAGGGTGAGGAGCTGATCCCAGGCGTAGCCCCACTTGAGTTTTTTGAGCACCTGCCAGTCGGTGCGCCGCCGCAGGCCCCGGATGAACGTCCGGCGGTCGCGGAGGGCCGCCCGCTGCCGGGCGATCCACTGGTACGAGGCGGCTTTAGCCTTGATGAATCCCCAGCCGCGCAGGAGGCAGTATCCCCACATGAGCAGCTCGGTGAGAAACAGGAAGGGCGCGAGATACAGCAGGCTCCAGCTCTCCAGGTGGGTCAACAGCAGCGCCGCGCGGTTGCGCTCCAGCAGAAACAACTTCTCCGGGTACATGGTGAGATGATAGTCGTGCCAGACGATGGCCCGCGGGATGCAGTAGAGGTCGCAGCCCATGAGGTGCAGCCGCCACGAGAGCGCGACGTCCTCGTGATAGAGGAAGCCGCTTTCGTCCCAGCCGCCCATCTCCTGCAGCAGCGCCCGGCGGACGACGACCGCGCCGCCCTGGATGCCGGACACCCGCGCGGGGGCCAGGCCCGCGCGGGAGCGCGGCTGTCCCAACCGGCGGTTGAAGCCCAGGCCGGTCACGTGAATATCCTGCCCCGCCGCGTTGATATGCTCGTCCGTGTCGTGCAGGAGGATGAGCGGGTTCACCGCGCCCGCCTCCGGGTGAGATTCGAGAAACGGGACGAGGTGCGCCAGCCAGTCGGGGGAGACGCGCATATCCGGGTTCAGCGCGGCCACGTATGAGCCGCGGGTGTGGGGGAAGGCCAGGTTCACACCTCCGGCGTAGCCACGGTTCACCCGGCTCTTCAAGAAGCGTATCGGACGGGGAACCGCCGCCAGGCGCTCGCCGAGGGCGAGGCTGTCGTCGGTCGAGGCGTTGTCCACCACCAGGATTTCGATGGCCGGTTGAGGCTGGCTGGCGCAGAGGGCCGCCAGGCATTCGGCCAGGTGGTCGCCGCTGTTGTAATTGATCACGATCACGGAGACCACCGGCGGCGCGTCGGGCTGGACGGTCATGCGCGGGTTTAGCCTGAAGAGGGGGGCTCGCCCGCCATGACGGGGGAGTGTTTTTGCAGGCGGCCGGCGAAGATGGAGAGGAAGAGCGCCGCCGAGAGGATTTGCAGGCCCCACACCATCGCCGTCGCGGTCAGGACGACCGCGCGCGTTTCTTCGAAGAGGCCTGCGCCGCCGACGACCCAGCTCAGGATCACGCTTATCAGGCGGAGCGCAGAGATGACGGCCATGAGCAGGCCGACGACCGCGCCGCCCAGCCGGAGGGGGCGGGAGCTGAGAGCCACCAGCCACCAGGGAGGGCGGTAACCGGCTTCGACGCCGTACAGCGCCGCGGCTATGCCGAACACCGCGAGCTGGAACGCCGCCAGCACGCCGAGCGTCAGGACGATGAACGAGTGGATGCTCAAGCCGAAGTAGGGCGTGACGAACGGGCCGCGCTCCAGGACCGCCGCGCCGGCGAGGGCCAGCAGCATCAGCAGGAGGCCGGGCAGCACGAACAGGAGCATCGGGTTGAAGAGCAGGACGAGGCCGATGATCCGGCTGAGGATGGTCAAGCCGTCGCGCCAGGGCTGGAGTTTCTTCTCGCCCAGGCGGGGCTGATAGGCGACGGGGAACGTCTTGACGCGCAAACGCCGGGCGCGGGCCTTGATGCCGATCTCGGCTTCGATGTCAAAGCCGTCGGATTGCAGTTTCAGGCCGAGCGCGATCTCGCGCCGCAGGCCGTACATCCCGCTCAGATGGTCGCGGCCGTCGAGGCCGTGCACGTTGGTCAGCAGTTGATCAAAAAGCCAGTTCCCCACCTGGTTGACGAGCGGCATGTTCTCGCGGTCGGTCACGCGGCTGCAGCGCACCAGGTCGCCCTCGCCGAGGAGCTCGGCGATGCGGGGGATGGCGCTGGCCGGGTAGGTGGCGTCGGCGTCCATGACGACGAGGTACGGCGCGCGGGCGTTGGCGATGCCCGTGCGCACGGCCGCGCCCTTGCCCCAGCGCGCCGGGTGTTGAACCAGGCGCGCGCCGCGGTCGCGGGCCGCGCGGGCCGTGTCGTCCGTCGAGCCGTCGTCCACGACGAGGATTTCGTAGCGGTCGTCGAGCACGCCTGCCAGGTCTGCCAGCACTTGCGGGAGCGCCTCGGCCTCGTTATGCGCCGGGAGGATCACCGTCGCCAGCAGGCCGCCCCCCGACGCTTGCATAACGGGGCGCGAAGCGCCGACCGAGTCAATCGCCGATGCGGTTGCCATAGCTGACCAAGATTATAACACTGCCACCACAGAGGAACGCAGATGGAAGGCGGCGATCCTCTGTGTCCATCCGTGTTCACCGGTGGTTCACGATCTTCGCCCGCAGTTTGCCGAACCCGACGCGGTAGCCGTCGCCCTGGGACCAGCCTTTGAAGATCACGGCGTCGCCGTCGGCGAGGAAGGCGCGCGTCTCACCCGTGGGCAGTTGCAGGGGGCGCGTCCCCTTCCAGCACAGTTCGAGCAGGCTGCCGCGCGCGTCCTCGGCGGGGCCGGAGATCGTGCCAGAGCCGTAGAGGTCGCCGGGGCGGGTGTTGACGCCGTTGCTCGTCTGGTGGGCGAGCATTTGCGCGATGTTCCAGTACATCGTCCGGAAGTTCGTCGTCGAGAGGCGCACCGGTTCGGTCATCTTCTCGGATTGCAGCCAGATTTCGAGGTGGATGTCGTAGGCCCAATTTTCCTCGCATTGCAGGTAGGGCAGGGGGGGCGGG
>Ga0209341_10006605_pt1 | contig 10353 bp, 10 predicted proteins | sample RifCSP13_2_FD_184020 | JGI IMG/M metagenome (GOLD analysis project Ga0209341, IMG submission 184020) | Soil microbial communities from Rifle, Colorado - Rifle CSP2_sed 13_2 (SPAdes) (version 2) | ecosystem: Environmental > Terrestrial > Deep subsurface > Rock core/Sediment | place: Rifle... | reverse complement strand
TGCTGCTTGTCAAGGACTTTCCCCCGTCCTTTCATCGACGGCCTCTCAACGAAATGCCTCGCCCGCTTGATGTCATCCTGCCCCGTCCGCGGTCTCCTCGACCTTGATGGGGAAGGCTCGGGAAGTGGTCGCGCGGAAGCGCAACTCCCCTCTTAACGTCATCCTGAGGGCCGTAGCGGTGCCTAGAGGATCACTCCCAGAACAGAGAGGCCCGAAGGATCTCTCATGTAGCACTTGTGGGACCCTCACTTGCACCGCACCCTCGGCGCACCGCACCCTCGGCGCACCGCACCCTCGGCGCACCGCACACCTGCCCCGAACCGCACACCTGCACCTGCAGCGCACTGCACACCGCACCTGCGACGCACCGCAGGTGCGGTGCAGGTGGGTGCGGTGCAGGTGGGTGCGGGGGACGGCCTGCGAGGCACAGCTGGTGCGCCGCAGGCCGTCTCGCCCCGGCGGGCCGGGGCTTCGCGGCCCGAACGGGGTGCAAGTGTCGGCCTCCATGAGTTCGCATCGTGCCAGACGTTCGGAGTACGGCCTCAGGATGACGTTAGGGTCAGATGGGAATCCTCGAGCGAAACGGGCGATTCGCCTCGGCCCGGCGGCGAGGGTCGGGGAGCGGGCCGGCGACGGAAAGTCCCCCGACTACGCCCGCTCGACGCAGCGATGCCGGAGGCTGGCGGTGTGAAAAGAAGAGGGCGAATTCCGGAGATCGGGGTGCGCCCGGCCTACGGCAGGAAGTCCCAGGGATTCACTTTGCCGTAGGTCTCGTGCATGATTTCGAAATGGAGATGCGCACCGCTGCTGTTTCCGGTGCTCCCCATCAGTCCGATGACATTGCCCTGATAGACGGCTTGGCCGCAGACAAAGTTGATCTGGCTGAGGTGGGCGTAAAGGGTCTGCCAGCCGTTCCCGTGGTCGATGACGATCACCAGTCCATAGCCGCCGTTGTGCCAGCCGGAGTAGACGATGACGCCGTCATCAGAGGCATAGATGGCGTGCCCCTCGTCGCCGGCGATGTCGATCGCCGGATGGTTGGCGGCAGGGCTGTAGTCGTATCCTGTAAGGTAGTGCAGGTTGGTTGGCCAGCCGAAGACCCCGTCGCCGATCGGCCCGTCGTAGGCGGCGGCGCAGGCCCCCGGGCCCAGCAGCCGCGCCACGGCGGGGTCCGTCCGGGAGATACGCGGCGCGCTCCAATTGGTGAACTCGCGGTGACCGCCGGGGACCATCACCAGGGACCCCGCCTCGATCGGGGGATTGGAGAGGTCACTACCCGGGGGGATGTCGTTCCCCGGCCAGTCGGCGATGTCTTGAGGCTCCACGCCGAAGAAGCCGGCCACGCCGGCCAGCGTATCGCCCTGGTGCCAGGTGTAGAGCGTGCCATCGACAGGCGGGACGTTCAGCTCCTGCCCGGGCTGCAGGTTGTGAGGATCATCTGTGAGGACATCGTAATTGCCCCACAGGATCGACTGCGGGTTGAGGTTGAAGTTCTCCGCGATCCCGAATACCGTGTCGCCGCTTTGCACGACGTAACGGATCACCTCGAGGCGAGGCCGGGTGGGAAAGACGGTGTGCGCCATGGCCTGGCGCGAGATCCCCGCCTCGAGCAGGGGCCCACCGGAATAGGGAGGCAGATCCGAGATGCTCGCCGCCGCCTGTGCTCCGGGCGTCGCCCCTGCGGCGGCGCCCGCCGCGGGCGAAGAAGGGCCTCCATCCTCGGGCAACCGATCGAGGCCAAGCCGGGCCGCCCAGACGCCAAGGGCGACGATGGCCAGGACGGCCAGATGCCCGCCTAGCCGCAGGAGCGGCTCGCGCAAGCCGTAGCGCGCCAGATCCAAGGAGGCACGGCGCGGCCGCCGGGGCGTGGGCTCCGGCGCAGCATTGGGATCGGCTTCGGGGCCGGGTTCGGGGAAGTCGGAGGGCATTCAGCCTCTGGGCGCGGCGATCATAACGGCCTCGGCGCGCCGAGTCAAGCGAGCAGATGATCGTGGCTACGGAAGGACGTACCAGGGGTTGACAAAGCCGCTTTCGAAGCGGGTCTCGAAGTGCAGATGGGGGCCGGTGGAGTTGCCGGTGCTGCCGGCACCGCCGATCCCCTGCCCCTGCGAGACGCTCTGGCCGCAGCCGACGCTCACCGAGTTGAGATGCGCGTAGAGCGTCTGCCAGCCGTTGCCGTGGTCGATCATGACCATGTTGCCATAGCCGACCGTCGACCAACCGGCGAAGACGATCACCCCGCTATCGGCCGCCCATACGGAAGCACCGACCCCGGCGGCAAGGTCGATAGCCAGGTGTCCGGACCAGTAGTCGTTGCCCGAGATGTAGTGATTGCCCGTTGGCCAAATGAAGCCGCCCGTGCCGACCGCCCCGCCCGAGTAGTCGCCGCTGCACGCGCCTGGACCAAGGCCCGCGCCCACGCCCGCCTGGCCGCGGGCGATGGTGGGCACGGTCCAGGTGCGCAGTTCCCGCCGGCCGCCCGGAATCACCAGCCACCTCCCTTCCTCGATGACGGGATTGGAGGGGTCGAGCTGATTTCCGGGCCAATCCAGGATATCTTGTGCGGCCACCCCGAAGAACCCGGCCACGCCTTCCAGGCTGTCACCCGCCTGCCATTGGTAGTAGGTCCCGTCGACCGGCAGGATGTTGAGCTCCTGCCCCGGCCGAAGCAGGTGCGGGTCGTCGTTGAGCACCTCATAGTTGCCCCACAGAAGGGTCTCCGGATCGACGCCAAACTCGTCCGAAATGGCGAAGATCGAGTCGCCGGGCTGCACCGTGTAGCGAACGACGTCGATGCGCGCCCGGTGGGGCATGGTCGTGTGCGGATTTGCCAGGCGGGATAGCGCCTGGGGGCCGTTCGCCGAATAGGAGGGGAGAACAACCTGGGCCGGCGCTGCCGGGCCCCCCGGCGTGGCTATCGGCTCGGCGAGCTCGATGGCAAGTGGCCCAGACGCTCCTTGCTCTCGCGCCTCGGCGAGATTGAGCCAGGTGGCCCAGGAAGCCATCACGAAGCCGGCAATGCCGAAAAGGGCCGGCAGGGCGCGCTGAAGCCAGGCCGTCGCCTGAGCCGGGAGCCGGGGCACGGGGTTAGTTGTCCTCCGAGAGGGTCTCGAGGAATTCCTGGTTGTTGTCGGTGCGGGCCAGGCGCTGGATGATGGCTTCGGTGGCGTTGGTGATGTCCATCCCGGCGCCGTTGGGCGGCGGGGTGACCATGTGGGAGTACATCCGGCGCACCAGCCAGACCAGGGGTGTGATGTCCGGGCCGAGGAGTAGCTCCTCCCTTCGCGTCGAGGAGCGCTCGATGTCGAAGGCGGGGAAGATGCGCCGTTCCTGGAGGCGGCGGGCGAGGTGGAGCTCCATGTTGCCGGTGCCCTTGAACTCCTCGTAGACGACGTCGTCCATCCGCGAGCCGGTATCGACGATGCAGGTGGCGATGATCGTGAGCGAGCCCCCTTCCTCGATGTTGCGGGCCGCGCCGAAGAAGCGTTTCGGCGGGTAGAGGGCCACGGGGTCAAGGCCGCCTGAAAGCGTGCGGCCCGAGGGCGTCACCATCAAGTTGTAGGCCCGGGCGAGGCGAGTGATCGAATCCATCAGGATGACGACGTCGCGCCCGCATTCGACGAGCCGCTTGGCCCGCTCGAGCGCCATCTCGGCCGCCCGGACGTGCGAGGCCACCGGCTCATCGAATGTCGAAGCGATCACCTCGGCATCCACCGACCGGTCCATGTCGGTGACCTCTTCCGGGCGCTCGCCGATGAGGGCCACCATGAGATGGACCTGGACGTAGTTCTTGGAGATGGCGTTGGCCACCTCCTTGAGCACCGTCGTCTTGCCGGCCTTCGGCGGGGAGACGATCAGGCCGCGCTGGCCCTTGCCGATCGGGGCGATCAGGTTCAGGAGACGGGTGGAAAGCGTGTGGCGGTCGGTCTCGAGGTCAAACCGCTCCAGCGGGAAGATCGGCGTCAGGTCTTCGAACTTCGGGCGGTCTTTGGCTTCCTCCGGGTCGAGCCCGTTGATCGACTCCACCCTGAGCAGGCCGTAATACTTTTCGGACTCCTTCGGGGGCCGGATCTGGCCAATGACCATGTCACCGGTCCGCAGGCTGAAGCGACGGATCTGCGATTGAGAGACGTAGATGTCATTGGGTCCGGGGAGGTAGTGATCGGCGCGCAGGAAGCCCATCCCCTCCCCCATGATCTCCAGAATCCCACCCCGCAGCTCCAGGCCGCGCCGCTCGGCGTCGGTCTGCATGATCCGCAGGATCAGATCCTCCTTCTTCATGCGGGTTGCGCCCTGGATTTCCAGGTCTTTGGACATGACGCGCAGGTCGGTGAGGGTCATGGCTTCGAGTTGAGCGATATTCATGGGACTGCTCCCCAAGGGGTGAGGCTGCTTTGTGTCGCGGTCCGCAGACGCGCGACGGCAGGAACACAACGAAGACGGCTGCTCTCAGGCTAGCGAGGGCAATGCGCTATCCGACACTGGGATAAGGAAAGGGGATAGTCGGCCAACAGCTACCAGCTTTGGCGGGCGGATTATAGCACGCTGCGCAAGAGGGTGCAAGCGCTGTTCAGCCAGGCTAGCCGGCCAACCAGGAGGCCAGATAGAAGCCAAGGACTCCCGCCCACAGCCACGAGTCGAGCCGATCCAGGGCTCCGCCGTGCCCGGGAAGAAGCGTTCCGGAGTCCTTCACCCCAATCTCGCGCTTGATCATGCTCTCCCCCAGATCCCCGAGGGGGGCCAGCGCCCCAATGATCACACCGAGCAGAAGGCCGCTGGCCGGGCTCACCCCCGACGCGGGCCCGGCACCCATCTGCCAGAGTGGAGCGAAGAGCAGGCCCGTGAGGGCCCCGCCGACCAGGCCGGCCAGGTAGCCCTCCCAGGTCTTCTTGGGGCTGAGGCGCGGCGAGAGGCGCCGCTTCCCCACGGCCCTCCCCACGAAATAAGCGGCCGTGTCGGCCAGCCAGACGCTGGGGAGCGCCAGCAGGAGCCACCATTCGCCATCGGGCATGCGGCGGAGCGAAATCAGGAATGCACCGATCCAGCCGAGGTAGAGGATGCCCGCCAGCGTGATGGCAAAATCGGTGCCCGAGCGGGGCGCGCCCCGCTCGAAATCCACCAGGTGCCATGTCATCGCCACGAGGAAGAGGGCGGTGAGGAGGGCGGGCGCCTGGTCGAAGCCGGAAAAGAAGCGGCTGATGGTGAGCAGCACGGTTCCGCCGACGATGAGCCCGGTCGCAGGGCGGAAGCCGTGCCGGCGGAAGAGCAGGGCAAACTCGGCCGCCGCCAGGGCGAGCACCAGGCCGATGGCAGCCAGATAGAGCCAGGATCCGTCGGCGATCACCCACAAGGCGAGCGGCAAGAGGAGCAGTGTGACTGCGAGGCGCTCTCTAAGCATGGGCAGATCAGGCGGTAGCCAGCGCTTGTGGCCACTTCTCCGAGCGGATGCTTAGGGTCAACCCAATCCCATTCCCCGTTCGGCGCCGCACTTCGCTTGCGGTAAGTCCCTCGCCGTGCGCCACTAGAGAATCGGCTTCCTGAATGGCGGTGAACATATCGAAGGGGGAGCAGAACGCGCATCGCGTCGCCATGCATCCAGGCGCATCTCCGCCTTGGGCCCGCGCCCTCACCCCCCTGCCCCCCTTCGCGCAGCACCCCTTTGGGGCTCCGCCTGAGTCACGGCTCTCCGTGCATAGGAATTGGGCGGAGAGGGGGATAGAGCTCAAAGGAGGAAGGGGGCGGCGGAGCCGCCCCCTTCCTCCTTTGATATTCTCCCCTCCCCCGGCCTCGCCCGAGTCCTCAGAGCGATTCCACTCTGCCGGGGGAGGGGGCCAGGGGGTGTGGGATGATAGAGTCGCTACGTCTAGAATCAACCGGTCGTTAGGATGCGCCCTGGTTTGTTCACAACCTCTCAGGGCCCGTAGGGCCCGAAGGATTACCATGACCCCGCAATGATCATGATGCCCCTAGGAAACGAGAGGGCCTTGCCCATCCCTGCTGGCCTAGGAGACGCAGACGGTTCCTTGAGGCCCCCGGTTCGGCGAAGCATATTGGTGACGGTAGTCATTCGCAGCCTCTCAAACGCGGCCGAAGCGGCGGTCGCGCAGAGCATACTGGCGCAGGGCCTCCAGGAGCTCCTCCCGGCCGAAATCGGGCCAATAGGTGGGAGTGACATACCACTCGGCGTAGGCGCCCTGCCAGATCAGAAAGTTGCTCACGCGGAGCTCGCCGGAGGTGCGGATGATCAGATCGGGATCCGGGCATTCGGCGGTGTAAAGGTAGCGCTTGATCAGTCCTTCGTCGACCTCTTCCGGCCGGACGCCGTCGGCGACAATCTCGCGCACGGCATGGACGATCTCGTCTCGCCCGCCGTAGTTGAAGGCCACGTTGAGGACGAGGCGGTCGTTGCCCTTGGTGAGCTCGATCGCCTGCAGCACCTTCGCCTTCAAGCGGGGGTCGATCCCTTCCAACCGCCCGATGTGGCGGAGCTGGGTGCCCTCGCGATGGAGCTCATCGAGCTCGCGGTCGATCACTTCCTCGATGATGCTCATCAGCCCCTTCACTTCCTCCGGCGGGCGGCCCCAGTTCTCCGTGGAGAAAGCGTAGATCGTCAGATACTTGATGCCAAACTCGACGCAGGCGCGGATCACCCGGCGCAGGTTTTCCGTGCCGGCGCGATGCCCGGCCAGCCGGGGCAACCCGCGAGCGCGCGCCCAGCGCCCGTTGCCGTCCATGATGATGGCAACGTGCTCGGGGATCTTCTCCGGCAGCTCCTTCGAGGCCGACTTCGCCGCCGCGGAAGCTCCGGCGCTAGACCTCAAGGACCTCGGTCTCCTTCCTGCGGGCGACCTCATCCACCTGCTCGACGATCCGATCGGTGAGCTTCTGCAGCTCGGTCTCCCCTCGGTGAAGCTCGTCCTCGGAAATCAGCTTCTCTTTCTCATACTCGCGCAAGTCGTGCAGGACATCGCGGCGGACATTGCGCACCGCCACCCGGGCTTCTTCGGCCCGGCTCCGCACGACTTTCACCAGATCGTGGCGCCGTTCTTCGGTGAGGGTCGGGATCACCAGGCGGATGATCTTGCCGTCGTTGCCCGGCGTGAGCCCAAGATCGGAGGCCTGGATCGCCCGCTCGATATTCTTCAGGCTGCCCGGGTCGAAGGGTTTGATGGTCAGCAGGCGGGGCTCGGGCGCCGAGATCGTGGCCAGCTGCATCAGAGGGGTGGGGGTGCCGTAGTAGTCGACCGCCAGACGCTCGACAATGGCGGGGGAGGCCCGGCCTGTGCGGATGGCCGCCAGGTCTTCCTCCAGGGCGCGGACGGCGCCCTTCATGCGAGATTCGGCCTCGACCAGCGCGTCACTGACCATGCAGGCACTCCCGCAGCTGCGAAATCACCCGGCGGCTGGATGCGACTATAGGATAGCAAAAAACGCAGAAATTGCGAAGCCGTCCGGCCGGGCTAACGCGCGATCACCGTCCCCACGGGCTCGCCCAGAACGGCCCGGACCAGGCTGTCGGGCTGCCACAGATCCAGGACGAGGATCGGAAGATTGTGATCCATGCACAGCGAGATCATCGTGCTGTCCATCACTTGCAGCCGGCGATTGAGGGCATCGATGTAGGTGAGCCGGTCGAAGCGCCGCGCCTGGGGATCCTTCTCCGGATCGCTTTCGTAGACGCCGTCGACCTTAGTCGCCTTGATCACGATTTCCGCCCCGACCTCCATCGCCCGCAGTGCCGCGGCGGTGTCGGTGGAGAAGTAGGGATTGCCGGTGCCGCCGCCCATGATCACCACCCGCTCCTTCTCCAAATGGCGCATGGCCCGGCGCCGGATATAGGGCTCGGCCACCGCCCGCATCTCCACCGCCGACATCACCCGCGTCACCACACCGGCACGCTCGAGGGCGTCCATCAACGCCAGCGAGTTCATCACGGTACCGATCATCCCCATGTAGTCGGCCGTGGCCCGTTCCATGCCCCGCTGGATACCCTCCCGGCCCCGCCACAGGTTTCCCGCCCCGATGACCACTGCCACCTGGACGCCCAGATCGCGCACCTGCTGGACCTTCGCCGCCACGGCCTCGGCGCGCTGCGGGTCGATCCCAAAGCCCTGCGGCCCGGAAAGGGCCTCGCCTCCCAGCTTGAGCAACACGCGGCGGTAGACGGGCTTGGTCATCGATCCTTCCCCTGGCGCCGGAGAGCCGGGCATGAAAACGGGCCAACGTTTCGTTGGCCCGTTGCCCTCACCCGGCCTCCTGGCCCACCGACCAGCGCACGAAGCGCCGGATCGTCACGTTCTCGTGGGTGGCGGCGATCGTCTCGTTCAGAAGATCGGCCACCGTTTTGGAGTCGTCCCGGATATAGGGCTGCCGTAGCAGGCAGTTCTCCTGAACAAACTTCTCCAGCCGGCCCTCGACAATCCTGTCGACCCCTTTCTCAGGCTTACCGTCGGCCAGCGCTTGCCGGCGGGCCTCCTGCCGCTCCTCCTCCAGGACCTCGGCGGGGACGTCATCGACATTCAGCCAGCGAGGCGAGTTGGCGGCGATCTGCAGGGCAATCTCGTGGGCAAAGCCGCGGAATTCCGCCGTGCGGCCGACAAAATCGGTCTCGCAGTTGACCTCCACCATGACGCCCACCCGGCCGTCGCCATGGCTATACAGATCCAGCACGCCCTCACGCGTCTCGCGGTCGGCGCGCTTGGCCGCCGTGGCCAGGCCCTTCTCGCGCAGCAGCTCGGTGGCCTTCTCGACATCGCCCGCCGTGCTTTCCAAGGCGTTGCGGCACTCGAGGATCCCCGCGCCCGTTGCCAGGCGCAGTTCCTTGATCATCTCGGCCGTTGCGCTCATCCGCCCTGCTCCCGCGCGGCTTCCCCTTCCGGTGCAGCGGCGGCGGTGTCTTCCTGGCCAAACTCACCGGTCTGCAGCTTGGCGAGCGTGGCTTCCCCAAGGAGCTCCTCATCCGTCTTCTCAGGCTCCAGGGTGGCGGCCTCCGCCGGCATGGCCAGCTGGATCTCCTCTTCCTTGCGCATCGCCCGGCCCTCCAGCACGGCATCGGCGATCTTGCCGGTGAGGAGCTTGATGGCCCGGATGGCGTCGTCGTTGGAGGGGATCACGAAGTCCACGCCCTTCGGATCGCAGTTGGTATCGACCAGGGCGACGACCGGGATCCCCAGCACATTGGATTCATGGACCGCGGTTTCCTCGCGGCGCACATCCACAACGAAGACCAGCGCCGGCAGCGTCTTCATCGACCGGATGCCGCCGAGCCGCATTTGCAGTCGTTCGATCTCGCGCGTCAAGCCCAGGGCCTCTTTCTTCGAGAAGGCTTCGAACTCACCGGCGTCTCGACGCTTCTCGAGGGTCTCCAGCTCGTCGATGCGGCTGCGGATCGTCCGCCAGTTGGTGAGCGTCCCGCCCAGCCAGCGGGCGTTGACGAAAGGCATACCGCAGCGAATGGCTTCGGTCTCGACGGTCTCCTGGGCCTGGCGCTTGGTGCCGACGAAGAGCACCTCGCCGCCACCCGAGACGCGGTCGCGCACCAGGGCATAGGCGTCTTCGAGTGCCTGGAGCGTCTGCTGCAGATCGATGATGTGGATTCCATTCCGTTCGGTGAAGATGTAGGGCTTCATGCGCGGGTTCCACTTGCGGGTGCGGTGGCCGAAGTGGACGCCCGTCTCGAGCAATGCCTTCATGCTAATGACGGCCATGGTGGAAGAACCTCCTCGCGTTTTGAGCCTCCGCCTCCGTCATCCCCGGCTGGAGCCGGCTGGTCCCGGAAGGTCACCGGGATCGTAGACCGCCGGCACGCCCAGATGGGTCGGGAGGCGTGTGAGATATGCCCTTTGCGGGCAGAAATCTCCCGCCCAGGACTGCCCTCCAGGCGGGAGGCATGGGAGTGTACCACGCTTTCCGCTTGAGGGGAACGGTTTCCTCGAGCGGGCCGAACCCCCAAGGCATCCGCGTCAGGCGTTGTCCGGCAAGCGGCCCGGCGCCGGCTCCCGCCTTCCCTGGCACTGCGCTCCCAGCACCTGCGGTTCTGGGCAGGTGGGCGCGCACATCGTCCCGACCCAGCTTCGGGAGCGCCAGTGCAAGTGTGCCGAGCCGCATTGCCGGAGTTGTGAAGGCGCGGGGCCGGTGCGCGCAGCGCCCTACCCCATCGCTCACCTCGCCGCAGGGGCACGGCACCCAGCACCTGCGGTACTGGACAGGTGTGCGTCGCCCATAGGATCGTGTACGTCGATGTCGACGACGTAGGCGGGCATGGCTGCTCCTCAAAACGGATTGCCCTACTCCACGGCGAGCGGCTCCCAGCCTCCGCCCCAGCCCCAGTCGGCCTCGCAAGTGATCGCGGCG
>Ga0209341_10006603_pt1 | contig 10354 bp, 7 predicted proteins | sample RifCSP13_2_FD_184020 | JGI IMG/M metagenome (GOLD analysis project Ga0209341, IMG submission 184020) | Soil microbial communities from Rifle, Colorado - Rifle CSP2_sed 13_2 (SPAdes) (version 2) | ecosystem: Environmental > Terrestrial > Deep subsurface > Rock core/Sediment | place: Rifle... | reverse complement strand
CGTATTGGTTGTGAAAAACAAACTCATCAGAACCAGTCATTACAACCTCATTGCGAGATATCATCGCAATTTTGTCCTGGAGGACTCGACGGGGGGGGCGATCTCGCAGTTTGGCGATCGTTATTTGCTGGCCACGGGTGACGGCCAACTTCATGTCTTGTCTTGGGACCCGGAAAAAAAGAAGTTGGAGAGCAGAAAACTCGCGCACCGAGTTCCGCTCAACAGGGATGAATTTGTGCGTGATGCCGCAAAGAGTCCACTAAAGCCTGGCACCGGGTCTTTTCGGACGGCAGACATCCTGGTGCAAGACTTCGGCGACGATTTCCGATTGTTCGCATCACATCACCATTGGAACAGCGAAAAACAATGCTATACCGTTCGCGTATCGGCAATTCATGGACGTTATTCCGACTTTGTCGCGAGCGAGGAATCCCAAGCATGGCAAACCGTCTATGAGTCAGTCCCTTGCTTGGCTTTCAAAAAAATAGGTGATCCATTTGATGGGTTTCAGATTGGTGGAAAAATGGTGCTGCTCGACAATCATAGGCTTCTGCTCACGCTCGGCGACCACCAGTTTGACGGAGTTTATGCCAAGGAAATGATATCTCAGGATAAGACAGCTTCCTATGGTAAGACTATTCTTATTAACCTCGACACCTATGCAGCCTCCATATACAGTATGGGGCACAGAAACCCTCAAGGTCTTGATGTTGACTCAAGCGGAAACATCTGGTCGACGGAACACGGACCCAAGGGCGGCGATGAACTGAATCTAATTTTGAAAGGCAAAAACTACGGATGGCCACTGGTTACACATGGTACGGACTACAGTCAACCCATTTGGCCCTTGAATGCCAAGCAAGGCCGGCATGAGGGTTTTGAACTCCCGGTCTATGACTGGACACCGGCATTCGGAATTTCATCTGTAATCCATGTACAAGGTAGCATGTTTAAAATCTGGAAGGATGACTTGCTGGTGTGTTCTCTACGTGGCAATTCGATTTGGCGGGTACGAGTTGATAAAGGAAGAGCCATTTCCGCGGAAAGAATCGTAATTGGCGAGCGCATTCGTGATATTATGGAAGACTCGAATGGAAGACTTATTCTGTGGACGGAAGCATCAATCGATGCTCCTACCCAAACGACAATCATAATTGTCGAACGCGTAGAGGATAATTACAAGGCTACGGAGGGCCTCAATAGCCTTCAACGTGGGGAGTTACTGTTTGCTCGGTGTGACGGATGCCATACGCTGTCAGATGGGACTGATCATCGTATCGGTCCAGATCTCCACGGCATTTTCCAACGCCGTATTGCCGCTGCGCAAGGATACGGTTATTCGGAAGCTTTGAAGAGTTTTTCTGGAAGTTGGACTGAGAAGAATCTGGATGCGTTTCTCACAAATCCTCAAAGGTTTATACCAGGGACTTCGATGCAGGTTGGGGCGGTCCCCGACCCAACTGAACGCGGGATCCTCATCGAATACTTGAAGAGCCGAAAATAAACCGCTTTTGTCATATTGAGATTCTTTTTTCCCCCAATACATAAGATCCCGTCTTTGATATTCCGAAACTGCGGCCGAACTATTCCTTTGCGGGCGTTTACATGTTGATAAATTCCGCTGGAAGTAACACGATTACGACTGTTATCAAAAAAGGAGACTAAACCATGAAGGTAATTATCCTAGCAGGAGGACTCGGGTCACGACTGTCTGAAGAGACGACTCTTCGGCCTAAACCCATGGTGGAGATCGGCGGCAAGCCGATCCTTTGGCACATCATGAATACTTACGGTGCCCACGGAATTGGCGAGTTTGTCGTCGCACTAGGATACAAAGCAGAGGTCGTCAAGGAATATTTTCTAAACTTTTATGCGCTTAACAACGACATCTCCATCGACTTGGCGACCGGCAAGACCAATTTCCACAACGGTAAACACCCCGAATGGAAAATCCATCTGGTGGATACCGGGCTTAACACTCAGACGGGGGGCCGGGTCAAACGCTTACGTAGGTGGCTGGACAAAGATGAGACCTTTATGTTGACCTATGGCGATGGCCTTGCGGATTTGGATATTACGGAACTGCTCAAATTCCATAAGTCGCATGGCAAGATTGCTACCGTAACGACGGTTCGCTCCCCGGCTCGCTTCGGGAGAATCGCCTTCGCGGGAGATAGAGTGACCGACTTCTACGAAAAACCGGAAAGAGGCGAGGGCTGGATTAATGGCGGTTATTTTATTCTTAACTCCAAAGTCCTCGATTATATTGACGGAGATGACACCGTGTGGGAGCACGGTCCGGTTGAACGGCTCGCCAAAGATGGCCAGCTGATGGGCTACCGCCACAACGGTTTCTGGTCCTGTATGGACACTTTGAAGGAGAAGAACATGCTCGAGGAACTCTGGGCGACGGGAAACGCCCCCTGGAAAATTACGGACGACAGAGTGCACCATGGCCACGAATTGAGGGCAATATGAAGATCCTTGTCACAGGAATTGACGGATACATCGGTACGGTTTTGGCCAGCCACCTGACACAGTGCGGGCATCGCGTCACGGGTCTGGACACGGGATTTTACCGGGAAGGCTGGCTCTACAACGATAATACTTTGCAACGCCCGCCGTGTGTCAACAAAGATCTGCGGAGCATCACGGAAAACGACCTGCGGGGCTTTGATGCGATCGTTCATCTCGCAGAGCTGTCCAACGATCCCCTCGGTCAACATAACCCTGAATTGACCTTTGCCATCAACCGCCTCGGCACCGTTGCTCTGGCAAACAAGTGCAAGGCGGTTGGCATTTCAAGGTTTGTCTATACCTCGTCGTGCAGCGTTTACGGTGCGGGATCAGGCGAGTTCAAAACCGAAGAGTCTGAAACCAACCCCCAGACAGCGTATGCGAATTGCAAAGTCTTAGTGGAAAGGGACTTGTCCGCTATCGCAGATGATGAATTTTCCCCGACATTTCTGCGCAATGCCACTGCCTATGGCGCCTCGCCAAGAATGCGCTTCGATTTGGTCGTTAATAATCTTTCCGGCCTTGCCTGGACCACGAAAGAGATAAAAATGACCAGCGACGGGAGTCCCTGGCGTCCTCTCGTCCACGTTCGGGACATCGCCCATGCGATCGCCTGCACTCTGGAAGCCCCAAGGAACATTGTTCACAATCAGGTGTTTAATGTCGGCTCGACAACGGAAAACTACCAGGTCAAAGACATCGCCCAGATCGTGGCCGATGCGTTCCAAGGCTGCACCCTGACTTTCGGAAAGAGCGATGGCGATAACCGCAGCTACCGTGTCTGCTTCGATAAGATCAACTCTGTATTGCCCGGTTTCAAATGCCACAGCGATGCGGCCACGGGCGCCAGGGAACTGCACGAGCTGTTTCAAAGAATCGACATGTCCCGCGAAATATTCGAAGCGAGGCCGTATACGCGGATAAAACAACTTCAGTATCTTGTGCGCACTAGGCAGATCGACGAGAAGTTCTTCTGGACGGGGATGAACGGTTGCCAGGCTGGAACCGATGCCTCATCCGGTAGCGGTGTAAATCTCGCCAGCCCGGCCGTCTAAGCCATCCCAGGAACCGGATATGCACAGAGCGCCTTGTCGAAGCTGCGGAATCCCGATGGACCATACATTTGTCGATTTGGGGATGTCTCCCCTGGCCAACTCTTACTTGAAAGCCTCACAATTAAACCAGATGGAGCCTTTTTATCCGCTCCATGTCTATGTTTGCGAGCGCTGCTTTCTGGTCCAGCTCGTAGCGGTAACAAAAGCGGAAGAAATCTTTTCCGATTACGCTTATTTCTCGTCTTATTCGGATAGTTGGGTAGAGCATGCCCGAACCTACACGGAAATCGTTACTCAACGTTTTAACTTGGACGGCAAAAGCCAAGTTGCTGAGATCGCCAGCAATGACGGATATCTGCTTCAATTCTTTGCCGCAAAGGGCATTCCCGTTCTGGGAATTGAGCCGGCGAGAAACGTTGCCGAAGAGGCTGTCCGTCGTGGAATCCCTACGCTGATCCGCTTCTTTGGGGAAGAGACTGCTAGGGATTTGGCAGCTGAGGGCAAGCGCGCCGATTTGATCATCGGGAACAATGTTCTTGCCCATGTGCCAGACCTCAATGGTTTTGTGCGTGGCCTGAAGATCCTACTAAGCGACCAAGGAGCCATCACTCTCGAATTCCCGCACTTAATGCGGTTGATGGAAGATAATCAATTCGACACGATCTACCACGAGCATTTCTCTTATTTTTCCCTGATTACGATTCGTAAGCTGTTCGCGCGGCATGGGCTGAAGATTTTCGATGTTGAAGAATTATCGACTCATGGCGGTTCGCTAAGGGTCTATGCTTGCCACGAAGAAGACGCGAGGCAGTCGGTCGGCGATCGCGTCCATCGCCTGATCCACGGCGAGGAAAAGGCGGGATTTACGAGATTGGACCATTACTTTTCTTTCGGCGAAAAGGCGAAGGAGACAAAGCGCAAGTTTTTAGAGTTTTTGGTCGCGGCAAAGAGTGAAGGCAAAACCATTGTGGGCTACGGCGCACCAGCCAAAGGCAACACCCTCCTCAACTACTGCGGGGTCGGCGTTGATTTTATCGACTACACGGTTGACCGCAGCCCGCACAAGCAAGGGCTCTTTTTGCCCGGGACCCACATACCGATTTATCACCCTGATCGAATTCGAGAAACCAAGCCCGATTACGTCCTCATATTGCCCTGGAACCTCAAGGACGAAATCACGGAGCAGATGGCCTATATTCGTCATTGGGGTGGGCGCTTTGTGGTTCCGATACCTGAAATAACAATCATCTAAACAGCGAGCAGTCAGGCTCGAAAAGTAGTCTTCGCCGTTTGCTGCGGATTAACCGACGGTTAATCGATTTCACAGCAGAAATTTTGTTTCGGTCTCGAGGGTGATCTGATGTGCGGAATCGTTGGATTTTCATTTCCCGACTCTCCGGATAAAGCCAAGCGAGTTCTGAAAGACTGCGTCGAATCGTTGAGGCATCGCGGGCCAGATGGAACTGGGACTCTCGTCCGAGACCGCATTGCGTTGGGGCATAGTCGCCTCGCCATCATTGATCTTAGTGGTGGCGCCCAGCCGATGCAGTCAGAAGACGGCAAGCATGCGATTACCTTTAACGGTGAAATTTATAATTACCGGGAGCTTCGTAATGACCTGATGGGTAAAGGCCATACCTTCCGTACACAATCGGATACGGAAGTGATTCTGGCCGCCTACCGTGAGTGGGGCAAAGCCTGCGTTCAACGTTTACGTGGCATGTTTGCTTTTGGCATTGCCGATTACGATGCACGAATGCTGTTCCTCGCCCGCGATCACTTGGGCATAAAGCCACTCCTTTACGCACAGATCGGCAATCAGTTTGCTTTCGCTTCAGAATTTCAAGCCCTGCGCTGTTTGCCTTGGCTCGACGAGGCTCTTGATATTGATCTCCAAGGAATTCATGAATTCCTCCGCGTTATGTACATTCCGGCGCCGCGTAGTGGCTTTAAGCAAATCCAAAAACTGCTGCCGGGGCATTGCATGGAGGTGTTTGTTGACACGCCGAAATGCGAGCCGGAGCGTTATTGGCGCTTAGAGTTTTCTCCTGACCTTTCACGCAGCGAAGCCGAATGGCAAGAAGTGATCGAGGACGCGCTTAGACAGTCTGTTGCCGCCCACCTTGTCTCGGACGTACCCTTTGGTGCGTTCCTGTCAGGCGGCCTCGATTCAACATTGGTTGTGAAATATATGGCGGAAATCCTCGATCGACCTGTGTTCACTTTTAACATCGGCTTCAATGAGGAGCCGTACGATGAACGACCCTTCGCGCGCGAAGCTGCGGCAATCATCGGTACGGAACATTTCGAAGAAGTCGTCCAGATCGATGCGCTCGACCTTCTGCCCAAACTGGTGCGACACTTCGGAGAACCGTTTGGTGACTCGTCAGCCGTGCCGACTTGGCACGTTTCGCGTTTAGCGCGCGAACACGTTCCAATGGTGCTTAGCGGCGATGGAGGGGACGAGTTTTTTGGGGGTTACAAATCCTATGGGACTTGGATAAGAACTCTGAATCCTCCCCATCGGCCTGTGTGGAAGGCTCTCGTACGGCCATGGCTGACTCGCCTGGACCCCAATCGCTGGCCTCCTGACCCGGAGCCAAGCCTTGCCAATTGGCTTGGCAACGTGGAAACGCTCGAACCGGATTTTGCTGAAAGTCTCTGGCGTCCGGAATTGCGCGGTGAGCTGCAATCGTTTCCCGATTCGATGCGGCGTACGTTTGAGGAGCCAGTAGGAGAACCAGCGATCACTCGTTGCCGGAACGTTGATATTCATCACTATTTGCCTTCTGACATTCTTACCAAAGTTGATATTGCAGCCATGATGCACGGCCTGGAATGTCGGACACCTTTTACGGACGTGCGTATTGCCGAGTTGGTGGCCACGATTCCGCCGGAGTTGCTGATTCGGACAAATTGCGCAGAGGGCGAGTGGCACGGTAAGCAACCGTTTCGCAAGATTTTAAGTCGTGACTTTCCGGACCGGTTCGTCAATCGCAGAAAAATGGGTTTCAGCATTCCTGCCGACGGGTGGCTGTTCGGCGATGAGCGGAAAAGCTGCCACGTGCGGGAAATGTTGCTGTCGCACGATTCTCGGATCGCGCGTTTACTAGACAAGGAAGCGGTGGGGCGCGTTCTTAATTCCAAACGAGCTTATGCGACTTGGAACCTTCTATTCCTCGAAGAATGGCTGCGCCAGAATCAATTCTGACGCTATGCTATCCTCACGTGACCGAGAAAAGCGGCTGCGGAATTGACGCAGCGCTGTCTGACATGATCTTCAAAGAAACGAAGCTGAAAGGCGCTTATGTCGTTGAGTGTGAACCGATCGAAGACGATCGGGGTTTTTTTGCGCGCGCGTTCTGCCGGGAAGAATTCGAGCGGCACCAGCTGAATCCGTGCGTCGTGCAGTGCAACATTTCTTTCAATCGAAAAAAGGGCACCCTCCGCGGCATGCACTACCAGGCAAAACCCTACGAAGAAGCGCGGCTTGTGAGGTGCACGCGCGGAAGGATTTACGATGTAATCGTCGATTTGCGTCGCGAGTCGCCGGGATACAAGCAATGGGAGGCCGTAGAGCTGACGGCGGACAACCGCCTCATGCTTTACGTGCCGGAGGGGTTTGCCCACGGATTCCAGACTTTGGAAGATGGCAGCGAGGTCTTTTACCAGATGTCCGAGTCTTATGCTCCCGAATATACACGGGGCGTTCGGTGGGATGATCCCGCTTTCGGAATTCAATGGCCGCTTGACGATAGGTTGCTCTCGGTCCGGGACCAAAGTTTTCCAGACTTCAATGCGGAGAATCCCGATCTACGATGAGCTTCGCGCTTTCCGAGATCGGCCTCAACCCGAGCGAAATCGGTCAGGAGATGTACCGCCTGATCTCTGAGCTTTACCCTATTTGCCGGAGCATTACCGGTGAAGGCGTTCGCCAGACGCTGCGTCTGGTTCAGCGGCACATTCCTCTTACGATTCACGAGATTCCCAGCGGGACAAAAGTATTTGATTGGACGGTACCGAAAGAGTGGAACATTCGAGACGCTTACATCGGGAATGCGAGGGGGGAAAGAATCGTTGACTTCAACAAATCCAACTTACACGTTGTTGGCTACAGCGTGCCTGTTAAGAAGAAGGTTTCATTGCAGGAGCTAAAGGAGCATCTTTTCACCTTACCCGATTGCCCCGATTGGATTCCTTATAGAACATCCTATTACAAAGAAAGCTGGGGCTTTTGTTTGAGCCACCGGCAGTGGTCAAACCTCCGGGAAGAGGAATATGAGGTCTGCATTGAGTCTTCTCTGGAAGACGGCCACTTAACTTATGGTGAGCTGTACCTGCAAGGGGAAACAACCGACGAAGTCCTGATCTCTTGCCATACCTGTCACCCATCGTTATGCAACGATAACTTGTCGGGGATCGCGCTCGCGACCTTTCTCGCAAAAATCCTGAGTCCGGTTCGCCGGAGATACTCCTATCGCTTTCTCTTCATTCCCGGAACGATCGGATCGATTACATGGCTTTGTTTGAATGAAGCGAAAGTGGGTCAGATAAAGCATGGCTTCGTGGTGACAGGCGTGGGAGACCCAGGCAAATCGGTCTATAAAAAGAGCCGTCGGGGCGACGCTGAGATTGACAAGGCTTTCGCTCACGTATTAAAAGATGCAGGTGGAGATTGCGAGGTTATCGACTTCTTTCCGTATGGGTATGACGAGCGGCAGTACTGCTCTCCCGGTTTCAATCTTCCGGTGGGATGCTTGATGCGGACACCGCACGGTCGTTATCCTGAATATCACACCTCCGCCGATAACCTGGAGTTTGTTCAAACCCCGTATCTTGCCGATTCATTCGCCAAGGCGCTCTCGGTTTTGCACGTGATCGAAAACAATAAGACCTACCGGAATCTCAACCCGAAGTGTGAGCCGCAGTTGGGGCGGAGAGGGCTTTATGAGATGATCGGCGGCCAGCAGGAAGCTAAGTCGCGTGAAATGGCGATGTTGTGGGTGCTGAATTTGGCGGACGGAAGCCACACATTGCTGGATATAGCCGACAGGTCGGGAATTTACTTTCATCCAAGATACCGCCCACCTGCTGGCGGAACACGGACTCTTAACGGATTGCGGCCGATAGCAGGCTCGGTCGTTCAGCCGCATGGCTGAACTTATTGCTGAAGCGTTTACGCCGAATAAAACCTCGTTGAACGGAACTAGCTGATGAAGATGCTTGCTAAAACACTAATCAACCGTCCGTTGGCCAAGTTCGGGCTTGAGATCAAACGACTCGAAAAGGCATCGCCGCGGACAAGCTCTATGCCGGGGTGGAAAGAGCGGCTGCTTCACGCGAAGCGGCTCGGCCTGTCGCCAAACGTTGTCGTTGATGGAGGAGCATTCAGGGGTTTGTGGGCGAGGGATATAGCGCCAATTTTTCCGGGCTCACAAATCGTGTCCATCGAGCCGAATCCGTTCCTTCAGGACATCATTAGAGCCAACACGTCCGATGTTCACCCCCCGGTTACGATTCTTAGTTTGGCGCTTGGCGAGCACCCAGAAGAAAGGCGTTTCAATATCTGGCGCGACGCAACTTCAGATACCGGCGCGTCTCTTCTGGACCATGTATCCGGGGAGCCTGGTACAGTTGTTGAAGTACAGGTTGACACGTTAGACCACATCTGTGAGACGCTGGGTCTTAAGCCCAACCTTATAAAGCTCGACTTGCAAGGGGCTGAATTCTTGGCCTTAAAAGGTGCGACCGGGGTCCTAGAATCCGCGGAGATGGTGATTACTGAGTTTGGCTGCCTGGAAGCCTATATCGGGCGGGCAACGTCCCGGGACCTTCTCGATATCATGTTCGATAACGATTACTGTCTCTACGATATCGTTGATTGTCACTATAGACCTTACGATGGAGCGCTGACTGGGGGAGACTTTTTCTTCGTCAAAAACTGGAGCGTTCTTAGAAAGCATAAGGGATGGCAATAGACCCTCGGGGTCAATATAATAGGAGCTGCGGTTCTGCTCATGACCCATATAATGCCATACCAGAAAATGAATGTAAGAATATTTATGATTCAATACATTAGATGGTTATCAAATCATTCGCACAGCGATCGGCTAGTGGCTCACTTTGACACTCAAAATCCCGGAAAATCCCGGGTTTAGGGCGTGATTGACGACTCACCGTCTACTTGATACTTTGCTGTTTGACAAAAAAGCGTGTTTGTTTTTCCTATAGTTAAAAACCTGACGTAGACTCCAGATTGTTTCTGGAGGGAAAGGATGAATGAAAATGTCCACTAACATATGGCTGTGTGATCTCAGCTACACGCAGCAAGTCGTTTCTTCCGAGGTGATGCCGGCGGCGGTAGGTGAAATCGCGACGTATTGCGAATCTCACATCTCGCCTTCGCCGGCGACCCGCCTCTTCAAGTATCCGGAAAAGCTGATCGCGGCGCTTCGTACCGAGCAACCCCGAGTGATCGGTTTCAGCAACTATGTGTGGAACGCACGACTGAGCTATCGGTTCGCGGAGGCGATCAAGGCGAAATTTCCCGAGACAATCGTCGTTATGGGCGGACCGAACTTTCCCATCGGCCGAGAGCATCAGGAATCGTTCCTGCGATCGCGCCCGGCCATCGACTTCTTTGTCGAAAAAGAGGCGGAAGCGTCATTCTGCAACTTGATCCGGAGCCTCATGGAACACGGATTCGATATCGATCGCGTCAAGAAGGAGAAACTGGATAGCGTTCGCGCGATTGCCGAAGACGGAGCGTTCTACGCTGGACC
>Ga0209341_10006602_pt1 | contig 10354 bp, 9 predicted proteins | sample RifCSP13_2_FD_184020 | JGI IMG/M metagenome (GOLD analysis project Ga0209341, IMG submission 184020) | Soil microbial communities from Rifle, Colorado - Rifle CSP2_sed 13_2 (SPAdes) (version 2) | ecosystem: Environmental > Terrestrial > Deep subsurface > Rock core/Sediment | place: Rifle... | reverse complement strand
CGACCTGCTAAGAAAACCATCGAATCGCGCCTGGTGGGAGTAGAGCGGGGCATCAGAACACTCCAAGCGAACGAAACTACGATTATCACAATTATAAAGGATATGCAGGAAGGGTTCGCCCGCATGGAAAACCGCCTTGAGCAGGTTTACAACCACGTCGATGGATTTATGAAGCTTCACGAAACACTCGATATCGAGTTTCGAGTTATCAAGGAGCAGATGCGGCGCCTCGAGGAGCGTGTAGAGCACTTGGAAGCTACCGGAAGAAGCTAAAGCCCTCTGGCCCGACTCCTGAACCGTCCGCATGACCCACAATCCCGTTTCCGTTGTACGCTTCCTCCTGTCCGAGGAGGCGCGCTACGTCACTGGCCGTGCTCTTGAATTTCATTCTTTAGCGTGTCAGCGAATTGTTCGGCTTCGTCTTCTTCGACAAACTCAGGCTTGCCCGGCATCTTATGAAGAATGTTCTTCGCCTGCACGTACGCCGATTTAAGCTTGGATTCCCTCGGCTTTCCTAACAAGAGGTGAATCCTAAATTTTTCCGCGCTGTCGGCTAGGCTGGTAGCTCTCCCGACCCAGTTATTCGCCTTGTCTTTGATTGACCCGGCTTCAACTAGATCGAACGATACCGGCTCATACGCGTGCCAAACTCGATTTTCTCTCGCGTGTTCGAACTCATAGTCATAATTCGGAGCAATGATCTTTTTGGGCCTAAGGTGCTTTATGACTTCCCGTTTTTCCAACGGAACTTTGAATACCTTCCATACATCTTCGTCGTTTCGGCTTGGCCGCGCTCCCCGCGCCACGTAACGATCTACGTAGCGGAGATACAGCTCATGCAAGGTCTTTGGAAGGTCGGAGCTAAACCCTCCACCTGCGCTCGAAAATTGCATTGCGCTGTCGTCAGGTGGCAAGACCTGCGCCAAAACGTCCTCAATGTTCTTGGGCGGACTCTTGAGCGGCAATTCGGAGATCAATCTTTGACCCAACTCGTCGATGCGGCTTTGAACAAATCTCGTAATCTGGCGATAGTGATCTCCGTCGATGGGTTCAAACAACGTGGACAGCCGTTGATAATGAGACGTACAGAGGGCGTTCAGGTACTTCGCCGCCGGAGCGTAAACGGCAACGCCGATGTTGACGAACTCAGCGCTCACCGGATCGTGCACGTATCTCAAAACGCTGAAGGTATAAGGAGTCTTCATGCTAACCTCCATTTTACCTGTTTGACGAAATCCGCCGCATGGTCACGCACACTTTCTAGATGACTGGAGATTCTGGAGACGCTCTCATTGTTCCACTCTCTCGGCACCTGGTCAACCATGCTGGCTAAGTCCTCGTCGGAGATCGCCTCTAACGCGCGCTGAAAGCGGTCCAAAGCTATCTCCTTTCCTTTAAGCTCCCCATAGAAAACATGTTCGTTGAGAAAGGCGCCGGCATCTCCTTCTAAACTCCAGGTTTCATTCGCATTGCCGATCTGAAACAAAAATGAGAAACCCAGTTCATGGTCGATCAGAAAGAGTTCTTCACCCTTCCACAGCAAGTTAGGATTATTGACCTTGCGATCCGGGTTCTGGATCAGAGCGTCGAAAGCAAAAATTTCGCCCGCTGACGGCCTGAGCGACGCGGGTACGTATTTATTGATCGGCCAAACGCCATAACCGCCGACCAAAACTTCACTGCCGAAATTCAGACCCGCGCTGCGTCGAATGATCCGTGCCATTTCCGAATCCTTGCTGCTCAGCAGGTTTCCGATGGCCGGGTCGATCTCTACAATCGCCGAACCGGGCGCGTTAAGTCCCAGTTCTTTAGCGAGGAGCGAAGCTATTATCTCGCACGTAAGGCCGGTCACTCCCGCGTCGATTCCACCTTTCAGTTTTACCACGAATTCACCAGCGTTATTGCCATTCGCGTCGTCGCACATAAAGACGGCTGGGTGTGTTCTGCCTGACTGGATTCTCCTCAGGTACGCACTGGCTTTCAGGCGTCGAACGGTTTGCAAAGGACTCTTCCACCCCCAAACTGGCGTATCCTTACTACCCCCAAGCTTTTTTCGCAAACTGCTCTGTCGGGGCATTTTGGCTTGTCATGTTACGCATTTGTCGCGTAATATCGATCAAACTTCCCCTACGGGCATTGATAAGGCGGAACCCAAGCGATCCCAACAATAGGTCGATTACGACAGTTGGGATTGAAAGGAAGCCAAATGGCGAAGGCGAAAAAGACCGGCAACCCCAAAAAGAAGCCCATCGAACAATACGATCACAAGGGGAAAAAGAGGGTTAACAATCCGCCGGTTGGGTTGGTGACGCCGCAGACGGACAAGGAGAGCGGCAAGAAAACCTACGCCCACGATCCGCATCTTGATCCGCAGTTGGTTTGGGCGGGCAAAGCGGAGCGGACTTCGTTCGAAGTGCCGACGGTTTCGCTACACGTGCACGAGCGCATCGACCCGCGTACGATCGTCGAAGCGGTGCGCAGGCGCAACGGGCAAGCCGACCGGCAGATGTCGCTGTTTCAATCACCCGAGGAAAACCCGCCGCTGCGCGAAGCCATCGAGTTTTACAAACATCCGCACAACTGGTCCAACCGGCTGATCGCCGGCGATTCTCTGCTGGTGATGAATTCTCTGCTTGAAAAAGAAGGCATGGCCGGCCAAGTGCAGATGATCTACATCGACCCTCCCTATGGCATTCGCTACGGCTCTAACTTTCAGCCGTTTGTGAACAAGCGCAACGTAAAGGACGGTAACGACGAAGACCTAACCGCCGAACCTGAAATGATCAAAGCGTTTAGGGATACGTGGGAACTGGGTCTCCACTCTTATCTCAGCTACTTACGAGACCGCGTGCGCTTGGCGCATCAACTCCTCGGCAACTCAGGTTCAATCTTTCTCCAAATTTCGGACGAGAATGTACATCACGTAAGAGAAATTCTGGACGAGGTGTTCGGACCGAAGAATTTCGTGAACCTCATCACATTCAAGAAAACGACTGGTGCCGGGAGTCCGGCTGGTGGAACAACTGTTTTGGCCAAGACAAACGATTATCTGGTTTGGTATGCAAAGGACCTCCCCCAAGTGAAGTATCGAGAACTCTATCTCCCACGAAGGGGTGAGGGTTGGGTTAACTACGACTACGTTCGGCTGCCAGATAATACTTACAGGCGCATGACAGCCGCGGAAGGAGATGATTGGTCCAATCTACCGCAAGGTTCGAAAGTTTACCGGCGGGACAATTTGACATCTACGTCTTCTGCTGGCGAAAGTTCGGAACCTTTCGAGTTTAAGAGCGTGAAGTATTGGCCCGGCAAAGGGGGCTGGAAAACCTCTAAAGAAGGATTGAAACAACTCGCGACCGCTAACCGACTAGAAGCCTACGGTACAACATTAAGTTATCGGCGATTTGCGGATGACTTCCCGTTCTTCCGCTACAACAATTTCTGGGGTGATACCGTCACGGGCGGCTTTGCCGAATAGCGTTTTTACGTCGTGCAAACAATTACGAAGGTAATTCAACGATGTCTTCTCATGACCACCGATCCCGGCGACCTGGTTCTAGACGTTACCTGCGGTAGCGGTACGACAGCTTACGTTGCCGAGGAGTGGGGACGCCGATGGATAACCTGCGATACGTCGCGCGTGGCGCTTACGCTCGCAAAGCAGCGATTGATGGCGGCGGTGTTCGATTACTACGAGCTCGCGCACCCGCACGAAGGTGTCGGCAGTGGCTTCAAATACAAAACCGTTCCGCATATTACGTTGAAGTCCATCGCCAACAACGAACCGGCGGACCAAGAGGTTCTGTACGACCAGCCGTTCGTCGATAGGTCGCGAGCGCGGGTTACCGGACCGTTCACTGTCGAAGCAGTTCCAGCGCCAATGGTGAAGCCGCTGGTTGAAATCAAGAGCGATCAGCCGGCGGATGAGTCAATCGCGCGCTCAGGAGAAACACTGCGGCAAGCTGAGTGGCGTGATGAGCTTTTGAAATCAGGAATCCGCGGGAAGAAGGGACAGTACATTCTCTTCTCGCGCGTCGAGCCTTTGCCTGGAACGCGCTGGCTGCATGCCGAGGCGGAGACGAAGCCGAACGACAAGGGCGCAGACAAAGTCAAAGACCCGGAAGGAATCTACGGCAAGCCGCAAAGGGTTGTGATTTCGTTCGGCCCTGAGCACGCTCCTTTGGAGCAGAAGCAGGTTGAGCTCGCCATCGAAGAAGCGCAGACGCTGGTGCCGAAGCCGAAGATCATCGTTTTCGCGGCGTTTCAGTTCGATCCGGAAGCCGCCAAGGATATCGATGAGACGGATTGGCCGGGAGTGACGCTGCTCAAGGTGCAGATGAACGCCGATCTGTTGACGGAAGATCTGAAAAAGAAGCGGGCGAGTAACGAGAGCTTCTGGCTCATCGGCCAGCCCGATATCCTGCTCAAGAAGATCAAGGACGGCAACGACAAAGGAAAGTACCGCGTCGAAGTGATGGGCTTCGACTACTACAACACCAAGACCGGGACCATCGAGTCGGGCGGCAATGAAAAGATCGCCATGTGGATGCTCGACACCGACTACGACGGCCGGAGTCTTTTGCCGCGGCAGGTTTTCTTTCCAATGGCCGGCGAGAACGACGGCTGGGCGCGGCTGGCAAGGAATCTGAAGGCCGAGATCGACGAGGAGCTGATCGAAGCCTATCGTGGAACCGTTTCTCTTCCGTTCGAGTCGGGAAAGAACAAGCGCGTCGCCGTTAAGATCGTCGATGACCGAGGAATAGAGAGCCTGAGAATCATTGAGGTGGACTGATGGGAAAGACCTCCATCGACCACCTGATCATCAACTCGCCCTACGAAGAGCCGAAACACTACTGGAGCTACGACCGCGAGAGCCGGACCTTCGACCAAAAAGCAGGCCGGCGGCCCGCCGGTTACGTCATTGCGTCGCAAAGCTCCAAAGCCTTCGACGACCCCGGAATATTTGTTGAAATCCCTTTGGTCAATCAGATTCGCCCGCGCGTGAAGGCGTGGCGAGAGGCGAGCTACCCGGGCGTCACGGGAATCACCAAGCGGCTGCTCGACCATTGGAACGATCCGCAGGAACGGCAGTATCAATTTTTCTTCTGCCAATTGGAAGCCATCGAAACGCTCATCTGGCTCGCCGAAGCGCCGGCCTCAGAAAAGGTCGGCATCGATATTCCATCGGACGGCGGCGCGTTCACGCGCCTTTGCTCCAAGATGGCCACCGGTTCCGGCAAAACGATTGTCATGGCGATGCTGATCGCGTGGCAGGTCGCAAACAAAGTCACTTACCCCCAGGACGCCCGCTTCTCGAAACATGTTTTCGTCGTCGCGCCTGGACTGACGGTCAAGAGTCGGCTTCAAGTGTTGGAGCCCGCCGGCAAAAACAACTTTTACGATGAATTCAACGTTGTCCCTGCTGCTTTGCTCGATAAGCTGCGCCAAGGCAAGGTTCTCGTTCGCAACTGGCACACGCTCAATTGGGACTCGGAAGAGCGAATCGCCAAGAAAAAGTCTGTGGACAAACGAGGCGCGAAGAGCGACGAGGCTTACGTTAGGGAAGTCTTGGGCGAGTTGGCCAACACGCGAAACGTCTTGCTCATCAACGACGAAGCGCACCATGCCTGGCGCATACCGGCGGAGTCGAAGGTCAAAGGCGTAAGAAAGGAAGACATCGAAGAAGCAACCAAATGGGTTGGCGGTTTGGATCGTATCCATAAGGCGCGCGGTATACTCAACTGCTACGACTTCTCGGCGACGCCGTTCGCACCGTCGGGAAAACAAAGCTCGGAGGAGGCGCTGTTCGACTGGATCGTCAGCGACTTCGGTCTCAACGACGCCATCGAGTCGGGATTGGTGAAAACTCCGCGGGTGGTCGTGCGCGACGACGGTCTGCCCGACGCGAAGACCTACAGGTCGAAGCTCTACCACATCTACGAGCACGTCAAAGACGACTTGAACCGCCGAGCTGAGGAACAGGTGCCGCTGCCAGATTTGGTGACGGTCGGGTACTACCTCCTTGGGAAAGACTGGCTTGAGGCGGCGACGGCGTGGAAAAAAAGCGGGCTGCGCACTCCGCCGGTGATGATCACCGTGGCGAACCGGACCGAGACGGCGGCGCGGGTCAAATACGCTTTCGATCACAAAAAGATTCTGCTTGAGGAACTCTGCGTCCCTGAACGAATTCTCCACATCGACTCGAAGGTCCTCGACATGGCGGAGTCCCAAGAAGAACCGGTGACGCTTAATGGCGACGAAGAGCAAGAAGACGACGACGGCAGCGATGACGAACCAGTGAGAAAGCTTTCAAAGAAAGAACTCGCCGAACAACTCCGCCGACAGGTCGATACCGTCGGACAGGCCGGCAAGCCAGGCGAGCAGATCCAAAAGGTGATCTCGGTTGGGATGCTTTCGGAAGGCTGGGACGCGCGGACGGTAACGCACATCATGGGGCTTCGAGCTTTCTCCAGCCAGTTGCTTTGCGAACAAGTAGTTGGCCGAGGACTTCGGCGCGTCTCGTACGAATTCGACAAAGAGAAAGGAGTGTTCGAGGCGGAGTACGTCAACATCTTCGGCGTGCCTTTCACGTTCTTGCCGCACGAAACGCAGGACGGCCCGCCGCCGCCGCCGCCACCGCCGAAAACCAAGATCGAACCGGTCGTCGATAAAAAGGAATGTGAGATCAGTTGGCCGAATATAATCAGGATCGATCACGTTTACCGCCAAGAACTGAAGTTGGACCTGGATAAAGTTAAGACGCTGGAGTTGGACGCGCTCAAGACACCGACTCTGGCGCAAGTCGCGCCCATCGTCGAGGGCAAGCCCGACATCACCAAACTTTCAGAGATCGACCTTGAAGCGCTTGGAAAAAAGTTTCGCTGGCAAAAAATTGCCTTTGAGACCGCGAGCGGCATCTTCGACCAGATGAAGCCGAGTTGGAAAGGCAACAAAGAATATCTACTGGCCCGGCTCATCCATCTGATGGAGGAATTCGTCGCCTCTGGCAAGATTCAAATCACGCCGCCGTTGTTTTACCAAGACGATCTCAGGCGCCGGCTGGTGGTGACGCTGAATTTAAGCAAAGTCGTTCAGCACATGTGGGAGAGCATTACCGCGGAGAATACCGATTCGCTGGTGCCTATCTTCGACAGGGAGAGGCCGATCGTTTCGACCGGCGATATGCGAACGTGGTACACGGGCAAGCCCTGCGAGTTCACGAAGCGATCACACATCAATTTCTGCGTTTTCGATAGCACCTGGGAGTCAACGGACGAATTCCAGTTGGATCGCAGTGGGACCGTCGACGCGTGGGTGAAGAACGATCATCTTGGGTTCGAAGTGCTCTATGTCTTCAAAGGCGTGGTGCATAAGTACAGACCCGACTTCATTATCCGGCTCAAGACCGGAAACTTTTTGGTTCTTGAAACCAAAGGGCAGGACACGGACCAAGACAATACCAAACGCGCGTTTTTGGACGAGTGGGTAAAAGCGGTGAACGAGCACGGTGGGTTTGGAAAGTGGAGCTGGGCTGTGTCGAGAAAACCGGGAGATGTAATGAGTATCCTGGAAGAAACGTCATTGCGGCGATCAATGGCAGAGGGAACTGGTCACAAACTGTGACCAGTTCTCAAAAGCACCGGTTTGGAACGCGGGAGCTAGCTCGGACTTCTCATCAAGCTTCGCTGAGGACAATCGACCGGGTGCTGGCGGCGCACTACGGGTTTACGGAGGAGGAGTTGGACTTCATCATCAATTACGACATCAATTACCGGATGGGGCGAGAAGCGGAGAGCGAAGAGGACTGAACAGTCGCGCCACGAGAAAGAAAGGGAATCAAAAATCTTTCGTGAAATATCCGGGAAATGAAGACGGTTTGTGAAACTCGGAGCAGGCTATGTCATTCTACGATTGTGACGAAAAGGATTTTCGATATGGCGACAACGGAGATGAGATCCACCCATTCTTTGAAAACAAACGTGAATGGTCAAAGATAAAGGATCGAATAGTAGGAAGTTATATCACTTGTTACTTGCACACTGTTCAACGGCTCCAAAAGTCAATAATTATCGTTGATTCGTTCTCCGGTCCTGGACGATTTGGTGACGGCGCGGACGGTTCGCCTTTGATTATTTGTAAATCTATAGAAAAAACACAACAAAAGGAGAGCGGTATTAGCTGCATCTTCTCAGATGCTCACGCCGCTCATCGTGAGGCGCTAACAATCAACCTTGGCCCCTACATAAACAAAGGAATAGCTGAGACGCCATTAGCGGATTTTTCGCAATCATTGTCAAAAGCCTTGTCAGTCGGTCACGGAGCTGCATTGTTTTTTTACCTAGACCCCTACGGAATCAAGGATCTTGAATTTGATATTGTGAAGCAGATCTACGAACGCGATACCTCAAATAGCACCGAGGTTTTGATCAATTTTAATTTTAAGACTTTTATGAGGATGAGTGGTAACTGGAACTACACTGACGCAGCTACAGAAATCGCGCGCAAAGTAAAAGAATCTAAAATCGATACAATCAATAGCGTCATGGGCGGTAACTATTGGAAAGACATCATCACGGACCCGACACTCGACAAAATTAGCAGAGAAGATCTAGTAGTAAATGCTTATAAGGAAAAGATCAGAAAGTATTTTTGTTACACGTACTCGATACCCGTGAAAGAGTTAGAAGAGACATCCAGCATACCAACGGATCAAATCGCGAAGTACCATTTGATCTTCGGGACGAGACACGTCCGTGCGGTACAGTATATGAATGACGTAGCTAATCTTGCACTAGATCCCTATCTGAATCAGTTCAAAGAAGGATTGCTTTTCTCTTTTACTCCAAAGAGGTTTGAACCAACCTCAGAAAATGAAATTAGTAAATCAATTGTGAAGGAAGTCAGAAATAGGCCGAAGACACGGCCGGAAATTTATGAGGCTATAATTCCAAACTATTTTATGCACTACCCTAAAAAGGCCTATCGGGCTATGATCGATAAGCTTATAGAAACTAAACTTCTTTTCCCGGATAAAAAATCAATGAAGCGAAAGACACAGATTAACGATTCTACTAGACTTTCATCTGAACCATGGGAGTCTGAATGAGCTCTTTCTCGAAGATTGAATGGACCGATGCAAGTTGGAATCCGGTTACGGGGTGCACAAAAGTGAGTCCGGGGTGCGCCCATTGTTATTCCGAGACCTTCGCCGAACGTTTCCGAGGTGTGCGCGGGCACGCGTTCGAACAGGGCTTTGACTTGCGCCTTTGGCCAGAACGATTGGAGTTGCCTCTCAAGTGGAAACAGCCGAGGAAGGTTTTCGTCAACTCCATGTCGGACTTATTTCACGAAGATGTACCTGACGAGTTTATAGAACAAATATTCGATGTGATGGGGCAAGCAAGCCGACACATCTTCCAGGTTCTCACCAAACGCGCGGGAAGAATGTTGAAGTGGACTACGGCGAGATACCGGTCAAGTAGCAATGGAAAAAGGGGAAAGAAAGACTGGCCTACGAATGTGTGGTTGGGTGTTTCGGTCGAAAACCAAGTATACACGTCCAGGATTACATACTTACAAAAGTCGCCGGCATCTATAAGGTTCTTATCAATCGAACCTCTTTTAGCGCCCGTGACTTTAAGTCGTTCCCTGTTAGAAGGCATTCACTGGGTGATCGTCGGCGGCGAAAGCGGGCCGCGAGCAAGACCTGTAAGACCAGAATGGATATTCAAGATTCGTGAACAGTGTAAAAAGCGCCATGTATCGTTCTTCTTCAAGCAATGGGGCGCGCATGACGCCTCGGGGAAACGCGTAGGCAAAAAGGTCGCCGGTAGAATCCTGGAGGGCCGAACGTGGGACGAAATGCCGGTGATTTGTCACTTGGACGAACAAAGAGCGGACCAGCGAAACTCTCTGTTCGCCGACATTTGATGCGGTCACGATCCGCGAAACCCATCATCGACGAAATCGACCGGGTGCTGGCGGAACACTACGGGTTCACGGACGAGCAGTTGAACTTCATCCCTTCGACCAAGCTCAGGGCAGGCATTAACTACGACATCAAGTACCGGATGGGACGCGACAAAGAGGCTGACGAAGAATGAACGGCGCGAGTAAGATGCAGAGCTGATAAAGTCGAATCGAAAGCTAATCGCAATCTTTGAAGCCAACATCAAGGCGAAGCTGGACGAGATTTGGGGTGGTCATGATGCCCGGGAGGGCGCCGGTCGACTGCCGGGAGTCCGGCAACTGTGATTATTGCACAGGGCTTGGTGCAAAAATCACTTGAACCGGACAAAGTCGCGGCGCGGAGGGGTACGCTGTGAAGAAGCGCGGCCGCAACTGACCGATAGGT
>Ga0209341_10006601_pt1 | contig 10355 bp, 10 predicted proteins | sample RifCSP13_2_FD_184020 | JGI IMG/M metagenome (GOLD analysis project Ga0209341, IMG submission 184020) | Soil microbial communities from Rifle, Colorado - Rifle CSP2_sed 13_2 (SPAdes) (version 2) | ecosystem: Environmental > Terrestrial > Deep subsurface > Rock core/Sediment | place: Rifle... | reverse complement strand
AGAAGTGGCTTACCTTCGGCGCGGACTAGATCGGCTACTTGGAGTCAGTTGGAATATCGAGTGATTCTGAAAGGCATTTCGGCTATTCGCCATTCCTGCCCGGGCGGCGAATCCCAGTTAATCGCATCCGGATAACCATAAGACACAGTTACTGAACTAGGCTCAATCCAGCGAATTTCATCTAAAGGCTCAAGTGCGAAACCGCTGAACACTCGCTGGAGAAGGGCAATTTCCTTTCCTTGATTGGTATCACAGAAGAGGATTCGAAGCTGTCCTGCCAAGGGAAGGTACATGTGTGTTTCGCCCTGAATAGGTACGAAGACAAGTATTGACGACTTGAAAACACTCGGTCAGTTTATCGTGGAATCTCTTCTTTTTTACTGCATCCATCCCGCTCATGTGGAATACTGTCCCTTTTGTGTTAAATACTTCGTTAGAATCTCTTTCAAGTCTTTAGAAAACTTTGATCTAGGGAGCACAAGGTCACAACCTGCTTTAACCGCTTCGTCTTTTAAGTCGGTTTGAATGTGGGATAAGTAGCCGAGAATAGGTATGTTATTTAGATCAGGTAATGATTTTATTTCCTTTATTGATTCAAGTGGATTACAGGCTTTTGAGTTCAGATCAAAGATGATAAGGGAAGGCTTTTCGGATTTTAGTTTCTGGATTAAACCATTGGTGTTTTTTGTAAATTCTAAGTTTAAGTCAAGTGATTTTGCGGCTTCTTTTATTTTAGAGGAAAAAAATAGGTCATCTAATACAACAATTATTTTTGGGTACTGATTCGTTCCAGCCATTTTGCTTTACTCTTTATTTAAAGTGTATATTATACCATTCTGAAATAAAGCATATTCAGTATAAACGGTCACGAGCAAGCCTGCCCCGAGCTTAGTTCGAGGGGACTCGTGATCTAGCTAGTACAGATGGTCAATTATAAAAATAGAGCGGGTAGGCCACCAGTTCCTTCCCCGATTAAATCGGGGATCAATCTCAGGACAGGCTTGCCGGTGGTCAGTTATAAGTCAGAATCGTGACCTACCCAATAAATATTTGCTTAAAGTAGGTATATACATGAAAGAAAATATCCAAATTAAAGCTGTTTTTTTTGATGCTGCCGACACACTATTTCGTGTAAAGGGTGGGGTAGGGAATGTATACTGGAGTGTTTCAAGAAAGTACGGCGCTGATTCTACACCTGAGCAAATCGAGAAAGCCTTTACTAAGGCTTTTAAATCTGCTCCCCCTTTGGCTTTCCCTGGCGTTTCTCCAGATGATAGAAAGGTCTATGAGAAGAAATGGTGGTATGAGGTTGTAAGGAAAGTATTTTCAGAAGTTGGCATGTTTGCGAAATTCGACGATTATTTTGACGAACTATTTGAAACCTTTAGAAGTAGGGCATGGGAGCTGTTCCCAGAAACAAAAGGTGTTTTAACTACACTCAAAGCGAAGGGGCTAATGCTTGGGATAATATCAAATTTTGATTCCAGAATATATGATGTCTGCTCTCATCTTGGGATTAATACCTACTTTGATTCATTTATGATCTCTAGCGAGGTGGGTTTTGCAAAACCTGCTCGAGAGATTTTCAAATTAGCGCTTGAAAGAAGTAGTGTTTCTGCGTCAGAATCTATACATCTAGGAGATAGCCTTCAGCTTGATTTTTATGGAGCAAGGTCAGTTGGTATTAGAGCACTGTTAATTGATAAAGGCGGAAGATATAAAGATATAAATGATGTAGATAGGATAGAAAACTTGAATCAGATTATCAGCATTATAGATCATGATTGAGATTGCTTACATCAGACACTTAATGTTAGTTATCAGCAATTAGAAGTGGTCTTATATTTTAAAATTCATGAAAAGCTTTAAAATAAGATCTCTTTATCTTTCTGCTCCTCAAAATAATCATTAAAGTAAATGTTTAATGGAGGTACATCATGAAAGCAGCAGCATTAGCCTTATTTGTGGCATCAATTTGGGGAATTACACCTATACTTGAAAAACTAAGTTTAGTAAAAGCATCTCCTTTTACTGTTATGACAGTGCGATTTGTATTTACAGCTACATTTGTTGTTGTTATATCTCTAGTGACCGGTAAGTATAGAGATATAGGCACTATAGATGGAAAAACTCTCCTATGGACATGCCTTGCAGGGCTCTTGGGTGGTATTGTTGGGTTATTTATTTATTTCGTCGCGCTTAAACAAGACCTTACTACAAGGATAGTTCCAATTACTGCTACATTCCCGCTTTTTACAGCTCTATATGCCTTTATTTTCCTTCACGAATCCCTATCTATTCAGCGGATTATGGGCATAGTACTCATAGTGCTCGGATTAATCCTTGTTAATTGGAACAGTGTCAGCGGCCCGGTTGAGTAGAGACGACCCAGCGGGTCGTCTCTACACTCCAAAATATGGTACTTGATTTCTCAACCCTCTTCGCTCATCGTAAAAATTACAAAAGCCATAGCTGGTCTTTTTGAAGCATCCCTCATTGCAAATTGAATCGTGTTTAAAGACCAGCCCTTTTGAACCCACTCATTTATTACTCTCTCTAACTCTTCGTCTGTAACTGTTGTGACTTCAACGACTTTATAAAGGGTATTTTTCATCTGTTTTCCTATTGAAATACTAGACGTATAGAAATCAAATATAAATCCGGCAGCAATACTAGTGATCTTCCTTTGATAAATTGTAGCGGAAACCTTTATGTTTCCGTGAGGAAGAATAGGTATTATGCTTATTCGCTTAACAAATTAAAATTATCACATTGCTAAGGGTAGATCAGAAGTCTTCCACGTGGCCATTATACTCATATATCTCCATAACTAAATTTGACGTTATCTTTTTGATGGGTTCAGAATACTTGCAGCATCTTTAGCAAAATAAGTAATTATAATATCTGCACCTGCGCGTTTTATACTCGTAAGAATCTCCATCATGAGCTTAGTTTCATCAACCCATCCAAGCCTTCCAGCAGCTTTTACCATTGAATACTCACCACTAACGCTATATGCTGCAATCGGGTAATCAAATTCCTCCTTTGCCGCTTTTATCACATCGAGATAAGAAAGGGCAGGTTTTATCATCACAATATCTGCACCCTCCTGAATATCAAGGGAGATCTCCCGTAATGCCTCCCTTATATTGGGTGGGTCCATCTGGTATCCATGCCTATCTCCAAATAGTGGTGTCGAATGAGCGGCTTCTCGAAACGGTCCATAAAAAGCCGAGGCGTATTTTGCGGAGTAAGACATTATAGCTACATTTTGAAACCCGTTTTCATCGAGTACCTCTCTTATTACACCGACACGCCCATCCATCATATCAGATGGAGCTACTATGTCTGCCCCTGCTTTTGCATGGGAGAGTGCCATCCTCCCTAGATACTGAAGTGTCTCATCATTTTCCACCTCACCATCTTTTACAATTCCACAGTGACCGTGGCTTGTATATTCGCACATACAGACATCTGTAATTAGAAGAATGTCTTTTATTTCTTCTTTAATCTTCCTTAGAGCCTTTTGTATGATCCCATTTTCATTGTAGCCCTCGGAGCCATGCTCATCTTTCTTCTCAGGAATACCAAAAAGAAGTACTGCCTGAATCCCAAGCTCTTTTATTTCTTTTATCTCTTTAATCGTGTTGTCAATCGAGTATCTAAAAATTCCAGGCATAGACGTTATCTCTTCCTTAACTCCGTTGCCTGGGATAACAAACATTGGATATATAAAATCGCTTACAGAGAGATCCGTTTCTTGTATAATCTTACGAATACTCTTTGTTTTTCTTAGTCTTCTGGGACGATAAGATGGAAAAAGCATTTAAACTAAAGTTTAATTGTTATAGTATCTCATAGTCAATATTAAATTCTATGCTTTTTATTAATTCTAGTACATCTATCTCAATGTTGTTTTGGTTCAGTAGGGCTCTAGCATTGTTGATAAATTAAGAAAATTAACTCAATATTCAATTTCCGCTATTGTATAGATAAACAAATTTCACACGCCAACCACCCAAAAACACAGGAATAAAACCACACCCAATTAGATCAAGGACCAATTAATAAAACTGTGGTTTGCGCAGCTCCAGTTTTATTTAGTAGTTTTCTGTATACAAATCCTATAGCCACTACCGTTATAGGAATTGTAACAAAGAGACCTATAAAAAATGCTAGTACACCAAGAAAATTAACAGCTGAAATTAGTACCCAAAAGAGAAACAAATCCTGTTTGGCACCTTTTGTAATTAATGAGCTTTCTTTTAAAGCCTCGATTGGACCGAGACCCTTGTCTATAATAAAATAACCAAAGAAACTATATTTAACGCTCCATATGACGCCTGGGATAATGAGAAGAATTATGCCACTAAGAACGATCAAGAGGTATAAAATCGTACCGAGTAAATACTTAAAGAAAAGCGGCAAACAAGATAGCAAATCAGAAAAAAAATCAGCTAACTCGCACTTCATATTATCACAAATCCTTAAGGAGATTTTTATTAATCCCATCTGAACTATTATTTGTATAAAGAGATAAACAATATCGGAAGCAAACGAAAGGACAGGAATATTTTCTTTGGTTGACTTGCTAATGATCTCAAGAGCTTGATAAATTAGTCCATCTGCAATGAATAGACCTACAAAAAAAATGAGATTGTTTTTTACCATGCTCCATCCAAATTTTACGGCTTCCCCTTTAGAAAATCTTTTTTCTATCATTTTTTCAACTATCTTTTTATTTTATATATTAGTTGAATTTAGATATTTTATATTTATAAATTGGTTTTAACCATATTATACCTTTATATACAATCGGTTTTGAAGATATCAAATGTATGAATCGTCATTAACCCATTTAATATGTATAAGATCGTCCTACTTCTTTGAAACTTTTGATGAGAAACTTCAAAACAGTAATTAATAATTGTATAATAAAATTGATTAACTATGACATTTCGATTCCTCGAAAACATATAATCAAGCAGGTTTATAGATATGTATGCAATTGAAGGTAATAATGGTATATCTCGAACAATATATCGGCTCGAATAAACTCTTCATAGGTGGAAAAAGGAGGTAAATTGAACCGACGTACTTATAAAAAAAGGATTAGTGTCAAACCCTTTCGTAGAGTTTTGGTTGCAAATCGTGGGGAGATTGCAATCCGTGTCTTTCGTGCGTGTACAGAACTCGGAATTACCACAATCGCTATCTATTCTGAGGAGGATGCATTTTCTCTACACAGAAATAAAGCCGATGAAGCCTATCTCATAGGAAAGGGTAAGGGGCCTGTTGAGGCATATTTAGATATTGAAGGCATTATTGAGTTGGCTCTGGATAAGAAGGTGGATGCAATACATCCAGGCTATGGGTTTCTATCTGAAAATTCTGAGTTTTCTCGTGCTTGTGAAGAGGCTGGAATAGTGTTCATAGGTCCTTCTCCTGAAATCATATCGCTTATGGGTGATAAAGCAGAGGCAAGGCGCCTTGCAGAAAGTGTTGGGGTGCCTATTGTGCCGGGCACGGAAGGATTTATAACGAGTGATAATGAGGCTATCGAGTTTGCAGGTGTACATGGATATCCAGTTCTTATAAAGGCTGCCCATGGTGGAGGAGGGCGCGGTATCCGTGTTGCTGTAGATCGTAAGTCACTACTTGAGAATCTCGCACAGGCGCGCTCCGAGGCCAAAAGCGCATTTGGAAGCGATGCATTAATACTTGAGAAATATGTTCAAAATCCGAAGCATATCGAAGTACAGATCTTGGGTGACCGGTATGGCAATATAGTTCACTTATTTGAGCGTGACTGCTCAGTACAAAGAAGGCATCAGAAGGTTACAGAATTAGCACCGTCTATTTCCATTGATAACAGATTAAAAGAGAAGATTTACAATGCAGCACTAAACGTTGCTCGTGCCGCAAACTATACAAGTGCTGGCACTGCTGAATTTCTAGTAGATGAAGAAAGAAATTTCTATTTTATAGAAATGAACACTCGTATACAAGTAGAACATACAGTTACTGAACTCATTACAGGAGTTGATCTTGTACAATCCCAGATTCGTATAGCTGAGGGCTACAGACTATCTGACACTGAAATTGGAATTACCAAGCAATCTCAAATAAAGTGTCACGGCTATGCGCTTCAGTGTCGTATCACAACAGAAGACCCAACAAATAGTTTCCGACCTGATATAGGACGCCTGATTGCTTACCGCTCACCAGGAGGATTTGGAATAAGGCTTGATGCAGCAAGTGCCTACGTTGGTGCCATAATAACGCCATACTATGATTCAATGCTGGTTAAAGTTACATCCTGGGGGCTTACATTCGAACAGTGTATAAGTAAAATGGATCGTGCATTAAGGGAGTTTAGGATACGAGGTGTAAAGAATAACATCCCATTTCTTCTAAATGTTATTCGCCATCCTGTTTTCCGTATGGGTGGTTGTGACACATCGTTTCTTGAAAAACACCCGGAACTTTTTGAGATTCGAGAGCCTCGTGATAGAGCTACAAGGTTTCTAAATTTTATAGGAGACTTAAGTGTTAATCAGGTACTTGCAAGACCTTCTTCTTGGGTGGAAAGACCTCCTCTTACACCACCTCTTCCTGAAACAGATGGCAATCTAAAACAAATTCCTGAACATCGCCGCATTTTTGAAACTAAGGGACCCAAGGGTCTAGCTGAATGGGTTCTTAAGCAAAAACGTCTCCTGATAACAGATACTACGTTTCGAGATGCGCATCAATCACTCCTTACTACACGTATGAGAACATATGACATGCTTAGTATCGCTAGGGCTACAGCTCAGTTTGGTAAAGACATATTTTCTTTCGAAATGTGGGGGGGTGCTACATTTGATGTGTGCTTACGTTTTCTTAAGGAGTGTCCATGGGAACGTCTTACACGACTTAGAAAGGCTATGCCACATGCAATGTTTCAGATGCTTATTCGAGGAGCAAACGCTGTAGGATATACAAATTACCCTGACAATGTAGTGCGTGAATTTGTAAAAGAGGCTGCCGCTTCTGGAATAGACATCTTCAGAATCTTTGATTGTTTTAACTGGATCCCAAGTATGAAGGTGGTGATCGAGACTGCTCTTGATACTGGTAAGGTGGTTGAGACTGCTATTTGTTACACTGGCGACATTACTGATCCAAGGCGTGACAAATATTCTCTTAGTTACTATGTGGGCTTAGCAAAAGAACTTGCAAACATAGGCGCTCATTTTATTGCAATCAAGGACATGGCAGGTCTTTGCAAACCTTATGCCGCTGAGAAACTAGTACGGGCTATAAAAGAGGAAACTGGATTGCCACTTCACTTTCATACCCATGCTACAAGTGGTAACGGAGAAGCTACGGTACTAAAGGCAGCAGAGGCTGGTGCAGATATAGTTGATTTGGCTATAAGTACCTTGTCAGGACTTACCGCTCAACCAAGCTTAAACGCTATTGTGGCTGCTTTGGAAGGGGGGGAGCGTGACACCGGACTTGATGTGCTAGGTTTACATAAACTATCTGCTTATTGGGAGGCTGTTAGGGAGTATTATGCTCCCTTTGAAGGCGATATGAAATCAACAAACGCTGATGTTTACTTGAATGAGATTCCTGGAGGACAATACACTAACTTAAGGGCTCAGGCACGCGCACTCGGCCTTAGAGAGCGATGGGAAGAGGTAAAGCATATGTTTTCAGAGGTAAATAAACTCTTTGGTGATATTATCAAGGTTACACCATCCTCTAAGGTAGTTGGTGACCTTGCATTATATCTGATTCAAAATAACCTCACCACTGAGGACGTAATAAAAAGGTCAGATCAGTTGAACTTTCCAGAATCCGTGATTGATATGGTGCGGGGCAATTTAGGTCAACCTCCAGGTGGATTTCCATTAGAGGTACAAAGGGCTATCCTCAAAAGTGAAGAGCCTATTAAGGTTCGTCCTGGTGAGCTTATCCCTCCAGCCGACTTTGACGCTACAGCCAAACGATTAGAAAAACAACTTGGTCACTCATTGAGTAACCAAGACATTATATCTGCTCTTCTTTATCCTCGCGTTTTTGAGGAGTTTGATCAGCATCGCACAATTTACGGAGATATTTCTCTTATACCAACACCAGCCTTTTTCTACGGTATGCAACCCGGAGACGAAATAACGGTTGAAATTGAAGAGGGTAAAACCTTACTTATAAAACTATTTGCTATTGGTGAAATTGAATCAGATGGTCGGCGGCCCCTGCTATTTGAGCTAAATGGTCAACCACGCCCTGTAAGGATCCCTGATAAATCTGTTCCGACTGTGGTCAAGATAAGGCCAAAAGCTGATTTAGCAAATCCTGAGGAGGTAGGAGCGCCACTTAGCGGTAAGATTGTTAGGTTCTTCGTTAAAGAAGGGGATAAGGTCAATCTTGATCAACCACTTGCTGTGATTGAGGCAATGAAGATGCAGACTAATATCAAGGCCTCCGAGGACGGCATAGTATCGAAGATCTTTGCATCTGAAGGAGGGAGTGTTGAGGCAGGGGACCTAATTCTTCGTCTTACACCCAAGAGTTGAGTTTGTAAGCAACTTTTCTAGCAATTATAGAACATAACCTAACTACAAATTACTTATCTGCTTAAAAATAGTCACTGCTTAAGTTCAATGAACTGCGTGTAATCTCCTGAAGGAATAACTTTTAATCCGTCTGTAGAGCGATTATAAATGTAAATCCAGGCGTTAATATTTCTCCCGCTCTCTAGAGAAATATTGACTTTTTGGCGACGAAATTCTGTTGGAGAAGGATCATCTTGTCCACAACCCTCATAATCATCAAGCACTTTGAGAACACGATTTGGGTCACGTAAGGCATATACCTCGCCTCTAACAACATCATCCGGATTGTCTGAAGGGACAGTTCCGGGGTATTCACCAATATTATATAGCTTCCCCATGAATGTTCCTACTCCTACGAAGTCAGCATATCGAGCCAAAATATGATACATTTGGTTTTTTGAGTCTTTACGTAATGTTCCATATACAAAGATATAGTCTCGATTTCTTATTAAAGAAACCATTGCATTATATATTATTTTTTGGATTTAAATTGAGAAAGCAGGGCGTTCAAATTCTCAAACCCTTGATCCGTAATGTAATCTAATAGAAATTTATGGTCAGCTATACGGTTAATGTAATACTCAAAGATCATTTTGACCTGATCTAAAGAGAGTTGTTCCATCTTCCAAAGGCTAGCAATGAACTCGAAAAAATTGAGGTAATCATCAAGTTCATCTCTAAGCTCGATAGATTCTTCTCGACCTTCTAGTAAACTTTTTTCTGTAGCTTTTTGAACTTCGTCAAGCTTTTCAGTTTCATAATCGATTATTCGACGCATGTTTTTGTATTGATCTTGTTCGTAGAATTTCCCGTATAGTGAATTGAGCCACTTAGCACGTTATAATTATGTGTTACGTCGATAGGTCAAAATGGGAAAAATGATAGCGATAACTGAAACCAAATAAAATATGCTTTCTAAGGGGCCTTTTACAAATAGGTTTATTATAAAATTCAAAATGTCCATTAGTTATACTTCAAGATAATCGGTGCTTATAAATGAATACGGCCGATTTAACTTATGAGATTATAACACAAGCCAGGTGTATCTTTTAAATAAGTTCAGTTCCGTTTCTGCTATAGCAATGTTGCAAAACCTATTGAGGCTTTTTTTAAGGCGTCTTCCTCAATCTTAATCCTTCTCCTAAGCAAAATTAAGTTAATTAGACTAAATACAAATGCTGTTAGATAACATGAAAAGATTAGAGGGATAACAGCAAATTCTATTACAACTGCAATATAATTTGGATGTCGGAGGTGTTTGTAAGGACCTCTGTTAATTAACTGATGATTTGGAAGGACTAAAATTTTTGTGTTCCAGTATACACCCAGGCTTTTAATTGCCCAGTATCGTAAAACCTGTGCTCCTGCAAAGAGAACAGCAAAAGCAATCCAGTATGTATTTAAAGTTCTCTGGAGAAAAACCTTTTCAGAGATAAGCGAAATAAAAAAAGCCACATGCATCACCGCAATCGCTTTATATCCATTCTTATCAAACTCAATTGCTCCTTGGGCTTTAAGAATCTTTTCGTTTCGCTTTGCAATGAGAAGTTCGGTTAGACGTTGTAAAATTACGAAAAGCAAAAATAACCAAAAGGCTATCATCAGGCTTTAAACAAAATTAACTCAGAGCTAAACCCTGGGCCAAGGGCAGAGATCAAACCATAATCACCAGGATTGTATGTTCCATCGCTAAGAAATTCATTTAATACATACAGCACACTAGGTGACGACATGTTTCCGTGTTCACGT
>Ga0209341_10006597_pt1 | contig 10358 bp, 7 predicted proteins | sample RifCSP13_2_FD_184020 | JGI IMG/M metagenome (GOLD analysis project Ga0209341, IMG submission 184020) | Soil microbial communities from Rifle, Colorado - Rifle CSP2_sed 13_2 (SPAdes) (version 2) | ecosystem: Environmental > Terrestrial > Deep subsurface > Rock core/Sediment | place: Rifle... | reverse complement strand
GTCACGTTTCCCTCCGACGAGCTCCCCGCGTCCCCCTCCGGCCATTGGTTGGACGTCTTCTTCGTCCCGCTGTCCCGCGACGAGGCCGGTCGCATCGAGGCGGCGCAGCACGGGCGGGTCCTTCTGCCGCCGGACGGCGACAGCACGTCGTGCCTGTTCACGTTCCGTACGCACGGCGTCACCGCGGCATACCGCGCCCGGCTGATCGTCTGTCACGAGACCCGGGTCATCCAGACGATCCTCTTGACCGCGCCGCTGGACGGCTCCGGACGGGCGCTCGCCCGAGCGGTTGAGAACGTCGTAGCGCCGGGCTTCGGCGATCCGGGCCGGCGGCGGTTCGATGCGGCGATCGTCGTCAACCACGGCGCGGACGGACAGGCGGGCATCACCACGATCGTGGGGCAGGAAGCGAGCTTCCGCGAGCCGGTCGGCATGGATCGGTCGATCGACGCGATCAAGAAGCTCATCGGCAGCGACACGGGGTTGACGGAAGCGCGCGGCGCGCTCGAAGACCCTGCGCTGACACGCCTGCTCTGGGACCTCGCCGACAAAGGCAGAGAGCTGTGGAAGGTGCTTCCGGAGCAGGTGCGCGGGCTCGCCGGCGCGGCGCGGATCCAGGTCGTCGAGACGCGCCGGGGCGCCTGGCTCCCGGTCGAGTTCCTCTACGACCAGCGGCTCCCGGACGCGGATGCGGCCCTCTGCCCGAACGCGCGCGCCGCCCTGCTCGGCGAAGCGCAGCACCGCGAGTGCCCGCACCGGGACGACCGGCGCCATCAGTGCCCGCTGCGCTTCTGGGGCTTCGAGCGCGTGATCGAGCACCAGCCGCCGCAGTCGGTGCCGCCGGGCGCCGACTACGTGATCACCGTGCCGACCGCCGAGGCGCACAGCCTGAACGCGCTCGATCGCGCCCTCGTCGCGGCCAGCAAGAAGGTCCGCCAGCGCGATCTCGTCGAGCCGGGCGGGATCCTCGAGTCGGTCAAGAGCGCGACCGGCGCGGCGGCGACGGCGAAGGATTGGGGTGAATGGGAGCGCGCGGTGCAGGCGGCGTCGCCGACGCTCCTCGTGCTCCTGCCGCACTCGCAGGACGCTCCGGGGTCCGCCGGGAGCCCCGCGCTCGAGATCGGCGGGGAGTTCCTGCGCTTCTCGCAGCTCGAGCCGGAGTACGTCACCGGGCCCCGCGGCGGCACGCCGATGGTGCTGCTGCTCGGTTGCAGCACCCAACTCGCCGACGTGCCGTTCCTCAGCTTCGTGCAGGAGTTCAAGGCCAACAAGGCGGCGCTGATCGTCGGCACGCTCGCCACGATCCGCGGCCGCCGCGCGGTCGAGTTCGTGTCGAGCCTGCTCGGCGCGCTGAAAGCCGCGAGCGGCCGCGAGCGCACGTTCGGCGAGGTCTTTCTCGACATCAAGCGCAAGCTGCTCGCGAACGGAGACGGGTTCGTGCTGAGCCTGACCGCCTATGGCGACGTCGACTGGCGGCTCTGAGCGCCGCGAGCGTCAACGAAGGAGATCCCGGATGTTTCGCCTCGAACTGCTTCCCGCGGAATACGGTGACGCGCTCTGGATCGAGTACGGCGACGCGCGGTCGCCGCGCCGCGTTCTGATCGACTGCGGCACGCAGATGGTGTACGACCGGCTCAAGCAGCGCATCGCCGCGCTGCCCGCCCGGAATCGCCGGTTCGAGCTCTTCGTGGTCACGCACGTCGATCTCGACCACATCGGCGGCGCGCTCGCGCTACTGCGGGCGCATCGCGATCTCGGCGTCGAGTTCCGCGACGTCTGGTTCAACGGCTATGTGCACCTCAAGCCCGGCGGCCGGGTCCCGCCGCGCGAGGATCCCGACGTTCTCGGCCCGCTACAGGGCGAGGAGCTGACCGAAACGATCGTGAATCTCGAGCTCCCCTGGAACCGTGCGTTTGACGGCGGCGCGCTCGTTGTTCCGGAGAACGGCGCGTTGCCGTCGAGGACGCTCGAGAGCGGGCTGAAGCTCACGCTGCTGTCGCCGCTCCAGAAGCAACTCGACCGGCTCGAGCCGGTGTGGGAAAAGGCCTGCAAGAAGGCCAAGATCGCGCCCGGCGGGACGACCTCGGCCGACGACGATTCGCTCGGCGAGGTCGAGGACCAGGCGGAGGAGGATGACCAGTTGGGCGACCCCAGCGTCGCGGCGCTCGCCGCGACCGCGTTCAAGCCCGACCCTGCGAAGCCGAACGGAAGCAGCATCGCCCTGCTCGCCGAGTTCGAACGCAAACGCATGCTGCTTGCGGCGGACGCTTACGCGCCCGTGCTGCTCGACTCGCTCAGGCGGCTGCCGCAGGACGCCGGCGGCAAGCTGAAGATCGACGCGTTCAAACTCTCGCACCACGGCAGCCGCAAGAACACGAGCGCGGATCTCGTGCGCGCGGTCGCGTGCCCACACTACCTCGTCTCGACGAATGGGAAGCAGTTCAAGCACCCGGACCTCGAGGCCACCGCGCGCGTGATCCGTCACGGCGGCCCGGGCGTAACGCTGAGCTTCAACTACCGCACCGAGTTCAACGACATGTGGGAAAGCTCGCGGCTGCAGCGCGGCGACCACCCTTATGCGGCCCGCTATCCGAGCGGGGACGAATCCGGAATTGCGCTCGAGCTCTGACGCCGAGTCGATCCTCGCAACCCCGACGTCATCATCGACCTCGGCCCCGAACGCGGTGGCGCTTTACGCCATCAGGTGCGAAATCACTTCCCGTAACCCGTCCTTCTCTTCGAGGCCGAAGCCCGGCGCGTCGGTCGGCCGAGGGTATAGGAAATTCTCATCAAGCGGCCCGGTATCGTGCGGGGCGGTGAGTGATCAGTCAGGCAAGCGCGCGTTGAAGCGTTGGAAGACGTGGGGGTGTTCGGGGCCAAGCATCGGCCCGAGGCGCCAGATCGGCAGGGCGTTTGGCGGCTCGCGCGAACGCAGGCCAAGCGGGATTGCCGGGGCTATTTGAGCGCGGCTTCCGGGTTGACGTGCATAGGCACCGCAAGTGATGGGGAGGCCTTCGGGCTGCGGCGGGAGGAGTCGATCAAGATCCGCCCGGCCTGGGCCGACCAGGGGAACGTGCTCCGGCTCAAGGACTCCTGGACCAAGGGCGGACGGTATCGGGAGATCCCGATCGGGACCGCGGTGCAGCGAGCCGTCCTCAACGAGGCGAAACGGCTCGCAAGCGTGGGGAGCCTCATCCCCGCCGAGACCAACTACCGCGACCAGCTGAAGGCCTTCCGCGCGGAGTGCGAGCGGGTCGGCATCAACGGCGTGCACGGGCTGCGGCACCGCTACGCCCAAGAGCGGTACCTCCAAAAGACAGGTTGGCATTGCCTAAGCGGCAACCCTACCCACTGAACTGGGACGAGCAAGCACGCCTGATGAAGGCGCTACCCGACCACCTCGCGGCGATGGCGCTTTTCGCTGTGAACACCGGCTGCCGTGATGGTGAGGTGTGCGGGCTGCGCTGGGAGTGGAAGGTCGAGGCTCCGGAGCTTGGTACCTCCGTATTTATCGTCCCGGGCCGCAACGTGAAGAATGGCGAGGACAGGCTCATCGTCCTCAACAAGATCGCGGCGTCGGTTGTCGAGGCGCAGCGCGGCAAGCACGGCTCCCACGTCTTTGCGTACCGGGGCAAGCCGATCGTGCGGATGTTGAGCACGGGTTGGCGGGGCGCCCGGGTCGCCGCCGACCTGCCGCACCTGCGCGTCATGACCTGAAACACACGTATGGGCGTCGCCTGCGCGCGGCCGGGGTGAGCTTTGAGGACCGGCAAGACCTGCTTGGACACCGTTCGGGACGAATCACCACGCACTACTCCGCCGCCGAGCTCTCGAAGCTCATCGAAGCGGCGAACCACGTGTGTGACTCGGATCGGCGGCAACCCGCGCTCAGCTCACGCAAAACTCACGCAGCGAGAGTTAGGCTAGTGGGTGCCACGCGCAAGTGTTTGAAAGATGGTGGGCCCGCCTGGATTCGAACCAGGGACCAAGGGATTATGAGTCCCCTGCTCTGACCACCTGAGCTACAGGCCCGCGGCGGGATTCTACTGCCCGCCCCTCCGGCAGGGCGCGGTCGATGCAGCGGGTGAAATCCCCCGCTCCGCTACGCTTTGCGACCGCTTTGACAAGGGTCCGAAAAACCCTTGACCCCCGCCGGCGGCATGGGTATAAGGGCCGGGCAAGAATTCTCAAGCAGCGAAGTCGCTGGTCAGTCGATGCCGCAAGCCGCGGTACCTCAGGTCCTCAACCTCTTCCCTTGAAGTTCTTCGCATGCGGGCCGCAAGGCCATCTTCATCATTTTTTATGCAAGGAACGTACGAATGACGACCGGTGTTGTGAAATGGTTCAGCGAAGAGAAGGGCTATGGCTTCATCAAGCCCGATGACGGCGGGAAGGATGTGTTCGCGCACTTCTCGCAGATCCAAGGGCAGGGATTCAAGACCCTGAAGGAGAACCAGCGCGTGGAGTTCGAGATCACGGACGGCGCGCGGGGCAAGCAAGCCTCGAACATCAGGCCGCTCTGAGCGGCCGGACGGGTTCGCGAGGGGCGCCACAAGCGCCGGCTCGCGGGCCGGCTGAGAAGGCCCGGGGATCCGGGCCTTTTTCTTTCCCGGGCTAGCGGGGTTTGGAAACGACCTTGTAGAGCGCGGGCCAATACTCCTCGCCGTAGCCTGCCGCAACCGTCTCCTCGAGAACCGCGAGCGCGTTCCGCCCGCCGCGCAGCTCTAGCCCCGCCTCGCCCGCGGTGTCGAGCGCGTAGCGCACGTCCTTCAGCATGTACTCGGTGGAGAAGGCGCGCTCGGGGAACACACCCGGCAGCAGCGCCTTCATCCCGTGGTTGCGCAGCGCGAAGCTGTCGGCCGAGCCCTTCCCGAGCGTCTCGAACACGAGCTTTGCGTCGACCCCCGCCCGCCGCGCGGTCGCGAGCGCCTCGGCCAGCGCGACCACGGTCTGCGCGAGCACCATGTTGTTCAGGAGCTTGACGAGCTGTCCCGCACCGGGCCCGCCGCAGTGCGTGACGTCGCTCGCCATCGCGTCGAGCAGCGGCCGGATGCGCCGGAAGGTCTCGTCCGCCGCGCCGACCATGATGGAGAGCGTCCCGGCGACCGCCGCCTCGCGCGTACGCGCGACAGGGGCGTCGGCGAAGCCCGCGCCTCTCGCGGCGAAACGCTCCGCGAGCGAGCGGGCGAGCGCGACCGGCGAGGTCCCGAGATCGACGATCGTCTGGCCGGCCCGCGCCATCGCGACGAGCCCCGCATCACCCGCGCACACCGCCTCGACCTCAGCGCCGCTCGGCAGGGACAGGAAGATCACATCCGCCTGACGGGCGAGCTCGTGCTCGCTGTGCGCGGAGACTACACCGTCGGCCGCGAGCCGCTCGAGCGGCGCGGCAGCGAGATCGAGGCCGATCACGCGGCAGCCGCTCTTGGCCGCGAGGTTGCGGCACATCGGCTCGCCCATGACGCCGAGGCCGATGAATCCGAGCACGTCCATGCGTTCCCTCCTCGGGCTTGTCAGCGACCGGCGCGCAGCTGCACGAGCAGCGCGGCGATCGCAAAGGTCAACCCGCTCGCGCAGACGCCCAGCCAGCCGGCGTGCACCCACGCGAGCGTCGCGATGAACGCGCCCACCGAGTACCCGCCGAACGTGTGCGCGGTAAACACCGTGTTGGACCGGCTGCGCGCAGCCGGGTCGAGGTTGGTGATCAGCGTCTGGTTGGCGACCGCCGACGAACGCACGCCGGAGTCAAGGAGCGCGGCGCCGACGACGACCGCCGCGACCGACAACCCCGCCAGGCCGAGCACACCGTAGGCGGCGCTGACCAGACCGGTGGCGGCGATCACCGTGGGCCTCGCTCCGTAGCGATCCATCCAGCGGCCCGCGGGCCGCGCGAGCAATGCCCCTGCGGCACCGGGAATCGCGATGAGGCCGGTCGCGCTCGGCCCCAGGCCATGGAGCATCGCCATCATCTGCGCGAGCGTCGCCCAGAATCCGCCGTAGCAGACGCCGATCAGCGCCTGGATCGCCGAGGCCCTGCGAAGCTCGGCGTGATCGCGCAAGAGCTGGCCGGCCGAGCGGATCAGCGCCCAGTACCCGAGCCGCGTCTTCGCCGGCGTGCTCGGCAACCGAGCGACCGCCAGCGGCACGAGACTGGCGACCATCGCCGCCGACAGCGCGAACGCCCACCGCCAGCCCAGATGCGAGGCGATCAGGCCGCCGGAGATGCGACCGAACAGGATGCCGAGAAACAGGCCCGAGAGCAGCGTGCCGACCGCGCGCCCGCGCTCGGCCGGGGCGGCGAGCTCGGACACGAGCGGGATCATGTCCTGCGATACGCTCGTGCAGACGCCGGCGACGAAGCTTCCGGCGGCGAGGACGACGAGCGTCGGCGCGGCCGCCATCGCCAGCAAGGCAAGGATCAAGACCGCCATCTTGCCGAGGATCAGGCGCCGCTTGTCGCTCCGGTCGCCGAGCGGCACGAGGAAGACGGTGCCGGCGACGTACCCGCCGAACGCGAGCGTCGCCACCCAGCCGACTGCGGCCGCGTCGGCGCGGAACTCGCGCCCCAGCTCCGCGAGCATCGGCATCTGCAGATGGATGGACCCGGAGGTCGCGAAGACGGTCACCGAGAGGAGCGCCATCAGCCCCGCGCTGATCCCCGCGCCCTCGAGCGGGCGGGACGATGAGCCGGTCGTCGTCACCGTCCAGGGCGGTGCCGCGACCCGAAGCTCATGTCGCCGCGCGAGACCGGGCCTTCATGTGGCCCGGCACCACCCGCTTTTCCCGCAGCGTCACGAACTCCTCGGCGGCGGTCGGGTGGATGCCGACGGTGGCGTCGAACTCCGCTTTCGTCAGGCCGGCCTTCACGGCGATCCCCACACCCTGGATGACCTCGGGTGCGTCCGGCCCCACCATGTGCGCGCCGACGACGCGCTGGCTGGCGGCGTCCACGACGAGCTTCATGAGCGTCTGCTCGTCGCGTCCGGAAAGCGTCGCCTTGAGCGGGCGAAAGACGGCCTTGTAGACCTCCACCTGAGCGAACCGCTCCTTCGCCTCGGCTTCGGTGAGCCCCACCGACCCGACCGGCGGCTGGCTGAACACCGCCGTCGGCACGTCGATGTGGTCGATGGGCGTCGGTGAGCCGCCGAACAGGGTGAGCGCGACGGCCTGTCCTTCGCGGATCGCGACCGGCGTGAGGTTGACGCGGTCGGTGACGTCGCCCACCGCGTACACGCTCGGCGCGGTGCTCGCCGAGAACTTGTCGACGATCACCTCGCCGTTCTCTCCCAGCGCCGCGCCCGCTTCTTCGAGACCGAGGTCGCGCGTGTTCGGGACACGTCCCGTCGCGTACATGACGGCGTCGCATTCCACGCTCGCGCTGTCGCCGGCGAACCGTGCGACGAGCGCACCATCGGGCCGGTGCTCGATCCGCTCGACCGCGCTGTGCAGGAGAATGCGAATGCCCTTCTTCGCCAGTTCGGCGGCAAGGTGGTGGCGGACGTCGTCGTCGAAGCCGCGCAGGATCTGCGCCCCGCGGTACGAGAGCGTCACCTGCGACCCGAGGCCGTTGAAGATGCCGGCGAACTCGACTGCGATGTAGCTGCCGCCGACGATCAGGATCCGGCGCGGGAGCGCCGGCAGCTCGAACGCCTCGTTCGAGGTGATCGCGTGCTCGACGCCAGGAATGCGCGGGAGCGAGGGGCGCGCCCCGGTCGCCACGAGGATGTACTTCGCGGTGATCCGGCGCCCGTCGAGCTCCACCGCGTGCGCATCGACGATGCGCGCCGTGCCGCGCAGGATGGCGACGCCCGCCTTCTCGAGGAGCCCGACGTACACCGATTCGAGCCGCGCGATCTCGGCGTTCTTGCTGGCGATGAGGCGGGACCAGGAGAACTCCGGCTCGCCGACGATCCAGCCGTACCCCGCCGCGTCCTCGAAGTCCTCGCGGAAATGCGCGGCGTAGACGAGCAGCTTCTTGGGGATGCACCCCCGGATCACGCACGTGCCGCCGACGCGGTACTGCTCGACGATCGCCACCCGCGCGCCGAAGCCCGCCGCGATCCGGCCCGCGCGCACGCCGCCGGAGCCGGCGCCGATGACGAAGAGGTCGTAGTCGTACTGGGTCATCCCTCAAACCCCCCGCCTCGCGTTGCTCGGCACCCCCCTTGACAGGGGGGCAGATTAAAGCAAAACGCCCCGTCGCCGGGGCGTTGTTCGCGCGCGTTGAGCGGCGCGCTCTTCGCGTCCGCGCCAACGCGCGCCGATATTCCGTCAGCGGAGCTGACGGAATATCAGTTGTTATCCAAGAAACTCTTCAGCCGCTCCGACCGCGACGGGTGGCGCAGCTTCCTGAGCGCCTTGGCCTCGATCTGCCGGATGCGCTCGCGCGTGACGTCGAACTGCTTGCCGACCTCCTCCAGCGTGTGATCGGTGTTCATCTCGATGCCGAAGCGCATGCGCAGCACCTTCGCCTCGCGCGGCGTGAGCGAGTCGAGCACGTCCTTCGTCACCTCGCGCAAGCTGGAGTACATCGCCGCGTCGTTCGGCGCCACCGTGGAGGTATCCTCGATGAAGTCGCCGAGATGCGAGTCGTCGTCGTCGCCGATCGGCGTCTCCATCGAGATCGGCTCCTTGGAGATCTTGAGGATCTTGCGGATCTTGTCCTCGGGCATCTCCATGCGCTGCGCGAGCGTCGCCGGGTCGGGCTCCTGGCCGGTCTCCTGCAGGATCTGGCGGCTGATCCGGTTCATCTTGTTGATCGTCTCGATCATGTGCACCGGGATGCGGATCGTGCGCGCCTGGTCCGCGATCGAGCGCGTGATCGCCTGCCGGATCCACCAGGTCGCGTAGGTGGAGAACTTGTATCCGCGCCGGTACTCGAACTTGTCGACCGCCTTCATGAGGCCGATGTTCCCCTCCTGGATCAGGTCGAGGAACTGCAGGCCGCGGTTGGTGTACTTCTTCGCGATCGAGATCACGAGCCGGAGGTTCGCCTCGGTCATCTCGCGCTTCGCGCGGCGGGCCTTCGCCTCGCCGGTCGACATCTGCCGGTTGATCTCCTTGAGGTCCTTCAGCGGGATGCCGATCTTGCGCTGGATCTCGCCGAGCTTGGTGATCTCCTCGAGGATGTCCGGCTCGTAGCGCGCGAGCTGCACGCCGTACGGCCGGCCGGCGGCGATCTCGTTCCTGATCCAGCGCTGTGAGGTCTCGCTGCCCGGGAACACCTTGATGAAGTGCGGCCGCGGCATCCCGCCCTTCTCGACGCACAGCTGCTGGATCTTGCGCTCGTGCCGGCGCACCTGGTCGACCATGCCGCGCACCGAGTCGCACAGCTTCTCGATGATTCGCGCCGTGAACCGGATGTGCATCATCTCGGTCGAGATCTGGTCGCGGACCCGGACGTACTCCTTGCTCTTGTGCCCGTGCTTGACGAGCGCCGCCTTCAGCTTCTCGAGGAGCCGGTGGATCTTGCCGTAGCGCTCGAGCGAGTCCTCCTTGAGCTGCAGCAGGCTCGCGCTCAGCGCGCTCGCTTGCTCGTCCTCGTCCTCCTCGGACTCCTCCTCGATCTCCGCCTCCTCCGCCATCTCGGGCAGCGGCTGGTCCTTCGCGTTCGGGTCGACCAGGCCGTCGACGAGCTCGTCGATGCGCATCTCGTCGCGCTTCACCCGGTCCGCGAGCTCGAGGATCTCGACGATCGTCGTCGGCAGCGCCGAGATCGCCATGATCATCTGCTTGAGGCCGTCCTCGATGCGCTTCGCGATCTCGATCTCGCCCTCGCGCGTGAGGAGCTCCACCGAGCCCATCTCGCGCATGTACATGCGCACCGGGTCGGTGGTGCGGCCGAACTCCGGATCGACGGTCGCGAGCGCGGCCTCCGCTTCCTCCTCGGCGTCCTCGTCGGCGACCGCCTGGGGCGTCGCCTCGGTGATCAGCAGCGCCTCGGCATCCGGCGCCTCGTCGAACACCTGGATGCCCATGTCGTTGAAGGTCGTGATCATCGACTCGATCTGCTCGGCGTCGACGACGTCGGGCAGGTGGTCGTTGATCTCGGCGTAGGTGAGGAAGCCGCGCTCCTTGCCGAGCTTGATCAGGTTCTTGAGCCGGGTGCGGCGGACCTCGGCGTCCTCCGGCCGCGCGGCCGCGGCCGCGATCAGAGCGCGCTCGGCCTCGCGCGCCTTGGCGCGGTTGACCTTGAGGCGCTTGATCGGCTCGCCCTTGACCGGCGTGAGGAGCTTGCCCTTGCCGCGCAGGTCCTTGCCGTCGATGCGCGCTTCCGGCGCTTTCCCGGCGGGCTTGGCCGGCGGCTCGGCGCGAGCCTTGGCGAGCACCCTCGGCTTCGTGAGCGCCTTGGGCTTGGC